>JACCDY011390016.1_pt1 | contig 34373 bp, 30 predicted proteins | sample 7446391 | NCBI WGS metagenome assembly JACCDY01 (sample SAMN15323451, study PRJNA562643) | freshwater metagenome | isolation source: river surface water | place: USA:Blue River Watershed | collected 2017-08-18 | reverse complement strand
TTGGTTCGATGACTACAATTTGTATCACCCGCACAGTGCACTTGGCTACTTGCCACCAACGCTGTTCAGGGAGAAACGATCGGTAACTTAAACATACCAGTGGTACTGAATTACAGGGTCAAGACCACGCGCCTGCCCCTAATTGCTTTCCAGCCACGCCTGGAACATTAATATATTCCAAATTATTCCACCCCAATTTCGCTCATTTTTAATATGCTGACGCCATAGATCATTGACTAATTTACTATTTAAATATCCTTGAGAATATAATTTATTTTCATTAAGCAAGCTTTCCGCCCATTCTCTCAATGGGCCACGTAACCAATCATTCAGCGGCATGCTAAATCCCATTTTTGGACGCTCAAATAAATCTTCTGGTATATACCGTTTAAGTACCTGACGCAGAGGCCACTTTGTAATTCCTTGGTGCAATTTATAGTCAAGCGGCAAAGCAAGTGCAAATTCAACAACATTGAAGTCTAAAAATGGAACACGCCCCTCAAGTGATACTGCCATGGTAGATCGGTCAAGCTTAACTAAATTGTCATCAGGGAGGTAACTTAGAAGGTCTATTACCATCAGTTTTTCAATTGGCGTAAGATTAGCTAAATTTAAATTATCATTATTAAATTGTGTTTCAGGTTCATATCCTCCTATTACCAGTGATGAGGGTGCATGAATACATGAAACAATCCCTTTGTACAAATCAATAAAGTCACGACTATCTAGTAAGTTTGCAGCTTTTTTTATCCTATCCCCCAAAAAGGAATGTCCATTTTTATAACCAATAAACTTACCGAATTCATTTATAAGTTCTAAGTCAGATACCATTATTTTTTTTCCAAACCATTCTTTTACTGAGGTTGGAAACGGCTTTAAAAATTTATTAATTTTCTCGGCATAAGAATATCTGGCATAACCACAAAATAACTCATCACCCGCATCTCCGGACAAAGAGACTGAAACACTCTTTTTTGCTAACTGGCTAACAAGGAATGTTGGCACCTGTGATGAATCAGCAAATGGTTCACAAAATATACTTGGTAAAATTGGTATTACAGATCTTATTTCTCTATCACTTACATACAATTCATTATGTTTTGTTCCTAAATGATTTGCTATTGCTTTAGCATAAACAGCTTCATTAAAATTAGCACTGTTAAATCCTATCGTAAATGTATTTACTTGCCTAGGTGATAATGCTTGTAGTATAGAGACTACCAAACTTGAATCGATTCCACCTGACAGAAAAGCTCCAACCTCTACATCTGCGATCATTTGATTTTTAATTGTTATATTTAACAATTTATCTAATTCATTAACCGATTCAATAATACTTCCCTCGAATTTGTTGTGAGATTTTTCAATTGCCTTAGCCTTAAGATCCCAATAACAAAAATTTTGCAACTCTGTACTGTCTAAATTTAGCGTGCAAATAGAACCAGGATTAAGCTTACGAATATTAGTGAATATTGAATATGGACACGGTATATAATTATGCCTCATAAAAAGGGTTAATGCACCTCTATCGATCTCACCCCTAAATTTAGGATGCTTTTTAATTGCCTTCAGTTCAGATGCAAACAAAAAAAATCCATTCTGCCATCCATAATATAAAGGCTTCTCCCCCATTCTATCTCTACACAAACTCAATTCTTTTGTTTTTTTATCCCACACCGCAAAAGCAAACATCCCATTACATTTTTTTACAGTCGCATGAATTCCCCAAATATCAAATCCCATTAATAATGTTTCTGTGTCTGAATGACCAATCCATGGTTTGATTTGATTAGTTTCCAAGTCTTTTCTGAGTGAATAATGGTTGTATATTTCTCCATTAAACACAATTACATAGCGTCCAGATTTTGAAATCATTGGCTGACGACCAGCTTCAGTAAGGTCTTGAATTGACAATCTTCTGTGAGCTAATACGACACCTGAATCGTCATCGATCCATATCCCTTGATCGTCTGGCCCTCTATGTTTAATTATGTCCGCCATTGCAGTTGCAATGTTAACTGCCTCCAAATGGTTTAGTGTTTTTTTTATATCAATAAATCCCAATATTCCACACATAATTAATTTCCAAAAATTATCATTTTATTAATCCGCCAATTTTAATTTTAATTAATTTTGCTAAATTAATTAAATTTCGTCCTATCAAAGCAAACACAACTATATCAATAACTCCACCAAGCAAGAATGAATCGTGTGCCGCTCTTAATGTTAAAGACACAAAAAAACCAAGCGGCACAATAAAAAATTGCACTGACCATAAAATCACTTTTAGAATGCCTAAGTATGAATCTCGAACGATTACTGTTAAAAAAGAATTATGTAAATCATAAATACCTTCTTTTGTTTCTGGTATATCTGAAAAACCCCAACCGTCGTACTTCAATCCAAATATATTAAACTTGGAGAGAAATTCCCCTAAATAATCACCCCTTGTTTCTTTGAAACTACGAAATAAAATACCCCCCTCTCCAAACAAAAATTCCAAAAACCCTGGAACTTCTATAAATTCATTAGCAATTAAAGTTAAATACAAACCTGCGATGATGAAGAGAATTAGTGCAATCTTATTTTTTATGTAAACTGCCAATAAAAAAATTGCCGACCTATTTCCGAAATATATAAAACTATAAATTATTAGTGGCGCATAGAGTATTGAAATATTTCTAAAATATAGCAATTCTATTATGAAAGCAAGTGCTATTAGAGCTGACAACTGATTGTGCGATGCTACCGAACTATTACTTTCAGAGGAAAATGACACTACAAAATAAAAATATAATACACTTACCCATAATAAATATCTTATTGGTTTGTTATTTAACTCAGAATATCTATCCTCCCCTGAAAAGAGAAAACCCACTAATGGAAACAAAGCAGCTATAACGATAGGCGATGGAGATAAAATAAATAGAACACACGACAAAAATCCCATTATGCAAAATAAAATCGGGGTAAAATTATTTTTTAAATATAATGAAGTAATAAAACAAATGGCTGCTCCGTACGCCCCCATCCCAATATTATAAAAAGAATTCACAAATATTTGCAAGAATCCAAACACAACAATAATAACAGATACATGCTCTTTTTTTATTATTTTCATTTACTTATATTTTTAGTTGTATTTTTTTAAAATTTTCAAGATGTGATTTTATGCTTAATAATTGCCTTACTTTATATATATCATCAGAGCAAATACTCGTGTTTGTCTCAGAAAAAATTTCAAGCTCTCGAATCAAATTTAATTTATTATTTGTGTATGTTCTCCAAGCATTTGAAGAACAAATAAATTCATTAATTATAGATACATCCTCATTGCAAAGTATTAGATTCCCTCTCATGAATGCCTCGAACGGCACTCTTCCAAAACCTTCATTTAGGGATGGGAATATTAACATATCCGCGCTATTGTATACAGAAGAGATATCATCGCAATAACCCATCAATTCCACGTTTCTATTTAACATATATCGCTCAATAAATGTATATATTTCACTTTCTAAAGCGCCCTCCCCGTATATCCTCAAATTAATTTTTTTGTATTTATTGAAATCATCTTTAATTTGATCTAATAACTCAATTATTCCCTTGCCAGGAACTAGTCTCGACACAATAACAATATTCAATTCCTCGATTTCGTTACTATTATTTTCTTTATTTTCAAATATATTTTTGATTTTCCGTATGCTATTATTAATTTTTCTCTGAAGATCTTCATTACTTATTGATTCTTTTATGTCAATAGGATTATGTAATATACTAACTTTTTTTCTTCTTATGATTAAACCCCAACTTGTTTTTGCATAATTTTGGTATGCTTTTCTTGAGATGAATACAATTTCCCTTTGAATAGCCATTACTAAACAAAATACAATTTTTTTAATAGTTTTCTCATTGTAAAATTTTGCAGGATCATTTCGAACTGATGCTATATGTCTTATATTTAATAACCATGCAGATATTTGAGATAATAAATTTGCATACAACATTGCCGAGTATATATACTTCGGCTTTTCTTTTTTACATACTATTATAAAATTAATAATGTCTTTTATAAAACCCTGTTTTTTTTCACTCAAAGTGATTACAGCCACACCCGAATCAACTAACCATTTAAAATCGTAAATTTCAGGTTCATTCCAAAATGACAAATATACTACTGAATCCCCTGACTTTGCTAGTTTTTCAGCAAGTAACGCCATCGACATTTCCGCACCACCACGGCCGAAAGAATTAATTGTAAGAATTATTTTATTATTTTGTTCTTTAATACTTGACTCTACATAATTTGTTTTGCTAATCATCTCTCCACCCTACATATTTTTTATTTTTTTCGAGTAATTCATATTTACTAATATCCCGATATTTAATAATTTTCCATGGATTTCCACCCACTACAGAACAACTCGGTACTTTTCCAAACAAAACAGATCCCGCTTGAACAACCACGCCATCTTCTATAGTTGTTCCTGGCAAAATAATTACTCTTGAACCAATCCAACAATTTTTACCAATTACTACATCTTTAACTATATCATTTTCATCGTAAGGAAGTGCATTAGGACTTTCGTAATTATGGGTTTGAGTTATAATAAGAACTAATGATCCGGAGTGAAAGTGATCACCAAAAATCACCTTTCCATTTCCAACTATCTCGATACCATTAAAATGACAATCATTACCGATAAATGTATTCTTTGTAAAGTGCGATCTATAATTAACACGTAACCCTTTTCCATAAGTTTTAACTTTCACTTTTGCATATGCTGACCATATTTTTGTTAGCACTTTAAAGTATTGGGACTTAAATAAATTCAAATTCATATTCATATAGGTCTTATTATTTTCGTTAATATTTTTATATTATCTAATTCTGCAATCATTTCTAAGGCTATTCCTGTCAAATCTTCTAAATTTATTGTGATATTTCGGCTCTCTTTCAAATGAGGGTCTGTGCAATCACCATGAATTCCATCACAGTAATCAGGATCTATGCTGAGTACTTCAATACTTATGGGATCTAGAGACATTCTTGCTAGTGTTACCAAGGCCGTACTACCCGGTCCAACAATGCGTTCTGGTATGCCTTCCTGAATGCAATATGCCTCTACTCCTATACTTGAATTAATAAGTCTATTTCCAAATATTTTCTTTGCTATTGTTTTGTCTTCTTTTGGATGAGGGAAGTAGTTTGCATTTTGATATATTTTTTCTAATTCTATTAATAACTTTTTATAGTTTTTTTCTTTTAGAATTCCAAACTCACACCAATTTGATCCTATTATTAAACTCGTATTTTTGATTGATTTTACAAAAGGATTTATTTGTTTAATTGATACAAATTTTTTAGGTGTTATATGTTTATTTTTATACAACCATTCAGTTAATAGTCCATCTGAAATTATTGACTTAGTATTTGATATATTGAAAGCAATTCCATATCCTCCCTGAAATGTACATGGGAATCTAAGTACAGCTGCAATTACTTTTAAATATTTTATAATTTCATTTGAAACCACTATTGACTTTTTTATTTTCTGTCCGTATTGATGAGCATTTTTGCTATATATATATACATCTGCATCCATGTACTTGGTGAGAAATGCTGGGCATGCCGACTCAATAAATACAAGGTGAGGCAACTTGAAAATGCTCATCTAATAGTCTTTATCTTATATTACCAAACGCTTCGACCACCATCAATGACTAAATTTTGCCCATTCATATAACTAGAAGCATCTGAGCAGAGGAATTGTACTGCCGATCTGTATTCATCCTTTTTAGCCATCCGTCCGAGTGGAATTAGACTACTCAAGTTTTTAACAAAAGTATCGTTTTGACCATTAAATACCCCACCGGGTGACAAAGCATTACATCTTATATTTTTTCCTATCCAATAAGTTGCTAAATAACGCGTCAAACCAATTAGGCCAGTCTTGATGACAGAGTAAGTAACTGGTTTTACTGGTTGGTATTCATCATTCAGGCCTTCTTTTCGATATATGCGTTGATCTGGGGCGAACACTGAAAGATCAGATGCGATATTTAGTATTACTCCCCCAATACCATCTTCTGCCATTGCTGTCCCAAAGACTTGGCTACACAAGAAAGCACCCGTTAGACCAACTGATATCTGTAGATTCCATTGATCAACGGGGAAGTTTTCTAATCGCGAGGTCTCTAAAACACCTGTCTCTCCTTTTACTTTTGGATCAATCGCTGCATTATTAATAAGAATATCTATTCGTGTACCGTAAGAGCATAGGTTTTTCGCAACGGTATTGATTTCATCTAGATGTGTGACATCCATTACTTCTATAATTATCTTTCTTGAATCGAATTGCATCGTCAACCGATTACGAGCATTTTCAAGTTCCTTTTTTGATAAATCTGTTAGTACTACTGTTGCCCCGCTTTCAAGCAATGCAGTGGCATGCTCCATTCCAAGTAAACCGGTCGCTCCCGTTATCAAGGCAGTTTTGCCATTTAATTCAAATTTTTTATTTTCCATATTTAAATTTTAATTTAAGTTTATTTAACTGCGCACTTGGCCTCCATCAAGTCGCCATACGCTTCCAGTTACGAAGTTACTCTGATTTGAAGCTAAATATGCCACAAGATTCGCAATGTCATGTGGAGAACCTAGGTTGCCAAGCGAGACTTCTCTTTCCAGCATTTCCAGTACTGTTGATGAGTTTTCCGCCAGTTTATGCGACCAGACTGAGCCATCAAAAAGTATATTTCCAGGAGCAACTGCATTAATTCTCACGCCCATCTTCCCAAGTGGGCGAGCTATTCCCCTAACATAAGCTTGCAATGCTGCTTTTGCGGCGGAATAGGTGACCGGTGCGCCAGGTATCACTTCCAACCCGCAGATAGATGAAATGCAAACAACTGTCCCCCTACTTGCCGCCAAAGCTTCTCGAGCTGCTTCTACGGAGTTAGTTGTACTCCACAGGTTCAAGGCAAATACCCGCTGCCATTCATCGGCAGTTTCTTTGCCGGGTGGGACTGAGCGGCCACTACCCACGTTACAGACAAGAATGTCCAGTCGCCCGAAGGCTTTGAGTACTTCGCTGATGATTCGCTGCGCCTCAAGTGGTACGGTGACATCGCCCACCAAACCAATAGATTCATCTAGCTGGGTAGTCGCCGCTGTTAGATCTGGCTCGTTGCGACTGTTTAGCACGACTTTGCAGCCTTCGGCATGCAAGTTTTTGGCAATGGCCAATCCAATACCCTTTGATGAACCAGTAATGAGTGCTACTTTTCCTGTGAGATCAAGTTGCATGATTCAGAATTTGGCGCTGGCGGTTGGGCGGTTCACCAGTAAATTACTCACCTAAGTGCTCCCAAGCCGAACCGCTGAATCCACTGAATTGTCATGTCGCGATAGCCACTCAATACTTCCGAATGACTTCCCTCAGCAGCGCGGGCCGTTTGAAGTATGTAGTTACCTTGATAATTTTGTTGCACAAGGGCAGCAAACACAGCCTCGAAATCTGCATTACCAGTCCCGAGCGGCACAGTAGTTCCTCCGAGCACACGATCCTTGACATGCACATTTACCACCCGCGCACCGTAAGCAGCGAACTCTTCCGCAGGCTTAAAACCCAGGGCCGCGCTATTCCCAATATCGTAATTGATACCAAATCGCTCTACAGGTAACCTAGCTATAAAACGTGTCAATTCTGGCGGCGTGAAATCTGACTCGAAAATTACCTGCAAATTATGCTGCGTCAAAAAGGCTTGCTGTGCAAGCAAAAAATCAACAAGCACATTCTCTTGCGCCGCATCCTCTAGCCGCCCGTTATCGACCAAGGGTACGACAATCATGCGGATGCCAACCTCAGCAGAAGCACGACAGATCGCTAAAAAATCCGCCTGCAAGAGAGTACGAGTTTGGTCGTCAACTTTCCAGAACGGCGCTTGCATGAAGCAATCCCCCGTAAGGGAAGGGATGACCAAATGGTGAAGTCGGGAAAGCGCTCGAATCTTTTCCTGTCCATCCTTCGTCATCAACGGATTTTCATACAACAGATCCTGATCCAGAGTCCATTCCATTAAATGCAGATCTATGGCTGCCGCAGCACGGAATTCGCTCTCCCATTCAAGCCACGGAAAAGCTTGAATCTTGCCATCCACGAGCTCGCACAGTCGACCTTGCATGAATCCGATTGACCACTTTGGCTCACTCATTCCATCTCCGTTATATCCTGCATGGGCTTACGCGAACTGGATAGAAGCATTAACTCCTTCGAAAAACGAACCCATTTACTGCGTTTTTTGACTAGTGACGGCACAAGTAAACGGGTTATCTCCGCGAGTGGCACAGCTATTGCTGACATATCGTACCAAGTACTAGGAAGTTGACGGAAAAATTCAACTTTGACACCCTCAAAACCATGAATAATTTGTATATCGCGAAGTGATTCGAACATAAATGGCGTTCGATGTGAATAATCTTCAAAATATATCCGATAGTTGTACTCCCAAGCAGGACAAAGTGTTATTGCTAGGCCGCCCGGCTTGAGCACTCGGTACATTTCTTTTATCAATCTTTCAGGGTAATGAAAATGCTCGATCACCGATTTAGAATAAACAACATCAAAATAATTATCCGGATAAGGTATCCCGTCATTTTCGATATCTGAGTTTCTCAGTTCGGCCTCTGGGCAATATTTACGCACTGCTGAAGATTGATCAACAGCATGCCCTTTGACGCCGCAACTCATGAACCCTTTTAGAAACTCACCTCTGCCGCAACCAATATCCAGGAAGTTGTCACCTTTTTTTAGGTCATAGCGATTAAACAGGTAGCGAGCAAGTTTATGAGGATATTCCGTAAGCGGCCGGTCTGATTCATTATAAACCACGTCAACGTAATCACGATTCTTATTATTCATTTGATGATCTCAACTAATTCCAACAGAATACCTTCCGGCCCCGTCGCATAAATAACTTTTACTTGTCCATCTAGCGAGAATTGCGGCTTCGCTGGAATTGAACCGCCAAACTGCTTGAGACGGCGCAACGTTTCGTCTAAATCCTTTACCGTTAGGGCAATATGAGTAAGACCGGTGGAATATGGCCTGCCTTCCCATCGTTGCTTATCAGGATGCGAATGGAAACACAATAGCTCCAATAGGTTTCCATCGGGCGCCGCCAACTTTGCGGTAGTCACGCTGACGTCCTTTAGCCCCATCATCGCATCAATGTGAGGGCCTGATTCTTTCATCTGACGGAAAACTACGAACCCCATAACATCGCACCAGAACTTGATGGACCTCTCAAGGTCGGCAACCACGAGCCCCGTGTGGCGAATTGCGGCGATCATTCGGCCGCCACCTCTGCAATTGATTCACCAAGGACAGAAATACCTTCGAGAAGCGCCTCGTCGGTAATTGTCAAGGGGGGGCCCAACTTGATGGATTCTCTACCAGTATGTACCACGAGCAAACCCTTTTGCATGCAACGCTCAGCAACTCGACTAGTAAATAGGCCATCCGCTTTGCCCGTTGCGGGGTTTTGAAACAGCACTGCCATGATCATGCCGTTGCCAAGAATCCACGAAATTCGATCTGGGAACTGTTTTTGGATCGACTCTAGCGCATCACGGAATAGTTTGCCTTTGCGCTCGGCCTCGGTGACCAAATTGCGTGACTCCAACTCCTCCAACACGGCCAGCCCTGCAGCACTCACCAGTGGATTAGCGGAGTGGGTACTACTCATGTTACCTATCTCTGGTAGATCCATGACTTCCGCTCGACCAATCACTCCAGAAAGCGGCACGCCGCCTCCCATACCTTTTCCGGTACAGATTAGGTCAGGAGTGACTTCGTAGTGCTGGAAGCCAAATTTTCTACCTGTACGGCCAAAGCCTGCCTGCATTTCGTCAAAGGTCAGCAAAATTCCATTCTGACGGCAAATATTCTCAATGGCCTGAACAAAATCCTTAGGGTAAAAGACGGCACCCCATCCCTGAAAGGTTTCGAGCATGAAGCCACAAACATCCTGTTTTATGTCTAGGCCCTTAGCCGCTAGTTGGTCAAGTCCATACTGAAGGAACTCTTTGCCGCTTTGCCCATCAAGCTGCCACGGATAGGGAAATGGAATATGGTGAATGTCAGCATCCTGATAGCCAATCCAAGCGCGCTGCCCTAGATTGCTGCTCATCATCTGGGCACCAAGCGTACGGCCATGCCAATTGTTTTCGATACAAATGATTCCACGCCGGCGCTTTCCTTCTTTCTGACCGTGCATTCGCATGAGTTTCATCGCCGCTTCAGTGGCCTCCGTGCCCGCAGACAAGAGGAAAGCTTTTTCAAAGGGTTTGCCGGCAAAGGCAATCAGCTTTTCAAGATATTTGGCACGGACCGGGTTAGCGTAGGCGTAACAACTGTAAAGCGGGTGTTCGAGTGTTTCTTTAATCGCTGAGGTAACGCGACGATTTGAATGCCCTACGTTCGCAACGAAAATGGTCGAAGTGAAATCGATCCAACGGTTGCCTGCGATATCGTAAACACTGAAATCCTCAGCACGCTCCCAAACCAAAGGTAGTTGGCCATGCATCGAACGAGACTCAACTTTATCAAGTCGTTCAAAGACTTCGGCTGTTCCGGGTGCGGGAATCGCCGTTTTTATAAGCCGATGATCTGTTTTAATTTTGGGTACTTCTTGGGGAATTAGGGAAAAGCTATGGCCGGCCATGGTGGGTTCTCACTTAAAAAGTCGCGAAGTGAATTCAGGATGATTTTGTAGCTGCATCTCGAGCATGGAAAAATCTTCTTGGGTGTCCACTTCATTCACAGTTGGGGTAATGAAAGGTAATACGTGATCACCGTGAATTAGTTGCATTTTACGAATGAAAGCAGTCGATAAAACGTCCACGTAACCGTTGGCTATGTAGGTCTCCGGAAACTGCTGACGTGCATTATTCGCCGCATCAAGCTCGGTACTTTCAGAAGCAACCCGCTTTAGCTGCCCGCCAGGGGCAATTTCAAAAGTCTTGTAGGCTGACTCCGACATCGGATGTATAGATCGCAGCGCCGTCGCTTGTGGATGATCAATAAATGCAGCCACGGCTTGATCAATCAGCATCGGATTACGAAACGGCGTAGTCGGCCGGATATGAACGATGTAATCGGGTTCACCGCCGTTTTGAGAAAACCAGTCCAACGCATGCTTGATGAAGTCGTAGTCGGTAGATCGGTCGCCAGAAATTTCTGCTGGCCGGAGAAACGGCACATCAGCTCCCATTTTTCGTGAGATTTGCGCGTACTCTTCAGAGTCAGTCGAAACGATAATGCGATTAATCGAAGCAGCCAACTTGCAAGCCGCAATCGACCATTCGATGAGCGGATGGTCGCCTAATAGCTTTATGTTTTTGTGCGGCACGCCTTTAGACCCCGAGCGCGCCGGAATCAAGGCAAAGATTGACGGCATGTCAGTTTTTCTCCTTGAAATATTGCTGTTCAACAAGTCCACAAATAATGTGACCGATCATGATGTGGCACTCCTGTATTCGCGCAGTTTCACGAGAAGGTACGCACAGACAATCGGATAACGGGGCCAATTTCCCACCACCCTCACCAGTAAAGGCAACGGTTGTTAAGCCCTGCTTTCTGGCCTGCTCGACGGCAACCAAGATATTGCGGCTGTTCCCGCTTGTCGTAATCGCAATAAACACATCCCCCGGACTGGCCACTCCCTGCAGCTCGCGGGCGAATACATGCTCGTAGCCGTAGTCGTTGCCAATGGCGCTGATGGCCGAATTGTTCGCACCAAGCACTAGCGAGGCCATAGGATCTCTATCGAACATGAAACGCGAGATAAATTCAGCGGACAGGTGCTGCGCATCAGCAAAACTGCCACCGTTTCCTGCGAAGATGATCTTGCCGCCGGACTGCAAACATTGAACGCAGTCTGCTGCAAGTTTTTCGATTTGGCCTATCAGATTCTCGTCCGCAAGGATGACTTGCTTGACGGCAATCGAGGCGGCGATTTGTTCTCTAATGGCTGTGAGACTCATAACGTACGCTCCAATTTATCCAACGCCACCCAGAACCCTTCGCCACCGTTTTTGTGGCCTTGCCAAATTTCGGGGATAAATGTTGCGCTCGGGCAACCTTTTTGCAGAATTGCACCGAGACGGACAAAGTCGATCTCTCCTTCGCCTATTTGCAGCCCCTCCCCATTCAGACCTTTGGCATCACCCAGATGCAGATGGGCGGAAAACGGAGCGATTTTTTCTGCAAACTCATAAAAGTCGATATCAAAATGGTTACAGGTTAGACGGGTGTGGGAAATATCGAAACACATCCGCAGATTTAGCTTGCCACACCACTCAACTATCTCATCAATCTTCACGAAAATATTCTGGTATCTCTGCCCACCAAAATGCCAAGGGAAGGGAGCCATGGTTTGTGGAATCAGTTCTACACCATCCAAGTCGAGTTTGCGGAGGCTCTCAGCGAACCGTTCGTAGTAGCCGCGAATCTCCGAAGCCGGCAGCGGGGCATCCATGGTGAAGCCGCCGATGTTGGCGACGATAGGCGGGCATGCCGTGTTGGGGAAGAAGCGCTTCAGGTTGCGGGTGATGTCGATCACGCGCTGGGTCTCGCGAATCGACTCATTGCGGTAGGCATCGTCGGGCGTGGCCAGATCCATCAGGCGGCTACCAGAGAAAAGCTCTGGGGCATGCACCACCAGACCAGCCTGATACGAGCCATCTAGATAGTCAGCTGGGTTCAAATCCATATCCGAATAGGAAAGATGGAATTCCCATAGATCGGGCTGAATGCGGGCGGCGTATTCGCGGAAGTCGTGGTAGCGGACCGGCACGCCCCAGGGACGGGTAAAACAGTACGGACGAGGTTCGATCCGGTTATCCTGTAAGTCTGATGGGTAAAAGAAATCTTCTTCGCCCATATCGTGTCGTAGCGTGCGGCCCAGCAATTCCTCGTATCGCTGGGGCGATAGCCCTTGTCCGGGGCTGCGCACCTTGATGTGCTCGGGTTTCAGTACCGTTCCTTGGCTGATCGGCAAGGCCGCCACCAGGCTCTTTCCCAGATTTTCGCGGTTGATCATCTCACCCTGCGAGAGCTGGCGTGCCTTGCCTTCGCCTCGCGCCTGTTCGATTTCGCGAATGCCTTCGACCATGCGGGTAAATTCGCTTTGCGTCAGGCTAGCGGCATGATCCGGCCCTTCCATGGAGCGGTCGAGTGTGAAGTGGCGTTCGATGATGCAGGCGTCCAGCGCAACGGCGGCAAGCGAGACATTGATGCCGCGCTCGTGACCGGAATAGCCGACCAGCGGATGAATCCGCCGCAATGCTGGCATCCATTTCAGATTAATATCGTGCAGTGGGGCTGGATAGGTGCTGTTGCAGTGAAGCAAGGTAAATTGAGCGTCGCGCTTATTCAGGAAAGCTACGGTCACTTCAACCTCTTCAGTCGTACTCATTCCGGTGGAAAGAATCAACGGCTTGCCTGTTTGCGCTAGCCGATCGAGCAACGGTAAATTGGTCAGGTCGGCCGAGGCAACTTTGTAGGCTGGCACTCTGAAACCTTCAAGTACATCAACACTCTTTCCGTCCCATGGGGTGCACATGTAAGGGATCTTTGTCTGGGCACAGTACTCGTTCAAGCGGTGATGTTGATCGACGGTGAGTTCAAAGCGATTAAGTAGATCTATTACGTATTCAGTGCCGAGATCGTCGCCGCTTTTACTCAGACTGCGCTGACGATAAACCTGATCAAGATGACGCATCTGGAACTTGACGCAATCGGCTCCGGCTTCGCGTGCTTTGTCGATCATTTCGATGGCCCGCTCGAAGTTGCCGTTATGGTTGTTACCGATCTCGGCAATCACAAAGGCGCGTCCAGCACCAATTTCAAATTGCCCAATTTTGATAGTCACAGCATTTCGCTTTCGTTATGATTTCTGCACTCGCGCACAGTCCATGCCTGTAAACCTTGTGGGTCGAAGCGGAACGGACGGATTTTTAAACCTGAAGCCTCGAGGTGTGTAATTAGTTGGTGCTTCCGGTACGGGGGAGCATAAAACAGGAAGAAGCCTCCCCCACCAGCACCCAGAAGTTTGCCTCCAATCGCACCATTAGACTTAGCATCTGTGTAGATTTGGTCCAGGCGGGATGAACTGATTTTTTCACTGAACTGGCGCTTAAATTGCCAGGCTTTATCTAACGATTGTCCAAATTGACGAAGACGGCCACGCAAAAGATCGTTTCGCATTTCGTAGCTAAGCCGGACATTGGTTTCCACCATGTCGCGAACATGCGCCGCTGCCATCTGTTGACGTTGATCCTGGTGAATGTCACCAGAGTCGTGTGTGGTTCCGGTATCGCAAAGGACCATGCTCTCTTCCAACTCAAGAAGCGTATCGTTATGAATGCGCAATGGCTGAACAATGTTATGCTCCATTCGGAATTCCATGAAATTAAAGCCGCCAAACACGGTTGCGTACTGGTCTTGCCATCCACCCGAAACTCCAAGATAAAGACGCTCCGCTTGATAAGCTAGTTCGGCCAGTTCATGTAAATCCCATTTATCTTGGCGAAACTGGTTGAAGCACCCCAAGATGGTAGCGGAAACAACGGCAGACCCCCCGAGGCCAGAATTCATTGGGAAGTCAGAATGCAAATAGAGTTCAAATCCAAAATCTGGTTGAATGGCCTTAAGCAGTGCCTGAATAAGTCCAAAGCGACTCTCCTTTGTCAACACAGACTTGAGATCGTTCGCACTTAGTGACTCGTTGAGATCAAGCGACTGGATAATAATTTTTTCATCACCACGAATTCGCAGGGTTGCGTGACTGTAAAGCGAAATAGTTGTATTGATAACCGCACCACCCGCCTCTGAAAAATAGTGGGTTAAGTCGGATCCCCCACCACAAAAGCTGATGCGAACCGGAGACCGGGCACGCGCATAAACCGCTTCCTCTGCTTGAACAGGCAAATGATCACGACTAACAATACCGACAAGATGTCGATTGCTATCAAGTAATGGGATTACTTTAATTCGATGATCTAGCTTCTTCATCAGCAACTCGCGAGAGGTATCAGGATCCTCCCATACGAACTCGGTATTTGCGTAATGTTCGATGGCATCGTCCAATGAACCACTATCGAGCAGCTTCCTTCGGATATCTCCATCGGTGGCCAGACCGCGCACTTCTCCAGTAGGCCCGGTCGTAAGGATGATGCCGTGGTGGTTGCTCTCTATTTGCATGAGAGCTTCACGCAAAGATGCGCTCTCTGATACCAAGAATTTATCTAACTTCATAAACTGCCTTTGCGTCCTGTCTCTATCCAGTGACAAAAACGGAAGTAATCATCTGGTATTCCGATGTCTATAAAATTTGTTGCTAATGGAACTGCTTTGAGTCCGCCTTGACTGATCATTTTTGGGTAAACATTTCTTTCCAATGAAAAAGGTTCCCCATTCCAATTCTTGAAAAAATCAGCATTTTGAAGACATAAACCGGCATTAATCCAACCTGGTTCATTGGCACCACTCTTTTCGTGGAACCCAGTTACACAATACTCGTCGTCGAATTTGACTTGCCCATAGCGACTGGCGTCACGCATACGCAGAACAGCAATTGAAGGCGCCGGAGACCGCATCATTTCCTGCACACCTGCGCCGATCCATGTATCGGCATTGGCTAGCAAAAAATCATCGGTCAAGTTTAATTTCTTTACCGCATACGCCACTGCTCCGCCAGTATCCATCGGTTTTGGTTCGACGATCCAAGTGACTTGGCAGTTGCCTAGTAAACCGTTTTTTTCGTTAATCAAAAAGTCAATTACTAGGTCCGATTGATGATGAAGTAGGAAAACGAAATCCCTCAAACCTTGATCGATCCAGTGCTCAATTTGGATATAGAGAAAAGGCACTTGCCCAACTGGGGCCAACGCCTTGGGGACCTCAGCCACGACTGACCGCAATCGCGTACCGAAACCTCCGGCCAAGACTAACAATTTCAACTTTCTTTCTCCGTCTGACACGGCAAAACCATTTTAATTTTTTCTAGCTAAGATAAGTATCATTTAAAAACTCATCACGCTCTTTTTTGAATCACATGATGAAAAATTTTTTGATTTTATAAGTGAAGCGACTCAAATTAATCGAGGAAACTGACATACCAGATGAATTGCATTAAATCATAAACTAGACCAAGTCGACAGGAATTGCGGAACCGTTTGATCGGGTGAGTGGACAGTTTTTACAAAATCAATTCCCATCTGACTGTGAGAATCTAATGTTTCTGGACTTTTGTTTAATTTTATTAGCAATTCCACCAATAGCCTTGCATCAGGTTTGGAAAAGATAAATGGATTAAATGACGCTCCTATTTCATTAATCGCCCTATTTGTTGTACTACTTATTACCGGCACTCCCATAGACATACAGTATAATGCGTTGTATCCATATGACTCAACATAAAGTTGGTCAATTACAACATCAAACTCCGAAATCACTGACAAATATTCATTAAGTGACATTCTCGGAAGTATTGTAAGTTCTATATCTTTAATTTTTTCATTCTTAATAATATGCGCAGCCTCTTCCACGACTTTGGTACCTTTAAATCCATATCGATTTAAACCATGCGCCACCCTCAAGGTTGCACCTTTATTTAGCGCGCGGCGATGGTTTCGACTAGTTGATTCTAGCTTGAGAAAAGGAAGTCGATGTACAGAGGTCACTTTACTCTTAAATCGAGTCCTTAACATGCTATTTTTATACTCCAACTGCATAGGAATGATTGCCGCACTTAACTCATATAAAGTTTCTTGAGACTTTATTGAGTTTATTTCTCTTGTGCTACATCGATCCCTTACTTGATCAAACTGCAAGCAATCTCTGCAAATAGATTCATATGGATGCTTAGTAGTGAAATATGAATTTAAGAACGAATCACACCCGGTACTTAACGAACAAAACTTTCCTGACAGCCCACTAATTAGGCTCAACATTTTATCATTTATTAATGGGTGAAATTGCTCATATGTTATTGCCTGAACTATGTCGTAACCCATGAGTTTTTGTATATTTATAATTGGCTTTAAAGCAGTATGCGCTCTCCCAATCAGTCCAGAATAGTTGCTCGAGAGTGAAAGATCTGCCTTCAGACCTCTAAATCCATTCGGACTACCCACAACAAAAGAATTAATCCCATATTCCCGAAGTGAGACTGAGAGCATGTTATGTAGATTACTAAATTCTCCAAGTAGCAATACTTTATTTGGCTTTAACATAACAATTAAAATTATAGTATCACGCTAATGTAGGGTAAATGTTGTTCACAGGGTCCATGAATTTTACTTTCTCAGGTATTTTATTCATTACAGCTTGCGTATGTGTTGGCGCCAAATTGACTACCGTGGCGAGTTCAACTTCATCAATGTAATCTAGGCCAACAATCGAAACATCGGTCCCTGGTATAAATTTACCAGCATAACCAGGAGTCTCATCAATCACTACCGTAAGAAATTTCTCCAACCCATATAAATGAATTAAGAACTGCCCCTTGGCGCCCGCACCGAATCCAATAAATTTTTCACTCTTGTTTTGAGCAAAGTATCCGACCAAATCACTCTTGCTCGCCCTAAAATCAGACAGGAATTTTTCAAATAAAACCTCCATTTCCGCCTCAATTGTCGGTAATTCGACTTTGGAAATATTTTTAGCATTCTGATGCATGATCTTGAAAACAATCGAACCCCCATCGACATCACATAAATTGAAGTCTGCAACAATAAAACCAAATTGTTCGGCGAGAGTCACCATTGATCTAACACTATAGTGCACCAAATGAGAGTAGCTTACATTCTCAAATCTATTCAATTGAAATATTGATGCAAGATATGGAACCTCAATAAATATTGTCGTTCCATCGTTAGATATTTGCCTCAAACCCTCAAAAAAATCATGGGGGTTTTCAATATGCTCTAAAACATGTCTTGCAATAACCAAATTCATTGCCCCTGACTTCTGCCTCAATTCCTTGGCGGACTTGGCACCGAAAAAATCATTTATACCATTTATCTTTCGCTGTTTCCATATATCTTTGAAATTGACAGAAGGCTCAAAACCGTACAATTCAGAATCGCATTTCAATCCAATTACACTGAGAAGTTGACCATCATTACACCCAATTTCCAATATATTAGCTCTCCCTGAATTCTGATTTAAACTCTCAACTACTTTACTCGCAAATATATCATAGTATGCAGCGTATTGGACTGAGCTTCGCATTGTCGCTTCATGTTGTGTATACATTTTCTTGAGGATAATTTCAGCACTCTTATATTTTTTCTGAAATAATGTAGAACACTTCGTACACAAGTTCAACTGAATATCATAAATTGACTGATTTAGAGAATCTTCTTTTTCCGAGCAGACATACCCTGATATTATGGATCTTCCAATAGAACCAAATTTAAATTCTTTTGAGTGGCAAATTGGGCAGCCTTGCATTAAATACTCCTGATTGTATGAAGTTTAGTTTAAACTGTTGCTCTGTTATTACGCGCAAATTTTAGCAATTCTTTTATTACAACCTCTTGTTGCTCGGGGTCTAAATGAGGCCCAATTGGCAGACTCAAAACCCGATCAGCCATAAACGTAGCCAACGGAAAGTCGCATGTCTGCCATCCTGATGAAGCATACGCTTTCTGCCGATGAGGCGGAATGGGGTAGTGAATGAGTGAGCCCACACCATTGTTTGCAAGCGCATCATGTAAAGCATCTCGCTCATCGCTTTGCACTATGTATAGATGCCAGACGGGTTCAGTCCAATCAAGCACTTTCGGCAGTTTAAAACCGCAATTAGCGAGGCTCTGATGGTAGCGCTGCGCGATATTACTTCGACGTGCGTTCCATTCGTCAAGTTTAGCCAACTTGACACGCAAAATGGCGGCCTGTAGGGGGTCAAGCCTACTGTTGTAACCTTGAATATCATTCACATACTTGACGCGCGAGCCATAGTTGCGCATCACGCGGATTCTGTCGGCTAATTGCGGATCATTTGTCGTTACTGCACCGCCATCACCCATCGCACCCAGATTCTTGCCGGGGTAAAAACTCCACGCAACGGCATCTCCATGCGCTCCAATGCGCTTTCCCTTGTAACGAGCGCCATGCGCCTGAGCCCCATCTTCGAGAACACGCAGACAGTGCTTACGGGCAATGGCTAAAATTGAATCCATCTCCGCCGGCTGACCATAAAGGTGAACGGGCAAAATGACCTTGGTCCGAGGGCTTATGGCCGCTTCGATTAATAAAGGGTCGATGTTGTAGGTATGTGAATTCGGCTCTACCGGTACGGGTGTTGCTCCGCATTGGCTTACTGCAAGCCAAGTGGCGATATAGGTGTTGCTAGGCACGATCACCTCATCTCCCGGCCCGACATCCATAGCGCGAAGCGCCAATTGTAGGGCATCCAAACCGTTGGCTACGCCTACGCAATAAGAAGCACCGCTGTAACTAGCATACTCCTCCTCAAACTGATCCACCTCAGGCCCCCCAATAAACCAGCCCGAACTGACAATTCTTGCAATAGCTTGGTCTATTTCCCTTTTAAGCTCAATATAAGGGGCTTTTAAATCTAGAAAGGGTATCATCTTTTGGCTCTTGCAAGTTTGCAGAATTCTGAATAGTCTCGAATGTAGTCCGCGCCATCGTAATAGTGCGACGCAAACACCAGAAGAACTGCATCTGGCGAATACTTGTACTGTATGCCCCACACCATTGGGGGCAAGTGGATTCCAATATCAGCTCTGTCCAACACAAACTCTTGTCGATTGTTACCATCATCCGCCACTACCGAGCAACTACCCCTCACGCAAATCAGAAACTGATGACATTCGCGGTGAGCATGTTGCCCCCGTGTTTCGATGTTGGGTACATCAAAGACCATAAAATAACGCTTCACCAAGAATGGAATACTGTTGCCGAATTCTCCAACAGTTAAACTTCCGCGATTGTCCGGTATCAGCGGCATTTGATGCAGCATAACCCCAGTCACGTTGGTTGCAATTACTTCCAATTCATGTTTTGCCGCCGCAACATTTAACACATCACTGCGTGCGGTATCTACATAGGCGACGACCTTAGCCGGATTGCCCATCACTAAAGCATTGGGCGGGACAGATTTCGTAACCACAGCACCCGCAGCTACCATGGCGTTGCTACCGATGACCACACCAGGTAATATCACAGCACCAGCGCCGATGGATGCACCATTATTAATTTTAGTGGTAAGGAACTTTTCAGGCCTCTTCTGACTGCGTGGAAATTTATCGTTAGTAAATGAAACATTTGGGCCTATAAAGACATCATTTCCCACCCTCAAACCGTCCCACAGTTGCACACCACTCTTAACTGTTACTCGATCACCTATCACCACATCATTTTCAATCAAACAGTGAGAGCAAATATTGCAATTTTTTCCGATCTGTGCCTCAACCATTATTACAACAAATTGCCATATGCGAGTGTCCTGGCCTATTGTGGCGGACTGGACATCTGCCAGCGGGTGAATAAATACTTGCTTCATACCAATTACCAACCAAAATAGATTAAAAAATTTATTTGTACAAAATTATGAGTTTCAAGGCACCACTCGGACTTGATATTTTTTATACCTAAACATCGTTTCATGGGCTAAAACTTCTTCATATCGCACTAGCCATTCTGCGAAAGCTAGAGCTATGCTCGTATAGTTGCAAGTAAGTGCCTTGCGCCACTACTCGTCCGCGTTCCAGTTCTATGATAATGTCGCAGTTTCGCACTGTGGTCAGCCTGTGCGCGATTATTAAGATGGTAAGGTCTCGATTAAGACACTCGATAGCTTCCATTACCGACTTTTCAGTGGCGCTATCCAGTGCGCTGGTTGCTTCGTCGAATACAAGTACACTGGCTTGCCTGTAAAGTGCGCGGGCAATACCAATACGCTGGCGTTGCCCGCCGGATAGACGGATGCCGCGCTCTCCTACATAGGCCTCGTATCCACCGTGAGTGCTTTCAATAAAGTCTGAAATCTGCGCTTGACGAGCAGCTTGCCGTACGCGATCCAGATCAATAGCATTACGCGGCACTCCGAAAGCAATGTTCTCTGCCATGGTGGTATCGGCTAGGTAAATGCTCTGCGGGACATGGGCAATGGCTTGTTGCCAAGCCCTTACACGGCTGCCAGTTATTGGCTGACCATTTACCAAAAGCTCTCCTTCAGTAGGTATCAGCAGCCCCATCAACAAGTCTAGCGTTGTGCTTTTACCGCTGCCGGTGCTACCAACAAATCCGACCCTGGCGCCTTTGGGGATGGTCAGATTGAGACCATCCAGCACCCAAGGGCCGTCGTTGGAGTAACGAAAGCGCACTGCGTTGAATTGGATCACATCCTTAATAAGTAGCTGTGGGGGATCAGGCTGAGAAAGCTTTGCCGGCAGAGGCTGATCGAGCAGATCCATAACATCCTCCAGAGAAGCCTGATTACTGGCAATGCTGGCCCAAGCGCTATAGGACTGTTGCAGAGCAGGTAGCAGCCGTTGCGCGCCAAGAGCGAGTGCACCGAGCACCGGTAGGGCTGTAGCAATGCCTCCAACTTGTCGGCTAAGAAAATAGGCCAACGCAGCGATCAACACCATCCCGAGTGCCTCCATAAAGTAACGGGGGCTTGAGCCTATAAAAGTGTTGTTACCTTGTGCCAACCGCAATGGGTGGTCAGCCTGGCGGTAAATGTCACAGTATACGGGCTGAGTACCATTAAGCAACACATCGCGAATGCCCCCCATGCCTTCCTGCAGAGCTTTTACTACTTGAGTTTGTTCGTATGCGATTCGTTGGCTGTTGATATGCAACCGCCGGCGAAACACATAGGTGATTAATGCGTAACTAGAACCGAAGCCGACAACCGCTACCGTGGCTACCATCGGATCAATAACTACCAGGGCAATCATAATAACCACCAGCAACACAGTTGAACTGAAGAATGTGAGCAACGGCAAAAGCACGCCGAACACTACGCCGTTAACTTTGTTAATGAGGCCGCTAATTACCTCGCTGCTGTTGCGAGCCACATGCACGCTATAGGGTTGATAAAGGGTACGACGATAAACCTCGATGCCGAGATCTGCGCCGCTGGCAAATGCTAGACGAGTACTGGCCCATAGTAAAAGGATGCGAATTGCGCCCGCTGCCAAAGCAGCTGCGGCAAATGCGATTGTGAGGGGTAGCACTAATTGATTGGCGGAGGTGACATCCCAAGCCTGAACTACATCCGCAACACTAGGGTGATTGAATACCCGATCAGGGGCAATTAGTATGCCAAGAAAGGGTAAAACAGCACCTAAACTAACAACCTCAGCGAACGCACTAACGAGCATCAAAACCGTCAACATGCTTAGTTGTCGCTGACGGCGCTGATTAAGGTGATGCCACAGACGTTTAAGTAAGTGTAAAAGCATGTTAGCGGTGTCTGCTTTTGACATCATTGCTTTCCCAAATACCAAGGCATAGCGAGTTCAATACCCTCAGGCAACCGGAACATTGGAGCGTAACCCAACAGTCTCTGAGCCTTTGTGATGTCAGCTTGACTGTGTCGCACGTCTCCTGCTCGGAGGTCGCGATACACAGGTTTGATGCAATTGATTGCGGAGTGTTTGGCCAGGCTGTCAATCAGCAAGGCAAGCAATTCGTTGAGAGTAGTGCGCTCGCCCAGGGCAACGTTGTAAATTTGGTTAACGGGGGTTTCGTCGGAATGAATTCCCAGCCCTGTGGTAACGACAGAGTTATTTAATAATTCATTACCTGAAACTGTCGCTGCCAGCAAATTGGCCTGCACGACATTGCCGACATAGCAAAAGTCGCGACTAGTTTCGCCGTCGCCATTAATGTAAATAGTGCTACCTTGCAGCAGTGCAGCTATCCATTTAGGAATCACGGCGGCATAGGCGCCACTTGGGTCTTGCCGAGGGCCGAAAACATTGAAGTAGCGCAAGCCAATAGAGTTAAACCCATAGTTGCGGGCAAACACGCTAGCATATAGCTCGTTTACATACTTAGTCACTGCGTAGGGGCTGAGGGGGTTTCCGATGTTCGCCTCTTTTTTGGGTAATGCCAAGTTGTCACCGTAGGTGCTACTGCTGGCGGCGAAAGTGAAGCTTTGCACTTGAGCATCACGGGCGGCCACGAGCATGTTCAAAAATCCGCTAACGTTAGTTTCATTTGTGGCAATGGGGTCTACCAAGCTGCGAGGCACGCTGCCAAGTGCGGCCTGATGGAGGACATAATCAATGCCCTCACAGGCAGCCTGGCAGTCAGCCATGCTACGTATATCGCCCTGCAAAAACTTAAAGTTATCCCATTGCCCTTGTGAAACAAGTGCTTGCACTTCGTCGAGGTTGAGCTTATTACCGGTGGCAAAGTTATCAAGGCCAACTACACGCTGATTCAGCGCCAGCAATGCTTCAAGCAAATTACTGCCGATGAACCCGGCAACGCCAGTTACTAGCCAAGTTTTGGGCTGTTGGCGCAGTTGTGTCTGAATGTGTTCGTAGCGGGTCACCAGTCAAAGCCTTCCGTCTGCTGCACCCATGGGTAATATGCTTTTGACGTCGTACACCACAACACCAGGCTGCCCCCAAGCTTTAATGCCATGCTCACCTAGGGTAACAAACTGGCGGTGCCCCACAGCAATCACAATGGCAGCGTACTGCCCGGGCGCAGGCGCCTTAGCCAAGCACTTGAGGCCATATTCGTGCTCTGCTTCCTCGATGTCAATCCAGGGGTCATAAACATCAACCTGGGTGTTGTAAGCTTGCAGGGCTTTGACGATGTCAACCACTTTAGTATTGCGCACATCTGGACAGTTTTCCTTGAAGGCAAGGCCCAGCACCAGCACTTTGCTACCCAGTACTGGCAGACCTTTGCGCAGCATAAACTTGATGGTTTCGTCGGCGACATGCTCAGACATGCCGTCGTTGATACGGCGTCCAGCCAAAATTACTTCTGGATGGTAGCCAAGTTCTTGTGCTTTGTGCGTGAGGTAGTAGGGGTCAACGCCGATGCAATGCCCACCCACGAGGCCCGGCCTGAAGGGCATGAAGTTCCACTTCGTTCCAGCGGCTTGCAGTACCTCCAACGTGTCGATATTCAACTTGTTGAAAATGAGACTAAGTTCGTTCATGAGCGCTATGTTCAGATCGCGCTGGGTGTTTTCGATAACTTTAGCGGCTTCAGCCACCCTAATGCTGCTTGCTTTGTAAGTCCCTGCGGTGATGATTTGCAGATAAAGCTGATCCACCTCTTCTGCCACGGCAGTCGTGCTGCCGCTGGTAACTTTTTTGATGGTGGGGAGGCGGTGCTCTTTATCGCCAGGGTTGATTCGCTCGGGGCTGTAGCCGCAAAAGAAGTCTCGGTTGAACTTGAGACTGCTGAACTTTTCAAGCACAGGCACACACACTTCTTCAGTAGCACCCGGATATACGGTCGACTCAAAAATGACAATGTCACCTACTTTAAGAACTTTGCCAATAGTTTCGCTGGCTTTGACGAGCGGCGTCATGTCAGGTCGATTGGCTGTATCAACTGGGGTGGGCACCGTAACAATGAAAATTTGCGCTTGCTGTAAGTCCTGGGGGTTGGCAGTGTAAAGAAGATGCGTTGCGCTTTGCAACTCTTCCGCACTGCATTCAAGGGTGTGGTCTTTTCCCCCTTGCAATTCGCTGATACGGGATTCTTGAATGTCAAAGCCGAGGGTCGCTCGCAGCTTGCCAAACTCAACAGCCAAAGGCAATCCTACGTAACCCAGCCCAATTATGGCTATTTTTTTCTCACTCATATTTGGTTGTGCTTAATATTCATATGAGATTTACTTGAAGCATTCACTGGCAGCAATGGAACATCTTTGGCCAATGCCTCAATCTCCTCCTTGATCGCCTCATACTCTCTCAATTTTCTTTGTAAAAAACTCCCCGTCATCCTTGCCTTCTCCCGTGCCCCTGCGGGGGTTAGCAAATAGACATAGCCAAACTTGTTTTTACTTTGCCTAAAGTTATTCACTTTTACAAAACCCTTTTGGATCAGGGCTTTAAGGCAGTAGTTCAACCCACCCACACTCACCCCCAAGGCATGCGCTAGCTCTCGCTGAGTTAGGTCAGGATTAGCCTCGAGCAACCTCATGACCCTAAAGTAGGTGTCATCTTGCAGATTTGATTGCCGACTTGTCACATAGATATCTTTGGCCACGCTACCGCCATAATGAGGTCATTGAAATGGCTCAAATGGCAAAATTCGAAGTTTGTTCAAACTCGGACAATTCTATTGGATTCGACTTCCAAAAAACAAGTTGACGAGAAATTCAGGTGCATTGCGGAACTAGGCTCGCTTGAATCGCCAAGCCTCTTTGAGCTTGGCCATTTGGGCACCACCCTCAGGGGAGGATGCTGTATTTCTAATTACCCTTCTAACAAAAGCCACCAACACAGCCAAAAACAAACTAGCAAAGGCCGCCACCAACACAAAGATTGCGCGCTTAGGCTTTGACTTGCGTTCAGGGGCAACTGCCACATCCACCTGCTGAATTAGCGGACCCTCTTTGGCTTCGTCCACCCTGGCTGATTCGTATTGCGCCACAAGCACACCCATCATGGCTTCGCGGGCTTTGATGTCTCTGAAGGCTTTAACGGCAAGTTGCTGAATGGGCGAAGACTTTTCATCACCACCCGAGCCCTGCTCAATTTTGCTAAGCTGTGAACGAAGCGCCGCGAGCTCGCTACCTATGCGCTGCACGTCTGGGTTTTGCGGGGTGGCAAACCGGCTGATGGCCTGCATTTGCACTTCTTTGGCAGCAATTTGACCACGCAACTCTGCGCTGGCACGCACACCGCTTTCAGCGATGACGGCGGTGACCTGCATGCCAGACTTTTCTCTGGCTGAACGGAAATTGGCTTCTGCCTCAGCCAGCTCAGCTTGCGTTTTGCTGATGGCTTGCTCGTAAAACACGCGACGCTGCTGCGCATCAGTGACCGCTAAGCGGCCCATGAGGTTGCGCAACTCGTCTACGTGCATGTTGGCCAACTTGGCTGCAAACTCAGGGTCTTTGTCATCAACCTCGATGGTGATGAGGCCAGCTTTTTTATCTGCAGCTATTTTTACAGCGCCCTTGAGTGCGTTACGGGTGTCGACCAAGGTTTTTGCGTTGTAACGCTCTTGCAAATCTAATTTTTTGATGACCTCGTTTTGCAAAGTTTCGCTTTGCATGAAGGCAATGTACATCTCGTCCGGGCTTTTGATACCCGCAGCCGCACCCGCCAACCCAGCCAAACCACCCAAGCTAGCCAGCGCTGAAGCAGCACCGCTTTGCTGTTGCTGAGGGGGCATCATGACTGTTTTAGCGGTGAAGATGGGTGTCATCAGCAAGCTGACCACAATGGCGAGCGTGGTGGTGATAGCAGGTATGGCAAAAAGTGTTTTCTTTTCTTCGCCCAAGGCAATGGCGAGGTCAATCAGGCTGATTTCGTCTTCATCCATATCAGCAGTTGAGGTTGGGGTGTTTTGCTCAGTCATGCACGCAACCTTAGTAGCCCAGCGCCTTCAAACCAGCAGCGCCTAGGCCCAGTTGGTAGAAGATTTGTGTGATGTCTTTGGTGTTGCGAATAAACGCACTCCAAGAGGCTTCCATGTTGACTTTGTCCGGCACAACAATCGCGTCTCCTGGCATGAGCTTGACGCTGCTGATAGAGCCAAACCACGAACCGTTGCTGGTCAAGGCGGAGCCATCGGCGCGTACCACAATGACGGCGTCTTTATCAGCCGCCAAGCTCATGCCTGCAAACCCAAGATAGTCTTTCACAGTTTGTCCACCTTTGTAGATCAGGGCAGACTCGGTGTTGACAGCACCGTAAACATAAACAAAGTCAGGGCGGCTTGGCACCACAAAACGGTCGCCGTTTTGCAAGCGAATGTCTGGCAGCTTGTTGATGTAGTTGTAAAGCTCTGGCTCGAGGCCCATGGCAATGCGACCTTCGGGCCTGACTGAGCGTATGCGCTCAAGTGCTTGGCGCTGGGCTTGCTGCGCCGCCAACATGCGGGTTTGCGCCAGGCTGGCATCAGAACTGGCGCCCATGCTTTGGCTGAGTTGGGCGATTTGAGCAGATGATTCAGACTCTAATCGGCGCATGAGTTTTTGCAGGTTTTCAAATTGGCTTTTGCGCACATCTTCGCGGTACAAGGCTGAGCCATACAAATACGCGTCATGTGTGAGGCCACCTGCACGCTGGAGCACGGTGGACAGGGTTTCGCCAGGCTTGGCTTGGTACACCCCCGGCTGCATGACCTCGCCCTCCACACGCACCATGATGCGGCGCTTTGAAATGGGTACACGCATGTCGGTGGCGGAAAACACGGTCAGCACATCACCCGGTTGCAACAGGTGGTTGTCGGGGTCTTTGGCGTCGTTCAAAACACGCGCCAAATTGAAGGGCACCAAGCTGACGCTGAGGTCTTTGCGATTGATGCGCTCGATGACCGCATAGTCCCAGTTGATTTCGTCGTACAAATTGCCAATGAGCTCGGCCACCGATGGCACTTCATTTCGGTCTTTCAGCTGAATAGGCGCTTGCTGAGCGAACAAACGGGTTTGACGACGATCGCGGTAGCTTTCAAGGTCGTTGATGTCTGGCAGCGCTTGCTGTTGATTTGCGTTGCCAATGCCCCCTGGCAAATTCATGCCACCACCTTGAGCGCCCGGCGTTGACTGCATGGTGACTGTGGGTTTGGCAGCTGTCGTCAAACCCGGCACAAAGCGAGATGTGTAGCGCGGGTCTTTCATCAAACGGTCATTGACCTCTTTGTCGTCTAGCAAATCGTCAGCCACCATTTCGCGGTCACGCTGGGTGCGCTCGCGCTGCGCGGCATCAAACAACACTTCGTTTTGACGACGCACCGAGTCGCGACTGATGAGGGTTTCTCGGTTGGGGATGAGGTCGCGCACGCGCATGCCTTCGCGCCATCCCAAGCGAATGGCTTGAGCCACATTGCCGCGCAAGGTGACAGCGTTGCCAAGCTCGGGTGAAATGGACTGCACTGTAAGCAAGTCGCCATTTTTGAGAGTAGTTTTAAGGCCCCGCGCATCAAGCGCAAAGTCTTGCACGCTGCGCGGTTGGCTTTGGCTGGGGCTCAAGCGCTCAAGGCTGGCGCGGCGTGGGTCGGCGGTGACAGGCAGGCCACCGGCCACAGCAAACAGTTGGTCGAGGGTTTCGCCATCGGTTTTGAGCTCGTACACCGCGGGTGTATTCACTTTGCCCACCAAGGCCACATAGCCCGCAGCGGGAGGGATGAAGATGACGTCACCATCAACCAGCTTGGCATCTTTGGCGTTGGTGCCTTGAGACAAAAATTCGTAAAGGTCAAACTCTGTGACCACCTGGCCAGCGCGCTTGAGTTGCACCTTGCGCATAGAACCATTGGCATTGGGGCCGCCCGAGGCAAACAAGCCGCTGGCCAAGGTGGACACATTGCTGAGCATGTAGCTGCCGGGGCGGCGGGCTTGGCCCACCACATACACCGTGATGGAACGCAACTGGCCCAGGGTGACGCTGAGCTGGAAGTCTTTGTAGTATTTGCCGATGGCGTTGCGCAACACCCCTTCGGCTTGGCCTGCTTTGACCCCTGCCAAAGGCACCGAACCGACACGGGGGATAGAGACCATGCCGTTGCGGTCAATGAACACGCGTGCGTCGATATCGACCGAACCCCAACCGCGGATGACCAATTGGTCGCCCGCACCCAAGGGGTAGTCGGGGCTGACGGGCGCGCTGTCGACGGGCACAAAGGGGTTGGAGCCACCGGCAGTTGGCAAGTTTTGTGAGGCTTGAGTACTTTGCTGTTGACGCTGGCTCTGCTGCAAATTGTCAAAAAAACTTTGGCCATAGAGTGGCAGCTGATGGCCCGAGGTTTCGAGCACGAACTTTTGGAAAGCATTGGGCTTGAGGGGTTCAAAAACAACCGACTGCCCGTTGTTGGCACCGGATGCCCCGGGCCCTTGAGGGTCAGCCGTGCGGATGGATGGCACTCCACCTACGGACGTGGCGCCTAAACCAGCACCGCCGGTGCTGAAGCCAGTCGTAGCACCCATGCCCGCCGGAAGCTGGGGGACTTGTTGCGCCAACGCTGCCGCACACACAAGGCTGGCAACTGACGCAAACAACACAGAAAAACGGCAAGCGCGATTGGGGTGAGACATCAGCAACGCATTCCTTGAAAACAGCAGGCCACTTGGAAAAAAATGGGGCTGCGTTTTTTATTAAATTGAGACAGCTATTCTAACGTGCCGAGGGGTGCCGAGAGGCAAAAACCGACCTTAGACTTGCACCGCACCAAAGCGGCGCTCGCGCTGCGCGTACCAATCGAGGGCCAATTGAAATTGCGCGACATCGAAGTCGGGCCAAAGTACATCGGTGAAATACAACTCAGCATAGGCCAGCTGCCACAACATGAAGTTGCTGATGCGCGATTCACCGCCGGTGCGGATGAGCAAATCGGGCGGGGGCTGGTCAGCCATGCAAACATGCGCACTCAATTTTTCTGCGCTGAGCGCTTGCAAGGGCTGAGTGGGGTTGGCTGCTTGCCAGGCTTGCACGGCTTGCACTATGTCCCACTGGCCACCATAGTTGGCCGCCACGTTGAGGGTGATGCCACTGTTGTGCGCGGTGCTTTGCTCGGTGGCTTTGATTTTGTCTTGCAGGGTTTGCGGAAAACGAAAGGTGTCGCCTATGACATTCAATCGCACGCCTTCGGCTTGCATGTCTTGCATTTCTTTTTCGAGGTACTGAATGAACAGCCCCATGAGAGTGGACACCTCTTCTTCGGGGCGCTTCCAGTTTTCGGTGCTAAAGGCAAACAATGTGAGGTGTTTTATGCCTTTGTTGACACAAGCTGTGACCAAGTCGCGCACCACGCTGGCGCCTTTGGCATGACCCACCGTGCGGGGCATGTGGCGTTGTTTGGCCCAGCGACCATTGCCGTCCATGATGATGGCAATGTGTTTGGGCAGATGGTCTGGTGCTTGCGAGGTCACTTCTTTGGGAATCAGATGGGGGCGTCAAAGAGGGACGGCCAACAAAGATGTCATGGCCATTTTGAGTTTGTGCGGCTGACCCAGCAGGTCAACCAGCACCATGGCGCGCATTTCACCGTCGTGGGCTTGGTAGGTGGCTTCGAGGCCTTTGAGGGGGCCATCCACAATCAGCACTTGGTCGCCCGGGGCAAACAAGCGCTGCACTTCGGCAGGAGGTGCTTCGCGCAACAACTCGATGAGCTCGGCAGGCACCTTGGCCGGTTGCGGACCAAAACTGACCAATTTGCTGACGCCTAGCGTGGAGCGAATGGGTGACCAGTTTTGCGACGTTTCGTTGAGCTGGATGAACAGGTAGCGGCTGAACATGGGTTCGACCACTTTTTGCACTTTGCCACGGCGGATTTTTTCGACCTCTAAAAGCGGCAAAAAGCACTCAAAACCTTGGTTTTGAAGGTTTTCGAGCGCTCTGTTTTCTTGTTTTGGCTTGGTGTGCACGGCATACCAAGCGCCTTCGCCTGTGGGGGTGGTCATTTGGCTAGAAGTATAACTTTGGCGTGAAAGCCCATCTTAAATGTCCGATAGACTCAGCCAAACACAATCCATCTCATAAATATAAAACTTCTCATGGTCAGCACCCATTCGCAATCTGAGCTGCGCCGCGCGCTGACCGTGCACATGCCTGCGCTGAAACAGGCCATGGGGTTCAGTTGGTTGACGAGCTTGTTGGTGCTGGTGCCTGTGGTTTTTATGTTTGAGGTATACGGCCGAGTGGTGGATGCGCAAAGCATGAGCACGCTGGTTTGGCTATTGGTGTTGGTAGCGCTGGCCTATGTGGTGATGGAAGTGCTTGATTGGGCGCGGCTAGAGGTGATGCGCGAAGCTTCAGCAGCTTTTGATGCGCAAGTGGCGCCGCGGGTGTTTGACGTGACCATGGCCAGCACCCAGCCCGCAACCGACCTCAAAACCCTGCGTGAGTTTTTTTATGCGCCAGCGTTGATGGCGGCACTTGAGTCGCCCATGGCGCTGGTGTTTTTGTTGATCATGTTTGCCCTGCACCCCTTGCTGGGGGCGGTGACGCTGATCAGCGCCTTGGTGCAAGTGGGCATTGGGGTAGGCCACCACCAACGCACGCAAGCGGACTTAAGCGGCCTGAGCAAAACGCAAATGGTTTCGCAAAATGTGGCCAACAGCAGTTTGCAAAACGCGCAACTGGTGCAAGGCATGGGAATGTATGAGGCACTGCACACGCGGTGGCGCAAAGTGCACGACCAGTTTTTGCAGCACCAACGCGCCGCGATGGAACATGGGGGCGCGTTTCAGTCGGCCAACAAAACATTTCAGCTGGTGTTGAGCTCGGGTCTGTTGGGTTTGGGTGCTTGGATATTGATGGACGGCAACTTGCTGGGCGGACCGGGCATGTTGATTGTGGCCTCGACCATTGGCGCACGTGCCATTGCGCCATTGGGCGCCATCGTGACGCAATGGCGCCAAGTGGTGGCTGCCCGTGAGGCCTACCAACGCTTAGACAAATGGCTGACGCAATACCCACCCAAAAGCAAAGGCATGGCGCTGCCAGAGCCGATGGGAGTGCTGAGCGTAGAAGCCTTGGTGGCGTCAGCGCCCAACAGCAACACGCCTATTTTGCGAGGCCTGCAGTTTGCAGTGAAACCCGGCAACATGTTGGCCGTGATTGGCCCCTCAGGCAGCGGCAAAACCACGTTGGCACGTTTGCTGGTGGGTGTGTGGCCCGCCATGTCGGGCAAGGTGCGCATGGACGGCGCCGATGTTTTCAGCTGGCACAAAACAGAGCTGGGGCCACACATTGGCTATGTGCCCCAAACGGTGACGATGCCAGAAGGCACAGTGGCGCAAAACATCTCGCGTTTTGAAACAACCGACACGCCTGAAGAAGCCGCAATGCAATACAAACGCCTACAAACCGCAGCCCAAGCGCTTGACTTGCACGAAATTTTGCGCGCCCTGCCCCAAGGCTATGACACACCCATGGGCGCAGATGGGCACATCTTTTCGGGCGGGCAACTGCAACGGATGGCGATTGCGCGCGCCATTTACGGCCAACCCAAACTGTTGGTGCTGGACGAAGCCAACAGCCATTTGGACCAACAAGGCGAAGCAGATTTGGCGCAATTGCTGACGCAATTGAAGCAACAAAACACCACACTGGTGGTGATGACCCACCGCAAAACTTTGCTGGCACTGGCTGACCAAGTGCTGGTGCTCAAACACGGCACACAACAGCTGTATGGCCCCAAAGACGATGTGCTGGCAAAGCTGGGGGTGGCGTTGTGAACCTTTTGCAAACCAAGTTCATGCAGCCTTACCGACAGGCCATCATGGCATTGGTGGTGTTTGGCTTGGTCAGCAACCTATTGATGCTGCTGCCCACCATTTACATGTTGCAGGTGTTTGACCGCGTGATGGTCAGCCGCAGCGAACTCACCCTGCTGGCGGTGTCGGCCATCGCTTTGTACTTGCTGGGAGTTTTGGCGCTGACCGAATGGTCGCGCAGTCGACTTTTGGCCCGTCTGGGCGCGCAACTGGACGGTGAGCTGAGCAGTCAAACTTTTCATGCGGTGTATGCGTCACATCTGAGTGTGCATTCACAGGCTCACGATGCTTCGCCATCACCTGCGAAAAGAGCGTTTGCTGACTTGACGGAGTTGCGCCAATTCATTGCGGGCACAGGCTTGCTCAATTGGATTGATTTGCCTTGGGCTTTGATTTTTGTGGTGGTGTTGTTTTTGATGCACCCTTTGTTGGGCGTGGTGACTTTGGCTTTTGCAGTGGTGCAAGTGGTGTTCACCCGCTTGAGCCATGGGTATGTGCTACAACCCACGCACCACAGCAACCAGTTGGTTGCGATAGACACACAATATTTGCAAAGCAAGCTCAAAGGTGCTGATGCCACAGAAGCGCTTGGCATGACAGACCGCTTGAAGCATGTGTGGTTGAGCAAACACAAAATGTCGCAAGACAGCCATGGCCAAGCACAAAAACTGCAGCACGCGGTGGGCAGTGCCAGCAAGTTCATTCGCTACATGCAACAGTCGTTGACATTGGCCGTTGGCGCTGTTTTGGTGATGCGGGGTGAGTTGAGCCCAGGTGCCATGATTGCCGCCAACATTTTGTGTTCGCGGGCGTTGGGGCCCATTGACACTTTGGCCAGCAGCTGGCGTCAGTGGTTGTCAGCCCGTGAGGCGTATGCGCGGCTGACCCATTTGCTTGAATCAACACCGTTGACTGCGCCAACTGAAAAAGTGCATGCACTGCGTGGTGATGTGCGATTGCAAAATGTGTCGCTGCGTTTGCCCAACCGTGCAAAAGCATTGCTGCAAGACATTCATTACGAGGCGCCAGCGGGCTCTGTGACACTGGTGATGGGGCCTTCTGGCTCGGGCAAGTCGTGTTTGGCCCGCGTGTTATTGGGCATTTGGCAGCCGACATCAGGCAAGGTGTTGTTGGATAACTTGCCCGTGGCCCATTGGCCCAGGCAAACGCTTGGCAAACAAGTGGGTTACTTGCCGCAAAGTGTGGATTTGTTTGACGGCACGGTGGCCGAGAACATCGCCCGCTTGGGGGACATCGACCCCGAAGCGGTGGTGGCCGCTGCCAAAACCACCGGCCTGCACGAGTTGATATTGCGCTTTCCAAAAGGCTATGAAACACCTATGGGTGAAGCGGGCCATTTGCTGTCAGGCGGCACACGACAGCGGATTGGTTTAGCACGCGCTGTGTATGGTTCACCCAAACTGGTGGTGCTGGACGAGCCCAATGCCAATTTGGACGATGCCGGTGAAAAAGCGCTGGCACAAACATTGGAAACACTGAAGTTACAAGGCACCACGGTGTTTGTGATTTCGCACCGCAGCCACTTGATGGCTGTGGCTGACCGTATGCTGATACTTCACGATGGCATGGTGCAAGCCAGCGGCCCCAAACAATGAGCTCACCCATGACTTCAAACGCATCCAACGAATCTTTCAGCCCCAGCCGTGCAGCGCTCGTGGGCTACCGCATCATTGCGATTGGCTTGGGCGGCTTTTTACTATGGGCCGCGTTGGCGCCGCTAGAAGAAGGTGTGCCCACACAAGGCATGGTAGCCATCGACACCAAACGCAAAGCGGTGCAACATTTGCAAGGCGGCATTGTGAAAGAGGTGCTGGTGCGTGAAGGCCAGTTTGTGAAAGAGGGTGAGATGGTGTTGCGGTTGGATGAATCCACCTCGC
>JACCDY011230140.1_pt1 | contig 34461 bp, 40 predicted proteins | sample 7446391 | NCBI WGS metagenome assembly JACCDY01 (sample SAMN15323451, study PRJNA562643) | freshwater metagenome | isolation source: river surface water | place: USA:Blue River Watershed | collected 2017-08-18 | reverse complement strand
CCAGCACCAGCTCCTACAAAGCCACGCCTGCGTGCTCCCAGGAAGAAAGGAGACTCCGCACCCACACCAGCCACGACGCCAGCTCCAGAACCAACAACACCCACTCCGGCACCCACACCGACCCCAGAACCAACATCCACTCCGGCACCCACACCGACCCCAGAACCAGCACCCACTCCGGCACCACCCCCTGAACCAGCCACGCGGACCCCCCAACCCGAAGCACCCGTTCCCGCGCCCAAGCCGAAGCTGAAGCTAAGACTCAAAGGGACTTAAGCTTTGGGTCTCACCTCCAGCCAATGGTCAAGAAGTTTCTATACCGTGTTCAACAAAGTCATCACGACGACATCGCCCCCCATCTGGACACCACCTCTCCTTTTCTATTCCATATGAACGACGTCCTCCATCAACACTTGATACACTTCAAAAACAAGATCACGCAGTATCACAAGAACAAAAAGTGGGACCGGTTCAAGAAGTTGACAAACGACTATGAACTTGTCTTCACCACCAGCGTCGGCTTCCCCAGCATCGCGTCGTACAATCCCATCAGCCGGTCTTATTTCAAGTTGTGGGAGATCTTGCAAGACCTTGGCGCAGACGAGATGGGGGTGAAGAACACAGCCTCCCCAAAGCGCGCGGCATTCCTCGCAGATGCGCCAGGTGGTTTCATAGAGGCCTTTGTGAACTACAGGCATGCCCCTTGCGACAGCTTGTTTGCTATCTCTCTCAAGGCCACAAACCGGATCATCCCACAGTGGAAGTTTGACACCAATTATTGCAAAGCCCACAACATCACCTTGTGCTATGGTGAAAAAGGAACGGGGGACTTGTACGACTTGGAGACCATCCACAACTTCGTTGCTACGGTTGGCGAGTCTTCTTGCGACCTCGTCACCGCGGACGGCGGCTTTGACTTCAGTAGCAACTTCAACAACCAGGAAGAAATGTCGACGCGCTTGGTTTTGTGCGAGGTCTACGCCGCCTTGTGTCTGCAGGCGCGCAATGGCTCGCTCGTGTTGAAAATCTTTGACATCCACAACGACGTCACAATCCGCATTCTCTATCTCCTCAGCACGTTTTACAACACCATGTACTTTGTCAAGCCCCTGTCATCGAGGCCAGCAAACAGCGAGAAGTATGTCGTGTGCACAGGTTTTCAAGGCGGATGCCCGGATTACGTAGCGGCGCTAGCGAATGCCATCACCCAGCTCCGCTCCCACCCCCTCAACGTGGTGGCGCCCTTGGCAACCCTAAAGCCATCCCCTAGCTTCCTGGCTGCCGTTGTAGAGTTCAACCACATCTATATCACATGTCAAGTCATGCACATATGTGAAACTTTGCGCATGATTGACTCGCCCGACGTTTGCGATAGCGAAAGCATCATACGCAAACAAGTAAAAAAAGCAATCAAGTGGTGCCACAAGTACGCTGTGCCGGTTTCCCTGGAGGCGCTCAAACGCTACAAGCCATACTACTTCTCACCACCGCCGCCGCTAGTCTTGGGCTGAACGAATGTATCAAAGAGATTTTGGCCCACCTTGGTGCTCGCGATGTGTTGAGTCATCTGATTGGCATTGATTTTTTTCAGCATGCTCACCATGAACTCGAGCTTGCTCATGTCGGAGTCTGGGCTGCAACACACGTCAAACAACACTGGATACGCCGTGCTGAACTCCTCGTAGTCCTTTGCGAAGGCCGCCTTTTTTTCCTCTGGACCCAGCTTTGAGGCCTTGATGACGCGAGCAATCTCGAGGATTTTGTCAGGGTCCATTTCTCTCGCTACTACTACAAGTCTCAACAGCTATTTTTAAGCCCTAGACAAACTCAGCACCCTTTTTTCCCACCCATCTTGCAGGCCTTGCACTTTGGAGGGTTGACAAAGAGCTTTGCCCAGGAAAAGTGTGCCCCATGTTTTGCTCGCTTCTCGATGACGTACAGGACGAATGCCGCGATAGTCACGCCCACAGCGCTATAAGCCAGCGTGTTTTGCAGCGCCACGGCGCGCTGCCTGCGCCGCTCTTCGAGCTCTTCTCGTTGGGCGTGCAATGAGAACATGTAAGATCCGAGCAACAACAGAATGATCAAGGCAAACATGGAAAAGGGGAGGCGGGCGATGATGAAAAACCAGGCGTAAACTGCCAAGCACAGGAAGAAGCTGTGCCGCAATGCGCCTTTGAAAGTCTGAGGGAAAGCCAAGATCACCAAAAAGTATAAAACGATGAAAGCTGTCAGGTGCTGCAGCAAGGGGTTGCGTTTGATGGTGTGATGCACGTTGCAGCCCACCACGCCGTTCATGTCGTTAGACACCAACATCATGTAAAACAATACCACGGCGACGGCCATGTACCTGACAGATACCCCAACGTCCATGGCGCCGATCCAATTGTACTTACATTTGTAGGCGTTCTTTTTTTCTGAAAGTACAAGTAAGAGAAGATATGCCCTCGAGTCTGCACTTTTCCAACTACGACTTTGAAAAACATGGTTACCAACCAGTGCCGCCGCCTTCGTTGAATGGCGGCTTGTACACGGGCCAGCCCTTTTTGGAGGACGCGCCCTGGGCACACATCCACATCGACCCCGACGCAACAGAGTACATCCACCGCAACCTGCTGCGTGGCAACCGGCCACCACCCAATGCGAGGTACCAGTATCCACCCACGCGTCCGGGCAACTCCTACGTGCAGTGGCAGGGCTTGAAGCGGTATGAGGGAACCCCGACAAATTGGGGACCGCACCACATCTACGTCCCGCCGTGTGAAAAGGAAACACCGAGGGCGTGTTACTGCGAGGACATGTGCCCCAACGTGCAAACCAAGATGTGCAACGTCTCCAACTGCATCAAAAAACGAAAAAATGACAAGCCCTACTACAGCAAGCTGTACTACATCGCGTAACGTAGTGAAGCATCCCCCACCTACGCCCCCAATTTCTCCTTTTTCTTCCACGCCAAGACGCGGTCAATCTCGTCTTCGCTGAGCTCGAATGGCACGCTTTGTACGTGCTTGCCGACAAAGATACTGAAGGATGCATCACCCTTTTTGAGGTAGAAGCCATACTGGCCATAGTGCAAGAATACGCCGTCGCGCACGCGCTTTGGCAGCCCCACCAAAAACCGCACGTCATCTGCATCCACCTCAGACAACCCGCCCTTCTTTGCAGCTTGCATGTACGCCTTCAAGGACACGAATTTGTCCTTTTCGCAGCCGGGTTCTTTATATTGCACGGCCGGTCCGTAGCGCGTCGTTCGCAGAGTGTAACTACGCCCATCCACAACGACCGAGGTCGCATCTGACAAAGACGTCTTTTCCATTTTCAGAGACTTGTACTTGCTCGTGCAAGCACTCAGCTCTCCCCAAAACCCGCGCATGACCTCTAGGTATGAAGCCTGTCCCGTCGCGATGTGATCCAGCTCCTCTTCCATCTTGGAAGTGAATGCGATGTCCGTGACGGTATTGAAATTTGCATCCAGAAACTCGTCCACAAGCACACCCGTCTTTGTGGCGACGAGCTTGTTCTTGTCCTGCCCAATCGCGACCTTGCGCACGCGTTCTTTGCGGGCTTGCTTGGAGGGCCGCCACTCAACGTCGACAGCTTCCGCTTCTTTTCCCGCCACGCTCTTTTTTTCCACGTATTGCTTTTCCACCAGCTTTGTCAGAGTGGCAGCGTACGTGCTGGGGCGCCCGATGCCGTTGCCTTCCATGGCCTTGATAAAGGTGGCTTCTGAAAACCTGGCTGGCGGCCCACTCCAAACATGGTGAGCGACGACGGCCTTGCATTCACGTACGCCCGCATCGATCTTCTTGGCCGGCTCCTTTGAGGGCTCGACGCCGTACACTGCGAGGTAGCCTTCGAACACCAACGTGCTGTACTTGATCACAAACGCCATCCCGCGCGACGCTGTGGCGTCACACACAAGCGTCGCTACAAGATCGTCGTACTCTGCGGGGGCCATGACTGACGCCACTGCTCTCCTCCAAATGAGCTGGTACAGATCCCTGTGCTGTTGTGAAAAGGCTTCTCCGGCGACTTCGATGACGTTTACATCCGTGGGTCGAATGCACTCGTGCGCCTCTTGAGAGTGCTTGCTCGCCTTTTTCTTTCTCCCCGCGCCGGCGCCCCCTTTGCCAGCGAGGTACTTGGCGCCGTGCGTCGCGGAAATGTATTGCTCAAAGGCAGCCTTGGCGTCGTCCGACAACGCGGTGCTGTCCGTTCTCATGTACGTAATCAGCCCGGCTTCGTACAGCGCTTGCGCAACGGCCATCGTGCTCTTGATGCTCATGCCGAGCTTGGTGTTTGCCTCTTGTTGTAGGGTGCTCGTCACAAATGGCGGTGGGGGATGCTCGAGACGTCTCTTGCTCGTTGTGCCTTGCAAGACAAACTCGACGGGCATGCTCCTCAACAGCTCCACACTCGCCTCCTTTGTGTCGACACTCACCAACCCGCTGCTACCACCACCAACGTGACACAACTTTGCCTCGCCCTCTAGACCCTTGAACGTCCCTAGGAATTTGTAGTGTGATGAAGGCACAAACGCCTCCACCTCTTTCTCGCGCGCCACGACCAATCCCAAGGCAGCCGATTGCACGCGGCCAGCTGACAAGCGCGTGGCGTTGAAATGCTTCCACAACAATGGCGATACCTCGAACCCAACGAGGCGGTCGAGTACACGCCGTGCCTGCTGGGCATCGACCAAATTTTGGTCGATCTCCCCCGCATTTTCCAACGCAGACTTCAATGCGCCAGGCGTGATCTCTGTGAATACGATGCGCTTGTACTCCTTCAGTCCCAACACGCGCTTGAGGTGATGCGCGATGCCCGCCCCTTCGCGATCAGCATCCGACGCCAAAAAGACGGTGTCGTGCTCTCCCGCCTTCTTTTTCAACTCCTTGACCAACTTCTTCTTGTCCTCGATGACCTCCAACAAAGGTTTGAAGCCTGCCTCGATGTCAACGCCCAAACCCTTCTTGCCCAAGTCCATGACGTGGCCGTAACAAGGAACGACATTGAACTTGCCAAACGCGCGCACCATGTCGGGCATAGCATTGAGGTGCTTGGCGATGGTCTTGGCCTTGGCGCCAGATTCCACAATCACGAGGGCCTTTTTTGAAGAGGCCATTGTGCGCACAAAAACGAGTCGTCGATTGCTCCTTCTATCCCCACCAGCTCAAATTTTAAATGCCTAGCCAACGAACCCCGCACCATCGTACTTCTCATCTCTTGTCTTCACACTCACACACTAATGATGTTGACGCCCTTCAGGCGGCGCAACGAGGGCTTCTCCACCTTGGGTTGAGCCGCGTCATCAAACACGGCCTTCATGACCTTTTCAGCAAGCGCCTTGTCGTACTCAAAAAAGTCCTGCAACTTCTTCTTGATGGCAGTCTGCTTCACCGTGGGCTTGACTTGCGTAACCTTGTACCTCAGCTTGCCGTCCTTGGTGTTCAGATCCTCGATGTTGTACCTTGCCATAAAGGACAACACCTTCTCGGTCAAGATCTTTTGCACGGCCTTCTTTTCCTTGAGAATCTCGTTCATCTTCTTGATTTGGTTGTCGAGCTCCATCCACATCTTGACCTGATGCTTGAATTCCTCGAGGGACATGTTGTCGGGCGCCTGCACCAAGGCCTGCTCAATGCGGCCACCTCCGCCAGACGGGGTGCTGGTGCTCGCTGCACTTGCGCTTTGTTGCGCCTCCTGTTGCTGCTTGAGGTAGGCTTCAAGCAATTCGCGCTTTCTTGGATCCTGCATTTTGTCGCTTTTCTTCTAGGCGATGCTTGAGTTTAAGTGGATTTAGCACAAGAAGGTGCGGCTGTATAACAAAGCAACTGTAGAGCACTCATGTCTTGCTAGCTGCTCTTCTTTGTTGGCTTCCCTGCAGCAACCTTTTTCGTCGCCTTCTTGCCGGAAGCGGGTTTGGTCTTTGGTTTGTCTCCAAGTTTCTTGGACAGTTCCTTGGTGAGTGTCGCCACGTCCCTCTCGCCACTGTACTCGTCCGACTTTGAACCCTTGAAAGTGCGGATCATGGGGAAGTACACGTGCTTGCCGACAATCACGCGTTGTTTCAGGCCATCGTCCAGGCGCTCCACATTCACGCTTTCGATTTCAATGAAGCTAATGCCCTCGTTTGACAGATTGTTCTTGGTCTTGTCCCAAGCGGGCTTCATGGAGGTGCAATGGTGACACCAGGTCGCCCAAATCAGCACCACTGCGCGCCCCTTCAATCCTTGTTTGATCTGCTTCGACTTGGCGCCAGCGTCATCCGTGGGGGAATTGAATTCGACGTTTACCATTAAATAATGTTCAGAAAAGAAAGGAGTATTGGGATGTACTGGAACAAAAAGCGCCTTGTGCCGGCGATAGTTCTTTTGGCTGCGGTTGGCGTGGCGTTGTTTGTGTTGTGGCGGCGCACCCGCACCCCGACACTCGAACAATTCTTAGAACCCAAAGCGTACGAGGTGATTGTCCTAACGCACACCGCAAAAAAAGAGGTCATCGACAAAATCGATCTTCAGCCATCCACTGTAGTCATCAATCAATCCGACCACAAACTGAACACACTCTACGAATTCGAGGTGAACAACGACGCTCTTTCTGTAGAAGACATGCAAACCATGGCGAGAGAGATCCTTCCGACCACGGCTCTGATTAAATTTGTAGTCATTAAATAACATGGACTGCAAAGGCTGGAATGCAAGCGAACACGCCGATGCGCTTTTGTGTAAAAACTATTTGTCCCTGGACACTACCTACAAATCCAAGCAATTCACCTCTTACAGGGAGTACATGTTTGTGCCCAGCTACTACAAATCCTGCAAGGACTTTTGCCAAGAGAATACGGTATTGTGGCCCATGCCGAGCTGCACGTCTGACGCCTTTATCATCGGACAACGCGGCGCCAACAACTCCGGTGCTCACCGACACTCCCCAGACGCACTTTTGCTAGACAAGAAAAAAACATGCACAAAGAGCGACATCACCAAGGACGATGGTGCGTGCTGCGCCCAAGAGTACCAAGCCTTCAACAACCTCAGCAAACGCAAGAGCTCTGCCGTGTTTTGGTGACAGTTCGGAGCTACCGCTTGAAAGCGCCGTACACGCCCCCTGCAGCTAGACGTTCCTTCAGCAACCGCTTTTTGTCCTCCTTTTTGCCTTTGGCCACTTTGCTCGTGTTTTTGGTAGAGTGGCTACGCACCTTTGTCAAAGCATTGATGTCCACATTGGTGTCTGAGTCGCCAATGTCTGACGCCACCGCTTCCTCTTCAACTTCGGCGTTATCAACCCGCAGCGGCGCAACCACCGCGTTTTCTTGCAGCGCTTCGTAGATGTAACCGCGCAGGTCCTTGACGATTCCATCCCATCCGTAGTTCTTCAAAATGTTCTCCCGGCACCTCTGGCCGTGCTCCGCAACCAACGCCCGGTCTTCAAAGTACTTTACGATACCCGCTGCAAAGTCTCGGCAGTCACCAAGCTCCGCCTCGCCGCCTACGCTGTCGCGCGAGTTGTCAACGTAATACGTCAACTTGGGTTTGACGGTGACGGCACAGGTGTCATCAAAAAAGTCCAAGAATCCACCCACCGCAGGCACGACTTGCGGGATCCCGATCGCGGCCTGCTGGAAGTTGCACAATCCAAAGCCCTCGCCATCACACGTGTTCAAGCCAATGTCGGCGACGTTATACAAAAAGTTTACGTCCTCGTCAGATAGTTGCTGTGGGAAGTCCAACGCAATGACGTGCCGCATGCCTTGCTCTAGCGTCAAGCCCTGCTTGCCGAGCTCGCGTTCATAAACCTCCAAGATGTTCCAAGCTCCCTGCAGACTGGTGCCGATCATCAGCTTGATGGGTTTTCCAAACAACTGCTTGACCACCAGCGCCCAAGCCTGCATGCAGATGTCCCAACGCTTGCGCGGCTGGTTGCGGTTGAGGTTCATCACGATGAAGTCGTCCGCCGACAAGCCAAAGAGGCGTCTGGCCAGCTTTTGCGGAATGGGAAAGTGGATTTGAGAGTTGAAACCATGCCGCAAGATCCTGGTGGGCAAGGAGATGCCCTGGCCCAACAAGCACTTTTCCCAAAAGGGTGTGAATGCCAAGATGAAATCTGCGTTCTTGTTGAGAAAGTCAATGTACTCCCGCTTCTGGCAAAGGTACACCTGGTCGACGTAGGCCACAATCTTGAATGGCCGATCGACGACCTCCTGAGCCGCTTTGAGCTGCGTGATCACGGCGTGCAGGATCATGACATCGTTGTACACAATGCACACATCTGGGCGGTTGGCAGTCACAAAGTCCTTGACCTGCTCAACCCCAAAGCCCCCTTGCTTGACAGTCTCATTGGCAAATGCGTCGTACTCGTAGACATTATCTGGGTAGTCCTCTCGGTGGTTGGCAACCTTGTGAAAGTTTTGAAAGCCAAACACTGTGAGGTGGATGTCTTCGTAGGTGCTGAGCCGCTTTGCAACTTCATAGCCCACGTAGCTGTATCCATTGGTGGAGTTGTGCGACGTCACGAATAGCAAAACCCGCTTCACCATCCGATTCTTAGAAGCAAGGCGGTTTTGTTTTTCTATCAAACAACCGCAAACGCAGGTGAGGGTCACCCCCTCCAACCACAACACACCCCCACCCTACCTCCCTACCCCCTAAGATGCCCTCTAAAACTCTCAGTCCTCCATCTCAATCTCCTTGTACAAGCGCTTGGAGATTGGATCAAAAAGAAGCCCGTTGTGGTCTTTGACCTTCAAGGCCTTGACCCTCTTTCGGCTTTCTGTGTTGTCTTTGTCTCCTGTGCCCTCTTCACCCACACCCGGCAATTCCATGCACACATAATCAAATACATCATCAAAGTCGAGATCAAAACGGTCGCAGATCAATGACACAATAGTCTTCAAGTTCTCCATTTTCATTATGTGAGTGAATGTCGTCCAAGGTTTCGACGGATCAAATTTTTGAGCCGGTGTTCCAAGACAAAACTGAAAAAAAGATGTCACACAAACCCTCAAGCCTCCTCGGCAGCGTCCTCAGCCTCTTCACCCGCAGCCGCCTTCTTCTCACAGCATGGCTTCTTATCGTTCTCTTGGCACGCCTTCCTCAGCTGGTCAACCGGCACCACAATGCTCGCGAGCTCCAGGGAGCTCTTGATCTCTTGGCGTGCAATTTCGCGGAGCTTGTCCGCGGCGGCCTTGACTTCCTCCGCGCGCCTCTGATCTAGAGCGCGCCTCTTGTCAATGAACTTGTTGATCTCGGTTTGAAGGCGGTGGTGGCTGGCCTGGCACTTGACGCTCCTCTTCGCACTGGCGGTCGCAACGGTCTGGGTCTTGAGCAAGAGCATTTTAATAACATACAACGACATTTTTTTAAGCCAAAGAAATCTCAACAACAAAATCAATGCGCTGTATAAAAGCAATTTGTTTGCATAAAACATATGGCTGTATCGGTCAAAAGTTCTTGTGTCATCCCCACCGCCCCAAAGCCAACAAACATATCAACCACTCTGTCGTTTCTGGCCACTTACCAAGTCAAATCCTTGATGAAGGAGGACAAGCGAAAGCTCGCTGTATGGACGCGCGACCAACTCCAGGTGCTCGGGCCGACCTTTATAAAGGTTGGGCAATTCGTGTCCACGCGCCCCGACATCTTTAGCCCCGAGATGATCCAGGAGTTCCAGGCCCTACAGGACAACGTCGCGCCCGTGTGCGCGAGTGTGATCGAAGACATCGTAGACAGGGAGTTGGGCCTCGATGCATTCTCTTCTTTTGAGAGGGAGCCAATTGCATCCGCGTCCATCAGCCAGGTCCACCTCGCAACCCTAAAGACGGGAGAGCGCGTGGCCGTCAAGGTGCAACGCCCCCACATCCGTGCGTTCTTCGACCGAGACTTCAAGACGCTGAATTTGATCTTTGACGCGTTGTCACTCTTCAACATTCGCTCCGTAAACGACTCCAAGATGCTGATTGAGCAGTGCTACACCTATCTGTACGAGGAGTTGTGCTTTGAGCGTGAACTCGACAACGCGAAGCTCTTTCACGACATTGTGGCGGACAACCCAAACCTCGTGGTCCCTGCCGTGTACCCAAAGTACTGTTCCAAAAATGTCTTGACGATGTCTTACCTGCCCTCCAAGCGAATCGGCTCAGAGGAGACATCGGCTCGTGCAGTGGAGCTCATGGAGTTCTTCATCGAGCAAGTCGTGTTTCGCGGCGTCATCCACGCCGACCCCCATCCAGGAAACTTGGGCATCACCGCAGACGGCCGCATCGCGCTGTACGATTTTGGTCAGGTTTCAAAACTCGACCCAGTGCTCATCTCAAATATCAAGCCCCTGCTATTTTCAATTGCAGACAGGGACGTCACCGAGATCACACAACTGCTCATCAAGTCCAAGGCCATCATCTTGCTGCCCAATGCAGACATTTCCCAAATCGAGAGCTTTGTGCAGGCGGTGTTGCTCTACTTTGAAAACCTAGACTTTCGCAGTTTCAGCCTAGCTGAGGACGTCGCCTTGGATCCCCCGTTCAAAATCAACCCACAACTCATCATGGTGTTCCGCTCCCTGTCGTTGCTCGAGGGCATTTGCAAGAGCCTCGACCCGGAGTTTTCATACTTCACCGTGATTGAAGTCTTCATCGGCCGCCTATTCTTTGACATCGATTACCTAGAGTACAGAGCGCGCCGAGACTTTGCAAAGTTGCTGAGCACCGAGCCGGAGGCCCGGCCCGCCCCTCTCGTGCCGCCCGCGTCCACTCTGCCCTCTGCCGCTGCTGGAGCAGACACCGCGAACACCATTTTGATGCTGTTTGTGATGACGATCGCCGCGCAAAACAGCGTTCAACCTGCGGACGGTTATTCAGTGATCATCGGGATGCTTGGGGTTGTTGCAGCCATTGTTTTCACCCGCATTTAACGGCAGATTACCTCAAGAAAAAGAAATGTGGGGTGACATTGGAGGCGCCATTTCGGGCGGTGTACAAAGCGTCGCGGGTGGAGTAGAGAAAGCCGCGGACACTGTGACGGAAGGCACTCTAGACACGGGGCAATTAGTTATAGATACCGCGAATGAAGCAAAAAGGAAACAAGCGCAACCTTCAGACATCGCAACCGTGCAGGAATTGATGCCCGGGATTTCTCGCGAGGAGGCAGAAAGGATTGCCTCTGGCGAGGGAGGGAGAAGCATCTGGGAACGGATGATGCAAGCGCAGCAGGCGGTTGCAGATGCAGGAAATCAAGGCGTCTCCGCGGTCGCCGACGGTACCAAGCAAGCGGCCAACACAGCCCAAATAGCCGTTGAGCCCGGCGCCCGCACGATCGTGGCGGAGGTAGGCAAGGCGTCCTTGAAGACCGCGGACGTGGCGGGCGCGACTCTGTCCCAAGCTCTCAACTCCACGGCGGGGTTTGCCATGAACGCCGTCGCGCAAAAGAAGGAGGGCGGAGAACAGAGGTGTGTGTACCCCGGGTTGCCGCAAAAGGCGTGCGGCATTGCCGAGGTGCCCAACTTTGCTTTCCGGCCCATTGACACATTCACAGACATGGAAATGCTCAGCCTCTTGATATTCTCCGCACGGGATGCAAGGGTTCCGCTCGACTCCATCCTTTTGATGTACAGGAACGTCATCGATGAAAAGGCGGACGACACGGACAAAGACTTTGTGGAATGGGTCCGGACGCGCTTCAACCTCACCAACTCATCCACGGATGGCATCTACTCTGCGCTGCTGGACCGACACAACCTCATCAAACTGAACGACGATGATGTCAAGGTCGCGGAAATCGTGCGCGTCTTCATTTTGTCAAACGACTGGGAAGGGGATTGGATTAAGTGGATGGCTTCGGTCTTGGCAGCCGCGGAAACCGGCAATGCCAGCGAAGCAGACATACGCGCGGTCACGACGGTCTTTGCGTACGCCGGGGTGCCCATTGAGGACCTAGCGCGCCTCCTACCCCGCTTGAAGCGCATCGAACAAAAGCGCGTGGCGGAAGGGACGGAATGGGGAAAAGACTTAGATGACAAGGTGCACGCCAAACTGAAAAAGTTTTTGATTGAGCCAAACCCCTATTACGACAGCATCATCACACAAACCGGGCAAGTCGAGCAGCGCGAAGAGTTTGCCGACGCCCCACCGACGTACAAGTATCACGACACAGAGCAAGCACGCGAGGAGTTTACGCAAAAGTACGATGTGACTATCAATCAGCCGTCGCTCTCGTTCCTCTCGCCATCAAGTCCCGGAATCTTTGGGGGCATCCGAAATGCCTACACCAGCTATGGCGTGATCGGCAAGGTCATACTAATCTTGGCATTGATTGCTTTCATCATAGCACTGGTGATTATTGTATTGCGCTTGTTCACGATGGAGGGAAAGCAGTATGCCACTGTCGCGGCAGTGAGCATTGTCCTCCTCATCGCAATATTGTCATTCACGTACGCCTACATGATTTAGCAACCCAAAAAATGTGTAATATAACACTAATGGCAACAACATCTACGACAAAGAAGCGGGGTGGCCGGTACGTGTCATCAGGCTCCTACGCTTGTACTTTTTCTCCTCCCATCCAATGCAGGGACTCGCACCCCCAGACCTTGCTCACTTCCAACTTTGGATTGATCGGCAAAGTCTTCAAAGACGACGAAAGCGGCTTGGACGAGCTTGAGATCAGCAAAGTCGTCAAAAGCATCGATCCACGCAGCGAATTCACCGTCCCTTTGGTAAGGAGATGCCGCATCGGCAAGCCCGCGCCGTCCGACAATCCGGGGTCTTGTGACAAGGCACTCATTCCCAACAAGAGCATCCAGCTCGTGTACGAGCACGGTGGCAAAGACTTGTGGAACTTTGCTGCCAAAGGCGTCTCCGGCGAGGAGGCCTTTCTCAAGATGTTTCTCAGGTTTGAGCCCGTGTTTAGGGGCATGCAGAGGCTCAACGACGCCAATTGGTTGCACCTAGACCTCAAGCCTGAAAACATTGTGTACAACGGCAAGAAAGTCAGCGTCGTGGACTTTGGCATGATGGCACGCGTTGCGGACTTGTATGACAAGGTCCATAGGCCGCTTCTCATGTATGACTACCCCTATTACCCCCCCGAGTTCAAACTGTACGTGATGTCCAAGACCTTCAACAGAGACGCCGACTTTAACAAGTTCAAATCGTTTTTCGACCGCAACTTCTCTGTGATCAACGTGATGGACGAACCGACCGCTACCAAGCAGCTGGCGCGGTTTGTAAAGATGTACAACCCAAACGACTTTGACTCCATGTTTAAAAAGTCGGACATCTACGCCATGGGCATGACGCTCATGGTGGTGTTGAGGTCCGCCGTTGAAAAAGACACGCCACTGACCTTTATAGCATCCACCCTTATCAGAGACATGATGAATTGCAATCCATACGAGCGCCCCGACTGGGGCGAAGTGTTGCGGCGTTTTGAGGGTTTAAAGGGCTTCTTGTCAGGCAAAAAATTGAGCAAGGTTGTAAACTCCAAGCGCAAAGATGCTCTCAGCTTCAAAACACGCTGACGTTCTGTCAAAAGAAGAGTATGACGTTGACCTCTCAAAGCCGACCAAACACCTCACACTCCCCGCAATTTCCCCCTCCCATCCCTCACATTCCCTCCCCGTACCCCCCACACCCCACACCCAGCCCCAACCACCCACGCAAAAAAGGGAAAGGGAGCCGACCGCTTACAATCTGTTTGTTTCCAGCTTGCCGGCCAAGACGCCCAACCGCTTTGTGTATGCATCACAGGCTTGGAAGGAGCTCCCGCCCGCCGAAAAGGAGAGGATGCGGGCGTTCCTAGTGCAATACACACACGAGCTCAGAGACATCCACCCGGACGTCCGCCAACGTTTTCGCGCCATCACCAAGCTCTGGTTGATGTCAAAAAATTGAACCACGCAGAAAAGGGAGTGCGCTGCTTTGACGACGTTCTAAAATAATATATTTTAAGACAATAACCGTAATTTCGAAAACAAGAAACGACCATGTCATCCCCACAACAAGAAACCGTGTTCAAGTGCTCTAGGTGTGGTTACGAGGCCGACAAGATGTTTGCTTTCAAGGGACACCTATCTCGCAAGACAGATTGTAAACCCAAGCTCAGCGACATTTCTTTTGATGAGGTGAAGGAGCAGTACGCTGCCTTGATCCCGGTCAAGCGCACGGCGCCGACACAGCCACGCCGTCGGAGGCTGCGGCCTTTTGGTCACGAGCGCCGGGACTACATCAAGCGCGAGTTCTTGAAAGATTGTGTGTCCGACCCCCTCAAAGGCGTGCAAACCGTCATCTCACAGATATTCTTCAACGACGAGCACGATGAAAATCACAACGTGCGCTACCTGCCCACCGACCCCGAGTACATGGAGATTTACAAAGAGGAAAACACCTGGGTCAAGCGCAACAAGCATCAAATCTACGACAAGATGATCTACATGGCTTGCGACATCCTAGAGTACAACATCCCCAAGAAGTATTGGACCACGGAGTTTGCCAACTTTGTTTCGGGCATGGGGGGCATGGACAATGATGATCTCTTGGAGCTCATCCGCGAGGAGGTCGAGAGCACGGTCATTGAGCATTACAACAGCGCCAACAACAAAAACCCGTCTAAGGACACGCTCGCTTCACAACCCACCAATGAATAAACAAGAGGCGGTAATCTACCTTGCGTCCACAAATGCCCGCAACTTTGCCCCCATGCGTGAGGACGACGCCATTGAGCTCGGGCTTTCTTATTTCAAGGTGAGCACCGCCCAAAGTGGAAGGCTCGACGTCAGCATGCACGCCTACGAGACCCACGACAACGCGCCAAGGATGCCATTTGTGTGCAACTACCTCAAAACCCAGGTGTTCCCAAACACCCGGGGCAAGCTAGACGGTTGTTACCCAATACAGTTGCACGACAGCTACACCCACATTGGCGCCCCTCCACAAAACATTTTGACCTTTGCCAAGCACAAAGCCCATGCCCAGCCGGTACTGTTGCCGGACCCTTTTATGCTATCCAATTACGGTGGGCGCTTGTCCATCGCAGACAACATTCCGTACGATCAAAAGCAAGACAAGGTGGGGTTCTTTGGGGTGACGACCGGCCATACGGATCCCCAACACAATCACCGCCTCAAGTTGTGTCAATGGTCCAAGGCTCACCGGGATGCCACCGAATTTTTCATCACCAACATTGCACAAATTGAGCCCTCCGTGGTGAGCCGGGCATACCCAGATCTAGAGGCCATCATGCATCCACCCATCGCCCAAGAGCAGCAATACAATTACAAGTACATACTGTCCATGGACGGCAACACGGCCAGCTACGACCGCCCCCCTTGGGCGATGAACTCGCGGTCCCTGCTTTTCAAGTATCGTAGCAATGACATCTTGTGGTACTATCCGCTTTTACATGAAGGTACCCAGTTTGTTGGCGTGGACGATGCCAATGACATCCTGAACAAGCGGCTGTATTTCAATGCCAATCCGGGCCATGCGCAATACATCATCCAAAACGCCAACCATTTTGTAAAAACCTTCTTGACACCCGCAACGACTCTATTGTACACGACCTATCTGTTTGAGGCGATGGCTGAGAATGCAGCCTAAGCTAGGCGTCAAATGGCGCGGCCTCCTTGAAAGCGCGCATCACCACGTCGTGCGTGTGCACCAGGTCGCCCGGGACCCTGGCGCCGGTGATCATCATCGTGCCGGTGTAAAACAGCAGCACCGACACCATCCGCCCAGGCTCGTTCTCGCAGGGCACCTTGAGGACGAGGCCTTGATAAATGTCCGGGTTGTAGCGCGCCTGCAAACCGCTTTTGCTGGACAGGAATGCGTGGAACTCCTTGAGCAAGACGTTGCGCCGTGGTTGCACGCCCAGCGCGACGTTCAGGGTCAGCACCTTGATCCCCTCGGCTCGCGCAGCAGGCCACCCCATAGCTTGGGCAAATGCATTGGCGTGGCAGGTGGCCTGTGCGATTTCATTGCAGCCGGTAATGTGTAGCGTCCCGTTCACAAACACCTTGACGGCCTTTGTGCGATCAAAAATGATGGTCACGCTGTTTGAAAAGGCGCGGTACGTCTTTTTCTTGCTTTTTGCGGTGCGCACAACTAGGCGAGGGTTGTTTCGCACGTCTTCTAGGTTGACACGTTCCACGCCGGTTAGGCTGCAGACCACCGTCGCGGTGGTGATGCGCGGGGCGCTGCATGACAACTCGCCCACCCGGTATTCCTTGATGGTCTGGAGCGCGGCAGCGAATTCGGCATCCATCTTAAAGACACGACCTCATGCGCTCGCTGGCCTTTAAATGCCTACAAAACAAAAACGTGCCCTTATAGAAAAAGGGGGCGGGGAACGCAATGACACTTTTTTCCCTTTTCGAAAACGGCGTGATCAATTGTTTTTTTGGCGGCCGGAAACGACGCGAACGCAAGCTCGAAAACCAAAAGTTCCAGAGCAAGATCGAGCTCATTGGTGCCAAGTACAACATATGTGTGCTACCCGTCATGGCCGAATTCGAAATAGAAAACTTGTATCCTGTTACGGATCAAGTTCACAAATGGAATATTCTCATTGTGGGCAAAGATAAGACGTACATCCATGCATCTATCTACGACCTAGACATCCCCGAGGCAGAGAACCTGCCCAACCACAAGGGGGCCAACGTCCTTGGGCTAGAACTCAACGAATTTTTTGATCCCGTCTTTGATAAGACCCTCGATGGTAAGAAGCTCCAGATGCTCATCGTCTGGCGCAAAAACACCTACCTTGTCAACACCTACCCCCTGACCAACCAACGAAACGGCGTGGTTGGTGCCATCATGTTTATCCGCGCCTACGACCTGATGCCCAACCCTATGACCGCTGCAAATGCTAGAAATTCCACTGATTTTGTCAATGCCTTTATCCACTAACGCTCGCTACGCTCATCTTTTTTTGTTTACAGGCTGCCCTTGTTTCCTTTCAACACGTCGTAGCGGAGCTGCCGTAGGGCGCGCTTGGACTCTGGGCACTCGTACACGTGCAGCATCTTGTGCAGGTCCTCCAGCATCGTAGGCAGGTCGGGGATGGTGATCCACATGCCCACAAACCGGTCGTAGACCGAGGTCACCTGGCCGTAGTTCCAGAAGTTCCACAGCTCGGCGTCGTCCTGCGCCAGCATGCTGATGTCGATAAAGTCCGCAGCGACGCAGTCGTAGTCGCGTCCCTTGGAGGACGTCGAAGACGCGTCCGCATCGTCGTCCGAGCTCTCTTCCGCACGCTTGTACATGCAGTTGATCCTGACGCGGTACAGGTCAAAGTGGCCGACCGTCTCAGTCTCGGCGTTGGGTGTGCGGTTGAAGCGGATGGAGTTGTTGTGCGAGCACATGACCGGCGACTTGCGCAGCGGAATCCTCTCGCACTGCTCAAAGTGCGGCACCTCGATGCGCACGACGCGGTCCTCCTGCGCCAGGCTGTCGCGCAGCATCACGCTGTGCTTGGACACCGCGTTGCGCACCTCGGGCGTCGCCACGGGGCTGATGTACGTGCCACCGCGCTCGTCCTCGAGGCTGGCAAACGCCGCCATCAGGTCCTCCTTGAAGTTGGCGATCACCGTGTCGTCCAGGATCTGCTCCTCGATGGGCTTGTTCAGGAAGAGCATGTGGTCGAGCATGCGCTTGTACTGGGACACCGTCTGCAGGACCAGCGTGTTCAGCACCTCGCGCGTGCGCTCAAACAGGTCGCGCGGCAGGTAGGGGTTGATGGCGATGACGATGTCGAGGTCCGAGAAAGGGAACACCTCTGCCCACTTGGAGCTGACCACGTAGGTGTAGGCGGTGCCACCCTTTAGCGTCACGATGATGTCGCGCTGATACATCCGCCGGGTCATGGGGTGGGATGCGATCTTGTACAAAAGGATGTCGAAAATCTTGAGGGCAATCACGCGGTACTCGGGCCGCGTCATGATGGCCTTCATCAGGGCACGCGTGACTTTGGTGCGGCGCTCATCCTCGTGGTCGCCGCCCGTCGACGAGATCTTGGGCAGCACGTTGAACCAGTAAGGTCCAGAGTGACCGCGCATGTCGGTGGAGCTCAGGGCCGTGGTCACAAAGCCATCACGCTGGGCCGGAGTCCAGCAGATCTGCTTGGAAGAGGAGGCCATGTTTGCTCGTAGTTTAATTTCGGACAAAAGGAAGCTTTAAGCACTGATCGAGTAGCCAATCAACTCCCCGTCGTCGTCAATTTTTTGGGGGGCGATGCTTGGATCTTTCAAAAAAAGAAGAATGCTACACACTCTCACCTCAGTCTAGCTCTTCTAGCCCCGTTCCCACGCCATCCCCCGCCTCGTCGCCCCCTTCCCTTCCGCCAACTTCGTCGGGATCACCATTTGTGTCCTCCTCAATCCCAATGTTTACAGCAATAATTTTGTGCATGCGGTCTGCAAACGTCCCGGGATCATCCAGGGCAAACCCTGAATTGAGCAGGGCGGTGTCAAACAGCAACGATACAAGATCCTTCACACCCCCACCACCACCTCCGCCCTCAGCGTCGACCCTATGTTTGATTTCCTTGACAATGGGATGATCGACATTGAGCTCAAGGATCTTGTTGCTCCGGTTTTGCGAAAACGGCGACGTGCCCTTGAGCGCTTGCGCACGCATGATGCGCTCCATGTTGGCAGTCCATCCATACTGGTCCGTGACAATTACGCACGGAGAGCGGACGATCCTTCGAGAGACCTTAACATCCATGACGCCCTTGGCCCCCAGCATCTCTTTGACTTTTTTGCAAAACTCGGCGTGCGCCTCCTCCTTGGCCTTCCAAGCGTCCTCATCAGATTCTGATTCCTCCACCAACGCACCGTCCTTGCTCGCACAGCAAAAAGGTTTTTCTTGGTACTCTCTCAGCGACTGCATCATGTACTCATCCATCGGATCGGTCATATAGATCACCTCGTAACCCTTGTTCTTGAGTGCCTCGGTGAATGCACTCTTCTCCAAAGACGCCTCGCTGTCACCCGTGACAAAGTAGATTCTCTTTTGTTGCGCTGGCATGCGCTCCACGTACTGCTTGAGACTGGCAAGCTCGCCGCCCGACTTGCTCGTCTTGAACCGCAGCAGTTCAACCAGCTTGCCCTGATTGGTGCGATCATCGGTGATGCCCCACTTGATGTTCTTGCCAAAGGCCTCCCAGAATTTGGCATAGTCTTCCGGTCGGTCGCCCGCCAGATCCGTGAGCATCTCAATGCTTTTCTTCACAACGCTCTTTTTGATGACGTTGGTGACCCGACTCTTTTGGAGCATCTCGCGGGAGATGTTCAGGGGCAGGTCCTCAGAGTCCACCACGCCCTTGACAAATGCTAGCCACTCTGGGAAGAAGGTATCTTGGCAATCGTCGGTGATAAACACACGGCGGACATACATCCGCATGTTGTTGGACCGCTTTGCCCGGTCAAACATGTCAAAGGGCACGTGCTTGGGGACATAGAGCAGGCCTGTGAAAACCACCTGCCCCTCGGCGACAAAGTGCTTGACAGCGAGGTGCGAGTCCCAATCCCCAAAGGTCCGCTTGTAAAACTGGGCGTAGTGCTCGTCGGTCAGCTCTGAGGCCTTGCGCATCCACAAAGGCTTGTTGTCGTTGACAACTTGCCACTCGATCTTGGTGACCTTTTTCTTTTCTCCCTCAGGCTCTGATTCCGGCTCAACCTTGCCATCTTCCTCGTCGCCTCCTTCTTCGGCGTCGGCAATTCCGCCTTCTTCTTCAGCGTCGGCTTCCACCACCGTCCTCAGCTTGATGGGATATCCAATGAACTCCGAGTGCCTGGACAACACCGCCTTGATCCTTTGCGTCTCCAGGTACTCGTGTTGGTCTTCCTTCAAGAACAGCATGATCCTCGTGCCCCTCTCCAGGCCAGCAGCCTGCTGCTCCGAGGCCGCTGCCACTGTAAAGGTGCCTCCCGCAGAAGACTCCCACACATGAGCCACCTCTGAATCGCCGTGTTTGGACACGACCGCGACCTTGTCTGCAACCAAAAAAGCGCTGTAAAATCCCATGCCAAACTGCCCAATCAGAGACGACGCTGCAGAGGCGGCGCTATCCCCGCCCGATGACTTGGCGAGAGCCTCCATAAACTGTTTGGTGCCACTATGCGCGATCATACCCAGGTTCTTGACAAGATCCTCTCGCGTCATGCCAATGCCGCTGTCCTCGATGGTTAGCGTTCCTGCAGCGCTATCCGCGGAAATGCGAATCTCCAGCTCACCTGCGACACCTCCATTCGTCAAGCTCAAGTGACGGATTTTATCCAGGGCATCCGAAGCGTTCGACACCAGCTCTCGTAAAAACACCTCTTTTTCGCTGTAAAATGTGTTGATGATCAGCGAGAGCAGTTGATTGATTTCGGCTTGAAAGACGAACGTCTCCGCTTCGGACCCCATGATAGTGCATACAATGCACGCGCCATTTTTAAGTCGGTTTCGCCTCTGCCGATTCATTCTCTGGAAGCTTCTTGCTGTCTTTGAAACGAAAGCGCCGAACAAATCTCCAGATGTGCTCATAGGCGCCATTGAGCGTGTCAGATGCCATGTCGGCGTCGTACCTCAACAGGTCGGTGTATCTCACGCACGGTCGGATCCTCTCTGGGAGGCGCGTGTTCAGCACCTCGCCGTACTTGTTGCACACCGACAGAAACAACTGGCCGATGCTCCGGTCAAAGGTGCGGGCATACGTTTTGAGGATTTGGTTCAGGATGACCCGCATGCTCGTTCGGGACGGCGTGAAACTGCAGGAATTGAATATGATCAAGCCATCGGGTGGGACGATCTCAAACTTGTAAGTTGCGCCATATGGATGGTTACAAGCTACGTAAAAGATTATCTTGCGGTCCTCTATCTCTTGGTTGTGCTTTTGCTCCGCCAGATCACATATCATGGAGGCCACATCCATGGCGCCTGTGGGAAATCAAGCCCCAGTCCTTTTTAAGTCCTACGTTTTTTTCTCACGCATAGAAAAAGAGGCATGTTGAAGAATCTGAAGCTATCGAAACAAGCTCAGGTTGTCTTGCTGATCAACGTCATCCAAATCCTGTTTTTCCAATTGATCGCCGCTTTCTTACCTATCTCGATGGGCGACAAACTCACCATGTTTATCCTGGTCCTGATTGCTTGCGGCATTGCCACCTTCTACATGACCTATTCCATCGACTGCATGGTCAAGGGCAAGTGCGACATGTGGGCTTGGCTCTTGGCGGGCATCGTCATCATCACCCTCGTCTACGGCATGCTGAGCGTTACGAATGCCCTCCGTAAGTATGGTGCATTGCAAGCAGTAAAGCAAGACGACACTCTCAGGGCTCTGAGCGAGGCTGTGGAGGGCAGTGGCGCACCGCAGCGCGAGGACTTTGAAGAGAAGCGCAAGTGGGCTGTGTACTAAACCAAACTGAACCAAACTAAAATCCAACAAACAAAGTAGAACACCAAATGGAAAGACGCATTGCCGTTGCAACCGCAGCAATTGTGTTGTTGGTCATCGACTTGTGTTGGATCACCATGCAGCAACCCATGTACGCCGCGCTCGTGCGTTCAGTGCAAGGGCGGCAAATGTCAGTGCACATTGCCTCGGCGCTGATTTCATACGCATTTGCAGTGTTGGGCTTTGTCGGGCTAGTCGCTCCAAACGTGCACGCCAACACGAGTGCCACGCGAGCGTTGGCGCAAGGTGCGCTCGCAGGATTTGTGATCTACGGTGTGTTTAATGCCACAAATGCAGCGATCTTTGACAACTACAATGTGAAAACAGCGGTTTTTGATACGTTGTGGGGAACGTTTTTGTTTGGCATTTCCGCACTCCTATTCTCAAATCTATTGAGGCTATAAATACAAACACACACCTTACACTCTCACCACACTCTCACCACACTTATTTTTGCAATGGCCACCAACCAAGACCAGTGTCCAGATTGCGGTGGCGCCGACTTTGTGACCAATTACGCCGAGGGCGATGTCATATGCCGCGGGTGTGGACTCGTCGTCCAAGACCACATCACCATGGACGACGGCAGTTGGGTGGGCGAGCCGATCTACCCCACAGCCGCGCCCACTCGGCCTACTGAGCTCAAGGCCGTGCTAATGCAGTTGGGACTGGACCACCTCTACGAGGACACACGCAATGTGTTGTCTCATGTGGCATCAAAGTACAGTTTTCGAGGAGAGCGCCAAAGGGTTTGCGAGGCGTGCTGTGTGTACATCGCAACTCGGCGTGCTCGCAACGGTCGCGATGCCAACGAGATATGCGCCGGCCTAGGCGTAAGCGCCACTGCTTTTCAAAAGATACTCAAGACGATCTACTCGTTTTGCCCGGAACTCTCGCAATGCAAAACCCTTACAGAGGAGGACACATTGATCCGCCAGATCCAGAGCGTGCCCAACATTGATCACAAACACGTACACAAGATCGCGCGCTTGGTCAAGGAGTTGGACCGCCTCCGCGCCGCTCAGCGGTTGATGGTAGCGACACCGCCCATGATTGTCAACGCAGTCTTGATTTTCGTCGTCACAGAAAAGCTGGGGCTGGGACTAGACAAGCAAGCCTTTGTGAGCCTTGGGTGGTTGTCCCGGGCGACGCTGGACAAGCACGCCAAAGTGATCAAGGCGGCATTCATCAAGCGCGGCTGTTGAGACTTTCCCGATTCCCAACTTTGCCACAAAATATATTTCATGACAAAAAATGTCATGTGGATGTGCTGATGCCGTTCCCCCACCTCAATTCGGCGGCGCGCCCGTCAAGAAAGCCAAAGCGTCCTCCAAGCCTAAAAAATCCCCGCCAAAGAAGCCGAAGAAAACCAAGGCCCCAAAGTCCAAGCCGCGTAAGTAGAGTCCACAAAAAATCTCGATGAAAGAGTATACACCACTATGAGCATTGCGGTCTCATTTTTGCAAATCCTCAGCAACATCAAGTTGCAGCATTGGTACACCACCTCTTATGCGCAACACGTCGCCCTAGACAAATTGCACGCAGAGGTTGCCGACCTAAGCGACAAGTTTGTTGAAGTGTTTATCGGCAAGTATGGCCGCCCCAAGCTCGCCAAGAAGGACCTGGCTCTCCTACTCGAGGTGCCCGGTGCCACAACTTCGGTGGCGTACTTCAACACGTGCATCGCTTCCATGCAAGCCTTGCCCCTCGACCCCAAGGAAGACGGCGACCTCATCAACCTCCGCGACGAACTCGTTGCCGCCTTCAACCAAGCAAAGTACTTGTTCACGTTGACCTAAAAGAAATCGCCCCAATGGCATCAAAGGAATGAGCAAGGTGCATACCGCTCTTGCGTTCCCCTATAATGGAGACCTCACCGCCCCATATCTAGTAGAGGTTGCGTATCCCTTTTTCGACGAGATTGTAATCATTGAGGCACGCGAAACCCTGTCCGGAAACAAAAAGCCCCAACTTTATTACAAACAAAACGTCTCAAAGTTCCGCAAGTTCAAAGACAAAATCACCGTGCTCCTCATTGAGGCGTTCCCACCGCGCCCCCCAGACTGGGAGCCATACATTGGAATGCCTCAAAATGAAAAGGATTCTTGGTTCCGCGAGTTTTACCAACGCGACCTAGCCCAGGTGTACCTTGCCCAAAAGCACAAACACTACATTTTGTGTTGTTGCGACGCCGACGAAATACCCAACCCCCAACACCTTCATAACCTGCGGGAACGGTACTCCGAATTTGATGAGCCCAGTTTTTTTGGAATGGAGATCCTTTATTATAACGCACATTGGAAGGTGAAGGATGCAGATTGGACGCTGCCATTCATTTGTAACGACAAGTACAAGAAACAGCTGCACGCCATCCGCATTGGGCAACCCAACGCACCCAAGACCATTCTCCCAAGCGGAGGATGGCATTGCACGTTTTTCTTTTCCATTGACGACATCGTCCGGAAATTGGAGTCTTTTTCTCACAGGGACATCGACAGCGATTGCATCAAGGATCCCAAGTACATAAAGGATTGCATTCTCAATGGAAAGGACATCTTGTCGCCGCTGCGCCTAGAGTCCTTCAGAGGCGACACGACACTCACTCGACATCTCACGCCACTCCCGGAAACCTTGCGCCACTTGCACGAAGAAGTCGTGCGGGCTCAAAAAAAGTGACATCCCCAAGAAACCAAGGCGTAGTCTACGAAACGGTCACTCATAAAAACATCATATACCTTGAAAGATGGTCGACGCACTCGGTTTAACCGCCAAGCAGTGGAAGTTTGTGTCGGTCATTTCAGAGACGATCCTTTCGAGTGATGGCATCATTTTTGGCGAGTTTGTGCGCGACGTCGTGTACTACGAGCACATTCGCAACACAGTGGACTCCAACCAACTCCCGGCAGCGCCCACCAAAATCACCGGCGCGATGGAAGCAGAAACCGTGGTGTCATTTCTGCAGAACTGCCGCTTTGCTTACATGAAGGTCGAAGAAGAGCACGCAGTCGTCCCCTTTGGCGGCGAACACGCAGACTGCATCATCCGCAGGTTCAAGGTATCCCTCGATGACGCCTATTGGCGCCAAGCGGCCTCGCGCTCCCCTGTGCCCATGGACACCCGTTTTTTGGAAGAGAGCACCAAGCTGTTTCCCGCGATCACAGTGGAGTTGCGCATGACGGGGAACCTGGAGCTTGGACCTTTCATTCACACACTCGACTTCGAATGCAATGGCCTCTATCTGACCCGGAAGGGATTGCTGATCTCTAGCCAAGTCTACGGAGAGGACGTTGGGCTGCTCCGTCATTTCAACACCCTCAACCGCGTGGTCGAGGACATCCAACAAAAAAAAGCCAGAATCATGTTTTCAACCAACCACACGCTCTTTGTCCGCGCCGCCGAGCTCATGCAAGAGGGATGGACGATCTACGACGAGACCCTGACGACCGTTGATGATCCGGACGGCGGTGTGTGCCTGTTGTGTCACGACGATCTTCCTTCGACACACTTCAAGATGCAATGTTGCAACGCGCGCTACCACGGCGCGTGCCTCAAGACCGCACTCGCCAAGGGCTACAAGACAGCGTGTCTGATGTGTCGCACACCTTGCCTGTTCGATACCCGTCACTACGTCATCTTGCCGCCCCCTACGCCAATAGTCATGACACCTTGCCCTTCGCCATGCCCGGAAGATGTGGACTGACCACCTCCTCCGGCGCTACACGTGGGGGTCGTACGCCAAGCGCACTGTACTTTTGACATGGGGCTGGGCAGATAGCACATACACCACGATCCTCTTGAACCCAAACAACTTGATGGCCCCAGACCCAGAGATACCTTCACTCCCGAAAAGCTTGCACACTTTGAAAAATTCTTGGCTGCCCGGATGATCGATGGGAATGCCTAGCGCCAAAAACTCACCCATGATGGATTCCACCTCTTCTTCCCGTTGTTGCTTGTTTTTTGCAGGCTTTTCTTTCTTTTTGATACGCATCTTGTAAACAAATCAAACAAGAAATTGCGGGCAAGTCTTCCGCAGCCCGGCCTCCTCCCCCTTACGCATCTTGCTTCTTATTGCGCCGTATCCATTGGGTGGCGATCCACTTTTCACCTTGTTGCACGGGATCACCGCCGTGTAAACTCTTTTCAAAGACATACCCCGTTGCCGGGTCCGACACCCAAAAGAAAACCGCCTTGCCCTTCTCCGGCCTAATTTTCAGCTCCCCCAAATGCGGAAAACGCGTCTCGCCCCCGGTAAAGTCATCATTCAGGTACATCAATATGGTGGCGGTCCTTTGGTTGTCAGCACATGCCGTCCCCTTGTCCTCGCCGCACTCGTCGGCATCGTAGTGGGGGTCGTACTTGCCCATGCTATCGTACCGCACGACTTGGATGTCTTCAAAGTGCTTCGCCACGCTCACGGACTCTCCAGGCTGCAACGACATGTCGGTGAAGCAGCCTTGTGCCTCCAAGCTTTTGACGAGCTGTGTTGTTTTTACCGTAAGAGCCTTGGCGACTTCGTTCGCGTCATGCTTGAACCAAGTCTGGGTACTCATGCGTATGTTTTTGTCTAGAGTGGCGTCGATTTCCCCCACCCTACTCTCGTCCATTCCCTGCGCCAAGGCAGCCTCTCTCAGTGCATCGCACTCTTCCGGGGTTAGGAAACCGGGAAGCTCAAAGTAGTAAGTGCCACCGCAGAGCTGCGAGGTGTCTGCAAAAGCAAACCCTTCCACGATGCCCGCCGACTTCCGCTCGTTCCGCATTGAGTACATGAGCAATCCAATTGTGAATCCAATGAGGCTCGTCAACATGAACAACACGGCCAGTTTGCTGAAAGGGAATGGACGTTTGGAGGACATCCGCTGTTTTACTGTAACTTGACACAAGTTTTTTCAAACCGCTCTTTCAATCAACATCGTGATAAATGGCTTCCACGAGTTGTTGATGTCCGCCACTTCGACGAGTTGCAATACCATTTCCTTGGTATCAGACAGCATTCTCTTCAGCCGGTTGTTTTCCACCCGCAGCCTGTTTTCTCCGCCGCTGTCGCAGAGTAGATCGTCCGGCAAATCCGCCACGTCTCCACCGCTCGAAGAGCTACCCTCCACCGACGCATCTACAGCCTCAACACTCCGCCGCCCCTTGCGAGGCCTGAAGTATCCAGAGGCCACCAGCACTTTCAGGCTTTCCCGCATCGCAACGCGCACAGCGGTCCGCCTCTCTAAGGGCACGCTCGAGGCGACGACAGGGTACTTTGCTTCGTTCAAGAGGTTGTTCATCATCGACTTGAGGCGCGAGACGCTCGTTTCGCTCTTGAACGTTGCAGGCGCATCTTTGTACCAAGACTCGCAGTCGCCAACAATAAAGTCGAGGTAATCAGCCAACGGCGCATCATCTCCAAACCGCTTTGAGTACATGTCCTTGAACATCTTTCTTGCATCTTCCCGCTCCCCCGGGTTGTCCGTCATGGCCTTGCACACATCTGCCAAGGTGAGCATCTCTGCAAGTATATCATCACCCATTTTTTAAGTAATCTCAAAAAATGAGCTTGTATTGCTCTTGCAATTTGCGAGAGTGGCCCATGGCAGAAGCTATCGTGTCTTTTTCCTCAATGCTCAACTTATTGAGGTCGACACGCTCGTTGATGTAGATGTGCCGCAACATGGACACCCCAGTTTTCTTGCCCAAGTGCTTTTCGAATGTTGCGATCACAAATTTGGTGTAGGCGTTGGCCGTCTTGAAGGGCTCTTCGTCCATGCCCACAAAGAGGTACCGCCGTGGCCACGCCTTGAGCGACTCTACGAAAACGCGGGCGAGCTCCTTGGGCACGGACTCCACAATGACATCGGCGCCCTTTCCCGTCTTGTTGTAATGATTCAAGACAAAGTACGACTCCTTCCCGAGCACGATGTAGTTGATGTCGCCCCGTTGTGGGTCGACGTTGTAGTACACCTTGATCGCCCCAAAGTCCGCACGTTTGGGCATGATGTTGAGGTACATGTTGAGCAAACAAAACTGCAACGACAGCTTTAATCCTTGCTGGTGGGGTTTCTTTGCGCCCAAGTCGGCAACCACGCGCCGGATGTCATCAAAGGACACGTAGCTCTCCTTTTGACGTTCCGTTGGCTGATTCTTGCTGTAGCGTTCGTACTCTTTGTCTGCATACTCGTCGTGGTACTGCTTCCACTTTTTGTAAGGGGATTCCAGTCTACACTTGAGCTCGGCGTACTTGAACAACGCCAACACCAAGGTAAGCATATTTTTCATGGTGAGCATCTCTGTGTAGATTTCTTGGAGGAGGGGGTAGTACATCCGCGGGTGGGTCAACACATGCATCACAAGGTGCTTTGGAGCGTCCTTTCCCAGCTGGTTTTTGTAATGCTCTTCCAGCTTCCTCTCGAGCCCGTTGAGACGGTACTTGTAGTTTTTCCGGGTGTTTTCATTGGGGATGCCTTTGTCCAGCGCATCCTTGAAAAAGTTGGTGTCCATGCTTTCACCCTTTCTTTTTACCCTAGACGATGTTTAGGTGAATTCCTGCACACATTGTAATGGACACCCCTGTCCTCCCGGCGTTCGATGGCCATGGCCTTACCAACACTCCCGAGTTTTCTTTCTCGGGCCAGCAACTCCGCGCACGTGTCATCGACGTGTATGACGGCGACACCCTCTCCGTCGTTATGCCCGTCGGCTCTGCATTTTATAAATTCCATGTGCGGTTGAATGGCATTGACACCTCGGAGCTCAAGAGCAAAACAGGCGCAGTGAAAGACAAAGCCGTGCGCGCCAGGTCGCTTGTTCTACAACTCCTGGGAGTACCGGAACGCTTCCACGAGAGGAAGGCCTCCCAACAGTACTTTGACGCCAACGTCGTAGTAGTGACCTTGGAGTGCTTCGACTTTGAAAAGTACGGGCGCATTTTGGCAAATGTCTATCCCATGGAGAGCGAAGAGCACCTATCCTCCGCACTCCTTCGCGTAGGCCTGGCTGTCCAATATACTGGGGGCTCAAAGTCGGTGCCAATCCAGCCCAAGACTTTCTAATGAAACAGTAAATGTATGATGCGGTCGTAATAGGTGGCGGCATTGCGGGTCTGTACTACGCGCACCGTTACACTCAAAGCCATCCAGGCGCAAATGTCATTGTCCTCGAGGGCAGTCAGCGGCTCGGAGGCAGAGCGGGCAACGTCATGTTCAGGGGGCAGAGCGTTGTTTGCGGCGCCGGAATAGGCCGGAAAAAGAAGGACGCATTGCTCCAGGCTCTGTTGCAAGAGCTCGGTGTGCCTTACCGGGAATTCACGGTGCAACACTCTTACTCTCCGTCATTGGAGCCCCACGTCGACGTAATTAAAACACTAAAAACCCTACGCAAGGCGTATGCGCGCAAACCGGATGCCTCACAAGATTTCAAGCATTTTGCTACAGCCGTGCTAGGCAAGGAAGAGTACAAATCATTCAAGACTGCCACGGGATACACAGACTATGAAAAGCAGGATGCACATGACGCCCTGTACCTTTATGGCATGGAAGACGTGGCAGCCAAGTGGCAAGGCCTGTGGATTCCCTGGAACGAGCTTGTCAAGGCTTTGGCCGACCGCGTGCAAACACGCATGGGTCACAAAGTCATACAACTCGCGCGTCAGCAAGACGCACAAAGTGCGCGCGGCGGCACATTTCTCGTTACGTGCTCAAACGGCGCGACTTTTGCCACCACACACGTTGTGTTGGCCACCACGATTGACGCGCTTCACCAACTCCTCCCACAACACAAACACCTTTACAACAACATACAAGGCCAACCGTTCATTCGGGTGTATGCACAATTCGATGCATCCTCGGCACGCACCCTTGAGTCTGTTGCCCCCACGCGCACGGTGGTCCCGGGGCCATTGCAAGACATCATCCCCATCGCGCCTTCAAAAGGCATATACATGATCGGCTACGCGGACAACAAGGCAGCGGCAAGACTACACAGCCTTTACCACACCAATGACAGGTTGACTTCATTCGCGCGGTTGACTGAAAAGGCATTGGGGTTAGAAAAAAACGCGCTGAAGATTTTGCACATGCAGATGTTTTATCATCCCATCGGCACACACTATTGTCTTCCCTTGAAACCTCCATATAAGACAAGACGTACTTACTTGAACGCCGCGCAGAAACCCGAGCCGGGCCTTTTCGTCGTAGGCGAGGTCGTGGCAATGAACCAAGGGTGGGTCGAAGGGGCGCTGAAGACGGTCGAAAACGTCCTAGCAAAGGAAAAAAACCGTGCGTAAAAAGTACAGTGTGCGTGATGAACACTACAATCGTCTTCATTCTCTTGGCAATCGCATTTGTGGTTGGGGTGAGTGTAATTGTGTCGCGTAAAAATACAGAGCGCTTTTACGAAGAAGTAACCACCCCGGTCAGACATTTTGCCACGACGCAAAAGAGGCGTCAGAATTGATGGCAACGTCTACCAGACCTGCAAGAGTGAGGATGCCGTTGGGGCTGCGGACACCTCTGGCCGCCGCTTGGGCTTTCAGGACAACAAGGCTTGTGTTTTCTATACCAAGAAAGATCGCCAGACACCACGAGGCACCGAGCGCCCTGTGAAGGCTCGAACAACGACGTCCTCTTACGCGCCAGTCATTGTCCAGACAACCACACAAGCCCCAAGGCGTCCTGTGAAGCCTCAAATAACGACGTCTTCTTACGCGCCAGTCATTGTCCAGACAACCACACAAGCCCCGCGGCGCCCCACCCCAAGGCGCCCTGTGACTCTAACTCGCCCTACATTCTCCCCCCGACGACCCATCACCCCATCTTCATCTTGAAAATTATATCAGTTATATAAAAAAACATGAACGTCGTGGTATTGACGGTCGTGGGACTCACCATTGTATTATTGCTGTTCGCATGGATGTCGATGCGGGAGGGATACGCAAATGAAAGCTTTTTCGCGAAGAAAACCCCCACCACCCGCAAGCCGTTGCCCCCCACTACCCGCAAGCCGTTGCCTCCCACCACCCGCAAGCCGCTGCCCCCCACTACCCGCAAGCCGCTGCCTCCCACCCCCCGCAAACCGACAACCCCAATGCCTACGCAGCGTGTAGCGGGCAATCAATCAAAGACTTCAACAACTCCTAGACCACGCCTAGTCAGGATCGACGGCAAGGTGTATCCCGTGTGCAAAGATCCCTCCAAGGCGGGTGCACAAGACATCAACAAACGCAGGTGGGGTGTTGAAAACAACACCAAGTGCGTGGTGCCCAGACTTCCCAAGACCCGAACTATTATGAAGCTGGGCAACAATGGAGCTGTGAGTTGTCACGCATACTGCTCGGGCGACTGGCAGGGGATCAACAGGGGGTTGTGTCGTCGTGCCTATGACACGGGTACGAAGAAGGACATCAATTGCTTTGCGATCCGTGGCAAAGGAGCAGAGGTGCAATGTGAATGTGACCGAAAGAGCAAAAACCGGGTGTTCAAAGATGGCAACGACGGGATGATGAACTGCAACACTTACTGTGCTTCAAGCAATGGCGGGGGTCCCAAGGGCAAGTGTGTGTATGCGTTGGACATCAAAAATCCAAACAACAGAGTCAAGTTTGACTGCGGTGTGGTCAAGGGGAAAGGCTCAGTAGTTGGGTGTGTTTGTGAGTCTAAACCAAGTTCCATGGCGTCCCCCGTTGCCCCGGGTGGGGTAATTGACGGTACTACTTACAAAGTTTGCAACAACAAGGCCGCTGCGAGTGCCCCAGACAACTGGGGGAGGCGATGGGGATGGGAAAACAATGCCCCTTGCGTTGTATTTGTCAACAATTCAAGCACCTGAAATGGCTGCCTTTTTTTTCCGAAATGCAACAACAAAAAACATGATGTAACTTTATAGAATGAACACGGCCTTGCTAATTACGGTCACAATTGTCTTGTTGTTGGCACTCGCAATTTTGTCAACAGTGAACCAAAGACGTGAACAATTCGAAGAACCCGGATTCTTTGGGCGTGTTCGGAATGCGGTCGTAGGTGTCCCCGCAACTATTCCTCCTCGACCAGTGCCGACGGTCGTCATTGACAAAACTGCATATCCAGTCTGCCAGGATCTACGGCGTCTGCCTACACCGGACAAATATGGCAGGCGCTGGGGTTGGGAGAACAACAAGTCTTGTGTTGCGTTGTCTGCACCTACGGCTCCTAAAGCAACTGCCGCTCCCAAGAGCGCTTCAGAAACTTTGGTCGTTGATGGTGTTAAGTATCCACGTTGTACACGTGCTTCTAGGGGACGATTCACATATGGCAGCAGACATGGTAACAGTGGTGTCAGATTTTCAGTGGAGGCAGACGGTAAGGCTTGCGTGGATCCTCCTGTTATGACGACCTACAACGGGAAGCCTTTTACCAGGTGCTGGAATATCAGAGGCCCGCACTACAAGGACAAAGAAGGTAATGCTATCTTTCACGGCAAAAACGGGGGTCCCAAGTGCATCGTTCCGTCAAATATGGTAGTCGTCGAAGGCAGTCTCAAACCACGGTGCAAGAGCGTGAAATCCATTACTCAATTTGACAAATTTGGTAATAGATATGGAAAAGAGGATGGCAAGCCATGCGGTTTGCCACCTGACACGGTGCAACTTGACGGTACGATATACACATTGTGTAGACGCGCAGAAGGGCCGTTCAAGCAAACCAAGAGTGGCTCCAAGATCGCGCAAGAGAAAGAGGATGGCACGGTGTGTGCAGTCACGGTCCCATCTATGAAGATTGACGGAAAGGGTTACAGGATTTGTCAAGACCCTAAGAATGCGACCACCACTGGCAAATATGGGCATAAATACGGCACAGAGAATGGTCGGGAGTGTGTTGTACCCTCCAGAACAAAGTACACCGGCACTCCCTTCCCTGTACCTCAAAGGTACACCGGCACTCCCTTCCCTGTACCTCAAAGGTATACCGGCACTCCCTTCCCTGTACCTCATAGGTACACCGGCACCCCCTTCCCCACACCCAAGTACGTCAAAACCTCTGCGCCCGTCCCTGCAAAAGTAGCGACCAAAGTGATTGACGGCAAGGAATATCCGGTTTGCAGGGATCTCAGTAAGCTCCCCCCTCCAGACAAATATGGACGCCAGTGGGGCTGGGAAAATCAGACCAGCTGCGTGTATACCAAAAACTAAGTCTTTTGTTTTTTTAGCGAGTGCGATGTTCAGAAACCCGTACGCGCAAACAGCAATTAAAAACACCCGCGCAATGTGTCACAACACCGAAATGAACGCAAGCATCAACGGAAAAGCGTACGAAAGGCAAGTGGCAGCAGTTTGCGCGCAAGTGAGCTCGCCCCACGCCCCTCACGTCCCACTCAACACCCAAACACCGGGTCAGCTAGGTGGATGCTCCGGCAGCCATGACGTAGCCCTAAACTTCAAGTGCCACGCCGACACTTTTGTTGAAGTAAAGGGGCGCAATGCCCCAGATTGGATCCAAACCTCAATCATCCCCAAGCGCCACCGCTGGACCTCGCGGCCCAAGTCGCAGTTGCCCAAAGCCGTGACCCGCGTCATCGAGCGCTACCTCACCAATGTCGACATTTTTGGAAACTCTGTTCCCATTTTTCTCGAACGTAAAATATCGCGTGATGAATGGTTGCGCTTGGCCCCACAGTACAAGGATTGCTATTTCGACTGCCCAAGCAACACGATCGCCGCGGCATATAGGCTGAAAGGGGCAGATTACATCCAAGTCAAGGGATATGGTCTGTACCACACCGGAAAAGACACCTGTGCCTTTGGCGTGCCAAAATTTGAATGCCAACAGAGGGTCAGAGTTAGGTGCAAACGCCACGGGCGCAACGAGTCTGAGAGATCCATACCGACATCTGTAGTTGCCTCCTTGCGCCCGATACTGAGTACACTCGCCAAGAGCCCGTTCTCCTTGGACCAAACGTCCGGGGTGCCACCTTGCTTGCGCGTATATAAAGCCACAACTACTTCTAATAATCAACACGATGTCACAAACCCTGATGCTGCTTGACTTTGACGGTGTGATGCTGAGGAACAGGCGGCTCACAGAATACCAGTACAAGCAGTCTGCAGCATTTGTGCAAAAACACACGGGCATAGGGTTCAAGGCATGCGAGTCGCTGAATGCCCAATGCTTTCCAAAATATGGCCACACTGTGCTCATGCTCAACTACATGTTTCGGACGCGCGTCACGCTCAAGGACTACAACGATTTTGTGTTCAACAAGGAGACCCTAGAAACTCTCAGACCCATCGTGGACGACCAGACGCGCCTGCACTTCAACTCGTTTGCACCCCTCCTAGGAAAGTGTCGGCGCGCCAAGATAGACAGCGCCATCTTCACGAACGCCGACCACACTTGGGTCGACTTCTTTGTAGGAGAGCTGTCCGAAGATCCCATTTTCAAGGAAATGGAAATCGTGTATCCCACCAAGCTGGCCGAACTCAAGCCAAAGAAGCATGCGTACGACAAGATGGAGACCCTGCATCCATCCGCCGAGGAGTTTTGGTTTGTCGACGACTCACTTGTCAACCTGACCGAGCCGGCTCTACGAGCAAACTGGATACCATTCAAGTACAGGGCAACCACGCAAATCGAGGACATGCAAAACCACTTTGGGCTGCTGTAAAGTGACCCCCCCCTTTTTTTCTTGCATTTAGAGACACAACGTGCCTCAGAGTGCATGACGATGGACCTGCTCCACGACTTTGTGTCCAACTGGTTTTCAAATCCAGAGTGGTGGTTCTCGCCGCCAAATCCTGAAACAGACAGCTGCTTGGCCGAAGCTTACAGCGCCTTGTTGGACGCGGATCTGCCCGCTGGCATCCCGGCTGTGATTGTGTACGACCAGCTTCCTCGGCACATTTTTCGCAATGAGCCAGCCGCCCATGTCATTGCCTATTACCTATGCAAAGCGTTGGCCGTCCGGTCCAAACTTTCTGTCCCTCCAAGCTCCGCAAAGGAGTTTATCTTTTATCAACTCCCAGTGCGGCATTCCATGGACCCTACCGCCATCCACGCGGTCATGGCCCAGGCTT
>JACCDY010826848.1_pt1 | contig 34582 bp, 42 predicted proteins | sample 7446391 | NCBI WGS metagenome assembly JACCDY01 (sample SAMN15323451, study PRJNA562643) | freshwater metagenome | isolation source: river surface water | place: USA:Blue River Watershed | collected 2017-08-18 | reverse complement strand
GAATACTAATACTAATCCCGAGTAAACTAAGCATTACTAAATTATCTTTAGAACCTGGATTACCAACCCAATATAAATAAACACAATACATTATTATAAAACCACTTAATATTTGCGCATAAAAACTGGGTTTGTTAAAAATATTTGTTTGCATATAATTACTAGATATTTTAAAAAAAATTAATTGGATTTTTAAAATAATTTAATTTATAAGTCCGGAACAATAGAATTAATTTTAATTATTTTGTCTTGCTTTTTGTTATCATTGTTTGTTTTTTCAGAATTGGAAATTTGTTGTTTTATTCTAATATAGTGAGTCACAGTTATAGTTGCCAGTAAAAATAATAATACGCTTGATATTATAATTAATGTATCAACTTCATTATTTGTTTCTTTGGGCTCATAATTATTATTTGTGTTATTTGATTTTTCAATGGGGTAAACAGATGGTAATTCCGATAAAATACTTTTTAAACTTGGTATTTCAGACGAAAAATTTATTTGGTTAATATATGATATAACTGGCATTAAAGAATAAATAGTTGGGTTTAGTGTAGGTCTAGTAGTTGATGGGGCAAAACTTGGTATCATTGTGGGTTTTGTAGTAGGGTTTTGAGTAGGCAAATTTGATGGCACAAAACTTGGTCTCAATGTGGGTCTAGTAGTTGATGGTTCAACAGTTGGGTTAAAACTAGGATTGCTACTAGACGGTAAATAACTGGGGCTACATGTTGGCCTGGTAGTTGATGGTTCAACGGTTGGGCTGGAACTAGGTCTGCTACTAAACGGTAAATAACTGGGGCTAAAAGTTGGCACATCAGAAGGTTCAACCGTTGGACTGGAAGTGGGAATACCAGAAGGAGAGTTTGATGGAACTTCACTTATAGTACCTGTAATTATATTTTCCAATTGAACTAATGCCATTGGAGAGCTTGTTAATTCAGCAACGCTAATACCTGATAAATTTAAAATATTCAGTTTTTGAATTAGCTGATTAATATAATTTTCTAATTTACCAGACATATAGTTTTCCATTATTATTTTTAATAATAAATTATATAAACCGACTGATTCAAGTGCAAAAATTTGATAAATTCCACTTAATGGAATATCAATGTCAAAAGATATTTTAATTTGTGTGTTTTGTAATTTATTCTTTTGGACTAAGTTTGGGTATATGCGATTTAACTTTATGAATTTTTCCGATACATTAAAACCATAAGACATACCATGAATAAGTTCATTCTTAACCAACATACTTAATGCATCATCTAGTCCGGAAAATGAAACATTTGTATGCCAACATGCATGTGGGATAATTTGATTTGTATTCCCGTTTATACTTTTTGTTAAACACAAAAATATACAAATTGTTACCAAGTAAAAAATATTATTAAAAATCATTTGTGCGTTAATTAATATTATATGTTTAAATTTCTAAGATAAATATTGATTATTTCAATTTATTTTCCACTTTTTTATAAAAAAATTTATTGGGCACTTAATTTATAATATCAACCCAGCCCCACAAAATAATACTGATACGTCCGGACCCAGTTTGGTTTTCTGGTGACACCATGGGAATCCCGTCCTTTGCATAAATTGTCTGCAAAGTAGGACCATCTACTTGGTGTTTAGACACCATAGGAATGCCGTGGCGCCATTCGCAATTGGTATCGCGGAGAAAGCAATAAACAGAACCATTTGGTAGAGGAATATTAACTTTTGTTCTGGTTTTTCCATGTTCAAACATAACATCACGAGTACCACCGAAGCTGACTCCAATAGTTATATTTTGAGTTTTAGCTTTGTCAGGGTCCACTGCTGCTGCATCAAAATGTAATGGCTTAAATTGTGAATCATCAGAAAACAAATTAAATCTGGTTGCCTTAACATCGCATTTAAAATATTCTTTTAACTTGTCCACCACCATTAAAAATGTAGGGCATTTTTGTTTAAAGTTTTTGTGGTCATCTGCAATGTAATGAGTATCCCCATGCCACATTTTCCAAATATCTTTATTAGATAATCCGGCCCCAAACTGATTGACTTCTTCTAATAATTTCTCGTATAAATTTCCATGTGCATAATCGCTTGAACCAAATAAACCATGAACCAAAATAACATCACGTGATTCATAATCGTAATTATAAGTTGGACAGGATGAGTTACCAATCATTACTCTCATATCTGCAGACGAATCAAATGGTTCAAATGATTCCGTATTTTTTTTAACTAATTTTTTCTTGTGGTTTTTTGGTTTATCATGCTCGTTGGGTTTATTAGTTTGATTCACGGAATTGCCATTGGAACCGGTCAATTTATATTTGTGTGAGCGGGTACAAGAGTCTCCGTGTTTACATGTTCCTACAAAATGGTATCGGCAAATATTATCCACATGAGCAAAATCGCAACTTTCCCCTTTTTTACATTTACCCATCACATAGTGTTTGCATATTTTTTGTTCTGTCATTGCAAAGTTAAATGTTAGAACATTATAAATATTTTTATGCAATTTTTTTAAAAATGTAGACAACAAATAAGCCGTTGGACAATCTGTAAGGTTAAGTTTTAAAATCCAATATAAAAGAAAAAATTCTTAGTTTATTATATTATGGTAATTTTATTATTTGCGGGATTATTATTTTTTTGGTTTTACTGTCAAAGTGGGTATCAATTAATTTATCAACCAATAGTTAAATTAAAACAAACAGAAACCAATGTGCTAACAAATTTTCAACATGGGCAATCATTATCAGTTATCACATGGAATATTCAAAAATTGCCTTGGATAACAAAATCAGTTAGTTACTTATCTAATTTATTGGACAAGTATGACATTATTTTATTACAAGAATGTTTTATGGTTCAAATTCAAACTTTAAAAAACATGTTTCCAACTCATTGGATTTCCAAGGGATTTTTATCTGGACCCAAACTATTAAATTCTGGTTTGGTTATTTTATCAAAACATCCTATTGTTCAAGTGCAATTTTACCCATTTGAAAATTCTAACCCATATACCTCAGACTATTTATGTGAAAAAGGCATATTGGTTGCTACGGTTTGTGTTGAAGGTAAGTATTTGTATGTTGTTAACACCCATTTACAAGCATCTTATTACAGCTCATATGACCCGGTAGCACTTGACCAATTTGTTGAACTGGAAAAAATAATTAAGTTGATGGAAAAAAACAAATACATTATTGCCGGTGATTTTAATATTGACCCAAATGTTCTAATAAAACATTTTCCCAATGTAAAACCAATTGGCCCAAATACCCCTACCATTTATATTAATTTTCAAACGGGAAATTCTCAGTCAATACCAGCAGATGCACATACTCCATTAACATATGATTATTTTATTTCTAATCTTCAAATAACCAAACCTAAAGTAGCTTATACAACCTATAGTGACCATTTACCAGTTTACTGTAAAACCAATATAAATTAAAAAAGTTGAAAACAAGTTTAATTAATTCAAATGCCTTAGATACTAATGGAGTTTATTGAAAAAGTAGAAAATACCAATACATCCAATACTAGCTCATACGCTACTGCCTATGCCAATTACATTCGATGGGCTGTTTTTGAATTAGCTTGCTCGGGTAATATTGACCATAGAAATTATTCAGAGTCAAATGGTAAATCAAAACTAAAGAAATATGTTGGTAAATTTGCAAGTGCGGACAAAGCAATTGGGCAAATCACCAAAGAGCTTGTTGAAAATAAAACATTTAATGAACAAATACAAGAATATTTAAAAATAATTGGTAAGACTGACCCAACCCAATCCACAATAGCTGATTGTGATGCCGATGAAAATAACCAAGATAGTTGTTGCGATGATGATTTTTGTGATGAAAATAGTTATGGTTCTGACGAAATATATGATACAAAACAACAATTATTTTCAGAATTTGTTGACTTTATCGGACTTTATGAAATTGAAAATTTACACGGGGATGACCGAGATGAATTTGAAGAAAAGTTTTTCCAATTATTTGAACCGAATGTTAATTAACAATTTTAGAAAATTGAAAATTTATTTATTTTACTTAAACTATTATAATAAACAATGGGTCCTCTTAGAAAATTAACAATAACTACAGAAAATGATATTTATTATGCTGTTGGAACAATTCAAGCTTATGTGCGAGCCAACAACTATAAAGGATTCATTATGTGTGATGCAATGGATAAAATAATAACAAATCCTAATGAAAAATTTACACATCAGGAGTTTAATGGTTCTGATGTATTTATTTCTGCTCAGTCATTTCAACAAAATAATCAAGCTATTGGAAACCAAATAAGAAAATATATTAGAAACTTAATTTCCCAACTGAAACCTAATCAAGTAACATGTATTGGCGGTGAATCCTATTTGTACGGGTTAACTGGGTTAATACCGAATGTGTACGCGTACACAAATTCTCCCAGCATTTATGAGGATATTGTGTTTAATGCAAGGTTTGCAACTGGGATAATTTGCAATCCAATATTATGCGAATACAATAAAATTAATCAAATAGAACCGAGTCCGGTTTGTTTAATTAATTTGTCAAGTTTAAATGTAAGTTTGCTTATGGTCCTTAATAAACTTGAATTTAATCGAATTATCATTATTAGTTGTCATCATGAGGATTTTTGGAAAAAAATCCAATACTTGTCCAACTATAAAATTCAAACAAGAAAACAATATGTGGCTTGTTCGCTTGGATATTTTCTTACTGTCAACGTGCTGGTAAGTACTAAATAATTTTATTTATTCAAAACAAACATCCTTTGTAATACCATCAGATGCAAAAAATTTTAATTGAAAATATGCCAAAGTTGCAATTAATGACATACTGCGGTTTTGTGTTAAAGTAAATGCAATACCTGCATAAATAATAAATTGGAACCATGGAAGTTTAACAATATCAGCTTGAAAACTTCCTGTTTTTATTCCAACATCTTGTGCAGCAACTTGAACAATACAATATGCACCAAATAATTTGAGCATAGTATCGATTGTATTGTTTGATAATATTTTTGTAACACCAAGATTATTCATTGAAAAACTACTATAATTAAAGTCCAAGTAAAACATTATTAAAACTGGTATTAATGAAATTATAACTTTTATTGATTTTGTAATATTAGCATTCTGGTACTTGCGCTGAATTGGTTCATAGATATTTTTTTTTAAATTATTATTTATTTTTTCATAATTCATATAACTTAATATAATTCCAAATAACATTAAATGTTGGAAATATTCAAATGGAACCCATCCATAATTTTTAATTTCCGTTTGCATTGGCTGCATTGGCTGAATTGGTTATATAATATATTACATTTTAAATTAATTAAAAATAATTTTATCAAGTTGGGTTCTAACACAAAATATTCTATGAACAATAATTCCAATGGCAAATATAATAACAAGTACAATTTTAAAGTCCCAACTAAATTTTTCAGCTAAAAACCAAGCAAGTCCAATAGTTACAATAATATCAACTATAGCAAAATTTCCAATTCTAATTGAATGGATTCCTTGGTTTGGTTTACCAAATAAATCTTGATATTGACAAAGCATTTTTAATTTATAATTAAGTAGATTATAAATTAAAAATAAATTAAATTAAACTTTTTCTTCTGGTCTTTGCCTATTGGCATTTTTCTTATATGCATTATCATAAATAACTAAAGTTTTACCATCGAGTGGAGAACTAATTATGTCAAATCGATAATCTTCAGGAATATGGTTATACGCAATTACATGGGTTCCTACTTTGATATTATTAGTTTCCATAATTAAATTAGCTTTATTTTCTGAAATATAACTAGATTCAACATTATGAATTGTATGGTGTGAATCTTTGTCTAAAAAAGAACCAGCTAAATTAGCAAAGTTTTTTGCCGCTTCTTCAGACTTATATTGAAAATGATAAACTCTGTTAATATCTGAATGTGCATTATATAACTCATCAATAGATTTAAGAGTATAAGTATTTGATGTATCGAAATTAATAAGACTAGGCATCATTAAAAATTTATTAATTAGATATAATAATAAATAAATTTCAATTTTTTTCCAGTAAAAATATTGATTTTAATTAGATTTGAATTTAAAATTATAAATAAACAATGACAACATACTGGTCCTATTTAACAAATAATGCTAATGAACTACTAACATTTGAATCACATAATAATTTAAAAAAAATGTCAAGCGATTATAACGAACTAATTGCATTTAAGTTTTTTACACAATTTCAAGGTTTTACTAAAATTTTTGTTTCAAATAAAAGTCCATCGGAAAACCCAGAAACAAGTAAATTATTTGAACTTGACCTGTTTTTTTAATAATGGATTTGGTAAATCACTAACTGCGAAAGTGTCTGTGTAAATTTGATTAATTGTTAATACATCATCGTCAGTCCAAGAAAATTCAGCTTTAGAATAACAATCCAATGGTACAACATGGTGTTTACAGTTATAACAAAATCCACAAATGGTTATTGAAGTTGGTAATTCATCTTCTACAGTTTTATAAAAAAAATCAACGTTACTTAATATTTCAGTATCACAATAAATACAAAACTTAATTATTTTTTCAATTTCTCTGCAGGTTTGTGAATTGCAAGAATTGTATGAATTCCATGAATAATGAGAATTTCTAGAACCATGAGAACTGTGCGAATTTCCATTAGAACCATTTGAATTTCTGGTATTTATTGATTGAGTAAAACTTGAGTTTTCATCCATTAAATTAGTTTATATAAAAAATCAAAAAAATTGAATTTAATAAACTTTTATTTCTATTAATGTGATTTTTAATGATTCAGCAAGTTAACTCATTTTATCAAATACCAGTTACTGAGAACACTTTAGTTGTTCTAGATATAGATGAAACAATTATGGCTTTTCCAAACATTAATAAAACATGGTGGCGCGAAACATATGAAAAACATTTTAGTTCAACTGGTGACAAAACTATTGCAGATAACTTAACTCTTAACGAATGGCGCGAATATGTGCGAGTTAATAAACCTTATTTGCTTGACGAAAAAAAATTCAAAAAATTTCTTGAAGAAATTGAATCCAAATCCGCTCAATTGGTTTTACTAACTGCACGCGACCCAATTATGACCGAAATTACCCATTTACATTTATCCCACTGCGAACTATCAATAAGTCCAAACCAAGTTATTCACGATGAAAATAAAGGTGATGCACTCGCAAGAATTGTACAATCATATCCAAATATTACCAATATAATTTTTGTTGATGACTTTGAAAAAAATTTACTTAGTGTAAAAAACAGATTTAGCCAAGATGATATGGAAAGTTATGATGTTAAGTTATACCAGATAACTCACAATTAAATTAATTACAATTATTTTATACAAAAATTAAAAAAAATTGTCATAAGATATAATTATTTTAAATTTTATGCAAAATTAAAAAAAATTGAGATTATTGTTTATTAGCACAATAAATATTAATATTAATGATTTTTGCAATTTGTGGTTTACAAGGCTCAGGAAAAGATACTATTGGTTCATATCTAATTAACAAATATGGATTTACTAAATTAAGTTTTGCTGGGGTATTAAAAGATATTGTTGGAATTTTGTTTGGATGGGACCGGAAAATGTTAGAAGGTGCAACCAAAGAATCTCGTGAATGGCGAGAACAAGTTGACCCGTGGTGGAGTCAAAAGTTGGGAATAGAAAATTTAACACCTAGATATGTACTTCAATATTTTGGCACAGATTTATTTCGCACTCATTTTCACCCAGACATTTGGGTTATTGCAGTTGAACGACAATTATCCAAATACACTAACTGTGTGATAACTGATTGTCGGTTTCCTAATGAAATTGCCATGTTGCGGGCTGCCAGAGCAACAATAATTAAAATTACTCGTGGGAAATTACCTGATTGGTATGAACCTTATGCATCATGTCAAACTGAAAAACCAGATGGAGTTCATCCTTCAGAATACATGTGGATTCGTGAATCATTTGATTATGAATTAGAAAATAATTCAACTATAGAAGATTTAGAATTGCGAGTTGATGGAATTTTAGCTAATGGATTAGAAACTAATTGTACAACCAATACAACTAATACAACCAATACAACCAATACAAGTAATCAGGTTAAGGCGATGTGTTTGGAAAATAATAGTGAACTTAGTAATGATGATATACTATTATCACGTAAATATGCTCATGCGCATGCACAATCGGGATTAAAAATGTTTAGACATATGGATTTTTAGTTAAATGTTTGTTTTAGTTATAGTTTAAAGAAACTTTAATTTATTAAATTAATGGAAAAAGTTGAATATAGAACTGGGGTTTCGCAAGTAATAGAACTTGATGACATAGATAGTTTAGCCCAAGTACCAGATTGGACCGATATTATTTGGTTGCGTGTTTCAGGGGGAATTTTTAATGAAAATTTTTCTTTTCCCCCAAAATTAGCCGAAGTATATATTACCCGCTGTACTGGAACTCATAGATTACCCAAATTACCTGATTCAATAAGATTCGTTTCAATTACATATTCTTATTTATCGAATTCAGCAGTTTTATTCGGACCAGAACAAACACAAATAGAAACAGTTGATTTATCCTATAATCAAATTCAGGAATTTCCAACTAATTTACCAGATAATTTAATATCCATTGATTTATCAAATAACTCAATTAGCAAATTACCTGTGATTAAATCTATTGGAAACAATTTACTACATGTGAATTTATCTTATAATAACCTAACTGATTTACCGGGTTGGTTATTGGATTTAAATGAAGAAACAAGATTAACACTAATGCCAAATAAATTCTGGTTTAATGCATATTCAAATATTAGTTTAAACAGGGAAATTTACGATTACCATATTAAAATAGCCAATAGATTTTTTAGCACAAGTTTAGGCGCTAAATTAATTTATACTAGAATGATTTCTAATAATCAAGTAGAAAGAGATACCGATAATGAATTACGTCCAGTTATTTTTAATGTGGATGCCTATTATCCTTTAGTATTACGACCAGCACTTGCACCACCAGCTTATAATCCTATTAATCCAGTTATGCCTAACCCTGCTAACCATTATACTCCAACAACTAAAACAACTGCTGAACAGGCACAAAATGTTCACAATTCAGATATTCAAGATTCATTTTCCAAATCAGTGGAAAAGATTATGGAAAACTCTGCACCGGCAATACCTGATTACATGAATAAAATTTGGTGGTATTATTTATTTGATGGAATTAATATTCGGGCTAATTTGGCTTTTATAAATTTGGTTAAATCCAATTGTAATATACCAAGTGTGGTTTCACGTAATGGTGTTACTTATGGGGAAATATTGGAAAGAATATGGGCAATATCAGAAATACATGAATACAAAAAAGCTATTAGAGAAGTTTTACGTGATGAAATTATGGCTGGAAGAACTGTGTGTTTTACTGGTAAAGTTACTCGGTTAGTTAACACATTATCGGGTTTTGTTGACGATGTTCAAATTGGAATTAGTGAAAATGAACAAATAAATAATGCTGTAATAGCTTGTATGAGAAGATGTGAAGCTAACCCAGAACTTGATGTGAGAGATGAAGTTAAAAAAGCACTTGATGAATTAGCTGTACCAGAAGACCGTCAAGCCATTTGGTTAGATGCACTATAATAGGGGGCACTTTAAAAACCATGCACAATTAATTTACAATAATTTTTTTTATTTTTAATATTAAAATTAAAAAAAAATTGAAATTTAAATTGTTACATTCCAATATTAAATTAAGTAATGTCACATATTACTTACTTAACTGATAATATTACCGAATTATCTAATTATGATAATTCATTTAACTTTGACTTGGACCTAACCGATGATGAGAAAACCATGGAAGAGATAATTTATGAAAATGAATTGTCTATTGATGAAGAGCTAGCTCTTTATGAAACAAAGCCACTTTTTGGAAAAAAAATCCATAATGAATTAAATAAAATTTGGAATAATTTGCGCAATTGGCCAAAGTACTATACAAATAAAACACCTCTGTTTGAATTTGCAAGCAAGGTTTTTTATATTATTCAAGAAATAAAGTCACAAAATGTAAAAACTTCAAAGTATTACTTTGGATTTGAGCTTGACCCAGTACTTGAAAATGCATTGCAATCGAATTTTAAGGCAAATGGGTACGACTATGATGAACAAATATATGATTTATCATATGCATTTAATTTGTATTTCCAATTATGTTTATTAGATGATCCAAAGTATATAGCAAAATATTTTGATTTTATAAACAAAATTATAATTAAAGTATTGGTATGCAAAAAAGGAACAAGATATTCATCAATTGTAAATAAACATATTGTAAATAAAATAAATGGGAAAATTAAAAAATATAAGTTAAAAAGAAAAATAATTAATTGGTTTGGATTTTTAAATAAGAAAAAAGCCAACTAGTTTAATTAACTTTCATAAAATTTTGATAACTCGCTGAGCTATAACTTAAATATTGTAGCTAAAATTAATTTATAAAAAACAAACAACAACTAAAAAATTTAAAAATTGAAAAAAATTTATGTTGGTTTAATTATTTAATTTATAATGGATAATACTGTTTCTACTATTACTAAAGTACAACTTGATGTTAGTACTGAAAAAATTAAGTCTGTTTTTTCAAGTATAAGTGCTAAACTTTCACCTGAAGAAATGTGTTATGTTGAGTTTTTAATTAATGGATCTTATGAGTGCATTAAACCATTAATTACGTTGGAACCAATTTTTGGAAAAAAACTAAGTGATAAAATATTGTATTTGTGGGAACAAACTGGTTCTCATAGTTCATATGTGTATTCCACACATGACTTGGTGTCAATGACATGTAAAATTAAGTCATTATTTAGACAAATAGAATCTGTTCCTAACCTTAAAACCAAATATAAAACTCAAATATCAGAACTATATAGTTGTTTTTACTTGTATTTTAGAATTGGCATGAATAATTTATTAGATGTTAAAAAAAAATACTATAATTACTTAAACTCTAATGTTCAAAACATTGTAAAAAATAAGAAAAATACTCCTTACAAAAGTTTATTCAATGCACAAACTTACAATAAAATTAACAAAGCAATAGATAAAAAGATAATATATAAAAAAATATCAAATGTATTAACGTTTGGTATTTTATAAACTCATATTTTTTTGATTTTTATATCATAACTCGCAGTAACTAAAACTTAAACGTTAAGCTAAACGTATTTTAATTTATTTATAACTAATTAACAATTGTTTCTTTCCATATACTTCGATTTCTACTGGAAAGTTATTAATTGTTCGGTAAGTGATTGCAAGTAAATTATCCCCTGATAAAATTTGCCCGTAATCTAGATGACCTAACATAATTTCAACTAATTTATCGGTTCTTGCCATTACTTGTGGACTAACATCGTCGCAAATAGTAAACTTACCAACTTTCACTGTAATACCAAGAATTTTATCTAGGTTTTCAGACCATAAATATAACCGATTATAATAACCATTGGAATTTAATTTAGTATTGGAAATGTCAAGTTTACCAAAAAAATCATACGTGCTTGTTACTACATTGACATTTAAATATCCTTTGTTTTTTTGTCTTTCCCAATGTGCAGTGTCTGTATGGATAATCCCGTACATTTCATCTGGAACACCAGTGGAATCTTCAATAGTAAATGTGACATCTTTAAAAAACAAAATATTGTAATCAAATTCATGTGTAAAATTAAATGTTCCCCACTTATTATGGTGGTAATTGGCCATTTTATGGATTGAATTTTTAACGCATTTTGGATAAATACTTAAATTTATGTCTGCGCAATTAATTTTAATTAATTCAGGCCAAACAACTTGATTTGATTTGACACATGAAAACCCGTGGAGTCCAACTGAATACCCCAGTAAATTTCCTATTAAATTCTCATAATCAATAGTAAATACATTTGGACCTGATTTTTTCATTTTAATACATTGGATTTTATGTGTGGTTGCTTTTCTTACTAGAGATTCAGCCATGGTAATTTGTGGGCTGTCATGAAAATTATTATACATAAATTCGTTATTATCACGCACTATTATTTGTTGACCTTGTTGGAATTTTTTTTCTTTTAATTTTGCCAAGTAATTATAATGAGCTGGTAAGCAAAAACAATAGGCAAAATGTGCAAATTCATGATAATCAACATCTAATTCATTTGATACAACAATGTTACAAATTTCAGGGCCTGACATTAAATTTTTTCTTTGTTCGAAACCAATAGATGATGTTACATAATGTTTACAAGGATATGATTCCTTACAAGTTGAAAAATCTATAGAAATTTTTTCGGGACTGGTTAATAAATTTTGCATTGGATAATATTGTCAGTATCTTTTTAAATCAGTATAGCAAATAAAAAAATTGTTATTTGTAATTATTATTTGAAAAAAAACTCAATACTAATGGCAAACATGGCTAATTTACCAAATATACTAAATATACCAAATATAGCAAATGAACTGGAATTTTCAGAAAAATTCCCTGGGTTTGTACTAGTTGAAGAATCACATCTTCTTGATAATTTTGACCAAAAACTTATTCATGACTATTTGGTTATTCATCAAGCTCAAAGCGACACATATAGATTTGTAATATGTTATTATAACACAATGAGATATTCCATTAAAATTTATATTAATGGTCATAATGTTGTTAACAATAGTTCAAAAATGTATCAAAAAGAATTTGAACAACTTATCAAGTTAAAACAACAATTTCATCCATATATTTTACCTAATGGAAGCGCACCCATTTGGTTAAAACATAAACCATTTGGTACATATAATTTCAAATGGGAATTTATATATGAGATGATTGACTATATGTATTTATCCAGACCGGCTCATTTAAATTATGTTAAAAAAAAGTTTATTGAGTTGTAAAAAATACCTAGTACATAAGTCTCCAATAAAAATTGAAATAAATAAATGTAAATTAAACATGTTTATTGTTTTTAATGTTTTCCCATATTAATGACACAAATGCTTATGCCAGTGATTACAAGTCTTCTGGCATTATTCTTACCAAAAATACCAATGGTGAAAATCATTTTTTATTTTTAATTGAACCTCGTAGCGAACACCCAGAACCTGTTGTTCATATTATTGGAGGAAGAAGAGAGGAGTGGGAATATCCACAAGACACAGTTGCTCGCGAAGCATGGGAAGAAACTGCAGGTTTAATTAGCATACCGGATTGCTTAAATATTGTATTTGCACCAAGCACTTCCAAATATTGGTATAATCGAGGCAAATATATTTTATATATTGCTGAATGTCCAAGCGCGTTAAAATGTATTGATACGATTTTTAACAAAACTAATTCTAATAAATTAGTTTGGCTTTCTGATTCCGAATTAGTTAATTGTATTCAAAACAAACAATTTTCTTATACTGATGATAAAGGAAAATGTTACAAGTATTCTAATTTAATGGAAACTAGTTTAGTTTCTCTTACTATGCAAATTTAAAATAAATTGGAATTTAAAAATAAATTGGAATTTAAAAATAAATTGGAATTTAAAAATAAATTGAATATTAATTTTTTTATATAGAAAGGTCTTATGTTTAATGTCATATATTTTAAGAATCACACATAATTTAGACTCGATTGACTCCAAGTTTATTGATAATGAAATGAACACTATTGCTCTAGCTCATAGTGCCACTTATACTAACTATGATTTAGAAACCGAATATGATAAACAAACTGATACAGTACAAATTACTAATGCGGTTTATGAATGGTCTGTTTTAAATAAAACTAACTTATTGGACTTTCTTGATGCACTACCAAAAACTTACAAAACCAGTCAAATTTTAAAAAAAGTTTCTCATCTTGATTCATATGTTGTTTTTAAAAAATCTGGTCCTCCTGATATTAAACGTTTTACTCCTGAAGATAAAGAACTTTATGTTGCTATGTTACAAAAACTTAAATCAAGTCAATCAAGACAATCAAGTGCAAACCAAGTTCTAGCACAAACCCAAGCATAATTTTTTAACTAATTTTAATTTATAACCTGTTGTAGTTACCACATATATTTATCATATTTATAATTGGACCAATTATTAGGATCTTCGTATTCATACCAATCATCCCGGTTTCTTGCATGGTCATACCAATCATCCCAATACTGGGAATATCCATAATACTCTTCCCAATCATCATAATGCCATCTCTCATATTCACTATACGTCATAAGCGAATCATTTAAACCAGTTTCATTGTTAATAACGAATAATTTATAGTCGCGACCCTTGGATTGTAAGTTTCTTATTTCTTTATTTTTTTTCTTTTCTTCCAGTGCAAATTTATAGACATCGTGTGGAGATATATTGTGTGACAACTTGTTGGGTCTTTTATTTTTGGTTATTTTTCCTTTACTTTGTTGTGGTTTACAAGTATTTTCTGTTGTATTAAAATTATTTTGCGGTTCGGTTAAGTATTCCATTGGATTAAAATATATTTTGTTTGAAAAAATATTTTTCAATTTTTAAAATAAAAAGTATAATGTAATTATAACCTACCACATGTATTTATCGTATTTTGTATCTCTTCTATCATAAAGGTCATAATAGTCATAACGGTCGTAATCGTTTCGTCTATCATAACGGTCATAATAGTCGTAGTCATCACATTCAAAATTATCCCAGTCATAAAAACGGTCGCAATTGTATAAATAATAATCTTCCCATCGATTATAATTATCCAAGTAATAATCTGTATTGTAATCCCACAAAGCAAATTCCATTTGTGTCATAATGTTAGGATTTAACCCATTTTCCTGATTAATTGAATATAATTTAAAATCATTTCCTTTGGCACGAATATTTTTGCAATATTTGGTTTTATTTTTTTTTTCGTGAGCAAATTTATATACATCATATTTTGATATTTTAACGGTATTGTCAATGTGGTTTTTTTCTTTGTGTTTGATAATTTTTATGCAAATTTGTTCACGATTATGTTTGGTTTTGGTTTTTCCTTTGCGAACATGCGAGTTGGTTTCGGTAGGGTAAGCATCATTTGATATTATGGTATGGAAATGCATTAAAATTATCAATACATTGGAATAATCTATTTTATTTTTCAATTTTTATAAAATAAAAGGGATGACAACTTTATGTTCTGGTTATACAAGACCTTAATGTTCTAAATGACTTGAGCGACATGTCTTCAAAACGCGATGGACTAAAACAGTAATCATCATAATCGGAAAAATCTGAATAACTCCTATACCTTTCATAATCATCGTAATCAGAACGACAATCCCATTCCCAATCAGATATTTCCGAAATGTTATCAAAAATATTTTCCACTGAACTGGAATTGTCTTCAGGTAAGTTAGAAGAATTGAATAGACATGATTCATTATTAACAGCAAATGTTTTATAGTCATTTCCTTTCTTCCTAATGTTTTCACTTACAATATGTGCACGTTTCTTATCAAACTTTGACTTGTGTACATCATACAGGGAAATCCATTGGTTTGAACCAATCATGTTCTTTAGTTTATATTGAACAATTTTTCGATTCAGTTTTGCACTATTATGCTTGTTCTTTGTTTTCCCTTTTCGGGAATGAACTTGCACATCAGCGCGGTAGTCAGCGTGGTAGAAATTATTTGGTATTTCAAAATTATGTGACATTATAAGTTGAATTTAATAAGGCTCTTAGAAACTATTAAATTCAATTTTTATTAAAAATGTTGAAATTTCTTTTGTTTGGACTGGTAATGGTTAAATATTAATGTCGACTGAAAGCAAAATCACAATGTTTATTAAACAAAACGATTCTATCTATGCTAGCTTAGTTGCTCGCAATATTGAATTCGTTCGTGTTGATATTTCTACTATTGATAATCCTGAAGAAAAGTTAGCAGTACTAACCGATGAAAATAACAAATTAAAGGAAGTTGTTAAGGCAAACAAACCTGCACCAGTACCTAAGGAAACCAAACCTACTCCTCCTCCTCAGCCTAAAAAAGAATCTGGACCTAAAGAACCAAAGCCCGATGATGAAGAAGAGGAAGAATCATATGAAGAAGTAAAAGTTAAATTTAATACTATTACTAATATGGAAGACATTAAACGAGCTTTTTGTAATAAAGAATATGATATGTTTGAAACACTCATTCAGCCTCATCCTTTTAAATACTTTAAAGTGAATTACAAATATTCTAGTGATAAAGATGGAGCACCTGAATTTGTTGCTAAAAACCTGGTTAGGGGATTTGTTCGTAATCTTGAAGACTCAAGAAAGTACCTATTTGCTGGTTTTAGATGTGTGCTTGTTGATCCATCCAATAAAATCTACTCGTACCCTTCAATGTGGATTGTAAACTCTACTGATCCAGTTGATAAAATTATTGGTTCTATGAGCGAGGACTTTGATTTTGTTCCGGTTGAACCTGAACAAATGGCCCTGTTTCTTGGAGACTTTAGAAAAACTGACTTTGAAGCTGAAACTAATGTTGTTGATGAAGTTTATCTTCATTAAATAAAATTCATTAATTTATACCCGCGTATTTTCCAATTATTTCTAGTATTAATTTCTAAACAAACTTAATATGTTTTTTACTATAGGACAAAAAATTATTAATTTGATGTTAAAAACTAATTGGATTTTTAACTACAAAATTGGAATAGTTGGCTTTTTCTTTTATCTAATTGTGTTTATTTTTATTAAATCACCTTTACTAATTCAAATTAATTGGAATAACTGGATGTTATTTATTATGTTTGTTATTTTTTTATTAATTGATGGATTGTTATTAGGATATGAATATTCTAACACAATTAAAAAATTAGAAAAACAAAGTAAACTATTTGGTTTAGTTGAATTAACAGAACCAGTTGAACCAGCTGGTCCAGTTGCCAACCAAGAAATAAACCTAAATAACCTAGATGATTATGAAACAACAACAGAACTAATTACAACAGAACAATAATTATGTGCGTGATGGCACATGGGTTAAATCTGATTTTACCCACATTAATGAGTGTGTTGTGTGTAAATCATATGTGGTTGAGTATGATTTATATAAATAAATATCGAATGGTTTTTGTAAAGCATTTACTTGTTGAAAAATTGCATTGGTCTCTTGATCAGAATATTTTTTTAAATTTTGATTTTGAGTTTCAAATAGTATTTGATTGTCAGCACTTACACATCTAATTCCATAAATACCTTCGGCAAAATAAATTCCCATATATAATAAACATTGAACCTTAAATCTTTAAATACATTAGGTGTATGAACCAAAATTATTTTCCAAATAAAAAATGAAATTCATATATTTTTAATTAATTTATAACCACATATAATCATTTAATGTGTTCAATAATTATGGACAAAGATGGAGATTTTCAGGTTTCTAACTTTAAAAATTCTCTTGGCTACTATTATTTTCGAAAAGTTGGACCTGGACAACTTGAATATAAAATTTGTAACAAAATTATACAAAAACCACATTTAAATATCGTACAATTTTATATTGTTAATTCAATAAGTTTAGACATGGAAATTTTACAAACCCCAATTTCAATAAACTGCGAATCACAAGCAATAAAACTAATTACAGATATGATTAGTGCTCGTAATTACTTGTTAGATAATGGTATTGTTTACATAGATTGGAAGTTAGATAATATTGGTTGGTCTGAAACTGATAATGTATTTAAGTTATTTGACTTTGATTTGGCAGGAACTTTTAATAGTGAAACAAACAAATGGATTGACGAGCCAGATAAACTATTTGCTTATAAAAATGCAATGAAAAATGAAATATTTGATCCAGTCGGTATTGACAGTTTTAATTTTTGCAAAATGGTTGATACAATTTTATTAGAACATTAGTTTATTGTGATTTAGAAAAAAATTGAAAAAAAACTATCTATTGAATTATTTTATTAATTATAATGACACAAATTAATCTTACCAATTATAACTTAGATACCAAGGGAGCCAGTAAGTTAGCTTTTGAACTTTATAAAAATTCAAAGGATTTAGGTTTTGCCGAAAAAGTAATAGAACAGTTTGGATTGGATTTACTTGTTGGAACAAAAAATTCTGGTTTAATATCAAATATACTTAATTGGCTAATTATAGTTGGTAATACTCAAATGATTAACCAACTTGTTTCCAAAGTTAATAATACCAGTAATTTTAAATTAATGAAACGAGATTTTATGAGTCTAATTTGTTACTTTTACCATTCGGATTATTCAAAAGCCCAAATGTATTTTGAAAAAGACATTTTAAGCAAAAAGTCTAATACCAACGCAAGTATTATTCAAACTAAAGAAATTGATTTTATTTTAGCTCTTGGGCTAAATAAATTACTTAAATATTTACCAGGTCTTTTTATTAACACTGGACAAAATTATACTAATCCTATTGTACAAGCAGACGGAAACTTTAGAAAGTTTACAATTAAACCCGAATTACAATCATATCTCTTATCACAAATAGAAAAGTCGCTTGGTAATTATGAAAAAACTATTAGAAAATTTAATGGTCAAATTAACAAACCGTATTATGCCATTATTGATGCAGGAAATGTTTTACATGGAAGAAATGGTAAAATTACAAGTGAAAGCATTAATGATTTAGAAAATATTATTATGAAAACACGTGAAACAATAGGAGAACCATTAGTTGTTATTCATAAAAAACACATCAAGTCTTATACAAAATTACAAGAAGTTTTTGTTAAAACTGACGTAACTTATTTTTTAACTCCATATAACTTTAATGATGATATTTTTATAATGTGGTTTTTTGTTAAATCAGGTTGTTTAACTTGGATTATTTCTAATGACAAATATAGAGACCATATTTATAATTTTCAAAACACATTAAAAAATCCCAATAAACAAGATGAATCTTCACTATGCGAGTTTTCTAATGTTATTAACGAACAAACTCTGACATATAATTTAGAGTTAAATCAAATTCAACCTATTCAACCTTATTCTAATTGTATTCAAATAATTGGAAACTTTGCTTATATTCCTCATACTTTTGGTGGCTTTATTAAAGTTCCAATTGAATAAGTTGGTTTCATATGTTATTTTAAAAAAATTACAATTATAAAAATTGAAATTTTTAGGATGTAATTATAATATTGTTTTATTAATGGAAACAATAAGTAATGCTCTTATAAATGAAATTATTACTGCAAGCATGCTTGTTATAAATAAAACAAAACCAACAGACCATTTAGTTTTTATTGGACAATCTCCAGATTACTTGACCTGTTTAGTTGGCCGGCATAGGAAAATAAGTCGAATACCAATGTCTGGTCGTGTTTATTGTGATCAATGGAATATTCCACTTGCCGACAAGCTTAAAGCGTACTACGAACTACTTGACACTTTTAACCTTGAACCAAATAATATTATTCTAATCGACCATTCGCATAGTGGAAAATCAATTAGTGGATTTTCCAAGTTACTAAATAGATATTTTGGATTTATTGATTCTAAAAATACTCAATGGGACTACAGAACAGGTTCGCGTGCTTTTCCTTTTATAAACTTAATTTCACCAAGCCAACGATTTGGGTGGATTTATAAATCTGACCCAGCATTTGTTTGTCCGGTTGGTTATATTATAATGCCTTCATTAGTTGAATTAGCCAACAGTAAATATCCGAGAACAATTCCAAATTGCCAATTTGAACAATGGGATAAAATAAGTTTAAAAACTGACCCTTCAAGTCAAAATTATCAGTGGCTTTGCAACAAAATTCAAACATTTACTATTCCGTCCAATTATACTCAAAATAGCTCAGTTTGTTTTCGGGAATATGTTGAATTAGCAGAATTTAAAAATATTGAAATTACTATATGTTAATAATTAATGAATATTATTCCAATGGAATATTATTCTCAAACTGATGACTTACAACCTATACGCCGTGAAGTTGATGCAGACAATTCGTGTCTCTTTAGCTCAGTTGCCTATTTAATGGATAGAGCCAATTTTGGTGAATCAAGTTCACTCAAATTTAGAAATATTATTGTTGAATATTTACTTGATAATGAATTTGACTCTAATTTACTAGACCAACCCAAAGAACAATATATTGATTTTATTCAAGATACAAAAAATTGGGGAGGTGCACTTGAAGTTAAAATGTTTAGTGAAATTTTTCGCAAGCAAATTGTTTGTATTGATGTAAAAACAAATAGAGCGGATATTTACGGAGAAGATAAACAGTATGACCAACGTATTTATCTACTTTACAATGGAGTACACTATGACCCTCTTGTTATGAATTTTGATATTGGAGCAGACCCATCAACAGATATTACAATTTTTGACTCAACAGACCAAGAAGTTTTTGAACTTATGAAGTGTCTATTATTAGAGTACAAAAATCAAGGGGACTTTGTTGAATTTTATAGTATGGAATGTAATTGTTGTAAAGAAAAATTTAAAAACGAATCCGATGCACTTGACCATTCGTTAAATTATCAACATTGGGATTTCAAACAAATATAAAACTGTTTTTTTATAATTTATAAAGAAAATTATTATTTCCTTATAACCTATACTAATAATTTATTTAGTGTTTTTTGGAGCCTTTTTTGGAAGCTTTCTTAGAACCTTTCTTGGAAGCCTTTTTAGCACCTCCTTTCTTGGAAGCCTTCTTAGATCCTTTCTTGGATGCTTTCTTAGATCCTTTCTTGGATGCTTTCTTGGAACCCTTCTTTTTGCCACCAACTTGGGGGTCAGTAGGACCAGCACCTCCTTTTTTGGATCCTTTCTTGGAAGCCTTCTTAGAACCTTTCTTAGAGGCCTTCTTTTTGCCACCAACTTGGGGGTCAGTAGGACCAGCACCTCCTTTCATAGAACCCTTTTTGGATCCTTTCTTGGAAGCCTTCTTGGATGCTTTCTTGGATGCTTTCTTAGAGCCTTTCTTAGAGCCCTTTTTTTTGCCACCTACTTGGGGGTCAGTAGGATTAGCACCTCCTTTCTTGGATCCTTTCTTGGAACCTTTTTTGGAAGCTTTCTTAGAGCCCTTTTTTTTGCCTCCAACTTGAGGGTCAGTAGGATTAGCACCTCCTTTCTTGGATCCTTTCTTGGAACCTTTCTTGGAAGCTTTCTTAGAGCCTTTCTTGGAACCCTTCTTTTTGCCTCCAACTTGGGGGTCAGTAGGATTAGCACCTCCTTTCATAGAGCCTTTCTTTGATGCTTTCTTAGAACCTTTTTTGGATGCTTTCTTAGAACCTTTTTTGGATGCTTTTTTAGAGCCTTTCTTGGAACCCTTCTTTTTGCCTCCAACTTGGGGGTCAGTAGGATCAGCGCCACCGCATTGACCAGCAGCTCCACCTTTACCTTTATAAGATCCACGTTCATTTTCAACGTATTGTTTAACAAAGTCAAGGTCTTTTTCGGCTTTTAACATTTTCTTAAGTTCAGCCATATCAATTTCTTTAGTTGATTCTTTATCATCAACCTTTTCTTTAAGTTCAAACTTGTCTTTAGCAGTTTCCTTAACATAAATACGATGGAATTTTTCACCAGCTTTTTTGGTAAGAACAAATGATAAACCCTTTTCACCATCAATAATGGATTCTTTAACAAGATGTTTAACACCTTTTAATTTAAAGGATTTTTGGTTTTCGTGACGGAAAGTAACAGTACTCATATATATAAATAATGAGAAAAAATTTTTTTAAATATATTTTTTTGGCAAATTTTTATTATTTTAAATAAATTTTAAATTTATCAAATAAATTTGAAAAAACAATATTTTAATTAAAATAATAATATTTGTTAATTTAATAATGATATCTAAAATTTCCCAAATTCTGAATTTTGAAACTGATAGTTCAAAATTTGATACTGATGAAATTAACCAAGAAATTGATAACCTATTTAATTCATCAAATAAATTTAATAGTTTTGATGAAAATGAAAATAATTCAGATGAAAAACCATTTTATCAAATGGAATATAGTAATCAAGTAATAAATTTCCGAACCCAAAATGAATTAGCGTCTTTTATTAGTAATAAATCAGAGTATGTTGACCCATTTTATGTTTTTCCAATTCCTAAACCAACATATGTTGTCACTGTTAAAATGCGTAGCATTGAATTAATTATTGGATATTTATTAAAGTATCATAAATATTACATTAGTAAAGTTATAAAATAACACCACTTGAAAAATAAAATATTAAGCGTATTTAATAATCCAATCTAATGAATAATATAAATTGTAAAACTGAAACAGATGTTAATGATGCAATTATACTAATTCCGCGCAAATGTTCAAGTGTAAATTTATTAAATTTACCAATATGTACTGTTAAATCATATAGCGACGACCAAGTTGATATAACTTTATTAAATTATCAAGACTTATTTGATCATATTCAAACCAATGGAAAATTTAACGGGGTTCATTGGATTTACTGTTATGTTAACAAATCAAATTGTAAAATGACTTTGTATATGAGGTCAATAAAATCAATTGCAGACTACCTTTATCGAAACTATAATCAACTTAATTTACAAATTTACAAGAAATATAGCGGGAAATCAAATTATTATAATTAAAAATAAAAAAATTGATAATAATTAAAATTAATTATTATTGATTGTTTTCAATGCCAAATAATGGAGAAAATCAATTAAATTTTAAATACGGTCAATATTCTACTCCGTCAAATCAAATTATAGATTTTAGTATTGGTTGCATTAACAAGTCGCTTTTTCCTAACCAATGGTTTCAAGAAACTTGTTTAAAATTAAGCACAGAACCATTAGCTGATATACTTGATTATGGTTTAATTCAAGGATATAATGAAGTAAGAACCCAATTAGCAAATTGGCTTAGTGAAAAATATTATGGGAATTTAGTTGTGGAAAAACCATTACAAATAAATCACAAAGTTATTCCTTCACAATTATTTATGACAAATGGAAATACAGGAGCACTACATCTTCTTATGTCAAAATATACTGAGTCAACTGATAGAATTTTAGTTGACAATCCAACCGACAACAAAATTTTAAATATTTTTAAAGAATATGGTCTTGTTGTTGAAGGTATTAATACTAGAAAATCAGGTGTTGACTTAGATGATTTAGAAACCAAAATAACAAATGCAAATTCAAATCCAAAATTTAAACAAAACTTACTATTCTATTATATGGTTCCGACAAATAATAATCCAACAGGAATTTCACTTTCTCATGCCAAAAGATTAAAGTTAGCGGAATTGTGTGAAAAATTTAATAACTTGTACATTATCGCAGACGAGTCTTTTCATTTTCTTACCTGGTCTGAAACAAGTCCGTACTATCCAATGGCCGACTATCATCCTAAAATAATTAGCTTGGGTAGTTTTTCAAAAATATTAGCTCCCGCAATTAGAGTTGGATGGATATATCAAAATAATTTACTTGATAATTACGATGATTCTTATGGATTTATTATGGGTGAAACATCTTTATCTAATTCAGCAGTATTAGAATCTTCTGGTGGTATCAATCCAATTGGATACAAATTTGTCGAACATGCTTTAAATGACACCAATGGTATCCGCCCAATTGACACTATTTGTCAAAATTATGTTGATAATTTAAAAGAAAACTGTGAAATGATGACTAGTTATTTACAACACTATTTAAATATTGATTTTGTTGAACCAAATGGCGGTTATTATTTATGGGTTAGACTTAAAACTATCAAGTCAGTTGATGATTTTGCAAAATACTGTTTGAAAAACAAAGTAAAAATAATAACTGGAAACAATTTTTATTCTGAGAAAACATCTTGTACATTTATTAGATTGAGTTTTTCCTACTATAATTCTACAGATTTACTTGATGGACTAGAAAGACTAATGGAGTGTGTCCATAAATATAATCGAATTAATATTATGATATCGGGTGCTACTGGAAAATTAGGTTCGCAAATTAAAAAAGAAATTTTTACCAACTCTGATTTAAATTATATTGGAGATATTGGAAGAAATTTATCTCAGGTGGATTTTTCAGAATTAGACCCTTTTAATTCAATAATAATTGATACAAGTTCATCTGAAGGTACTTGTAATTTAGTCAAGTTTTTACTTGATAAAAAAATTTCAATCCCTTTAATTATTGGAACTAATGGACTTGACAAAAAAACCTTAGACTTGGTTAACAAATACGCAAAATCTAATATTGTCGCACACATTACAAATTTTTCGCGTGGTTTACCTTTGATTAAAGAATTTGCTAAAATGACTAACCTACTTGAAAACGATTGGAAGTTTAATTTGACTGATTTTAAAAACTCATCTTTACCAACAGAAATTGCAAAAACAATTATGGATGAAATTACTCGTAAAGTAAATTTAGAATCTGGTCCAACTGCTAATACAAATACTTTAGAGTTAACTAATGGTTTGGAAACTTTAACAATTACGCACAAAATTACTGATTCCAATACTTTTGCAAGAGGATGTATTAAATATATTTATTGGATACTTACTAAACCTGTTGGATTATATCATTCTATTGACTCTGAAGCATCTTATTTAGTTGGAAATTATGGAAATCAAAATTTAGTTGTTTATGAAATTGAAGAAAATTTACCATCATGTGTGTTAAATAAAATAATGTCAAATATTATTTCTGTTAAACCAGACACAAATAAAGTTGCATTTGTTAAGCACATTGATGATGATGAGTTTGCAATTGATATTTTTCAACAACACAATTCGGAAGGAAAACTTGTTAATTATTGCGGATATGCGTTAATGACTGGACTCAAATATATTTTAGAAACATATGAAACTAAAAATGGAACAATTAACACTAGTAATGCTACTTATAATTACACACACACTGATTCACATTATATGATAGAATTACCTTCAGTAACATATGTTTCTTCCAAAAACCAAGATGACCAAATATCAGAATTAATTTCTCGTATTACTAATTTAACTCTTTATGGGGTAAGTAGGTATTCTTATGAATCTGAAAAATACATTATTCTTGAAATGAAAGAAGATGTTCTTAATTCTGAATTTCTTGATACAGTTTGTGCAATTATTAGTTCTGATTTACCTGGTAACTCTGACTATAAAATTCTATTTATTAATACATCATATTATACCGGTACTGCTAAAAACCAAATTTATATGAGATGTTATGATGTATCTACTGGGCTAGAAATTTCAGATAATGGTATTGGTTGTGTTGCAGTTATGGAATATTATCTTTATCACTTTGTTAAAAATTACAAGGAAACTAAATATGTTGAGATTTTCCTTCCCAACGCAAACACTGTGAATATATTGTATAATGGAAGCACTTTTCACCTATATGCTAAGAAATCAAATTAAAAAAATTGATTTTCACACTTATTTTATTATATAACTATAATTTAACTATGTCATTATCAAAAGTAATTACAGTTATTCCAACATTTTTTACTTCAAGTAATATTATTGATTACAATATGGTTTATAAACATATTCAAGACCAAGTTTATAACCAAATTAAATCGGTTATAATTTTAGAATCGATTACTGGGGAATCGTTTTGTTTGACACAACACGAGAGAATTGTTTTTTCACATCATATATTTAAAAATTGGTCAGACAAAGTAAATATTACTGTGGGAATTAATGGAACTAATACAGCCGAAATGGTTAATGAAATAAAAGAATTAGATAAGTGTTCGCATAATTTAATGGTTTCACTTACTGGTCATGTTAAAATTACACAAGAAGGCATTTTTAGACATTATAAAGAACTTATTGACGTATCCACAAAACCAATAATTATTTATAATAATCCAGTTAATTTTGGAATTAATATAGAACCAGAAACAGTCCAAAGAATTTACGAATACTCAACACGTGTTATTGGAATTAAAGAAGCATCTGGTAATATGGAGCAAATTATTAAAATTAAAAAAAATTGTCCAAATTTACAAATTTTTTGCGGAAATGATAATTTAATTTTACCAGCACTATCCCTTGGCGCTGATGGTGTAATTAGTGTTACTGCTAACATAATACCAAGAATTATTGATAGTATTGTTTATGGATTTGAATCTGGAAATATATCTTCAATTCAAAAAATATTTTACTCAATTAGAAATTTAATTGAACTTTGTGAAAATGACACGTGTCCTTTGCCCCTTAAATATATTTTAAGTCAGCATAATGGAGAACCAACAATGGAAATTGTTAGATTGCCTTTAATTATCATGAGTGATAAATCAAAAGAGGAAATTAATAAATATGTTAATAAAATATGCAAACTAACAAATAACTTAGTAACTAAATAAGTGGAAAAAATATTGAATTAATTTATAATTTGACTGGGTAACCTAATATTTTTAATGTCGGAAAATAAATATGTATCACTAAATTCAATTGGACTAGAACATGTTGGTCAACCAATTTGTATTTTTGGTCGAGTAAATGGGATTAGACAAACGAGTCCAAAAATGGGCTTTGTTGTTTTAAGAGACAATATTAACACCATTCAATGCGTGTCTGGAACAAAATTTACTGAAGGTTTTGATAAATTAATGGGATTACCAGTGGAATCATATGTTCATGTATATGGTAAATTATCCAAATTACCAGATAATATAGAAAAAATTAGGTCATGTTCAGTATGTGATTATGAAATGGTAGTATCATCTTGGGAACTAGTCGGACCAGTTTATTCTACTCCTTTTTTAATTATGGACGCAAATACCATTGATAAATCTGACGACAAGATATCTGTTAGTAATGGACTTAAACAAGAAGCAAGATATTTTGACCTTAGATGTCCGATCAATTACGCTATTTTTAATCTTAGAGCACAAATGCTCCAAAGCTTTAGAAACACTGCAACACAAATGGACTTTATTGAAATTAACTCACCTAAACTTATTGGAACTGCATCAGAAGGTGGTGCTGCTGTTTTTCCAGTAAAATATTTTGATAATCAAGCTTATTTAGCTCAATCACCTCAATTATATAAACAAATGGCTATTAATGCTGATTTTAATAGAGTATTTGAAGTTGGTCCAGTTTTTAGAGCAGAAAACAGTGTTGGACATAGACATTTGTGTGAATTTACTGGAATGGATTTGGAAATGGCCATTACTCCGGGTAATAATTATCATGAAATTATTCATACCCTATGGAGTATCTTAACGGAAATTTTTCAAAACCTAACCAAACCAACTTCTGCGCTCAAATATTTACAATCAGTTCATCAGTATAATCAACTGGTATATCCTGCCAAACCTTTAATTATTAGTTTTATTGATGGTGTAGACATGTTATATTCAGCTGGTTTTATACAAAATCCTCTAGAAGATTTAACAACTGATAACGAAAAAAATCTTGGTAAAATAATAAAAGAAAAATTTGGTTCTGATTTATTTGTTCTTGACAAATATCCCAAAGCCGCTAGACCATTTTATTCTATGTGCAATCCAGATAATACCCATTATACTAATTCATTCGATGTAATTATGCGTGGAGAAGAAATATGTTCCGGTTCTCAAAGAATTCATGATTGGTCACAACTTGTTTCAAGAATGAAAGAATTAGGAATTAAAACAGAACCATTTGCTGACTATTTAAAATCATTTGCATGTGGTTCAAAACCTCACGGTGGTTGTGGATTTGGAGCAGAAAGAATATTAATGCTTTATTTTGAACTTGGTAACGTTAGAAAAACCAGTTTGTTTCCCCGCGATCCCAAAAGACTTTTTCCATAAATTTTTTTCTAATTAATTTATATTTAAAAAATGGGAGCTTTTGATTTTATAACTGATTTATTTAAATTTAATGATGTAAATAAATTATCTTGGCTACAAGTACTTGTTATGGGTTTAATACCATTGGGTCAACTATGGGCACGTATATTTTATTTTAATGGTTCTCTCGATAAATGGTGGCTCATGTTTCCGCTTTTATTATTTCCACCATTTAGTTTTTTACCAATATTAATGATGAAGTTTGGTTTTGTTGCTGATGGTAAAGGAGCAAATCCAGTTGACAAAATTATGCTTTTACCTATTATTGCCAAATTTATAATTCCTTTTATTTTACCATTTGTTATTGATGAAGATGAACACGAATTTTTATTTACATTAGTTGGATTTGTTCTTCAAATGCTAACTATCATGGCTGCTAACTTAACCAGAAGATATTCTAATTGTAATGATATTACTACTGATTCAGTTGGTAAAGCAAGTATTGATTCTGTTATTGCATATGGTATGGGAGATATTACTGCTTTTGCCATTGGTTTTGTACCATTTGTTGGTATTTTTATTAGTGCAATTGAAATGATTCCTTTTATTGGAGATTTTGTTAATCAAATAGTTTGGTCAATAGGATTTGCTGCAACTTATATTGTAATTAATATGTTCAATCAAGATAATATGGGCAAATATTGTTCAACACCTTTTACAGGAAATGTTCAAGACAAGATTCCTTTTATTGTTAGCATTATTGCTATTATTGGACTTAACTTTGTTAATTCATTGGGGTTGTTTTAAATTTACAGTAAAATAAATTCCAATATAAAAACATAATTGTATTAAATTATTATAACATAAAAACCTAATGGATAATTTAAAGTTAGACGTTGATTCTGATTCTGATATTGAAATTATTACAGAGTCATATTTTTCTATTGATACTATTGGTTCAGTTAATGCAAAAAACATTAAATTAAAGAAAATTATTAGCAAATATAAAACAATTAATGAAACACTTCAACAAAATTTAGAAATCAATAAAAATACAACTATGGAAATGAATAAAATTATTACCGAACTCACGGAAAAACTAAATGAGCAAATTGAAACAAATAATATTCTCAATAACAAATTGTCTCAGGTAGAAAGTACCAATCAGATTTTAACACATGAAAATATTGTTTTATCAAAAAATGCTCATGAACTTGATGAACAAATTGAAAAACTTATGTGTGAAAAAAAATATTTGGAAATTCAAGTTAATCGATTAAAGCAATTAAAACAATTCCGTACTTATCAACAAAAAAATAATGTTGGGCTAATTAAAGTAATGGGATTTCTTGTCGTTATTAGTTGTTCTGGGTATTTTTTATATGAGTACAACAAATAATAATTAAACATCTGTATTGGTAGAAATATGATTATTATACATTTCAGTTACCATGTCAATTTCATCAATTGCAAAATAAAGTTTTACCATAAGTTTTGTATAATCATAGTATAGACCAATAATTGAACTAATGTCATTTTGTTCAGTAATTCCATTTGATTCTATTACATCCAAACAAATCTGGTCAAACATACCGCCAAAATTTTTTAATACATATGTTTTAATATAATTATTAACATATTGCTTTGAATAATTTGATAGGTCTTGGTCTGTTTTTATTTTAAATGTTGTTTCAACATACTCTGTGTAAAATTTACGCTTAAGTTCAATATGTGTTTTTATTTTATCACAAATTTCTTTTGATATTTTTTCCAATAACTCTGCAATTTTTTCAAATTCCTCATCATTATCAAGCCATTGGAATTTTTCATCAATCATATTAAAGAGATAATTAGTTTTTTCCTCTAATTCTTCTTGAGCATCTTCATATTCAATATACAAATTTTCCAAATTTGTTACTAATTTTTTTAATCTTATTTTGGTGTTTTCGTCTTGTTCCATTTTAATCACGGAATAAACTTTTTCTCTAATTATTAAAACTATGTTTTTTGGATAATCATTACGATCAAGTAATTCTTTGTCAAGTTTAATTGAAAAGTCATTAAGTTTTAATAGTTCAAGGTTATATTCAAAATTATCCCAAAGAACCCTTTTAATTTCTAACTCGATTGAATTAGATAATTTTTTAAAGCCGAGAACTGATTGTAGATTAACTTCTACCATTTTATAGTTTGAAATTGCATTAGCTAATTGTGTTAGGTTCATTAAATATTACAAAATTTATTATAATATTTAATGATTTCATTTTTTTTAAACTTGTACTTGTTTTAATGTTGATGCAAAAGTTTCCGATAAATTCACGATTGGTCTCTTGGAAATGACAAAGTCTTTTGCTTCTTTCCAATTCATGTTTTTGTGCTTTATTAAATAATTAATTACTACTGAAGCAGACCTTGATGCACCCATATAACAATGTACTAAAATCTTATCTGATGAATTTATATGTGAACTAATAATTTCAAATGAATCAGATAAAATTTCACCAATGTTATCAACATTGTTATCAGCTATTGGGTATTTGTAGTAAGTTAATTTTAAGTTTGACTCATAAAAATTATCTATTTCTTCAGTAACATTAATAATTACATTAATATTTAATTTATTTATTTGTTCAATATCATAAGCATTAAACGATGAACCTAAATATAAATTTGACAGAATTTTTGTTGGTGGTGAATAAAACCAAATTAATTGTCTATACCATGGAACTGTTGGTTCTATTCTCACTATTTTTGTTCTATTGAATAATTTCATATTTAATAATCTAACCCATAGGATAATTAAAGTTCCAATAATATATTTTATCATTAACCAATAAATTAAATTGTTTTTAAATAAAAGAAAAAATTGAATATTTATTGAGATATTGATTGAATAAAACTTTTAATGTCCAAATATATAACTGATACCATAAATTTAAATATTACATTAACTTCTGTTTTGCGCGAGTTGCTTAACAACCAAGAAGCTATTGAATTCGAATCACAATTTAATTGTACTCAATTAAAATTCGCAGAATATGAAGCTAACATTTTACCAAAAACTATAATTACAAAGCAACTAATTAATTTGCTTTTTACCCAGTATCCAATTTTTGAAAAAAATAAAACAAAACTAACTATCTCCACTTTTAGAACAAGAAAAATAACTGATTCTGGGCTTAATGGAGAAACCGGATTTCACCGTGACAATATTTTATTTCCCGATGATTGCGATAGAAATCTAATTATTACTTGGTGTTCTGGAAGTATTAGTTGTGGTACTGAAGCTATTAGTATTCAAGATACTGAAACATATTTAGCGATTAGAGAAAAGTTTGCTTATGAACGTTATCATATGCACATTGAAAATAAGTATCACTCGATAAAATTATCTGATGAAGACCTATTGTATTTCAATGACAATATATTAAATATTCAAAAATATGTTACTGATAGAAAACTTAAAGTACATAAAAGTTCATCTCCTAATAAACATGGTAATATTACTGCTTTAATAATGTCCGGGAAAAGCGTACTTCATAGACGGGAACCATGTTTACCGGAATCAAGTGGAAAATATAGATATGTGTTAAATATTTACTATAAATCATCTGATTTACATTTATAAAAAAGTTTATTTATATTTAGAAAAAATTGACAGATTTTGTCTTAGGAATTTATTTATCAAAATATTAATGTCAGAACTAAATAACTATTATGGACTTAATATTACTCTAACGCCTACTCAAATCGCATCATACACTAATCAAGTTTCAACTCTTGCTCGGTGCCAAAACAAAATAAACTCAAACCAATTTATTTTCTCAAATGAGGTAACTCCAAAATATTCTATTACTGACCAAAAATCTTCTGGAAGATGTTGGTTGTTTGCTACTTTAAATACTATTCGAATTGTTGCTGGGCGAAATCTTGATGTTGAACCAAAAGACCTAGAGTTTTCTCAAACATATTTATATTTTTATGACAAATTAGAAAGATATCATAGAAGTCTTCGTTATTATCTGAAATTAAAAACAGTTACATTTGATACTACCCATTATAAACTTCATTTGTTTAAAGAAGCATTAGGTGATGGTGGTCAATGGGATATGGCAAAGGCAATCGTTAAAAAATATGGTATTGTTCCTAAATATTTAATGCCAGATTCAATTCATTCTAAATCATCAGCACAAATGAATAGTTTTTTAATGAAAATGCTTAAATTAGATTTTGCTAAATTAGATGATACCCCAGACCATGAAATTGACACAACCATTAAAACAATGTGTGATAAAGTATATGAGATTTTAGTTGGTTTTCTTGGTGTACCTCCATGTAATTTCACATGGACTTATACATCAAGTAAAGGATATAAATCAATTGATAATTTAGATCCGCTAAAATTACTTGAATTAACTGGATTTAATCCAGATGACTGGGTTAGTGTTGTGCATGATCCCAGAAGTGCTCATCCATATTACAAATATTACCAGGTTGAATACCTTGGTAATGTTCATGATACACATGTTGGATGGGTTAACTTACCGATTGAACGAGTAAAAGCTCTGGCTAAAAAATCAATTGATGATAATTTACCAGTTTGGTTTGGTTGTGATGTGGGAGCAGAACGAGATAAAGAATCTGGAATTATGGATGTGGGAATTTTTAATTATGACCTTATGTATGGGGTAAATTTTAATTCTATTTCCAAAGAACAAAAACTATTATCCTACTCATCATTACCTTCACATGCGATGGTTATTGTTGGTTATCATAGTGGTTGTGGTTCAGAAAATGTATCCAGATGGAAAATAGAAAATAGTTGGGGTAAATCATCAGGTTCTGATGGTTTTTTATTAATGACAAATGCCTGGTTTAATGAATATGTATATCAAATTGTTGTTCATAAATCTCAATTGGATTCAAATGAATTATCTATTGAAAATAACGGTGTATACAAATACATTCCTCCTTGGGACCCCCTTGGTACTCTTGCATAAATTTACTTTATAGTCGTGTATGCGACATATACGCCCAAATGGCTATAAAAAATGAAATAATAGTATATTAATATTATATATTATTATTTTCAATGGAAAAACAGTTTCTTGCTATTGAATTTGAATCACACTCAAACTATATTAAATTACCAGAAAGCGTGTTAACAGAATTTAATCAACCAAAAAATTCAAATTCGCTTGGTAATTATTACCAAAATAAAAATAAAAAACCAACTGGAATAAATTTACGCGAACAACTAAAATCTTCTTTAGAAGTAAAAATTCAACCACCTTACTATTTTTCTATAGAATCCGGATTTGGTAAATTTGCATATGCTGGTGTTTTGGATTTTACTGCAGATGAAGGAATAGTTATGCTTCCTCATGGTATTATGGAATACCTTGGTATTCTTGGTTCTGATTTTGTAACTATTAGGTATATTGGTAATGTACCCAAAGGTGATTTTGTACAGTTAGAACCTTTACAAAGAGAAATATTTGATATTGAAGAACTTGACAAATATTTAGAAAAAGCCATTAGTAATTATTGTTTGTTATATCCAGAACAAATAATTACTTGTGGAAGTAAAAACCAAGATATTCAATATAGTATAAAGGTTAAATCAATTAAATCTATTTGTGAATTTGATATTGAACCAGAACTTATTGATATTGTTAATACTGACCTTAAAATAGATATTTATAACAGATTTTTAGAAGAGGAATTAATTGAAAAAGAAAAAAAACGCATTAAAGATGAACAAGAACAAGCGGAATTAAAAAGAAATGTTCAATTAGCCCAACAACCCCAACAACCCCAACAAGCTCAACAAATCCAGACCAAAGAATATTTCACAGGAACTGGAATTAAACTTGGTGGAGACATTGGTACTACTGATCCAGTTTTAATGAGAGAGCTTAGATTACAAAGATTACTTGCTATTCAGGCTCAATCAGAACTTGAAAAACCAAAACCAACAAATTCAATAAAGCCAACTGAACTAGTTAAACAAAGTTTTCAAGAAAAAACAATTCTAAATCAAGCTCAGCCAAACCTTCCCACTCAACAAGCAAATGAAAAAATTAAACCAAAGTCAAGTAAAAAACCAAAAGATATAGAAGTTTAATAAAATTTACAAGTTCTTCGGTGATTAATGTCACATTCATCTTCTTCATCTGATGAATTAATTTGTTTTTGTTTTAAGAATTGGGCATTATTAAACAACTCATTTTTTGGTGATTTTTTTTCGTTTATTTTTTCTTCTTGTGCATCTTTTGGTGTATCGGGCTCTTTTTTGTCTAATTTTTTGTTTTTTTTTGGTGATTTTACTTGTTTTTTTGAATTAGCTGGACTTGGTTGTATAACTAGGTTGGGTGGTTCAACCTGAACTAAATGTTTTGATAATTCTATTGGTTCTATTTGGTGTACTGGCTTTTTTACTAATTGATTTTTAAGTTTTTTGGGCGAAGGAGCTGGACTTTTCTTAGTTTCTATTTGTTCAATTAAGTTTTTAACAAGAGATTTTGGACTTGATGTTGGCGATGGTTGCTTTTGACTAATATTTATTTGGGATAAAATAGTTGGAATTTGCAAATCTGGTTCTTCCGTTTGTACTTGGACTTCAGCTGATTCAACAACTGGTTCTTCCGTTTGTACTTGGACTTCAGCTGATTCAACAACTGGTTCTTCCGTTTGTACTTGGACTTCAGCTGATTCAACAACTGGTTCTTCCGTTTGTACTTGGACTTC
>JACCDY010131142.1_pt1 | contig 34605 bp, 28 predicted proteins | sample 7446391 | NCBI WGS metagenome assembly JACCDY01 (sample SAMN15323451, study PRJNA562643) | freshwater metagenome | isolation source: river surface water | place: USA:Blue River Watershed | collected 2017-08-18 | reverse complement strand
GTGCCTGTTTCTTTTTCGTAATACTCGATGAGGGCGACGATATCGTTGGTCATGGGAATCTGAGGCGGTTTCGCTGGAATCCTGTGGTCCGGAGACGCAAAAGAGTGGGTGCGAGACCCACTCCTTACTTTCGTCAGAAGCTGTGCGGACAGGCATTTAAGACTGCTGAATAAGCCATGCAAGCCTAATCTGGCCATCTCCGGCGCTCACACCAGGGCCCGCCAGACCGCTGCGACAAGGCTGCAAAGGGCCACTCCGAAGGCCAGCGGGAGGATAACGGAGACCGTGGTCCATTTCCAACTCCGGGTCTCGCGGTAGATCGTATAGATGGTGGTCGAGCAGGGGTTGTGGCAGAGGCTGAAGAGCATCAGGCAGACCGCGGTGAGGGTGGTCCAGCCACCGGCCTTGAGGATGGCGTGGATGGTGTCGGCATCGGCCTCGAACATCACGCCGGTGCCGGCGCCGCCGTCGAGGCCGGTGACCAGCACGGTGAGCATGAGGATGGTGGGGACGATGATTTCGTTGGCCGGGATGGCGACGATGTAGGCGAGCAGGATGACGCCGGTGAGGCCCATCCACCAGGCAAGGGGTTCGGTGCCGTGGATGAACCAGGCGGCGATGCTTTGGTCGCCGATGTGGAGGTTGGCCGACAGCCAGATGGCGGCGCCGGCGGGCACGGCGAAGATGACGGCGCGCCAGAGGACGATGAGTGTGCGGTCGATGACCGAGGTGTAGAGGGTCCGGAGGAAGTTGGGTGGGCGGTAGGGTGGCAGTTCCAGGCTGAACGATGAGGCTTCGCCGCGCAGCACGGTGCGGGCGAGCAGCCAGGAGCTGAGCATGGCGAAGCCGAAGCCGAGCAGGGCGACGACCAGCACCGAGAGGGCGGCGACCGAGGAGCTCCAGGCTTTGGGAACGAGTGCGCCGATGAAGATGCTGGCCATGAGGATCTGCGTCGGCCAGCGGCCGTTGCAGAGGGAGAAGTTGTTGGTGATGATGGCGATCAGCCGTTCGCGTGGTGAGTCGATGATGCGGGTGGCGACCACACCGGCGGCATTGCAGCCGAGGCCCATGGCCATGGTGAGCGCTTGTTTGCCATGGGCGCCGACGCGTTGGAAGATGCGATCCAGGTTGAAGGCGACGCGCGGCAGGAAGCCGAAGTCCTCGAGCAGGGTGAAGCAGGGGAAGAAGATGGCCATCGGCGGCAGCATCACGGCGATGACCCAGGCGGTGGCGAGGTAGATGCCGTCGACCAGCAGTCCGCGCAGCCAGTCGGGAGCACCGGCGGCCTGCATCCATCCGCTGAGCAGTGCGTGGCCGTCGTCGACCAGCAGCCCGGCGAGCAGTGAGGACGGGTAGTTGGCGCCGACGATCGTCAGCCACAGAATGGCACCGAGGACAAAGATGATGACCGGGAAGGCGGTCCATGGATTGGTGAGCAGTTGGTCGAGCCGTTGTTGCCAGACGAGCCGTTTCGTCTGCTTGCCGCGGGTGATGTTGCGGCTGGCGATGCGGGCGGCCTCGCCGTAGATCGACTCGGTGATCCGGTCGTGCAGGTTCTGTGGCAATTGCCAACGCAGTTCGTCGGCATGTTGGAGCAGCTTGTCGGCAGGGTTCATGGCTGGGTATCGGTTGCTGCCTGACGGTGGATGGCGATCGGCTCGGCGAGGGCACCGATGTCGCCGTTGCGCACGGCCTTGATGATTTCGCGATCGCCTTCGAGCAGTCGCAGGGCGACCCAGCGCGGTTGCGGCAGGGCGGGGAAGGCTTCGCGCAGATCGGTTTCAACCTGATCCAGTGCGAGTCGCAGGCCGGGGATGTCCAATGGCAGCCGCCGTGGTGGCAGGTGATCGTTGCGTTGCGCCATGAGCGAGATTTCGCGGATCAATTCCGGAATCCCATCGCCGGAGCGAGCCGAGCAAGGGACGACCGGGATCCCGAGGTCGCGGGCCAGATTGCGGGTGTCGATTTCGATGCCGTGGGCTTTGGCTTCATCCATCAGGTTGAGGCAAAGCACGGCGCGTCCGGTGATCTGCAGCACCTGCAGGATCAGGTTGAGGTTGCGTTCCATGCAGGTGGCATCGGCGACGATCACCGTCACGTCCGGTTGGCCGAATAGCAGGAAGCTGCGGGCGACTTCCTCGTCGGGCGATGCGGACAGCAGCGAGTAGGTGCCGGGCAGGTCGACCAGCTTGTAGCGTTGGTTTTCGTAGAGGAAGGCACCTTCGGCGCGGCTGATCGTTTTGCCCGGCCAGTTGCCGGTGTGCATGCGCAGGCCGGTGAGGGCATTGAACACGGTGGTCTTGCCGGTATTCGGATTGCCGGCGAGAGCGATCACGTGGTCGCTGTCCTCGATGCGCAATCCGAGTTTGCGCAGCTGGCTGTAGCGGGACGGGCAGCTGGTGCAGGCTTCGCTAGGTGAATGGGCATCCGCGGGATTCATGAGTGTTCGATGACCGGTGAGTGCATCAGGATGCGGTCGGCCTGGTGGTTGCGGAGTGCGATCATCGCGCCCCGGATTTCATAACTGCGCGGGTTGCCGAAGGGACTGGCGAAGCGGCATTCGATGCGTGTGCCGGGGACCACCCCGAGGTCGAGCAAGCGGCTGCGCTCGGCACCGGTGCACGATGGCGACAGCGCGTGCACGATGGCGGCACCGCCGATCGGCAGGTCGGACAAGCGGCACAAGTCGGCTGGCTGCCGGTCGTCCTGCGTGCTGTCCTTGACATGGATCAACGAAGTGACTGCGGCGGGAATCGTTAGAGTGCGTCCTTCGACCAGTGCCTCGACCGAGCCGTTGGCGAGGTGGCGCGGGTTTTCGATCAGTGTTTCCGGCACCAACCCGAGCGACTGGGCCTGCAGGAACAGGCTGGCCGGTTCGTCCTCGATATGCTCGATGCGTGCGGGCACACCGTCCGGCCATGAGGCGAGCGACGTCAGCTTGCGCTTGGGCAGGTGGCCTTCGCGGGTGGGAATCGGATCGCCGTGCGGGTCATAGCGCGGGTTGTTCAGGCTGTCGGCCAAGGCATCCACCGCGGCGGCTTCGATGTGGTGCTCGGCCTTGTGCGCTTCGCGGTGCCAGTCTTCCGGCGGAGTTCCGGTTTTGCGGGCCAACCAGGTTTCGTAGAGCCGGTGGGTGCGGACCACCTGCAGCGCGTATTGCCGACCGTCTTCGGTCAGGTGATGGCTGTCGCCGGCGGCCGTGGCCAAGCCGCGCCCGCGCAGCAAACCGAGGATTTCCGCCGCCTGACTGCGTGGCCGGGCCAGCGAACCCGCCAAGCTGTCGACCGTCGCCCCGCGGCCGGATTCGTCGCAGTCGAGCAAGTGCTTCAGCGCGTCCTCCAGCTGGATGCGGACATCGTTGGCAGATTCTCGTTCGAGGCGGTTCATCTTTGTCTTGGGTAAATAAATTAGTCTAGGCTAATTTGTAAAGGGGAATTCGGGAGTAAAGCTGAAAGTTGAAAGCAGAAAGCTGAAATGAAGAGGTGGAGGGGAAAAGGGGGGGAGCGCCGGCTTTAGCGACGCTCAATCAGCGACGCTCATAGGGCGCTGCTACAGGCTTTGATCTTTGCGATCGCCCACTGGGCGTGTTCGGAGATCAGTGGGTCCGGGTCCTTGGCGGCGCATTCGAGTGCGGGCAGGTCATCGGCGGTGCCGACATTTCCAAGGGCGGTGCAGACGTTGCGGAGGAAGCGGTTGCGTTTGATCCGTTTGATCGGTGATTTGGCGAACAGTTGGCGGAACCCGTCGTCGTCGAGTTGCAGGAAATCGCGGAGTCGGTGGTGGAAGACGGTTGCGCGTGCATGGAACGACGCTTCGCTGGAGATTTGGGCGAAGCGGTTCCACGGGCAGGCGTCGAGGCAGGCGTCGCAGCCATAGATGCGGTCGCCGATCGCTTCGCGGAATTCGCTGGGGATGGGTCCCTTGTGTTCGATTGTTAGATACGAGATGCAGCGGCGGGCGTCGAGTTGGTGGGGGCCGGTGATGGCTGCGGTCGGGCAGGCATCGATGCAGCGGGTGCATTTCCCGCAGTGGTCGCCGAAGGGCGTGTCCGCGGGCAGGGGCAGGGTGGTGATGAGTTCGGCGAGGAAGAACCAGGTGCCGAGTCGGCGGTGGATCTGCATCGTCGATTTGCCATTCCAACCGAGGCCGGCGTCGCTGGCGAAGTCGCGTTCGAGGACGGGTCCGGTATCGCCGTAGTACCGTTGGGTGCCGCCGAGCGATTGCAGACGTCGGTCGAACTCGGCCAGCCGGGCTTCTATTAGATCATGGTAATCGTCGTTCCATGCATAGCGGGCGATGCGGTAGTCGCCCGGGTGGTTGTCGGCGAACGGAGTGGGCCCGGGGAAGTAATTCATCGCCAGGCAGATCAGCGAGCGGGCACCGGGCAGCACCTCGCGTGGGTCGGTTCGTCGTTCCGGGTTGCGTTCCAGCCAGCCCATCGATGCGTGGCGGCCGTCTGCCAACCAGTCGAGGAATTCCTTGCTGTGGCTGGCGGGTCCGGCGCTGGCGATGCGGCAGTCGTCGAACCCGAGTTCGCGGGCCCAGCCTTTGATGGTGGCGACATCGTCGCTCATGTCGTGGTCGGCGGCTGCTGGTGCTGGGTGAAATAGTAGCGGGCGCACTCGAGGATGCCCGAGGCCACTTCGTCGCTGCACAAGTCGGTGGTATCGATTTTCAGGTGCGCGGTCTCTTGGTAGAGAGGTTCGCGTTCGGCCATCAGTGTGCGGATGGTGGTCAGTGGATCGTCGGTATGCAGCAAGGGCCGGTGTTTGCTCTTGGATGTCCGTTCGAGGACATCCTCGGCCGAGGCTTTCAACCAGACGACGTAGCCGAGTTCGCGTAGCAGCGTGCGGTTTTGCTCGCGCTTCACCACGCCGCCGCCGGTCGAGATGATCCGGCGATCGTCGGTGTTGGCAGCGAGTTCGCGCAGCGCGGCGCTTTCCAGGTCGCGGAACGTCTCTTCGCCGGACTCGGCGAAGATTTCCGGGATGCTGCGACCGGTGCGTTCCTCGATCCGTTGGTCCATGTCGACCAGCGGATAGCCGAGGCGCGCCTGCAGTTCGCGGCCGACGGTGGATTTGCCGCAGCCCATGAACCCGATCAGGATCAGGCTCTTCGGTAGCGGTTTCGAATCGTTCATGCGATCAAGCTAGCCGGATGCGGTGGATGATGGAAACGGCAAAATAGTGGTTTCCAATTCCGGTCCGCCTCTGGCAATAGTCGCGGCGTGCCGGATACCCGATTGATCTACACCTCGGACGAGGACATGGAGGAGGCCGTCCGCGAGGCTTGTGCCTTGCTGGCGGCAGGTGAGGTCGTCGCCCTGCCGACCGAGACGGTTTACGGCCTGGCAGCAGACGCCTTGAATGCCGATGCTTGTGCCAAGGTGTTCGCATCCAAGGAACGGCCGTCCTTTGACCCCTTGATCGTTCACATCGCCTCGCGTGGCGACTTGGCGCGGGTCGCCCGGGTGCCCGAGGACATCCAGGAGGTGGTCGGCAAGCTGGCCGATGCGTTTTGGCCCGGACCGCTCACCTTGATTTTACCCAAGCAGGATGTGGTCCCTGATCTGGTGACCAGTGGTCTGCCGACGGTGGCGGTGCGGCAGAGCGCGCATCCGGTATTCCGTGCGGTGAACAAGAAGCTCGGCAACCCGATTGCCGCGCCGAGTGCCAATCGCTTCGGGCGGATTTCGCCGACCTCGGCCAGCGCGGTGATGAAGGAGTTGGGTGGCCGGATTCCCTTGATCGTGGATGGTGGCGCTTGTAGCGAGGGATTGGAGAGCACCATCATTTCCATCGAGCCGCGCGAGGGCAAGAAGCCCTTGTTTTATCTGCATCGTGCTGGTCCGGTGACCAAGGAGATGCTGCAGGACTTCGGCAAGGTCGAGAAGGTCAGGCAAAAGGCCGGCGACCTGCCGCATGCGCCGGGGCAGTTGCCCAGCCATTACGCGCCGGTGACGCCCCTGCGGATTCTTGAGAATCCGCGGGATTTCAAGCCCGAGCCGGGGCGCAAGTATGGCTTGCTGAGTTACCGCGGCGAGCCGGACGATGCGTTTGTCCGCTGCCACGCATGGGAGCAGGTCGAGGCGCTCAGCCCGGGCAGCGGCAAGCTGGCCGAAGCCGCCATCCGTTTATTCTATGCCATGCGCGTGCTCGACGAGGCCGGACTGGATGAAATCATCGCCGAGCCGCTGAGCGAGAAGGGGCTTGGTCTGGCGATCATGGATCGCCTGCGCCGGGCTGCCAGCCGGGATTGAAACCGATTTTTTGCCATGCACTACATCGCTAATGCCGACTACGAGGAGAAGGACCGTGAACCGCTCTACCTGCAGCCCGGGGATCGGGTGAAGGTGGGGGATGCCGACCGCACCTGGCCCGGATGGGTCTGGGCCAGTAGGGATGGCGGGCGCGATGGCTATGTGCCTGCGGAGATCCTCAAGGACCTTGGCGACGGGCATTGCGAGGCCTTGGAAGCCTTTGACCCGACGGTGCTGACGGTGCGCCGGGGGGATCGGCTGGAATCCCTGCGTCAGATCGACGGCTGGCACTGGTGCCGCAGTACGGCCGGCCAGGAAGGCTGGGTGGCGGGATACCTGCTGCGGCCGATCTAGATCGTGGATCGTGGATCGGGGATCGGGGGGCTTGAGAGGCAGGTGGAGGCGGATCGCCTGCCCTGCCTCAGTTCCACCATCTTTGATCCAAAATCAACGATCCAAGATTTCCCCTTGCCAATCCGTGGGGTTTTCCTTACTTCCGCCGCCCCTCCTGACGCCACCAACGCACCAACGAAGACCCGGAGGGAACCACAACGTGGCGGGTTTTCAAGAATCGCCCGACCTGAATCAAGGCGGGACAACCAGATACCATGATCAACGAACTCATCTCCGAAATGGTGGACGCCGGCGTCCACTACGGTCACCAAACCAAGAAGTGGAACCCGCGGATGAAGCCCTTCCTCATGAAGGATAAAGGCGGCATCTACATCATCAACCTCGAGAAGACCGTCCAGCAGCTGGACAAAGCCGCCGATTTCCTGGCGGGTCTGATGGGCAAGGGCAAGAAGGTCCTGTTCGTCGGCTGCAAGCGCCAAGCGCAGGACGCCGTCCGTGAAGCCGCCGAGGCGACCGGCCAATTCTACGTCAATCACCGTTGGCTGGGCGGCATGCTCACCAACAGCGCCACCGTCCGCAAGTCGGTCGAGCGTCTCAAGTATCTCGAAACCATCGAGAAGCAACCCGAGTTCAAGTCGATGTCCAAGAAGGAGCTCGCCGCCCTCGGTCGTGAGCGCGAAAAGCTGCTGCGCAACCTGCGCGGCGTGCGCGACATGGACAAGAAGCCGGATGCTGTGGTCATCGTCGACTCCGCCCGTGAAAGCATCGCGGTTGCCGAGGCCCGCCGTCTGGAAATCCCGATCGTCGCCTTGGTGGACACCAATGCCGATCCGGCCATCGTGAGCTACCCGATCCCGGCCAACGACGATGCCATCCGTTCGATCCGCCTGATCCTCCAGAACCTGGTGGACGCGATGATCGCAGCCCGCAAGAGCTGATCCACCACCTCCAAGCGCGGCCCCGGGACTGATCCATGGGGCCGCATGTTCCACCCCTAAAACGCTGATTAATCATGATCTCCGCCACCATCGTCAAAGAACTCCGCGAAAAGACCAACGCCGGCATGATGGACTGCAAGAAGGTCCTCACCGAGACCAACGGTGACATGGACGCCGCCATCAAGCTGCTGCGCGAGCGCGGCATCGCCAAGGCCGGTGCCAAGGCCGACCGCGCCGCCAATGAAGGCATCATCACCGCCCGCGTCACTGCCGACAGCGCCACCGGCATCCTGCTCGAGGTGAACTGCGAAACCGACTTCGTTTCCAAGAACGACAACTTCCAAGCCTTCGTGGCCGGAATCGCCGACACCCTGATTGCTTCGGCTGCCGCCGACCACGCTGCTGCTGCCGCCACCAAGCTGGGCGACCTCAGCATCGAGGACAGCGTGAAAGCCAAAGTGGTCGAGATCGGTGAGAACCTGCAGTTCCGCAAATACGTCCGTTACGAAGCCGCCGCCGGTGGCGTCGTTGCTTCCTACATCCACCCTCCGGGCAAGGTGGGCGTGCTGATCGAAGTCGGCACCACCAAGCCGGAGACGAAGGATTCCGCTGCGTTCCAGGAATTGGTCAAGGATCTCACCCTGCACATCGCCGCTTGCGCGCCGAAGGGTTTGGCCCGCGAGGACATCTCGCAGGCTGTGATCGACACCGAGATGGAAATCTACCGTGCCCGCCTCGCCGACAGTGGCAAGCCGGCCAACATCATCGAAAAGATCCTCGAAGGCCAGATCGGCAAGTTCTATGCCGAGAGCTGCTTCCTCGAGCAACCGTTCGTCAAGGACGACAGCCTGACTGTGGCCAAGCTGCTCGACGCCAAGGGTAAGGAACTCGGCGACACCCTCAAGGTGACCCGCTTCGTCCGCCTCGGCCTCGGCGAGTAAGCGCCAACGAATCACGAGCGCCCGCCTTCCTCGTGAGGGCGGGCGCTTTTTTGTGGTAAAGCTGAAAGTAGAAAGCTGAAATAGGGATGCCATGCGATGATTGGTCGCTTGGGTATTCGATCATCAAGGTAGCGCGCCCTCGCCGAGGGCGCACTGGGATCTCCGTTTTGCCGAGGCAGTATCTTACTGGGTTGGTTCGTGCAGTCAGGCTCTTTGATTCCGCGATTGCTATTCGGCGACGGAATGCCCTCTCGGCGAGAGGGCGCTACCACCGCTTCGTCTTGGAGCATTGGGGTGGTTCTTCGGAGGGGAACCCTATTACTGCTCGATTTCGTGTCTTTCGTGTTTTTCGTGGTTGGGATCAGGAGGATGGAAAGAACTGGTCGAGATCTTGCGTTTTTTGGGCATGACACTCATCCAACGCACTCTGCTCCTTCTCTCCGGCACCGTGGCGATTGCCGCTGCGGGTGAAACCCCGCTGTTCAACGGCAAGGACCTGACCGGCTGGACCGGCCAACCCGGGTTCTGGTCGGTGGAGGACGGCGCGATCACCGGTCGCACCACAGCCGAGCAAGCGGCGAAGCAGAACACGTTTCTGATTCATGAAAAAGAGGTCGGGGATTTCGAATTGAAGTTCCAGTACCGCATCGTCGATGCCGAGGGGAAGAGCGAGGGCTTCGGTAATTCGGGAGTCCAGTATCGCAGCAAGGTGGTCGACCCGTCGTATTCGGTGGTCTCCGGTTATCAGGCCGACATGGAATGCGGTAAGACCTACAGCGGTATCCTCTATGAGGAGAAGGGTCGTGGCATCCTCGCCAAGTGCGGTCAGAAGGTGGTGATCAAGGAGGGTGAGAATCCGAAGAAACCGAAAATCGAAGTGGTGGGTGAGACGCTGCCGTCCGCCGAGATTCAGGCCGCCATCAAGCCGGGCGAGTGGAACGACTACGTGATCATCGCCAAAGGCAATGTGCTGCAGCACTTCATCAATGGCAAACTGGCGGTGCACGTCACCGACGAGACCGCTGCTGGCGCCAAGTCGGGCATCATTGCGCTGCAGTTGCATCAGGGGAAGCCGATGACCGTGCAGTTCAAGAACCTGGTGCTGGTGACGGAGTGATTTTTCCCTTGGGTCCTATGGGTCCTATGGGTTGCCCTTTGCTTGCTGAGTTTTCTCCCACAGCAGCAATGCCTGTTTTCGTTCCGCGCCCCAGCGGTATTGTCCGGTTTCACCGTCGCTGCGGATCACGCGGTGGCATGGGATGAGGAAGGCGATGCGGTTGCGGGCGATGGCGCTTGCGGTGGCGCGGATCGCATTCGGGTGGCCGGCCATGGCGGCGACTTGCTGATAGCTCATCGTGTTGCCGAAGGGGATGCGGAGCAGGGCCTGCCAGACATCGAGTTGGAATGGAGTGCCGTGGAGAGCGAGTTCCAGATGTGCTTGGTGCTTGCTTCGGTTGAAGATGCGGTCGAGCAGCGCTTGGGCCAGTGCGTTGTCCCAAGAGAAGCGCGTATCAGGCCACTCATGGGTGATGGTTGCCTCCTTGCGGGAAGCGACAAAGGCCAGTTGGTGAAGCCGCTTGCCGTCGGTGGCGATCAGCGCTTTGCCAAAGGGGGTGTTGCCGATGCCGGCGGTCAGTGCCGGTGGGATGGTTTCGGCTCGGATCACGGTGTGGTTTGGGCGTCGGCGGCTGCAGGTTTCTTCGGTGCCGGAAGTCGGTAATGTCCGGTGAGAGGGAAGTTGAACAGGCAGTCTTCCTCCTGGGTGCCGCCGCCGATGTTGTGGATGACCAGCGGTGTGCCATCGTCGGATTTGCGGTCGGAGACGATCATGATGTGCGGCAGGGTGGTGGCGACCAGGCAGGTGACCAGATCGCCGGGTTGGTAGTCGGCGGCTTGCTTGCTGATGCCCACAGCGTAGCCTATGCGTTTGAAATACGTTTGCAGGTTGGGCACGCGCCGGTGGTCGATGTTGCGGTCGGTGGATTTGAGGCCCCAGATCTTCGGATACTGGGCGAAGTGGGCCTTCATATCGAGGTGGACGAGTTTCTGCAGGTCCCACTGATGGCTTTGCCGCAGCGCGCGGATCACCACGTCGGTGCAGACGCCGCGTTCGATCGGGATGTCACCACCCGGATAGGTGAGTGGTTCGTAGGACCCGTCGTAGCGGGTGGTCACGCCGATCTGGCTGCGGGCAGCAGCGACCAGTGCGGGTGGTTCCGGTGCTTGCGCAAACGACAGACTGCCCAGCAGCAGTCCGATCACGGTGACGGTGAAGGCGCTCTTCATCATCCGTGAGGATGCACGAAATCAGGACGATTGGAAGACCAGATGCGCCGGCTGATCGGGTTTGCACGAGGCATTCATGATGTGGCCGCCAAAGTTCACCTTGATTTCCGGATTGGCGTTCGGGCCGGCATGGATCGTGGCTTTGACCTGTTTCGGTCCAAGCCATTCGATGTCCACCGTGTAGTCACCGCGGGCGCGCAGGCCGCTGACTTTTCCTTGTGGCCAGCGGTCGAAGGGCAGGGCGGGCAGCAACTTGAGTTCTCCGTTGTGGCTGTGGAGCAGCATTTCCGCGATGGCTGCGGTCGAACCGAAATTGCCGTCGATCTGGAAGGGCGGGTGGTTGTCGAAGAGGTTGTCGATGGTCGAGCGCACCAGGATGGCGTGGAGGTTTTCGTAGGCCCGGTCGGCGTCGCTGAGGCGGGCCATCATGCCGATGGTCCAGGCGCGGCTCCAGCCGGTGGCGGCACCTCCGTGGCTGAGGCGGTATTCGAGGGTCTTGAGCACGGCCTCGCGCATCTTCGGATCCCTGTCGAGGTTGATCTGGTTGCCGGGATAGGCACCGATGACGTGCGAGATGTGACGGTGGCCGGGTTCCTTCTCCTCGAAGGGGAAGCGCCACTCCATGAGACGGCCGTCCTCGCCGATTTTGGGCTGATAGATCTTTGGGATGAGGCTCTTGATTTTGAGGACATAGGCATCCTCGCTCTTGCCCAATGCCTCCGCGGCCTCGACGTAATCGCTGAAGACCTGCAGGATCATGAATTGGTCGAATGAGCATCCCGAGGATAGCTCACCCACCACCTTCTCTCCCTTGTCATTGGTGTAGAGGAAGCCGTTTTCCGGGGAGGGTGAGGGCCGGGACATGAGGGTGCCGTCAGGCCCGGGGATCAGCCAGGATTCGACGAACTCGGTGGAGGCGGTGAGGATGTCCCAGTTGGCGGCAAGCAGATCCTTGTCGCGGTTGAAGCGGTAGCTGTCGACGATGTGAAAGGTCAGCCACTGACCACCGAACATCGAGCCGCCCCAGCGGGCTTTGGCTGCCAGCTTGGTGAAACCCCACAAGTCGGTGGCGTGGGGCATGCACCAACCCTTCATGCCCATGCGTTGGGCCATCGCGCGGCCGGTTGCCTGATAAGTGCGGATCAGGTGGAACATCGCCTGGTGCATCTCCGGCAGGTTGGTGGTCTCGGCGTGCCAGTAGTTCATCTGCAGGTTGATGTTGAGATGGTAGTCCGAGGACCACGGAGCTTGGGCATGCGGGTTCCACACGCCCTGCAGGTTGGCGGGAAAGCTGTCCGGTCTGGAACTGGCGATGAGCAGGTAGCGACCGAACTGGAAATAGGTTTCGATGAGGTCCGGGTCGTCATGGGCGCCCTTGCGGATGCGCTCGAGTCGTTTGGCGGTGGTCAGGCTGCGGATCTCGTTGGCGGTGGTGCCGAAGTCCACGCTGACCCGCTCGAAATACTGGCGGTGGTCGGCGAGGGCGCGCTCGCTGAGCTGGGGGAAGGGTTGATCCTTGACCTGATCGAGGTCCTTGAGGGCCTTGTCCTGCCAGCCCTCGGCCAAGGGCTTGCCGGGTGCGTTGCGATCGACGTCGGTTGCCACCGAGAGCAGCAGGGTGATTTCCCGGCTGTGGCGGACTGCCAGACTGTCCTCGCTTGGTGACATCCGGCCATCCGTAATTGCGCGGATGCGGCTGACGAATTTCGTGCCTTCGGGGCCGTCCGCCTGTTTGCGCAGCACCAGATCACCATTTTCCACCTTTGCCCCTGGTAGCGTCACATCCAGAGGGATGGGCTGAGTGGAGGTGATGTGGATGAGGATGAGGTCATCGGGGTGACTGGCCACGACCTGCTGGGTGATGACGTTGCCATCCTCGAGGGTGTGGGTGCTGCTGGCGATGCCCGTGCTCAGATCGAGTGTGCGCTCGGTTGTCTGCAAAGGTGACTCACTGGGGTAGTGAAGTTCCAACCAGCCGACCAATTGGTAGCTGTTGGGCTTTTTGCCGTCCTGCATGTTCTTTGCGTAGTAGCGGTCGGCCTCGAAGTGATTGCCGGCGGCCTCAAGCTCGCGGATTTTCTCGAGGTGTTCGGAAATGTTTCCGGTGGCATGCAGTTCGCCGTTTTTGGCCCAGATGGTTTCCTCGTTGATGAGGATCTTCTCGGTGGGGAAGTTGCCCCATGGCATGGCGCCGAGGCGGCCGTTGCCAATCGGGTATGCGAGGTCCCACTGGGTGGCCGGGCTATCGGCCTTCATGACCAATGAAGCGGCTTGCTGGTCGGCGGCGCTGAGAAGCAGAGGAAAGCTGACCAGGGCGATGCAGAAGGTTTTCAGCGGAGTCATGTCCTCATTTACGTCGAGGAGTCGGCCTTCCTTAGCATTTTCCAGTCGTCCATCACATAGCCGTTGCCGATGTCGGCGACGACCGGGCCCTCCTTGGTGAAGCCGTTGCGCTCGTAGAACGCGATCGCCGTGTGGTTGTGTTTGTTGACGGTGAGTCGGATATCCAGCGCCGGGTGAAGTTCGACGAGACGTGTTAGCGCTTGTTTTCCAAGGCCGCGGCGTTGTGACGACGGCAGGATGTAGAGTTTGCTGAGAAACAGGTGGTCGGCTTGCAAGTCGCAGGCGAGGTAGCCGTGGGGTTCCTGAGTGGCATCCTCGATGAGGTGGTATTCACGTCCTTCGCCAATCTGGCGGTGGATCGATGGGGATGACTGGAATTGATCCAGCATGTAGGTAACCTGCTCCTGGCCGATGATCCCGGTGTAATGCCAATGCCAGCAAACCTCCGCGAGGCTGGCGACCAGCTCGATCTCGGTAGGGGATTGGACAGGGTGCAGGTTGATCATCGGCAAGGCACCTTTAGAATACGAATATCGGCAGTGCCGGAACAGCCTCAATTGGTGACAGCTCTGTTACCCTCTTGGTAGAATGGCCAGAGACGGAAAGTTGGACCGGTCAGGCGTCCGGGGCGGTCTCGCAGAGGCCGCTTTCCGGGCATTTGCCGCAATCGACGAGCTTGTTGCAGCGGTTGATCCAGCACTGTAGCGGTTGATTTTCATGCAGAATCAGGCGCTCGAGGTGCTCGGAGCGGTTCGATTTCAGGTAGATCAGCTCGCCGGGGAGGGTGTCGGCACGGAGCACTTCGGCGGCTTCCTGGATCGATTCCATCCGCAGCAGCCGGCCTTGGGTTTGTTCCGGTTTGAGCTTGGCGACGCGCGCGGACTTGATGCCGGTGAAGATCACCCGGTCGAAGATCGCGAGGGCCGCCTTGGCGGCGAGTGTGTATTTCTTGGTGTCGGAGCCAGGGATGTCCGAGATGCCACCGATGACGACGGTCTTGCGTGTGGCTTGAGCGTCCTTGAATTGTTCGAGGCAGGGCTTGATCGACCAATTGGGGGCCTTGATCAGATCGCTGATGAACCAGGCCCCCTTGGCGCTGGGGTGGATGGACATGCGCATCGGCAAGGGGGAGACTCCCTGGAGTGAGTTTGTGCAGTCGTTGAGGGTCAGTCCGCACGCGAGGCCACCGGCGATGGCGGCGAGTAGTGACGGCAGCAGCAGGTCGCCGAACATTTGGGTTTCCAGTCGAGCGGATTGATTCCGATAGTTCAGCGTGACTGAGAGTCGATCCGGCCAGGTGCAGCGGATGTCGCTGGCCCGCAGGTCGGCGGATTCGCAACGGCCGTAGCGGATGATGCGGGCCTTGGTGCAGTTGGCCATGGCTGCGACGTAGGGATCGTCTGCATTGAGGATGGCGCACCCGTCATCGGGCAGCATGCGGATGACGGTGGATTTCTCGGCGGCGACCGCTTCGCGGTTGCGGTAGTTGGTGTAGTGGTCGAGTCCGACGGTGGTGACGATGCCGATGTGGTGTTGGAGGGTCGAGAGGATGAGTTGCAGGTGACCGGGTTCGTGGCCGGAGACTTCCTGGACGAGGAAGCCGATGCCGGGAGGCGTGTCATGCAGCGTGCGCAGCATCGAGTTTTCGTTGTTGTCCTCGGCGCCGACGACGCAGCGGGCATGATCATTGAGGATTTGGCCGAGGAATCGGGTGGCGGATGTTTTGCCGCAACTGCCGGTGATGGCGATAATGGTGGTATTCTGCAGGCGCGCGCGGTGACGCCGTCCGCGGAAGCGGCGAAGCTTTTGTCGCAGCCAGTATTTCAACGGATATCCGCGTTTGCGTTTGGCCATCGGGAACAATCAATCGGTTGGGTTCACCCACCGGACTTTTGGGAATCGGTGTTGCATCGAATAGCGGAACACCGCCTCACATTTGAAGTAGTCATTCGGATAAAACCGCACTTCCTTGTCCAGCAGGGTCGCGGCAATGGCGACGTGCAGGCGGTTGGTGTGGACTTCGCGGTAATGGTCGAGGAACTGCAGCATCATCCGGCTTGAACGGTCCGCTTCTGCCGGGCTGCGTGTTCCGCAGCGGAACCATTTCGAAATGTCCGCATTCCAGAGTGGACGCGGCAGATTGGTTTTTTCGCGGTCGGTGCGGAAGCAGTGGATGGTGGTGGTGTGCAGCAGCAGTCGACGGATCGCGGCGATCAGCAGCAGGAATTGGCGTCGCACGAAGCGCTTGTGGAAGAGGCAGCCGTGCAGGCACGGCAGCGCGGCGTCGAGCAGTCGGTTGGTGTCGAGGTGGAACGCGAGGTCATCCGAGATCAGGACCTTGGCCGCGCGGCAATGCTGGCGGAGATGCTGTAGGGATTTTTCCTCGCGGGCGAAGATCTCGACCTTGTCGCCAAGCCGGGCCAGCAGGTCTTCGTGTCCGCTCACGGTGGATGGCAGCACGACCAGTCGTCGCGCCTGTTGGTGGTGGCGTTCGATGAATTGGCGGGCATAGGTTTGTCCTTCCACCAGGTTGCCACCGCCGCCGAAGACGACCAGCTTGCCGGTGGCGTCGAAACCTTCGACGGGGATGATTTGGTAATCGATGCCCAAGTCCTCGAACAGTTGGAACGTCGCACTGGCGATCATCGAGTCGCCGGCATTTCCCGGGTTGGCCTTGAAATGAAGGGTGCCTTCACGGGCCAAGTCGCTCAGATAACCGCGGATGTCTGCGGCTGGCGTTCGGGTATCGCCATCCGCAGTATCATGGGGGGTGCTTGAAATGACGTGCGTTTGCAAAAGGCTCCGCCAGCTATTCACTTTTAAGGATGTTGGGTCAAGCATCGCCGTGGAACATCCATTCCGATCGAGGAAGACCTGCCGCCGTCTGCGGCATGGATTCAGATCCAGAACGAGAAATACACGTAAAGCCCGAGGATGAGCGCCAGACAAGCGCCGGTGGCCAAGAGGTCGCCTCGGGTGTAACTCTCACGCAGCGCTTGCTTGTCGATTGAGGCGAAGGTGAGTCCATCGATGCGGGATGGATCCTGCGCCGGGCTGAGCCATGAGGCGATGGCGACGGTGGCGATGCAGATCAGGAACAGGACACCGGAGAAATAGAGGAAGCTGAAATCGCCGATGGCGGCGAGGATGGCGGGGTTTTCGATCTTGCCCGTGCCATAGAGTGCCTGAATGGTCAGCTTGGTCAGGCCGAGCGTGAAGCCGACCGCCAGTCCCCACACCGCGCCGGTGGCATTGATGCGGCGGCTGAGCAGCCCGAGCAGGAAGACCGCGGTGATCGGTGGCGCGAGGTAACCTTGGACGCTTTGCAGGTAAACGTAGAGTCCGCCTTTCGAGATGAGGGGCATGACCGGAATCCACAACAAACCGAGGGCCACGACCACGCAGGTGGCGATGCGGCCGACGCTGACCAAGCGACGCTCCGTCGCCTGAGGGTGGAGTTTCTGGTAAATGTCCACGGTGAACAAGGCGGCGGTCGAGTTGAACAGGGAGGACAGCGAGCTCATCAGGGCGGCCATCAGGCCGCCGACGACCAGCCCGCGCAGGCCGGTGGGCAGCAGGGTGGAGACCATCGTCGGGAACACCTGGTCGCCGACCGGTTTGCCATCGGCGCCGACGGGCATCGCCAGCAGTCCCTTGGAGTGGAGGGCGGCGGCGATCATGCCGGGGACAAGGAAGATCAGGACCGGCCAGATTTTGAGGAAGGCGCCCCAGATGGCACCGCGACGGGCGGTGGCGAGGTTTTTTGCGGCGAGCGTGCGCTGGACGATGTATTGGTCGGTGCACCAGTACCAGATGCCGACGATCGGCGAGGCCATCAGGATGCCGAGCCATGGGAAGTCGTCGTTTTTCCACCATGGCACGCCGGGCTGACTGAGCGGCCGCCACAATTGGAACTCCTGTTTGTGCTGGCGGCAGAAGCCGACCAGTTCGTCCCAACCGCCGAGCAGCTGCAGACCGAACCAGGTGATCGAAATCGCGCCGAGCAGCAGGACGATCGTCTGCGCGGCGTCGGTGAACAGCACTGCGCGCATGCCGCCGAAGATCGTGTAGAGGCCGGTCAGGGTGACGGTGGTCAGGGCGCCGATCCAGAACGCGTTGAGCGTGAGTCCGCCGATGCTCCATTGGAGCTCCGGCAGTAGGGCGTTGAAGACGACGGCACCGGCATAGACCGTTACTGAAACCTTGGTGAAAACGTAGGCGATCAACGAGACGATCGATAAGATCCAACGTGCGGCCGGGTTGAAGCGTTTTTCGAGAAACTCGGGCATCGTGAACACACCGGAGCGGTAGTAGAAAGGGACGAAGAACCAGCCGAGCATCAGTGCGACCCAGGCGTGCATTTCCCAGTGGGCCATGGCCATGCCGCTGGTGGCTCCTTGGCCGGCCAGGCCGACGACGTGTTCGGAGCCGATGTTCGAGGCGAAGATCGAGGCGCCGATGGCGAACCAACCGATGTTGCGGCCGGCGAGGAAGTAGTCGGTTGAGCTGTCCTGATGCCGCGACGAGCGCCAGACGATGACGAACAGCATGGCGAGGTAGGCGGCGATGACGAGCCAGTCGAAGGTGGTCATGGGGGATGAGTTACAAGTGGGAAGTGAGAAGTGAGAAGTGAGAAGTGAGAAGTGAGAAGTGTGTTTGCCTACTCAACGACGGAGCCAGGGCATTTCGGGGATGAGCTGATTTTTGGGCGGGCGCTTACGCACCAGGATGGCGGTGAGCAAATTCACGAGCCACGTCTGTTGGGACTCCGAAAGCAGGTTGCCGAATTTGATGGTTTTTCCACGGGTCACCATTTCGATGCGGTATTGGGCGTTGCCATTCTGGCTGCTGTAGGCGCTGTGCTGGACTGAACGTACGGCTGTCGGGTCGAATGCCCGTTTGTAGCCGACGAATCCGATTCCGGTGGTGATCGAGGATTGATCCGGGTGGATTAGGATTCTGGTCCACCCGAAGAGGAGTAGCAGCACCTGGAGGATCATGTAGCTGCCGATGGCGACGAAGGGAGTGAGGAATAGGCAGAGGAAAATCGTCATTCCGGGGCCCATCACCTCGTCATTCATTACCGGTTTGCCTTCGCGCAGTCCCAATACCGGGAGCCAATCCGGCACATAGCCCAGAATCTGGTAGCACACGGCGGCAATGGCCAGACCGAGAAACACCGAGACGATTCCATTCCAGAAACAGGCGATGAAAAGAAAGAGCAGGAACTTCGGCAATGAGAACAGGGAGATCTGGATTTCCAGATGTTCCAGACCAGGCCGGAGCGTGATCCGTGGCGGGGTGGTGCTGACTGGTTCTGCGTCCTGCTGCGGCGGTGCGAATTCGACATCAGCCAGCGGCGACTCCTCGCCACAGTCCCGGCAGCGGACGATCCACTTGTCGAGATTCACCTCGGTCTTGCGGATTTCAGCACCGCAGACGGGGCAATAGGGGACATCGGGCATGGACACAAAGGTTCAAGTTTCAAGGGTTCGGTGTCAAGTGAGGCGGGAAAGCCGTGGCGGCGTTTCAGGCTCACCCGTGACCCATGACCTAGTGGTGCTTTTGGCGCGATCGTCGGACGAGCAAGCTCCGCCTTCGCCAAGGCTTCCGCCTTCGCCAAGGCTTCCGCCTTCGCCAAGGCTTCCGCTTTCGCTTCGCTACGGCGCGACAAGCCGCTCTTCCCTACCACCTTCTCATTTCAGCATTTCAGCATTTCAGTTTTTCAGCTTTTCTCCTCCCATCAGCCCGGCCCTCCAACTGCAACTGCTTGTCGTCGTCTTCGCGGCCACCACCGTTCTGGGCAGATTGTGCAGTGTGAGCACCTCCGTATTGGTCAGCTGGCGTTGCGCCTTGGCGGCGCTTGGTGCCGCCTTGTGGGTGCTGCTGGTGAGCCGCCGGCCGATGTGGCCCGGACGGGCAGCGGTGGCCAAGTTGTTGGGCGTAGGTGTTCTGATCGGACTGCACTGGCTGTGCCTGTTCGGTGCGGTCAAGGTGGCCAATGTGTCGATTGCCCTGGCGGGCCTGGCGACGCTTTCCTTGTTCACTGCCTTTACCGAACCCTTGATTGGTCGGCGCCGGATCCGGCGCTTCGAAGTCGTGCTGGGCTTGGTGGTCCTCGGCGGCATCGTGCTGATCGCGGGAGCCGAGCGAGGCCATCTGTTCGGGCTCGTGCTGGCACTAGCCAGTGCTTTGCTGGCAGCGATCTTCATGGTGATCAACAAACGCATCGTGGTTGGCGGTCGGGATCCGATGGTGATGGTTGCCTGGGAAATGACTGCGGCAGCGGGGATCTGCCTGATTGCCGTGCCGTGGCTGGATGTCGCTGGTTTTCGCAGCCTGCTGATCCGCGATCCGATGGACTGGCTGTGGCTGCTCATTCTGGCGATCGGTTGCACGGTGTTTGCGCAAGCGTGGGCGAACCGGCTGCTCGGACAGATCAGTGCCTACAAGTTCAACCTCGCTGCGAATTTCGAGCCGGTTTACGGGATGATCGCCGCGGCGCTCATTTTCGGTGAGCATGCTGAGTTGCGGGCGACCTTCTATCTCGGGGCGCTGACGATCGTGCTGGTGAATTTCGTGTATCCGAGGTTGGAGCGGGGGGTGTGAATGAGGGTGGGTGTTTTACCGCAATGGAGCGGAGCGACATGGACTCGAGCGAAGCGATGAGCCCGCCTTGTCGCGCCATAGCCAGCAGGGCGACGGCGGAAGGGGACCGCCGGAAGGCGGGATCAAATGGACGCGGATGAGATGGGGTTTGGTGGTGGTAATTCGAGCTTTCGATAGGTTGTCGGAATCGCTAGGTTGCTGCAGTCATTTGCCCGAACCATCTCCCATGCCTATCGTGAATGAATCGATCTTGAAGTGTGCTGTCGTCGCCTTGGTATCCTTGTTGACGGTGGGTGGGCTCGCTGCAGAAGCGCCTGCCTATCCGAGTGCAGAAGATTCCGATCCGGTGAAACTCGAATGGATGAAGGGGTTTCCGCCACCGGTCGACAAACGGATCATGCAGCCGGAATCGGATTTTTTCAGCTTTCCGAAACTGCGGTGGACGGTGTGTCACATCCGGGAATTGATGCCGACCAAGGAGGTCAGCCGTGGTCTTGGTGCACCGGTGCCGCTGGCCCGGCAAATCGATGATTCGATCGATGCGGTGGTTTTTACTCCCATCGGTGGGGATAAACCCATGACCTGGAAGCAATCCTTGGCGCTGAACTATACCGATGGAATCCTGGTCATTCATCGGGACCGTATCGTTTATGAACGGTATTTTGGTGCCCTTGAGGAGGGCGGTAAGCATGCGGCGATGTCGATGACCAAGTCACTGACCGGTTTGCTTGCCGAGATTCTGGTGGCCGAGGGGCGTCTTGATCAGAACGCGATGGTGGAATCCATCGTGCCCGAATTGAAAGGGAGTGCGTTCGGATCGTCCAGCGTGCGTCAGGTGATGGATATGACCACGGCCCTCGATTACAGCGAGGATTATGCCGATCCGAAGGCCGACATCTGGGTGTATTCGAAGGCAGCCAGTCCCTTGCCGAAGCCGGCGGGATACCAAGGTCCCGATGGTTATTTCGAGTATCTGCAGACGGTTCGTCAAAAAGGCCAGCATGGCGCCGCCTTCGGCTACAAGACGGTCAATTCCGACGCGCTGGGATGGATTGTGGCACGGGTGACCGGCAAGGATGTGGCTTCCTTGTTGTCCGAACGTCTCTGGAGTCGGATGGGCGCCGAGCAGGATGCCTATATGACCGTGGATGCCAAGGGTGTGCCCTTTGCCGGTGGCGGATTGAGTGCCGGGTTGCGCGATCTCGGCCGTGTTGGACTGATCATGCTTCACGGTGGTGAGTTCGGCGGGCAACGATTGTTCCCTGCGCAGGTGGTGGCATCGATCCGTTCCGGTGGTGACAAGGAGGCATTTGCGAAAGCGGGGTATGGCACCCTTCCCGGTGGGAGTTACCGCAGCATGTGGTGGGTGTTCCACAATTCCCACGGTGCATATGCAGCGCGAGGTGTGCACGGACAGACGATCTATGTGGATCCGACGGCGGAAATGGTGATCGTCCGTTTCGCCTCATTCCCGACGGCGAAGAATTCACGCATCGATCCGACCTCCTTGCCGGCATTTCAGGCGTTGGCCGAGCATCTCATGAAGCGCTGAAATGGGGATTGGAACGCGGATGAGATGCAGAAAGGTCGTTCCGTCCTGACTGCTCAGGCCATCTGTATTGATCTGTTTTTTGACCACAGATTACACGGATTACACGGATGATTTGCAAAACGTCTGCGGATCCATCTGTGTTTTGATCACATAGGTAGTGGACGATGATTGGATAGAGAATGAATCATCCCATTCAATACCCTCAATTCAATCCAAAAACAGAAATGGAACCACGGATTGACACGGATTGACACGGATGATGAAGAGGTTGTGGTAATTGTCCCCAAACCATTATGATGCATTCTCAAATCCGTAAAATCCGTGTAATCCGTGGTCAAATTCCGACGAGCCACTGGCTTCAACATCGGAATTCGGGTTCAATTCGTGTAATCTGTGTAATCTGTGGTTAAAACCGAACGATTAGCCGAAGCAATGCGGCCGAAAAGCCGCGACGTCATTCCCGCCTCCCATCCGCGTCCATCCGCGTTCATCCGTGGTTTTCTTCCACTCCCTCAATCAAGGCGCAGTCGGCAGTCGGTAGTGGCCGGTGAGTTTCCAATAGAACAGGAGGTTTTCCTCCTGTGCTCCTTTGCCGAGGTTGTGGATGACGAGAGACACGCCCTTTGAGTTGAGCCGGTTGGAGACGACCATGATGTGCGGCCGGCCGGAGTCGACCTTGCAGGTGACCAGATCGCCGGGCTGGTAGTCGTCGGGATTGCTGGTGACCGGTAGTTCCCATCCCTTGCGTTCGAAATACGTTTGCAGGTTGGGGACGCGACGGTGGTCGATGTTGGTGTCGGGTGATTTCAATCCCCAGAGTTTCGGATAGGCGGCGAAGTCCGCTTTCATGTCCTCGTGGACTGCCTGCTGGAGATCGAATTGTCGGGCATCGCGCAGCGCGCGGATGACGACGTCGGTGCAGACGCCGCACTCGCGCGGGACATCGCCGGCGGGGTAGGCGAGTTTTTCGTAAGTGCCGTCATAGCGCAAGGTGACGCCGATCTGGCTGCGCGCGGCATCGACAAGTGGGGTCGACGGTCTGTCCTTGGCCGTGGGTTTGTTGCAACCGACCAGCATGGTGCAGACGGTCAGCGCGATCAGGAACAGGGGTTTTGGTTTCAAGCGTGCGGGGATTGTGACTGACGGAATGCCTACGGGCTTGCCTGTGGCCATGATGATGGATTCGCCTGTCGACCACGTTCTTACGAACGTGCCTACGGAAACATGAGGATGGCTTGCGTTGACCGCTTTGCCCACGAAGGACATCCAGCGACGGTCATAGACCGCCGCTACATCGCCCGTCAGGGCAATTGCGTGACGCCCATCAGGAAGCGGTCGCATTCGCGTGCGGCTCCGCGGCCCTCATTGATCGCCCAGACGACGAGTGATTGACCGCGGCGCATGTCGCCGGCGGCGAACACGCCCGGAATGTTGGTCGTGTATTTCTCGTGTTCGGCTTTGACGTTCGAGCGCGCGTCCGTTTCGAGGGCGAATTGTTCGATGACCGCCTTTTCGGGTCCGAGGAAGCCCATGGCGAGCAGTGCGAGTTGGGCGGGGATGACGCGGGCGCTGCCTGCCTTCTCTTTGGGAACGAAGCGACCTTGGTCGTCCTTGCCCCATTCGATCTCGCAGATTTCGAGGCCGCAGAGATTGCCTTGGTCATCCTTGAGAAAGCGCTTGGTCTGGACGAGGTAGGAGCGCGGGTCCTTGCCTTGCACGGCGGCGGCTTCCTCCTGACCGTAGTCCATCTTGTAGACTTTAGGCCATTCCGGCCACGGGTTGTTGGCGGCGCGCTCCATCGGCGGTTGCGGCATGATCTCAAGTTGGATCACGCTCTTGCAGCCGTGGCGCAGGCTGGTGCCGACGCAGTCGGTGCCGGTGTCACCACCGCCGATGACGACCACGTCCTTGCCCTTGGCATTGAGTGCGGGGATGCTGCCGTCCATCTTCGAGTCGAGGATGTGGCGGGTGTTGGTGGTGAGGAATTCCATCGCCAGGTGGACGCCCTTGGCATCGCGGCCTTCGATCGGCAGGTCGCGGCCGAGGGTGGCACCGCAGCACAGCACGATGGCATCGAAGTCCTTGCGGAGTTTTTCGGCGGTCCACTCGCTGTCCTTGCCGATCTCGATGCCGGTCTTGAAGGTGACACCTTCTTCGGCCATCAGGTCGACGCGACGCTGCACGACCTTCTCCTTGTCGAGCTTCATGTTCGGGATGCCATACATCAGCAGTCCGCCGATGCGGTCGGCGCGTTCGAAGACGGTCACGCTGTGGCCGGCTTGATTGAGTTGGTCGGCACAGGAGAGCCCGGCCGGGCCGGAGCCAACGACGGCAACTTTCTTGCCGGTGCGTTATTTCGGCACCCGTGGTTTCACCCAGCCTTCGGCCCAGCCGCGGTCGATGATCGCGCACTCGTTGTTCTTGATCGTCACCGGCGGTTCGATCACGCCGAGCACGCAGGACCCTTCGCAAGGGGCGGGGCAGACGCGGCCGGTGAATTCCGGGAAGTTGTTGGTCTTGTGCAGGCGCTCGAGCGCTTCCTGCCAGCGGCCGCGGAAGATCAGGTCATTCCATTCCGGGATCAGGTTGTTGATCGGGCAACCGCTGGCCATGCCGGAGACGATGTGGCCGGTGTGGCAGAACGGCGTGCCGCAGTCCATGCAGCGTGCGCCCTGGCTGCGACGCAGTTGTTCGTCGCCCTTGATCTTGAATTCCCGCCAGTGCTTGAGGCGCTCGAGGGGTGCGGTTTCGGAGTCCGTCTGACGCGGGATCTCCATGAATCCGGTTGGTTTGCCCATGGTTTGAGAAGGGTGAGTGTGATCAGTTAAGGATGGTGAATGGCTTGTTCAAGCCGGTGAGTTGTGGAGGGGAGACAGAAGATTTGGAGACAGAAGACAGAAGACCGGAGTGAATGGATCGTTTCATCTGTATTTCATGTCTTCTGTCTTATCGTCTTCTGTCTTCTGTCTTTTCAGTTTCCTCCCACGCGTGAGAGGTCCTTGAGGTTTTCCTCGAAGGCGGCCATGGCGGCCTCGTCGCCGGAGAGCCCTTGTTCCTCGACCTTGCGGAAGCATTCGAGCATGCGCTCGTAGTCGCGCGGGAAGACCTTGAGGAACTTGCGTTTCTCGGACTCCCAGTCGGCGAGGATCGCCTTGCCGCGTTCCGAACCGGTGTATTGGACGTGCTTCTCGATCTCAGACTTGAGGTTGGCGGCATCCTCGTCGCCGCATTCGATGAGCGGGTAGAGGTTGACCATCTCCTTGTTGAGGCGTTTCTCGAACATGCCGTCGATGTCGTAGACGTAGGCGATGCCGCCGGACATGCCTGCCGCGAAGTTGCGGCCGGTCTTGCCGAGCACGATCACCTGGCCGCCGGTCATGTATTCGCAGCCGTGGTCGCCGACGCCTTCGATGACCGCTTTGACGCCCGAGTTGCGGACGCAGAAGCGTTCACCGCCGATGCCGTTGATGTAGGCGCTGCCGGTGGTGGCGCCGTAGAACGCGACGTTGCCGATGATGATGTTGTCCTCGGCCTTGAAGGAGGATCCTTTGGGCGGGTAGATCATCAGTTTCGATCCCGACAATCCCTTGCCGACGTAGTCGTTGGCATCGCCTTCCAGTTCGAAGGTCATGCCCGGCGGGGTGAAGGCCGCGAACGACTGGCCGGCGCTGCCGGTGAACTTGAGGTGGATGGTGTCTTCGGGCAGCCCCTTGCCGCCGTGTTTGCGGGTGAGTTCGCTACCGGTGATGGTGCCGACGACGCGGTTGATGTTGAGGATCGGCAGTTCGGCGCGCACCTTTTCGCCGCGGTCGATGGCGGGCTTGCAGAGTTTGAGCAGGTGGGTGTTGTCGAGCGCGTGCTGCAACCCGTGGTCCTGGGTCTTCTGGCAATAGGTGCCGACTTCTTCACCGACGTCCGGCTTGTGGAAGATGGCGGTGAGGTCGATGCCCTTGGCCTTCCAGTGTTCGGTGGCGGCGCGGGTGTTGAGGCATTCGACGTGGCCGACCATCTCCTGGATCGTGCGGAACCCGAGCTCGGCCATGTGTTCGCGCAGCTCCATGGCGATGAAGGTCATGAAGTTGACGACGTGTTCCGGCTTGCCGGTGAAGTTCTTGCGCAGTTCCGGGTTCTGGGTGGCGACGCCGACCGGGCAGGTGTTCTTCTGGCACACGCGCATCATCAGGCAGCCCATGGTGACCAGCGGGGCGGTGGCAAAGCCGAACTCCTCGGCGCCGAGCAGGGCGGCGATGGCGACGTCGCGGCCGGTCTTGAGCTGACCGTCGGTTTCGAGCACCACGCGGCTGCGCAGGTCGTTGAGCAGCAGGATCTGGTTGGTTTCCGCCAGTCCGAGTTCCCACGGTGCGCCGGCGTTGTAGATCGACGACGACGGCGAGGCACCCGTGCCACCGTCGTGACCGGAGATCAGGATGACGTCGGCGTGTGCCTTGGCGACACCGGCGGCGATCGTGCCGACGCCGACTTCGGCGACCAGCTTCACGTTGATGCGTGCCAGCGGGTTGGCATTCTTGAGGTCGTGGATCAATTCGGCGAGGTCTTCGATCGAATAGATGTCGTGGTGTGGCGGCGGCGACACCAGGCCGACGCCGGGCGTCGAGTGGCGCACCTTGGCGACCCATGGATAGACTTTCGATCCGGGCAGCTCGCCACCTTCGCCGGGCTTGGCGCCCTGCGAGATCTTGATCTGGATCTCATCGGAGTTGACCAGGTATTCGCTGGTCACGCCGAAGCGGCCGGAGGCGACCTGCTTGATGGCTGAGCGCTTGCTGTCGCCGTTGGGCAGTGGTTTGAAGCGTTCCGGGTCCTCACCGCCTTCGCCGGTGTTCGATTTGCCGCCGATGCGGTTCATCGCGATGGCGAGCGTTTCGTGCGCTTCCTGCGAGATCGAGCCGTAGGACATCGCGCCGGTCTTGAATCGGCGGGTGATCGATTCGACCGGTTCCACTTCTTCGATCGGTACTGGCGTGCGCTTGTTGCGGAATCCCATCAGTCCGCGCAGCGTCGACAGGTTCTCGCTCTGGTCGTTCACCTTGCGGGCGTATTCCTTGTACACTTCGTAGCTGCCGGTGCGCACCGCCTTCTGCAGCAGGTGGATGGTTTCCGGATTGAACAGGTGGTATTCGCCGTCCTTGCGCCATTGCAGCATGCCGCCCGAGTCGAGCGCGCGGTCCTTGGCTTCGATGTGGCGGTCGGGGAATGCCGCGCGGTGGCGCAGCAGTGATTCTTCGGCGATCTGATCGATGCCGGACCCTTCGCAACGGCTGGAGGTGCCGGTGAAGAACTTGTCGACCAGCTTGGTGTTGAGGCCGATGGTTTCGAAGATCTGGGCGCCGCGGTAGGAGGCGACCGTCGAGATGCCCATTTTGGCCATCGTCTTGACGACGCCTTTGATCGAGCCCTTGAGGAAGTTGTAGATCGCCTTGTCGAGATCGATGTCGATCATCTTGTCCTGGATCATCTGATGCAGGGTTTCGAAGGCCATGTAGGGGTTGATGGCATCCGCACCGTATCCGATGAGGGTGGAGAAGTGGTGGACCTCGCGGGCTTCACCGGTTTCGAGGATGATCGACACCTTGGTGCGGGTGCCCGAGCGGACGAGGTGGTGGTGCAGGCCACCCATCGCCAGCAGCGTCGGGATGGCAGCCATTTCCTTGCTGAGCTTGCGGTCGGAGAGGATCAGCAGGTTGTTGCCCTCGGCGATCGCCTGGTCGGCAGCCTTGCACAGGCTGTCGAAGGCGGCGCTGAGTCCCTTGCCGCCTTGGTCGGCGGGGAACAAGGCGTCAAGCGTGGTCGCCTTGAAGCCGCTGAGTGTCACCTCGCGCAGTTGGGCGAGCTGCTTGTTGTCGATGAGCGGGCTATCGAGCCGGATCATGCGGCAGCTGTGAGGGCCGGGGTCGAGCAGGTTGCCTTCCGAGCCGAGGAACGTTTCGGTGGCGGTGACCAGCTCCTCGCGGATGCAGTCGAGCGCCGGGTTGGTCACTTGGGCGAAGATCTGCTTGAAGTATTGGTAGAGGAGTTTCGATTTCTCCGAGAGCACGGCGAGCGGCGTGTCGTTGCCCATCGAGGCGATCGGTTGCACGCCGGTGGTGGCGGTGGGTCCGAGCACCATGCGCAGGTCCTCGTAGGTATAGCCGAACGCGAGCTGACGTTCGAGGATGCGGTCCTCCTCGATGGCCGTCGTTTTCTGTGGCGCGGGCAGCTCCTTCATCAGTATGCGGTTCTCATCGAGCCACTTCTGGTACGGATTCGCCGAGCAGTCGCGATTCTTGATCTCTTCGTCGGGGACGATGCGTCCTTCCTTCATGTCGACGAGGAACATCTTGCCCGGTTCGAGGCGGCCTTTCTTGACCACCGTGAGCGGGTCGATGTCGGGAATCACGCCGACTTCGGAGGCCATGATGACGAGGTCATCGCTGGTGACGTAGTAGCGGCTCGGGCGCAGGCCGTTGCGGTCGAGCGAGGCGCCGATCTGCTGGCCGTCGGAGAAGGTCATCGATGCCGGGCCGTCCCACGGTTCCATCAGGCAGGCGTGGAATTCGTAGAACGCGCGTTTTTCGGCATCCATCAGGGTGTGACGCTCCCAGGGTTCCGGGATCATCATCATCATCGCGTGCACCAGGTCGTATCCGCCGTAGTGCATGAACTCGAGGGCGTTGTCGAAGCGGGCCGAGTCCGATCCGTCTTCATCGATGACCGGGAAGATGTTGTCGATCGACTTGCCGAACTTGTCGCTCTGGCAAAGTCCTTCGCGGGCTTTCATGAAGTTGGCGTTGCCCATCACCGTGTTGATCTCGCCGTTGTGGGCGATGAAGCGGTTGGGATGTGCGCGCGACCAACTCGGGAACGTGTTGGTCGAGAAACGGGTGTGCATGAGTGCCAGCGCCGATTCGAAGTCCGGGTCGTGGAGGTCGGGGAAATACTGACCGAGCTGGCAGGGGGTGAGCATGCCCTTGTAGACCAGCGTGCGTGCCGAAAGCCCGGTGACATAGTGGTAGTCGGCACCGGGGAAGGTGTTTGACTTGAGGCCGTGGACGTTGCGGAACTCCGATGGCACTTCTCCATTGCGGATCCAGGCGCGGACGCGCTTGCGGATGACGTAGAGCACGCGTTCGAAGTCCATCGGATCGGTGATCGACGGGTTCTTGCCGATGAACACCTGTTTGATGACGGGCTCGTAGCGGCCGGACATCTTGCCGAGGATCTCGCTTTTGACCGGCACCGTGCGCCAGCCGATGAATTCCTGTCCTTCGTCGCGGATGATGTGTTCGAACACCTGCATCACCGCTTCGCGCGAGCTGGTGTCGGGGGACATGAAGACGTGGCCGACGCCGTAGTCGCCTTCTGCTGGCAGGGTGATGCCCTTCTTGGCCATCTCCTTGCGCAGGAATTTGTCGGGGATCTGGACGAACAGACCGGCGCCGTCACCGGTCGCCGGGTCCGCACCGCTGGCGCCGCGGTGGTCCATGTGTTCATTCATCGTCAGTGTCTTGACGATGATGTCGTGTGAGCGTTTGCCCTTGAGGTGAGCGATGAACCCGACGCCGCAGGCGTCCTTTTCATGGGAGGGGTCCCAGAGTCCCTGAGCTTGAGGCCAGCCGAGCGGAGAGTTCGATGTGGTGGGCATGTGTGGTAACAATCGGTGAGTGGAATGGAGTCCTCAGTCCAAGGTCAGAGGGAGGGGGTGAGATCCCTGAATCCCTTGTAGCCGGGGGGATTGGAGACGAGTCCATACCCCAGATTGAGGGATGCAGCGGACGGCGAATGTGCTTTTCGAGCCGGGGGCTGTCAAGACCGGGGCAATCCTTGGGGATTTCCCCGCAGTTATCCTATGGGTCATAAGGTTTGCCCGCCGCTTGAACTTGCACGGCCCGGGCCAGTGACTATGGTGCCTGCGCTTTGCGGAATGGCGGGTGACAATGCCCGGCCGGCCGCGTTTCACGCCATGACGGACACCACCAGTTTGAGGATTTCGATGAATGACCAGGTTTTACGGGTCCTGTCCGGCGATGCCTGTATGGCCAGCTTTCCGGTTTCCACGGCGGCCAAGGGGATGGGCTTTGTCGAGGGTAGCCACCGCACGCCGACCGGCCGCTTCCGGATTGCGGAAAAGATCGGGACCGGTGAGCCCGAGGGCACCATTTTCAAGGCGCGGGTTCCGGTTGGTCGCTGGGACCGGGTTTCCCGCGACGGCGACCTGGTATTGACCCGGATCCTACGACTCGACGGGCTGGACGAGGCGAACCGTAACACCATGGAGCGCTATATCTACATCCACGGCACCAATCGTGAGGATGTTTTGGGTCAGCCAGCCAGCCATGGCTGTGTGCGGATGGCCAATGCCGACATCGTGCGTTTGTTCGACATGGTTGGCGAGGGTTGCGAGGTGGTGATCGAGCCGGCGACGGTCCGGCGTGGGCGTTTGTTGTTTGTCGATTGCGACTCGACCTTGTCGCGGATCGAGGGAATCGACGAGTTGGGGCGGGCACGAGGTGATGAGGTGTTTTCCAAGGTGGTCGCCTTGACCGACGATGCGATGAACGGCGTGATCCCGATTGCCGAAGTGTTTCCGCGGCGAATGGAATTGATCCGTCCTGACCGGGCGCTGTGCGAGCGGATTGCCGGTGAATACATCGAGCAGATGGTCGATGGGGTGGAGGAATTGCTTGTCGAGGCCCGTGACCGCGGCTGGACGGTGGTGATTTTGTCCGGCGGATTCGCGCCCTTGATCGAGCCCTTGGCGATGCGCTTGGGCATCGAGCATGTCGAGGCGGTGCCGATTGCATTTCACGATGACGGCACTTATGCCGGATACGGCCGGGATTTCCCGACGACGCGCAATTTCGGAAAGAACGAGGTGATCCGTGAGTGGAAGGCGGCGATGCTGCCCGAGCGGGTGGTCATGATCGGCGATGGGGTGTCGGATCTGGAGACTGCGCCGGATGTGGATTTGTGCGTCGGTTTCGGTGGAGTGGTGGCACGGCCAAGGGTCAAGGAAGGGGCGGGTTTTTGGTTGCAAGACATGACGCGGCGGGATGACCTGTGGCTTGCGATCGATGGCGTCGGCTCTCCGGCGTGAGCGGGGATTTTGCTGGATGCGGCAGGCATTCACGGGTAGGAGATTGCCCATCCCGCGCCTTTTGTGATGCAGGCAACAACGACCAGCGGAGCGACGCCTCGTTCCAAACTCATGGTGGCATCACTCGCGACTCTCGGTGTCGTGTTCGGTGATATTGGTACCAGTCCTTTGTATGCATTCCGCGAATGTTTCGGTGGCGGGCATGCGGCACCGATCACCGGAGGCAACCTGTTGGGAGCTGCTTCGCTGATTGTCTGGTCCTTGCTGTTGATTGTTTCGGTCAAGTATCTGGCCTTCATCCTGCGCTTGGACAACCGTGGCGAGGGGGGGATTCTGGCGCTCTCCGCATTGATTCGCAGCGTAAGCGCCAAGCTCGGTGGCCGCAGTGTCAGGGGTTTGTTGTTTTTCGGAATTGCCGGTGCGGCATTGATCTACGCCGACGGCATGCTGACACCGGCGATTTCCGTGTTGAGCGCGGTGGAAGGCTTATCGGTGAGCGCGCCGTTCATTTCCCACTGGGTGGTTGGATTGTCGGTGGCGATTCTGCTGGGTTTGTTTTTCATCCAGCGATTTGGTACCGGGCGGGTTGGTGTCCTGTTCGGGCCAATCGTTCTGCTGTGGTTCGTGACTTTGGCCGTGCTGGGGATTTCCTCAATTTTGAAACAGCCACAGGTCATCCTTGGATTAAGCCCGCATCAGGCGCTGTTCTTCCTGGTGCACGAGTGGAAGCATGCTTTTCCCTTGCTTGCTGCGGTGTTTCTGGCGGTGACCGGTGGAGAAGCCCTGTACGCCGATCTCGGGCATTTCGGTGCCGGTCCGATCCGGTTGGCTTGGTTTGTCGTGGTGTTGCCGTCGCTGGTGCTCAATTACCTCGGTCAGGCCGCCTTGTTGGTCGATCAGCCATCGGCGATCGAGAGTCCGTTCTTTCTGATGGCACCAGCGGTCATGCGTTTTCCGCTCACCGTGTTGGCGACTGCGGCAGCAGTGATTGCGAGTCAGGCGCTGATTTCGGGTGCCTTTTCATTGACCGTGCAGGCGATCCAGTTGGGGTGTTTGCCGCGGATGAAAGTGCTTCATACTTCCGATCACGCCTACGGCCAGGTCTACGTGCCGGCGGTCAATTGGGCGCTGGCGGTCGCTTGCTGTGTGTTGGTGATGGTATTTGGCAGTTCTTCGTCGCTGGCGGGAGCCTATGGCATCGCGATTGCCCTGACGATGGCGATCACCTCCTGGTTGTTTTTCCATGCCGCCCGGGTGGTGTGGCGGTGGTCCATGTGGAAAGCTTTGTTCGTCTGCGCTTTGTTCCTGATCGTGGATCTTGCCTTCCTTGCCGCGAACTGCATGAAGATTCCCGATGGTGGTTATCTGCCGCTGGTGATCGCGGGGGTGTTCATTATCATGATGGGGGTGTGGTTGTGGGGGAGGCGGCGGCTTTCCGAACGGTTTGCCAAGGAGGAATTGCCTGTTGAATTGCTGCTGGCGGATCTCGAAAAAGGCCGGATTCATCGCGTTTCGGGCACGGCGGCCTACCTGTCCGGCAAGGGTCGTCAGCTGCCGACGGCATTGATGCATAATCTGAAGCACAATCATGTGCTGCACGAACAGGTGCTTTTGCTGCATGTGATGACGGTGGACGAGCCGCACGTCGATGACGCCAACGCGCTGACGATCGAGGCTCTTGGTGCGGGTATTCATCAGGTGTTGTTGAAGTTCGGCTTCGCCGACACACCCGACGTGCCGGAGTCGCTCAGGAAGTTGTTGCCGGAGGGCATCCGTTTCCATCCTGGCAAGACCACCTACTTCCTCGGTAGGGAAAGCTACCGGGTTGGCAAGGCGGCGACCTGGCTCGATCGGGTGCGATTGTTCCTGTTCGCGGCGATGGCTCGCAACGCCTCACCGGCGACCGCGTATTTCAATCTGCCGCCGGGCCGTGTCGTCGAATTGGGTGCGCAAATCACGCTGTAATCGTAGCGCTTCGCGTGGCTGTTGATTTTTGCGATTGCGGGTGACCGTGCGGCTGCTACGCAGGGGCATCGAAGCGGTGCTTTCCATTGCCGGATTGGGCGCCCTCTCCGCATTGGGAGAGGGGGTGTCTGCGCATCGTCAGGCGGTTCTCAAGGCGGAGGTGCCGTTCCGCAAACTGGCGGAGCTTGCTGGTTTCGAGGGTGTGCATGCGTTCAGGCCGGCGGCGTGGATTGCCAATCGCGAGCTACTGGTGCATCGCAAGTGGAGTCCGGTGACGATGGCGGCATTGCAGGTGGCCGCGCAGGCGGTGAACGATGCCGGCTGGACCGCGGAGGATCTCAAGGATGCGGCTCTTGTCGTCGGCACGAGCCGTGGCAATGCGGCCGGTTGGCTGGCGCCGTGGCCGGGTCGCCGGCCGTTCCGCTTGATGGCAGCCAGCAACACAATGCATGGTGAATCCGCCTCGGCGATCAGCATTGAATTCGGCATTACCGGTCCGAATCACGTCTTGGCGACCGGTTGTGCGGCGGGATTGGATGCCGTGGGGGTGGCGATGATGTTGTTGCGGTCCGGAGCGGCGCAGCGGGCGTTGGCGGTTGCGGTGGATCTGCCCTTGGTGCCGGCCTTGTTGGATCATTACGCGTCGTCCGGGATTTTATCCTCGTCCATGCGGCTGGATCCTTATCACCCGCAGAGTGGTGGATTCATTCCCGGTGAAGGGGCGGCAGCGATGGCGATCGAGATGGGTGAGAAGGCGCGTGGTCCGGTGTTGGTGCATTTCAGCAGCAATTCCGACGCCTGTGATCCGATCGGGATTCCCAAAGACGGCGGGCGCACTCCGGAATTGTTCGCGCGGGTCCCTGGCGGCAGTGCCGGGATGTTGGCGGTGTCGCCGCATGCGACCGGCACGGCTGTGCAGGCTGCAGCCGATCCGGCGGCCTTGGCGCGCGTGTTTCCGGAGGTCAAGCCAACCCTGCATCTGCTGAAGCCCTTTGTCGGTCACACGATCGGTGCGAGTGGATTGTTGGAAAGCGTGATTCTCGCCGAGTTCCTGCGCAGTCGTGAGCTGCCACCGAATCTGCCGGGTCTGCATCAGCCGGATGGTTTCAGCTTGCCGGATCGGGTGCTGCCCGCAACCGGGCGCGTTGCGAAGTTGTCGCACGGCATGGGCGGGCACAATGCCTTGCTGGTGATGGAGTGTGGATTGAAGATTGAAGATTGAAGATGCCGATTTCGCTGCGGCTACGGCGAGTCGAGGAAGTCCGCGGTCCATTTGGGAAGTGTGGTCTGTGGATTGTGGATGTGTCTTGCTGCTGTCAATGGATTATATGCTCAATTGACATGAAGTTATAATCTTCTTGATCGACAGGTATCTGTCGTTAGGGTGATCGGACGATGAGTGCAAAAACCAAGAAACGCAGCAGCAAGAGGGCCAACACCGCAGCTTCGAAGCCGGCGGCCGAGACATCCTTTGGGGCAGGTAAGCGCGGCGCGCGCTACAATGCCGAGCAGAAGGCCAAGGTGGTGGATTTCGTCAATGAATACAACGCCAAGCACGGTCGCGGTGGTCAGAGCCAGGCTGCACAGAAGTTCGGTTTGTCGGTGCTGACTGTGGCCTCGTGGCTGCGTTCACCGTATGTCGAGGGCAGCAAGGGATTGGTGTCGAAGAGCGCGTCGCTGCCTGCCGGCGTGAATGCCAAGCTGGCGACCTTGATCGAAGTGAGCGACCAACTGCGCAAGTTGGAAGCAGAAGCGGCGAAGCTGCGTGCGAAGTATGACACGCTGCGTGCGTCGATCCAATCGATCCTCTGAAACTGGGGACGGATTCGATTTCAATCGATGGCCACTTCCCCCGGGGAGTGGCCATTTTTTTATTCAGGCGGATTCCGCGGACCAGTCGATGCCGGTTTGCATGTCCATCCAGCGCATCGATTCCTGTTCGAAGATGAAGCGGCCGTGGAAGCTGGTGTCATCCAGCAGCAGTGGCAGCCAGTGGCGGTCGTCCTCCCACATCCGGTGGTAGGGGATGTCATCGACGGCGGTCCACACCGGAGTGGCTTCATCGGTTTCGGTCGGGATGCCTTCGAAATCCGCAGCGCGGTAGACATGGCAGCGGATGTCCGGGCAGTCGGACATGACGAACCACAGTTCGCCGAGTTTGCGTGGTTGCAGCGGGGTGATGTGCAGTTCCTCCTGTGTTTCGCGGATGACCGCCTGCAGCGGGGTTTCGCCGGGATCGATCTTGCCGCCGGGGCCGTTGATCT
>JACCDY010865251.1_pt1 | contig 34619 bp, 35 predicted proteins | sample 7446391 | NCBI WGS metagenome assembly JACCDY01 (sample SAMN15323451, study PRJNA562643) | freshwater metagenome | isolation source: river surface water | place: USA:Blue River Watershed | collected 2017-08-18 | reverse complement strand
ATAAAGTTATTGATTCAATCATTAAGGCGATAGGATTGAAAATGGATGTGGATTATCTTGATGATGATAATTACAGAAAGCTTCGATATGGCATGCTCATGTCGTTGACAGACCAAGACGACGATGGTCTTCATATCACTGGCCTTATTTTAAATCTTCTTGATTCCTTATTCCCATCATTAATGAAACGTGACCCACCTTTTATGGCTGTAATGCATACGCCTATTGTAAAAGTAAATTTACCTAAGAATAAATCTCTAACATTCTATGACGAGAGAGAATTTTTCAAATATCGAGATGATATTTTAGAAAAGAATCCGAAAGCTCACATTGAAAAGAAATATTATAAAGGGCTTGGAACATGGGGGAATAAGGGTGTGATGGAAGCGTTTGGAAAGAAGATCTTTAACGTCATATATGACGATAATGCACCTCAAACAATGAAAAAAGCGTTTCATGTAACACAAGCGAATGTGAGAAAACAATGGATTGCGGATTACAATTCTGAGAGTGGTGGAGTTAAGTGGAACGGTGATGAAGATGAGATTATAGAATTCCCTCTTTCAGAGTTTATCGATAAAGAACTTATTAAATTCTCAATTGCAGATTGCCAACGCTCTCTTCCACACATTATGGACGGATTAAAAGTGAGTCAGAGAAAGATTCTTTTCGGTGCTATTAAAAAGAAACTTGATTATAATATTCCAGAATCTAAAAATTTACGTGTGGCACAACTTGGAGGATACGTGTCGGAAACAACAAATTATCATCACGGTGAGCAGAACTTATATGAAACAATAATTAAAATGGCGCAGACGTATGTGGGAAGTAATAACATATCTCTTTTATTTCCTAATGGCCAGTTTGGAACTGTTTCTCAACTTGGAAAAGATGCATCAAAACCTCGTTATATTTATACAAAGTTAGATATGCTTACGCGTTTAATTTTTAGAGAAGAAGATGATGAATTACTTACAATGGTTCAAGATGATGGAAATTTTGTAGAACCTGAAAATTATCTTCCTATTATTCCAATGATTCTTGTAAACGGATGTGAAGGGATCGGAACAGGGTGGTCATCATCTATTCCGTTATATAATCCGTTAGAAATTATTGGAGCAGTAAAGATCTGGCTTGAAAACGATGGAAAAGTTATTTTTACATCAACGGAAGAAGATAATAACAATATTCCATTCTCTCTTCTTCCAGATTTAACCCCTTGGTATAGAGGATGGAATGGTGAAATTACAAAACATGATAAGAAAAAAGATACATATGTTTCATGGGGGAAAATAGATGTTTCAGACAAAATTAAAAAGAAAAAGAATGTAAAAGAGTGTTGTAAAATTACTGAAATACCTATAGGAATGTCAATTGACGGGTTTAAAGAATATCTTGATTCTCTGTTGGAAAATAAACAGATTATAGGATATGAGAATCAATCTAAACCGAACGTAGCAGATTTCACAGTGTTTGAAAGTGAAGATGGGTTGAGATGTTCACTTGAGAATCTTAAACTATATAGATATATTCACACATCGAATATGGTGATGTATGATTGTGAAGGGAAGATTAGAAAGTTTGAAAACGTTCAAGAAATAATTGATTATTTCTGCACAGAAAGATATAAGCATTATTTTGTTAGAAAACAGAAAATGTTGGATGGATATAACGAAAAGATACCGATGTTAGAGAATAAATATAGGTTTATTTCAGAGATATTATCTGGAGAATTCAGTATGCGAAATGATAAAGGGAATGCGAAGAAGATGAGTGCTATTGAAGAAGAACTTGAAGAGAAGAAATATGATAAAATGGCAAATGATTCTCATTCGCCCAGTTATGACTATTTATTGCAGATGCCTATTAAATCACAAACGGAAGAACGTTTAGAATCATTGAAAAAAGAAATGGACAATATCAAAGAGAAACGTGACATTTTAATGAAAACGTCTGAGAAACAACTTTGGATTAATGATTTGGATGAATTAGCAGCTATGTATCCGAAATGGGCAGATGAAACGAGAAAGAACGATTTTGAATGTGTTAGACCCCCAACAGAGAAAAAGAAGAAATAAATATATTTTTGAAAATATATTTAATTTAAGAAGCCGCACATAATATAAAATGAACCCTTCTCCGAGAACTGTGTCTGAAGATTTTGTTGACCCATCAAATTTTTCAGAAATTTTAGAAAGACTTAAGAATTGTGAAACACGAAAAGAGACAACAGATTTAATAAACGAAGTGTTCCCTCTATGGTTAGTTGGAGAGATGAAAATGTATTCCGACGATTACCCCCACTTACAAAGAAATTGGAAAGCTATTTGTGATATGAATAATGTTGAGATGCAGAGTATCGTTCTCGTTCAAGATGTTGCTTTTAAAAACGACAAAACACATTCTCTTCTATATGCGTTCTGTGAACATATGACAAAGAAGGGGTATATTGTTAGACGTGTCGGAGAGATGCAACCATGCAGAAAATGTAATAAGGCTATTCCGTGTGTTGATGTTTGGCATCTGATGAAAGAGAAACATATGCCTGTACCGAAAGAATGGATGGATGTGTGCAGAAAATGTTTATAAAATGAAAAATATTTTTATTAACAAATTTAATAAAAATGTCTAATAATGAAGATGTACTTCGTTTAATTCAAGACTTAATACAACAAGTTCAGATATTAAAGAATGAAGTGGCTAAATTAAAATCTTCTCAAAATAAAAGATCATCTTCTCCAACAGAATCATTTGAACAAGCCAGATTGCGTCGATTACAGCTTAAAAATGCCGAAGACGAATATCGAAGGAATCATCCTAGACATCTACCGAATCGTGATTAAAAATGAAAAATATTTTTATTAACAAATTTAATAAAAATGCTACCATACATAACAATTAAAAATAATAGCTCATCTTCTGATAATGAAAAACGTGGAAAATCTGAAAAACATGTTGCTGGAATTAAAAAAACTGCAAAACCAAAAGGATAAATATTTATTTTTTTATAAATAAATATGTCAGCTGTCACAAGCACTGCCAACTTATCAAATTTCTCAAACGCAAAAACGAATGTAGGAGTAAGTTTAAGTACGTTCCAACCGTTTAATATTCAATGTAACGCTATTACGGCGAACATGATTAATTCTGATACACCAGATGTTGTTAATTTAGAAGGGAAAGTAGGTATCAATGTTGAACAAGTAGTGTCACCTGCAGTAGCAGGAATAACAACTATTGCTGGCGCGCCTAACACTGCCCAGACAGTTTATATAGGAGGAAATGATGGAAGTGAATATGGTGGAAACACTGGAATTAAAACTGTTTATATCGCAAGCACTGAACAGAAGAATGTAGTGTCAATAGCCAATTACCAAACAGATGGAAGTGTTGATATTGGTGGTGCAATGTTAGATGGAACAATAAATATTGGTCGTTATGTCGGACTTGCGGGTGCTACCGGAAATAATAGAAATATTAATATTGGATCTACAAGTACAGGAGCAGATGGTGGAACAATAAATATTGGATGCGGATACGGATATTCTATTGGACCACAACCATATCACCCAACAGTCAATATCTCAACTGGTACATCAGCAGCTGTTAATATTGGAACTGGTGAAGAAACAGCAATAGTAATAGGTGGTTCAACAGGATTAAGTAATTCTGTGTTAATACAATCTCCCACAACAGTCACTATTACAGCCCCAAACGGAGTTGTGGTGAACGGTAGTATTGTGTTAAATCAAGCTGCAAATAAAATAAATAGAACTAGTGTTGCAACAACTACTGCAGCTCTCGCAAACACAATGGGGAGTGTCGCGTTAATTGGAGGAACTATTACAATAACTACATCATCTGTTACTGCCAATTCATTAATTAAAATTTGGAGACAGAGTATAGGGGCTACAGGAGCTGCCGCTTTAGGACAGCTCACTATAGGAACTATAAATGCTGGTGTTAGTTTTGTTATAAATTCTGTTCAAGCAGCTAACGCAACAGCTCTTCAAGCTTCTGATGTTTCAGTTGTAGGATGGGAAATTACGAATTAAATTTTTTAAAAAATTTCTATGTCATTTTTGTTTTTTGTTTAAAACAAAAATATTGAATGTAATAAAATGTCAGTAACCAGCACCGCCAATCTTACAAATTTCCATGTTGTGAAATCCAATGTGGGTGTTGATACATCATTCTTCAACGCATTCGAAATTATCTGCGACACGTTAGTTGCGGAACACATCGATGCTCCTACAGGCAGCAAGCTTGATTTAGAGGGGTATGTTGGTATCAACGTCGATGCCGCATTACAAGGAGTCACGACAATCGCTGGCGCCCCTGGAACAGCTCAAACTGTTTATATTGGCGGTAATGATGCGGTTACCACCTCTGCAGGATGGGGTGCTAACACAGGAGTGAAGACTGTGAATATTGGGACAGCATTAGCTGCAAATGTTGTAACTATCGGTAGTACGACAGGTGCCGCAAAAACATTAATTAATGCTCTCACTCGTCCAGTCATATTAACATCCGTAAGAACAGCCCTTGTCCCCGCTGATAGTGGAAGTGTAATTGTAATTGATTCTGCTGCACCAGCAATCACATTCTCTGGGGCAATGGTAGCTGGTAACTTCTTTGATTTTATTTGCGGAACAGCAGCCGGTAGAGTTTCAACTATTTCTACAGGGGGTACAACACCAGCATCAACACTTATTGGTGGTATATCTGCTATTGATGATACTAAAACCGATGCTATTTCGTTTGTTGCGGTCGCTGGTAATAACACTATTACAACAGCGATTGTTACATTCTTGGGAGGCTCAACAATCAGACTCACATGCTTATCATCTTCAGTTATGTTAGTGAACGGAAATTTCTTAACATCTACCGTTTTAGGAGCAAGTCCTTTTAGTACGGTATAACATTTTCCCAAAAATGAAAAATTTCTTTTTAATTGTAAAAAGAAAAATGTCATTTCCTTCGTCTAAACATTCATCTTTTGACCATCAACAGCTTGAGCCTGTCGTTTGGAAGAAAACTGTAGTAACGAAAACAACAGAATACACCCCTGAACAGCGAGCTATGTTAGCAGGTGGCACATCTAAGACGTTCAAAAATCTCGATTCTGATGACCCGCTCCCTCCAAAATATTTGTCAAAAGAGTTTCGAATCGCTCTTCAGCAAGCACGCACAGCAAAGAAGATGACACAGAAGCAACTAGCCCAAGCTTGTTCCGTAACAGAGCATGTTATTAAAGCGTTAGAACTCCCAGATTCTCCCCCTCCACCACCAGCTCTCCTCGCAAAAATTAATCGCGTTCTAGACGCTTCTCTGAAGAAAGATATGTAAAAATTAATATTATACAATATTAATTTTTCATAGGAACGAATGTTAAATAATATACACTATCAATAAATGAAATCTGTTGTTGAAACATCAGAAGAGAAAAACATTCACATGCCAAAAATGGATAATATTCCTGTAATATTGAAAGGGAAGGAGGGCGACTTAACACATCCCCATTAACAAGAAACACATTTCTGTTGTACGATGAATTCGGAAACATTATTGAAAAAATGTCTAATGATATAACGTGGAAATTTTACACACAATAAATAATTAAAAATTAATTATTTTTAGAATAAAATATGTCTTCCGTAACAAGCAACGCTAATCTTCCAGATTTCACGAACAGAAAAACGAACGTTGGAGTAGACACATCAATATTTAACACATTTGAAATAATTTCTGATACAATTATAGCAAATCATATTTACGCTCCTTCTGAAGGATTAGATTTAAACGGAATGATTGGAATTAATACAGAATCAACAGCAGCAACAGAAACAACAACGATTGGTGGAACACCAGCAGCATTCACACAATCTGTATATATCGGAGGGAATAATGGAACGACGTGGGGAGGGAATACGGGAGACAAAAATATTTATATAGCTAATTCAACAGGAACAAACAGCGTTACTGTTGGAAATTCTGCAGGCACAGGTAGTATCGCATTACAATCTCCAATCACATACAGAATTGGAACATCTACTGTTACAACAACAACTCTTCTATCAGCTGCAGATTCTGGAAAAATTATATTTTTATCGAGAACGAACGGAACAATAATAACTCTGCCAATTGCGTCTGCAGGATTAAATTTCACATTTATTGTAAAAACACCCCTTTCTTCAGGTAGTTACGTAATTCAAGGAGCAACCCCCGCAGATTTATTTTATGGGGGTGTTGTCGCATTAGGAGTTGCTGGTGGAACAATGCAAACTCAATCACCAAACGGCACAACACAATATAAAATGACGATGGTTTTTAATGATAGTGGAGGACAAGTAGGCACAGAAATAAAATTCGTTTCAACGGGAGCTAACATATGGGTAGTTGGAGGAACAGCAGTATCAGCTACAGCTAATGGAACGTTCTTTACAGCTTAAATAATATAGAAAATAACTAAATGCTGACGGAAATACTCGATTCTCTATTTAGATGTTTTACTCTTGAAACTATCAGAAATCCAAATTGGTCTCGTCAACTGGGGGATAAATTAATAAGAATTAACGATAAATATAAATGCTAAAATATTTTAATTTAAAATATTTTAATATAGTTTTTTTGAGGACTTTTATACAGAAATGACGCCAGCTGGAACGTATCCAGAATACAGACGAAGACCTCCGTTCGATTCCATTGCAATATAGCGTTGCAGTTTGAGTTTCGTGTCGTTCGATGTGATGTTCATTCCACGGAATAGAGATGCGAGTCCTTCCTGAACAGCTGTGATTTCAATCTGTTTAGCACGAGCGTTATTTTCGACAAGAATACGAGCAGCTGTAGAAGATGTCTCAGTTGTCACACGTGTGGCGTTCGAGAGAATCGTTTCTACAAGAAGTTCAGTTCCACGAACAACATCAGCACGTTCTTTCTTAAGTTGCTGCTCCTCGTTTACAATAGATTTCATTTGTAAATAGTCTCCATTTTAAAAAATATAAAATGGATATAAAAATGAATTATTTAAAAGTATGAAAACATAATAAAATGTCACGTAAATGCCAACAATGTAAACAAACACTAGAAATTATTTATTTCATTGGAGAACAGAAACGTTGTAGGGTATGTTCAGAATCACGAAAGAAAAAATGTAAGTTATGTAATAAATATCCATGTTTTGGATTAAAAAACGATAATAAAATTCTTTGGTGTCGAGAACATGCACCTGAGAATGCCATAGATTTAAAAAATAAAAAATGTAAAGAAAATGGATGCAATAAAAGATCTAATTTTGGTTTAGAAAAAGATGGATTAATTCTTTGGTGTCGAGAACACTCACCTCCCAATGCTATAAATCTCGGCGATAAAAAATGCAGTTATGAGAATTGTAATAAAATACCAACATTTGGAATACAAGAAAATAAAAAAAATCTTTGGTGTCGAGAACACTCACCTCCTGATGCTATTGATTTAAAACATAAGAAATGCGAAGGGGATAATTGCAATAAAAATCCTTCTTTTGGGTTACGAGAAGATAGATTAATTCTTTGGTGTAAGAAACATGCCCCTGAAAATGCTATAGATTTAATAAATAAAAAATGTGAAGATGTTAATTGTAATAAAAGACCTAATTTCGGATTACAAGAAGATGGATTAATTCGTTGGTGTAGAGAACATGCACCTGAGAATGCCATAGATTTAAAAAATAAAAAATGTGAAGAGATTAATTGTAGTAAAAGACCTAGTTTTGGTTTGGAATTGAATAGAAAAATTCGCTGGTGTAAAAAGCATGCGCCTAAAAATGCTATAGATTTAACACACAAAACATGTAAAGAAGATGGATGTAATATACAACCTTCTTACGGATTGCAAGAAGATGGATTAATTCTTTGGTGTAAAAAACACTGTCCTTCAAACGGTATTATATTAAAAGGAAAAAAATGTCAAAAAAATGGATGTAATAAACAACCAAATTTTGGATTAGAATGCGATAGTAAAATTCTTTGGTGTAGAGAGCATGCACCTGAGAATGCCATAGATTTAAAAAATAAAAAATGTAATCATATCGATTGTAGTAAACAATCAAATTTTGGATTACAAGAAGATGGATTAATTCGTTGGTGTAGAGAACATGCACCTGAGAATGCTATAGATTTAAAAAATAAAAAATGTCAAAAAAATGAGTGTAATATAAGAGCAAAATATGGTTTTATAGGAAATATTCCTTCTCGATGCGCATCTCATAAAGAAGACGGAATGTTTTCAAATCCAAGAGCGAGATGTCTAATTCGAAATTGTAAAAATTTAGCACAATATGGATGTTCTAGAAGACAAATTCACTGCGAAGAACACAAAACTGAAAATGATATTCTTCTTTCTGAAAAAAAATGTTGTAATTGTGGAGCTATAGATATTCTTACGGAGAAAGGTGTATGTGTAACGTATTGTGCCGCCGATGAAAAATTCCAAGAGTATAAAAAACATGAAAAGAAAGATGAAAAAAGAATTCTTAAATTGTTAACAGATGAGTTTGGCGATCCTTCATCATATGATAAGATGGTAATTAATGATTGCGGGTATAGAGAACGTCCTGATATTGTTTATGATGTTCCAGAAAGTAAAGTAAGAATTATAATTGAGATTGATGAGAACGGAGATAAACATGCATCTTCGGGATGCACAGCAATCTCATCTGATGAGGTTGAGCTAAACAGAATGATAAACATATTCAGTTCGTTTGCTGAAACGACACATACCATCTTTATAAGATATAACCCGAATACGTTCTACAATAAAGGGGCTAAGAATAAAATAACAAAGAAAGATAGAGAAACACTTCTTATTAAATGGGTAAGAGAAATCATCAATAATAAACCTAATATATTTTTTGAATCACCTCTTGCTGTTCTGTATTTGTTTTATAACGAATACTCGCCATCTTCTTTAAAATTTAAATCAATAAATATTCTTAAAAATAAGATATACCATTGTTACAGATGTTTTGGTGATGTAGAAGATAAATATGATAAATGTCCTAGAATGTTTTTATACTATAATAAACAAGAATATCGAAATCATAAAGAAGAATGTCATTAATATTTCAAATAATTTTAATTATAAAATTATTACCATCTTATTGTATCCCTCCCTGTCTTTTCAAGGAAACCGTTTATCTCTTTGAACACGCAACTACCAGTAAAAGCTCGTGCATATTTAGATGCTTTATTAGCTCCGAGAGGACTTGGGTGAGAAGTTAGAAACTGCACATGCTCGTTATTGTCGGAAATCTCAGCGAAACAATCAGCCATCAATTCTATTGCGGGGTTACCCATCGCCAGCACTCCTATGTTCTTAGTATTTTTTAGAATATGTTTAATGACGTTCTTGGTGAAAGGTTTCCAAATAGATAGGTGTGTTCCAGCCTTCCCTTCACGAACAGTTAATGCGGCATTCAACATAAAACATCCTTGGTCAGCCCAATGAGAAATATCTCCTGTTAAATCGTCACATTTTTCTCCGCCGTTCTTAATCTCTTTGTATATGTTTCGAAGAGATGGGGGAATCTTCACTCCTCTATTCACGGAGAAGCATAATCCCATAGCTTCCCCCTTATTAAAATACGGATCCATTCCTATTATGAGGATTTTAATTTTTTCAAGGGGAATGAAGCATCGAAAAATATTCTCTCTTTCTGGAAAGAATGAATCCTCTGAAATACGCGTTTCGATATTTTCTAACATTTTCTTTTCAGATTCAAAAAACGTTTCCCATGTTTTCGGAACGTTAGATGTGAGCATTTTTGAGAATTGAATGAATAAAATTTTTTCAATTTTTTAAAAATGAATTATTTTATTTTTCAGAACAGAAAGAAATGTCTCTCCCATTAAACACTCCAATCTATCTTGATGAGAGTAAAAAATCTTATGTTACGTTATCACATCTCCCTGAGAATCTGCTGTCATATGTGCTGAAAAATTATGATATGTTGTTTTCATTACACCCAGAGAAACGAGACGGAGTGATTCACAAAAAGAATGGTGAATCTTCCGCTGGTACTATCGCTCGATATTATAAGAGTTATGGAAACACGCCGAAATACAATTCTGAGCTACATACTAGTTATATGTTCGGGGATATGAAGACAGCGACTGATGAATCAAATGAATCATCCATGCGAGAGCCAGTTCCACAAGAATTTCGCCCAGTGTTTGACTATTTTAATTCGACATGTGAAGAAAATTTGCCGTACAATCAAATGGTGGTGAATTGGTATGAGGATGGGAACGATTACATTGCAAAACACGCTGATTATGATGTTGGGCGAACATCTGATATTGTGGTGGTGAATATCAATTCACCACATATCAATTCACCACATATCAATTCACCAAACACAGAAGATGTGTTACGTAAATTCGTCCTTTCAGTAAAATCACAGAACACATGTGAGTCGTCAGATTATGATGTTGTCGTTCCTCAACTCGAAATCCCTCTAACACAAGGGCTTGTAATACGAATGGGTGGAGATGTTCAGAAGAAGTTTCGTCATGGTGTGCCGAAGAATTCAGAGGTAAAGACGAGTCGAATCTCTTTTACTCTTCGGCGATATGAGGATTAATTAAAATAGAGAGTGAAGCTCTCTATTTTAATTCGTATGTTTGCGCTGAAAGCGCAAACATACTACTACCCTTTTTACTCTCTATTTTAATTAATCCATCCTAATCCAGCTTCTTCTGACATAGGACGTGCATCAAACACTGTACCACTACCATCTAGACTACCTCTAGTCATCATCAAAGAATATTCATCCTCTAAATTCTCTTCGTTCAAAAAGTTTTCAGAAGCTGGGACGAAAAATAGAAGCACCCCTAAAACGAAACATATAAGAATGAGAACGTTCTCTGTCATTTATTTAATAATTTTTTAAAAATTATTAATTGAAATTAATATATTCAAGCTTGCGATGAGGATACATCTCATCAATCCGCTTACACAAATTTTGAAAATGTACCATTCTCTTTAATTCATCAGACGGGTAATCATTAACACGATTAAGAAGAGAGATATGAGTTTTCATTCTTTCGAAAGCTTCAGCGTTATTACCTGAAACTCCGATAATCTCTTCATACGTAATCTCTGCTAAAAAATTTAAAATGTGCCGTTGCGTATATGAAAGAGCGTTTCCTCGAATATAAGAATAGAAATCGTTCTTTGCCACAATACGTTCAAAGGCCGTTGAAAGAAGCATTTTTCTTTTTCTCAAAAAAAAATTTATTTCATTTTTATTCTATTATGTCATGCGCACTACATAAGGAATAGAGCATCACCGTTGCTAATCGCATCTTCAAATAAAAATCATTTGAGGGGGTATCTTCATACAATTTTTTATATATCTCCATTCTATCATGATTATCAGGTTCTCCGAAAGAATATCCATCATTTATTTGTTTCTGATCTTCGTCTGAAGAATATACGAAGGAATATAAAATTTTAATGGCTCTACTTCTTTGTTCATCAATAATTTCATTCGCCTCTTCTGAATAATGAAGAGCTTTTGCATAATTAAGATATTCATTTATTGGAAGATCGGGAAACTGTTCTCTGTTTTCAGAGATAAGAGAATATATATCGTTGTTCATTTTTCTTTTCTACAGAAAGAAAAATTTATTCATTTTAATAATCATATTTTCCAACTTGTTCTATTTCAATTAAATCGTACACACTACATAGAGCGTAGAGCATCATTGTTGCTAATCGCATTTTTAAATATTTTTTAGGCTCGTTATTGTATAGTCTTCGGTATTTTGATAAACGACGTGAATTACCTACTTCACCATGATCAGGCCAATTCGATGCTACTATTTCTTTATCGATAGGTTCTACTGAGTATACATATTCGTTTAAAATTTTAATTGCTCTATCTCGAGATCCACTAGTGTAAGGAATATCATAATGGAGGTAATTCATATATTCCATAAATTCATTTATTGGAAGATCTGGATACCATTGTTTATTTTCAACTATCAATGAATACGTTCTTTTATCGGCCATTTTCTTTTTCTCAAAAAGAAAAATTTATTCATTTTAAAAATGAAATATTAAGAATGGAATAAATAAAAGAAAATGCGAACATTTATTGAATTATGTTCAGGAGGAGGAGGATTATCAAGAGGATTAATTGATTCTGGAGATAAAAATAATTTTTTCTCCCCTCTTCTTCTTTCGGATAATGATAAGATATGTTGTGAAACATTAAAAAGAAATCATCCAAACGTTAATGTTCAATGCATCAGTATGTCCGATGAAAAATTTCAAGAATCTTTGGAGACTTATAAACGTGTTGATTTACTTGCTGCTGGAATTCCATGCCAATCTTATAGTTTTGCTGGGAAAAAAGAAGGATTGAATGATGAAAGAGGAAGTTTAATTCATGATTACGCAAAAATACTTAAAATTTTAAAACCAAAAGTATTTCTCATTGAAAACGTTAAAGGTATGTTATCTCATAATAACGGCGAGACGTTTGCAGAGATTTTACAAATATTAAACAAGAATGATAAATACAATATAACATATTCTGTTTTAAATGCAAACGATTATAATGTTGCGCAAAAACGAGAAAGATTATTTATAGTTGGTGTTCGTCGTTCATTTTCAGATAAAGAATGGATTCCTCCTAAAAAATTTTCTAATAAACCTGTTTTAAAAGATGTTATCGGAGACATAATAGATGAAACAAATGATGGATACACCTATTCAAAAAAGAAGAAAGAAATCATGGAACAGGTACCTGAAGGAGGGTGTTGGGTTGATTTACCACCTTCTCTTCAGAAAGAATATTTAGGAAAATCCTATAATTCAGGAGGTGGAAAAAGAGGAATAGCTAAAAGACTTTCAATGAATTCTCCATGTCTCACATTAACATGCTCTCCTTCACAGAAACAGACAGAAAGATGTCACCCAATACATACACGCCCACTCAATATTAAAGAATATGCGAGAATACAATCGTTTCCTGACGAATATATTTTTTGTGGGTCTATAGCATCAAGATATAAACAAATAGGAAACGCCGTTCCTGTAAATTTGGCAAAAGAAGTTGGTAAATCTATTTTAAACTTATTTGAATAATTTTTTTAATAAAAAAATTATTTCATAGAAGATATCAATGCTAGTATTTGACGTTTGACAGTTTTAGGAAAATGTGGAAATAAAAATTTATATACTTCGTTTCCTGATATCCATAAATGTTTTTCTGCATCATATCCTTTATGATTTTTAATAGAATTCATACTATTACCTTTATGTAAAGGTATTTTTCGTGAATCAGATTTTGTTGGGTCATCTATTAGAATTAAAAGAATAAACCCTTTATTTTCTTCTATAGATTTTTCAAGTTTTGGTAAAATCTCTTTTACTGCCATACTACCCTTCATTGTATTAAAACGATTTTTTACTTCAAAATAGTATTTATCTGAACAGCCATCAACTCCAGAATATGCCATTTTATCATAATAAACACTTGTATCATATATATCTTCCATAAACTTGCCTAATTTATTGCAGAACGCTTTACTTCCTGTTCGAGTTTCTTCTGTAAATCCACAAGCCTCTTCATATTCTGAATTTGATAATACTTTTGGAAGTTTTAACCAACCCTTTTTATGTTTTTTAAATATTTTCAAAATAGATTTGCAAGTTTTACGTTTTAAATATCCTATCCATCTTTTTTCTATAATAGATACAGCTGTAGATTCGTCCATTTAAGAATTCTTCAAAAATAAATTTTTTTCATTTTCCTATAATTTATTTTCAATTAATAAATGAGTGATGAAATAGCTAATTTTTTGATGAGACCGTCAAAAGCTATTATTCAAATTGTATCTCCCCTATCTACTTTAGGAGATGTTTCGAACGGGCTGACTGCGTTAAAACTCACTAGTGCTTCTGATTTACCAAAAACATTCACACGCTGGATTGATGAAGAAAAAATATCTCCTCCATTAGATCAAGGAACGTGCGGTTCATGTTGGTGTATGTCAACAACATCTGCTCTTAGTGATAGATTTATGATTTTAAAAAATATTTCTGGTTTAACATTAAATCCCCTAGTAACAGTATCTTGTGCGACTGGTGATGGTAGTTCAGGATGCAATGGTGGTTTACCGAGTACAGCCTTTACTTTCATGGAGAACAAAGGCGCTGTTGATATTCATGATGATAAATCATGTCAAACATGGCCAGAATTTTGTCATGGAACTGCAACCAATCCTCATCCAACAAATTGTGATAAATTACCTCCTTGCACAGATTTTAGCAATTGTAATTATCTATATAAATGTATCAAGGGAAGCACTAAATCTGGAGTAGTTGTTGATTCGAAAGGGAACGTTGACGTTGCTCAAACGATTATAAACATGAAAACTGAGATAATGAACAATGGAAGCATTGTTTGCTGCTATTTTATAGCTTATGATTTTTTCTGCCCTCAACTTAATCAAGAAGGATGGAAATCGACAAACGGAATTTATATTAACGGAAATTATGAGGATGAAATGAAAGGCCGACAACGACCTCAAGGAATGTCTGGTAATTGGGGAGATTTAATGATGGAAGCAGGAAATCCTGCAGGCCATGCCGTGACGATAGTTGGGTGGAGTGAAGGCGATGCTGGAAGTAAATATGGAACAGTTCCATATTGGATAGTTAAAAATTCATGGGGAGAGCAATGGAATAAAGGAGGATTTTTTAAATATGCTATGTATGATGAGAAAAAGGGGATAAACACAAAACTGGGATTAGATATACCCATAAAATTTAAAAACCAACTTTTTGGAGGAGCAACAGTTGCAATGCCAGATGTTTCGAGTGGCGCGCCTTACGGTCATGAGACATCTTCAGCAAAATCTAAAAAAACAACAGGTTTTGTGAAGAAAATTGGAATGTATGTTGGAATAGGTGTAGCAGTTATTGGATTGTTATTTCTTCTATATAAATTATACAAATATTATACAGACAATTCTAATCGAAGAGATTATCTTCCTCAACCAATTAAACAACCTCCTGCTTTTGAAAATCCGCCATTAAACCCTTATGTAAGCAACCCTCCAAAACAACATTATGTACCATCTCCAGATAGAAGCTCTGGAATTGGAACACTATCAGATTTTGAAGGAGCCTCTTCGATGGGAAGCCCGTCGCCAGCAGGAAACGCGTATGATAATTCTGGAGATATGTTCAGTAATAATTTCAGAAGCAATAGGGTGTATTCTTCACCATCATCTCGTTCAGCTGGAACATCCCCTATTAATGATGAAGCGTTTGCATTTCATTAATTTTTCTTTCGTAAAGAAAAATTTTTAATTAATACTACGCTTTCTATAAAAATAATAAGAAAGTAGAATAGAAATAACGATACATATAGTTACAATAATTTCTAAATGTGGAGAAGTACAATGTGTTTGACGTTTATCAATATGCGCATCACGTCCAGCGATAAACGTAACACGATTATGAAGTTTTGATAAGGGAATGGGGCGATTAAAATTAATCCATGGTTTAGTAGCCATGACTCTTCTTGAATACCCCGTTGAAGGGTCAATCCCTCCTCCTTTGTAAGTAACATCTGTATCTATTGTTTTTCTTAAGGCTTTTAATTCGTCCGTCTCAGCCCAAACATTGGGAGCAACATCATGAGAGAAAGGATAGAAAAAATCCGGAACACAAGCAATAACGTTTTCTTCTATTCCACATTCATTATTTCCTCTTTTCATTCTAAAATACCCGTTATCACCCCAATCTGTCCCCCAAGAATTTTTAATTATCCAGAAGGGAATTGGTGGATTCATTAATGAATCCACTCCCCATCCAACAATCTCTATTGCATGTCCTCCTACTTGCTCTCCTTCTCCATTCCAAGAATAAATATCTTTCTTAGGATTGAATTGATAAAAGTCAGAATACACTTTCATACCGGTGCTAACTGGCCCCCATCTGTATATATCATATCTAATATTATATTCATTTCCTTCATCCTCCTTTGTTCCGGCAACAGCATAAAAATGCTTGCATCTGTAGGCTCTCCCAGCATCTCCGTATTCTTCCCCCGTAAAAATATTCAAATGCGAATTGTAACACATATCTCCTAATGCTCCAGTAACTGACGTGCAGAGAGGAATTGTTTGTTCTTTAGAATTCGTTCCTAACGAAGAGAAATCAAGAGGATTATTTGATAAATCGTAAGGAACACAAGATTCTTCTACAGTTCCATATAAATAAAGATATCTCCATGCGTTATACAACGATTCACCGTTACAAGCACCAATTAATACACCCTGTGCAGAAACAGAATCTGTTTCTATTAAAGCTTCTTCAGGATGTTTAATTTTTGTTTCTTCACCCTGTGCATCACATAATATCATTTTTGCAGGAGATAAAACAACGTGCATCATTCCTTGCGACTGAATATTAAATCTATCAGCTAAACATGAAGTGGTAGAAAAACTCCAGCATGATCCGCAACTGCCTTGATTTAATGGAGGAACAATTAGCCCTCTCCAAACAATACGTCCGTCGAATGAATCTGGTGCTTTCATAATCTCTTGATGTTTGGGTTTAAATTTTTGAAGTTTATCATATTCTTCTTCAGTCTTCTTGCTCTGGTCTCGAAGTTGTGTGTTTAGAGGAAAAGCTTTAATTTTGTCATACAGAAGAGGAGATGTTGATTTTAATTTTTGAAGATAATTATTCATTTATATTATTAAACAAATTATGTTAAATGATAAAACACATTATTAAAAAAATTCTCCATTTTTAATTTTATATTGGAGAAAAATGATTTTTTAATAATGTGTTTTATCTATTAAATGATGCGTAAATGCCAGCAATGTAAACAAACATTACCTTTAATCAATTATATTGGGAAGCAAACACGGTGCAAATCATGTACAGAATCTCGACAAATAAAATACAAGAGTAAATGTCAAATTGAAAATTGTACAAAAGTTCCTTCGTTCGGTTCAAAAGAAACTGGAGAAATTCTTTGGTGTAAACTGCATGCATCTCCTACAGCTATAGATTTAAGAAGTCGAATATGTGAATATTCTTATTGCACAAAACGATCATCATACGGATTAATTGAAGAAGGGAAGGTTAGATGGTGTGTTACACATAAAGCTGAAAATGCTATACTTATATATGGTAAAAAATGTGAATATGAATCATGTAAAAAAATTCCAGTATTCGGATTGATAGAAGAGAATAAGGCGAGATGGTGTTCTGAACATAAAATCGATAATGCAATAAATTTAAAAGATAAAAAATGTGAACACCAACAATGCACAAAAAGACCACATTATGGGTTAATTGAAGAAGGGAAGGTTAGATGGTGCGTTACACATAAAGAACAATCAGCCATTCATTTGACATCAAAAAAATGCGAATATGAATCATGTAAAAAAATTCCAATATTCGGATTGATAGAAGAGAATAAGGTAAAATGGTGTTCTGAGCATAAAATAGCTAATGCAATAGATTTAAAACATAAAAAATGTGAGATAACATTTTGCAAGAAAATAGCATCATATGGTTTACACGGTGAGAATACTGTTAGATGGTGTTTTGAACATAAAATAGCTAATGCTATTAATCTATTATGCAATACTTGTGAATATCCTCATTGTTTAATACAACCAACATTTGGATTAATTGAAGAAGGAAAGGTTAGATGGTGTGCTACACATAAACAATATAATGCTGTTGATTTAAAGCATACTAAATGTAATAATTGTGAAAATCGAGCAAGTTATGGGTTTATAGGAAATTTTCCTTCTCACTGCGTCCAACATAAAGAGGATGGTATGTTTAAAAATTCAAATGCTAAATGTTTAAAAAGAAATTGTAAAAATTTAGCTACATACGGATGTTCAAGAAGACAAATTCATTGTGAAGAACACAAAACAGAGAACGATATTCTTCTTTCAGAACGAAAATGTTCTAATTGTGGAGCTATTGATATTCTAACAGAGAAAGGTGTCTGTGTTTCGTATTGTGCTGCTGATGAAAAATTTAAAGAATATAAGAAGCATGAGAAAAAAGATGAGAAGAGGATTCTTAAATTACTAACAGAGGAGTTTGGTGAGCCTAGTTCTTATGATAAGATGGTGATTAATGATTGTGGGTATAGAGAACGCCCTGATATTGTTTATGACGTTCTTGAGAGTAAAGTGAGAATTATAATTGAGATTGATGAGAATGGTGATAATCACACTTCTTCAGTATGCACAGCAATATCATCTGATGAAGCTGAACTGAATAGAATGATAAATATATTTAATTCGTTTGCAGAGACGACGCATACAATTTTTATAAGATATAACCCGAACACGTTCTACAATAAAGGGGCTAAGAATAAAATAACAAAGAAAGATAGGGAGACACTCCTCGTAAAATGGATGAGAGAAATTACAGATAATAAACCTAATATATTTTCAAATTCCCCTCTTGCTGTTCTATATTTATTTTATAATGAATATTCACCTTCAATAACAACGTTTAAATCTATCAATATTCTTAAAAATAAGATTTACCATTGTAGAATGTGTCAAGCCGACGAGGATAAATGTCCGAGAATGTTTCTATACTACGATAAAGAAGAATATCGGAAACATAAAAAGACATCTCATACACAGAAAGAATAATGTATTTTATTTATAAAATATATTTATAGAGATATATAATAATATAAATGTCATTAGCCATCGTTGTTTTAGGACATGTTGAAAATTCTGATTTTCATAAAGCTTTAGATGCTTGGAGACAACAGAACGGAGGAACGTTCCCATCTTCTGTAATGATTGATGATGGGAACGATGCGAATTTACGATTTTATATGACATTAAGAGATTTAGATAGTGTTAATATAAGAAATATGACAGCGAGAGATGTTGTTTTCACTGTTCGAGATTATTATCTTCTTCAGAACACAGAGATTGTAAATACAACAAAACAGATACTGATTATACGTTCTGGAGAAAGTGATATTTTAGGAATCCCGTATTACCACTGGAATGGAGATGAGCGTTCTCAAGGAGAATCTGGAATAAATTATCAGAGATATAACGACCTTAAGAACAAAGCGAATAGACTTAATATGAAAGTAGTAGAATGTGTTTACTAAAAAATGAATAATTTTTTCTTTTGAATAAAAAGAAAAATGAATTTAGCTATCGTTGGAGGGAGAGATTTTACAGATAGAAAAAAATTCAATCAGATTGTTGATGAATGGCTTGAAAAAAACGGATGGCCAGATTCTATTATTTCAGGAGGAGCAACAGGTGTTGATTCTATGGCAGAACGATATGCTGAAGAGAAGAAAATCCCGTTCGTCAAATACCTTCCGGAATGGAACGCTCATGGAAAAGCAGCTGGTCCAATGCGAAACACACAGATTGTAAACGCTGCAACACACATGATAGCTATGCCAACAAAAAATTCAACGGGAACATATGACAGTATTAGAAAAGCTGAAAAGAAGAAGATTCCTGTAAGTGTGTATAATGTTTAATTTAAAATAAATCTCCTTCCATCTCCAACAAAATCATATTTTTTAGTACAAATTACGAGTCCGTTATCTCTTAATTCCATAATATTTTGAATATCAACAATATTTGATGATGTATTTTTCCATATATATCTCGTATAGTTTGTATGTTTATCATTAACATAACAAGGCATATTATGTTTACGCATATGAAAATTAGATCTGATTATATTCCCCTTTCCTAAATAATCTGTTATAATAAAATCGTTTTCGTGTGATAATTTACGTGTCCAATGTTTCGAAAACGGTTCGCAAAAAAATACAATGTTTTTCTGTATGCTTTTTTTAGACATGTTTTCTTTTTCAAAAAAGAAAACAATTATTCATTTTTAAAATTAATAACTCCAATGTGATGTTATAGTAAGTTTAGAGAGGGATAGCGATATATTGTCTCTTCCCAAATAACGAATGGTGATAGGGGGATACATTACGTCTGCCTGTCCAATAAACAGTGATACTATTCATATATGAATTGAGAGACGTTGGCATTTGATGTTTTCTATAAAATAAATTGTCTTTCGTCCATGAAAAATACGTATTCTGTTTTGTATTATGTCGGCCTGCAGTTTTCCGACAAGACATTTTCTTTTTCTAAAAAGAAAAATAATATTCAATTTGTCTATAAATTTTTTATTGTGGTTTTTCTATTTATCACTTTACTATCAACTCCGTAAAAATAAGAAACAATATATTCGATTCGTATTATAAATGACGATTGAGAGAACCAACCAACCACTTCTAAATATCTAGGCATGATTTCAGAAGGCATATCATGTTTCTACAAACTCTCTTCCCTGTTTTCCAATACATAAATCCGTCAGCAGATTTTCTTCTGTACGACATTTTCTCTTTTCTAAAAAGAAAAATTATATTCATTTTTTATCAGATGTTTTCGGAAGAACTGGTGAGAGAAATTTTGGAAGAGGGATACCTGCGCCTTCCATTGATTTTAGATTCATTCCAAATTCTGTAAGAACTTCTGAAAGAGCGTTTCCAGCACCCTGTCCGTAAATAGTCATTGCAGTCTTTCCTAGAGCAGCACCTTGTTCTTTTGCTATTCTCACCTGAATGTCTTTTTCGAGAGCTAAATATGTTAAAATTGGAGGGCGGTCTTGAAGAGCCAATCCTATAGCTTCCATACCTTTTGCTTGAGCCATTAAAGTCGCCTCTGTTCCTGATGCAATAGCTTCTAGACGAGCTTTTTCAGCAATAGCAGCATGTTCAACTTTTAATTTTTCAGCTTCCGCCGCACGAGTGACAGCATAATATTTCCCATCAGCATCCATCATTGTTTGTTCTTTTCTTACTTGTGTTTTTGTTAATTCTATACTGCGTTGTTGTTCTAGTTGTTGACGTTGTTCTACAACTGCTACATCAGCTTCAAGACGAGCTTTTAATCCTGCTACTTCTTGAGCAGCAGCTGTTGATTTTGTTTCATTTTCTAATTTTGCTGCAATCTGTGCATTAATAGTCTGAGCTTTTAATCTAGCTAATTCTGTATCACGAATCATTTCTTGCTCTGCTACTTGCACAGAGAGAATCGCTAGTCTAATTCTTTCTGCTGTTTTTTGTTCTTGAGCGGCAATGTTTCCAGCTTTCTCAAACGCAGCAGTTTCAGCTTTAGCTTTTGCAACAACCTTTGCTTCTTCAATCATAGCAGTAGTTCCTAGAACATCAACATCCCCAGATGTTGTAATACTGTTATTATGTAAACTTACAACTTCTAATCCGAACGGTTCTAACGCTTTAGAAATTTGTTGTTTCATTTCTTTTTGAAACTCATCTCTTCCAGCGAACAGATTTTGAACCGTTGTGCTTCCAACATAAGGCCGATACATACCTCCAACAGTATCTGAAATGATCTGAAAACGATCTTCGTCAGTTTCAAATGATAGAGCGTGTGCTATAATGGCCTGCGGATCTCCCTCTCGTAAACGCGTAGTAATAATTGTTGGAAGTTTAATAGGAATCTTATCAGAATCTCGAAGGTTTGGAGGGTCTATTTGTATTTGATCTGCTGTTGTTGAAATAGTTTTTATGTGTTGAAACGGCCAGCGAATGAACACACGTCCTGTTTGAATTTTAGGAATTAAAAATCCTGCTCGAGTCAATACCTGAGAAGCTTTTGCAGTATGAATACGCGTTGAGATAAACGCAAGAAGAGAAGCTGCTCCTATTCCTCCAATTATGAGAGATAACGAAGGTGGAGAAGGTTTATCATCTTCTTTCGATTCTTTACGCATTTTTTCCATTTTAATAAAATAAAAAAATTTTCATTTTTCATATATTCATTTTACCGCTGCCATCTCAATTCCTTGTGCTGGAGCATCAACGAACGTATCCTTTCTAATCATCAATCCCAGCCCTAAAAGTGTAGCACAGATTCCTCCTACCGTAGCAAAAATCCAATCAGAACCGAAGTGCTTCGGAGTAGTAGGGTCTGTGTGTGGCGGCGTGTAAGAATCACCGTAATTTCTGTTCATACTGAGATTCCAAATGATTGATGATGAGAGAATGCATAACCCAGCAATGAAACATAACACACCAGTAAAGCCGGCAGATGATGTAAAAGAAACAAGCATAGCGAGGAATAATAAAACTATAGACGATAAATATAATCCTTGAAACGCTCTAAACATTTTAGTCTGCCAAGTTTTAGGGAGAGTATCATTAGGGATTTCAGTTTTGTCTGTTCCATTCGCGGCGTATATGTAGAACTTCCCCTTTTTACTTCCTCCTATAATAATTCCACTATCATACACGCTCCAATTCGGACGGAAGAAACAGAACATTTGTAATGCTATAAGGAACGCTATTCCTATGGCAATAGATATCATATTTATTTGAATTAAAATAAATATTTTATTAATAATATCGAATTTGAATGGTCAAAACAATACCTTGTCGTTTTAAATATTCTCTAAAACTATCATTTCTATCAAAAAATTCCCCAATTAATTCAATAGACGCACGACCAACGATAAAAGAAAAAAATTGTTCTTGTTTAATATCAGTAAATGATTCTTGTGTCAATAAATAAATATTTATAGGATTGTTACTTAAATAGTTTCCATCTGTTGATTGTTTATATACAGGATGATTAGGTAGCGTGCTATAAACTTGCTCATCTCCCATTATTAATAATTTGTTTTTTACAGATTGTTGTCTGTCAATAAATCGACCTCCATCAAAAGTAATTGGAGAATGAGGAGTTTCTTGATTTCCGTAAATTTTGTAATTATCATCGTTTACTTCCCAGTATATTTTACCAGAAATAAAAATATATCCTCTAATAATACAAAGATAATGTGGAAACTGATTATTAGGGTCAGTATATTTTATTTCTTGGTTATATTCGTGAAAATTTTCGATTTTATCCATATTCTCTTTAATAATATTATATAGAGAAGCTATATCTCTTTTCAATGTATTAAAATCATAACAAACCTTAAATTCTTCTTTATGATATGCATTCCATCCATTTTTTTTACAATAAGAATTATATTTTCTTATATTTTGATGCAGTGATTCTTCGTCGAGATTTCTATCGAAACATAATTGACGTAAATTATAAGCATCTTGAATTATCTTTCTTTCTGTTTCAACATTATCTTGATGGTTGAGAGGTGGCATTTTAATTTGTTTCATAAAATAAAATTATTCATTTTTAAATAATATCCTTGGATTAATAAAAAATGGCTGAAAACGGCAGTCTCTATTTGTACCCCCAAAACAGTTGTCCTTGCTCTGAAAGATGTGTTCCTTCAGGCGATAAATTAGGAATGGTGTATTCTAACAAATTAGAAGATAATAAAACTATAACTCCTGCAAGCAATCTCGTTTGCAACGTTCCCGAAATGTTCAAACATTGCGAACAGAGAGTTCTTTATTCTAAAATTCCTTATGGAGCAGATAAAAAAACTGGGTTTGTTAATATAAATCCTCAAGCATACACTGAACAATACTCAAAAGATTTTGGAAAGGTAATGAATCCTCCAATGTCAGGATTTCCACCTATCACATACGCAACTAACGACCCAAGATTATTCAATTCCCCGCACGCACAGCACATCACATTAGATAGACCTCCAATCACTGGCCAAGTAAAATTAAATGAAATTTACGATGAGAAATTTAGAAATTATGGAAATATCAGAGGTGGATATTCTTCCGTGAATGATGGTCAGATTCTTTATTACGTTGGAAAAGAAAGAGAACAGGCATATTTTGCCCCAATATTCTCTTCTCCAGCATCTGTAACAACGTCATTCTACAAAACGCCCATGAGCGGTATAGTTCCGGAATATCAGAGAGGATTCCAGCCATGGGTTAACCCTACGATTGACCCTAAGAATGATTGCGCCCAATTCTGTGGAGCTTTTGTTCACGATGAAGATTTTCACAGGCAAGAACTCTTCAGTAATTACGAAATACAACAAAAGAATCGTATTTTTACGAGAAGAAAATAAATTAGAAACATGTAAAATATTTATTATTTTTCTCAATAATAAATGGAGAAATGCAATAGAACAGATTTAGAAAATAAGAAATTAGTTCATGATAATTATCTTATTATTTTTATGCATCAGAACAAAGGCGATATTATTTATGAATGTTTCAGTTTGAAAGAATTAATGGAATTATTAAATGAAATGAGCATACGTTATGAGGATGGAAAGGAGGATTTAGATTATTTCGTTCTTCCGTATTCTGAAATAAGAATTAATTATGAACAGCTTGTTAAATATTTAATATGGCAGAAATTTAACACGTTTGAAATATTGTCAAATACAACTGATGATATATTCGATATCGTTCCTGTATCAAGAAAAAAGGTAACGGATATGCCACATTCCTTAAGCCAGTGGAGTTATCCTGCTGCAACGGAACTATCTCCTGAAGAATTTGAAGAAATGAATGAGATGCGCGCAATGTTAGATGGAATAAAATACGGAACTAAATATGTGCTTGATGAAACAGTGACACGATTTGATTACCCTGTTGGAGAAGGAGTGAATATGGAATTGCATAAGATACCTTCTATAATGCGTCCTCTAGAAGGAAAAGCTGCTCTCTTTAATCCAAAAGCAACGTCTTTTAATCCGAAAGCTTCCCCGTTCGTTCCGTCCAAATAAAATATATATTTTTGAAATATATATTTATGAAATATAAATGTCAAGATGCCGCACACCTCCAACATATATTGATAACGGATTGATTATCTTTGTTCATTCTACATATGAAATATATGAATGCTATGATATCTTAGAAATTTCAGAAATTTTACTTTTTGGTAATGAACAATACGTTACCCTTCCGCATTCTAAATATAAAATAAATAGAGATCAAGCAACTAAATATATTTTAAAACAGAATTTTAATACGTTCGAATTAGTCTCTCTCCCTATACCTAAATACGTTAAAGTTGGGGAATATTTTAATAACGTTTATTTTGATTTAAAAATAATAGATAGATTTCTTCTTTTTGATGGAGAAAGTGGAAATCTGTCACTCCCATATCGTGAAATGTCAAACACTCACATGCCAATAAAACATGAGGAAGATATTAAGGAAGCAAACGAGATTCTTCAAGAATTAAAGAATAATAGAATTGAAGATGAATATGATGAATATAGTACAGATGTTTCAGAGAGATTAATTAATAAAATAAAAAATTATGCTGTAAATATTGATAAACAGACCCTTCCTCTAGATAGAACATTAATTATTTTTGTTCTTCCAAAATCGTATGACTATCAATCTTATGGAAGAAAAATAATGTGTTACACTGTTGAAGAATTATTGAGAATGACTGTTACTAATCAACATATTAAGGAGGGAATAAAATATATAACGTTGTATCTTCCATTAACAAGCTATATAGTTGAATATAAAGAGTTTTCTAGACTTATTTTTTCAGAAAGATATAATACGTTCTCGTGTATGTTATCAGATTTGAAAAGCCATAAAATTGTTCTTCAACCGATTGAGAGAAAAGATTTAATAGGATTAGATACATATTCAACGTGGATGGAACCTAAATCTAGATTAGAGAGAGATGCAGATATTGTTAATTATGAAACTAGAGAGCGAGCTGAACAACAAATTGCATCAACAAGAGAAATAGAAAAAATGCGAAATGAAGTAGTATCAAGATTTGACGAAATTGTGAATAATTTGTTAGATGCTGAACAAGAAGAATATTATAGATTTAGTGGAAGAAGTAATGATTCAACTCCTATCTCTCATCCGACAAAAAAACAATTACGTTCAGTAGGAGGAAACAGTCCTGAAAGTCTTGGAAAACGAGGACATGAAAATACTTCATCATATAAAACTAGAATTCAGCCAGTATTAAATAGAATTGGAGCTATACCAGCGAGAACTGCGACAGTTCAACCAACTACAGTTCAACCAACTACAGTTCAACCAACGACAGTTCAACCAACGACAGTTCAACCAACGACAGTTCAACCAACGACAGTTCAACCAACGACAGTTCAACCAACGACAGTTCAACCAACGACAGCTACACCACAATATTATTTTATGGCAAAATGTGATTTTAATTTTTCTGATGCTAGAATTAAAGATATTAAAAACTATTTTAAAAAAAATGAATCAGTTACTGCATTTAATTTAATATCTGATTATCTCGGCCAATTAAGATCTTTAAGAGATGCAATAAATAAAAAAGAACGATACGATACTATAAATAATTTATGGAAATGTATTCAATTGGTACGAAACAAACTTCCCAAAAATATTGTAGATTATCTTCGTTCTAACAATCTATTTTGTGAATAATATTTTAAAATTAAATATTATTTCTCCTTACATTTTTCGACATCTTCACATTCAAAACATCGTCCGTTATCTTTAAAATTTTTTATAAATTTTTCAACTTCAATATCATCATTGGCATAAATTTCACATGAATGTTTTGTTACACGATTCTGTATATTAGGTGCCAAGTAAGGCATGTATTTATATTTTTTAGACACGTCATGTACATATTCGAAAGTAACGGTGTATTTTTTACTAATTGAATTTAATACATTTAAAAGTGTATCACAAAAGTTATACGTTATATTGTATAATCTTCTTGAACATCTGTTCATTTTTATTGTGTCTTCCAATAAAAATTATTTTCATTTTTCTTTACAAGATTTCTCCATATTACCACAATCCCAACATTGTTTCTCTCTTTTAAATTTATCAATATATTTCTGAACATCTTCGTATGAATCCATATAAAGTATGTGAGATAATTCCTCAGTGTAATGTGTTGTTGTAAAAGGCATAAATATAATTACTGGGTGCGTGGATATTAATCTATTTTCAGTAGTTTCTCGAGGGAAAGTAAGTCGATACGTATAAGTTATTTGAAATTTATCTTTCGTCGGATGAATATTAAAACATTGCCATAAACATTTCCTATACGTAATATCAATTAGCCTACGAGAACACCGAAATCTATCCATTTTTCTTTGGAGAAAAAGAAAAATGTTTTTCATTTTTGTTTACATTTATCCACAGTTCCACAATCATAACACCACTTATTTTTCTCATCTATAAATTTTTCCACTTCCTCATCTGACGAAGAGAATAATGTTGATGTGTATTCGTCATTATATTTAGTATATTCTACTTTTCGAGGAATACAAACAAAACCAAAATGTGCTCCAAAAACAGGATACATTTCTTGTTGCGTTTCACGTATTTTTAATGGAGTTTGAAGACGAGTATTTTCTTTGAAAAAGAAAATACATACTTAGATTGAAATATAGAAAATAAATCCGTGCATCTTCTATACGTTATATTTACTAAACGTTTAGAACAACGAGACATTTTTTCTTTCAATTCAAAGAAAAAATTATTTTCATTTTTATTCTACATAATCTTTAACAAACTCTCCAACAGATTTATTCATCTTTACTTTATATAATTTATTTTCTATTAAATACATTTTCTTCCTTCCATCTTTGATTATTGGATATTCTATATTCGTTATTGAAGATGTTTCGATAGTATTTTTAGCAATTATTTTGAGCTCATTTTCTGTTATTCCAAAATAATCATACACGTCTTTATCATTCCATATTTTATCAAGAGGTGGGAGAGGTATCCACATACATGTAGAATCACTTATATCTTGAGATTTTTTTCGCAAACTTAAATAAAAATTAGGTAATTTGCATCGTATATAACTTAGTAAAGATTCTGCTTCTTGTTGAGAATTAACAACAAACGATATATAACTTCCAGAGTGAACTTCATCTGGAAGAGCAATAAAAGAATTTCCAAATTCACCTTTTGAACCGTTTGCACGGGCAGTTACAACTTTATATTTTTTAACTTCTGAACGTTTTATAGAATTTTTATCAATATATTTTATGAATCCTTTACCTTGAGCTATATAACATTTAATAAATCCATCTTTCATTTCATTTGACAATCGGGTATCATTCGTTTCTATACCGTAGCAACGACCAGCATACAGCTTTGTAATTTTATCAAAATGTAAAATCTTTAACACTAATGAATGGTATTTACTTTCAAGAATAATATCAAATATTCCTAAATCAATATATGTATTATTATATAAACATAATCCAGTATAATCAGTATCAATCATAAAATAATTAACACCGCCTTCAATTTTAACAGATTTTCCAAATATTTCAGACGCATCTTTGAATGTAATCATATAAACTATATTTTTATTACGCAACATTGTTTCTCGAAATTCACCAAGACCTTTTCCTCCAGAGAGCCAACGACTTGGTGTAACAAATGATAATAACTTACAACATTCAATATGTTTTTCAATAAACGTGTGATATAGAGGTGATGCTCCAGAAGTTCCATTAAATTCTTTATTGTATGGAGGATTTCCTATACAAATGTCAAAGATATCTTTTTCGAATGTGTTATATATATTTATTTTTAAGGAATCTCCTTGGTATAAATTTAATTTATATTTTCCGTGAACGTTAAAAATCTGATAAATTATGAAACAATTTTTTTTGGATAATTCACTCATGTATAATTGTTTTTCTATAATATGTTTATGACGTTTAGATTCATTCGGAATTTTATTTTTTAATCCTTCATTCAGTTTATAAAAAATAGCTATTGGAAAATTTCCCATTCCAGCAGCAGGATCATACCATGTTAATTTTTCATTCTCCCATATATTTTCATTATATTTTTTTAGCCAATATGTTTCAATATCTTTTAGCATTTTTTCAATAAACCACATCGGTGTGAAAACTTCCCCAAATGAACGTTTCTCAATAGTCTGTGGAATCAAACATTTAGCAAGTAAATCGAGAAGAGCTGGAGAGTCTTCTAATAATGCTTTCAATGATAGTTTAATTTGTAGAGTTATATTAAATACTTCTGTTGTTTCATTAAAATTTTCTTCAATTAATTTCTTTATAAAGTTTATCAGGTTAAAACATTCTTTTTGCGGTATACCCTTCCATAATGTGGAAGAATACGAATTAAAAATATCTAACAATTCTGTGTTTCCTTTAATAGTATTTATCATTTTAATAAGGTCGCTGTGTTCGTTTGACATATTTAAAACACAAATAAAAGGAATAATAACAGGAAGAACTTCTTTGGTAAAATTTATATTTTTGATTCTTTGTTCATCTTCTTCAATTTCTTCTGTAGAAGAACGACTACTGCCTGATGGTAATTTTTGTTCATCATCGGATTCATTTAATAAAACACCAAGTCTTATTGAATTAGTAGATAATTGCCCGATAAAATATTCATTTATTTTTTTCTGCGTATCAGAATCAAAGTCGACGCATTTATTTTTTAATTTATTGATTAAACATTCAACTGTATGAAGAGGATTTGTCAGCCATGTTGCTATTATTCGTTGCATAAGCTCTTCAGAATTTATTATCTTAGAATCAAGCATGTCTTTATCAATATTAATTAAATTATTTGAAGTAACATATTCAATAGTATTTTTAAAATTCATGTCTGGTTTTAACATAGAACATGTGTATAAAACACGATGAATATTAAAATCAACAACAATTCCATATTCTTTCCCTTTTGATTCTGTCATGCATCGAAACATTTGTTGAACAACTTTATCCATTGATGTGCAATCGTGCATAAGCATTACAGTATTGCATTCTTCAATAGTAATTCCTAAACTAATCATATTTCCCGCTAAGAGAATTAATCCATCCTTATCTTCTTCTTTTGCAGCAGAAATTAGAGAATCGATATGAGTTTTAATATCTGTTACATTGTCCTTCTCTGTTCGATTGATACATTCGATTGAATATTTAGAAAGAATCTTGTTTGATAACATAAGCTGTTTTAAATTTTTTGAAACAGTTGCAATATTATTTGATGGGAGGAACCATATTTGAACATATCCTTTTGTAGGAATTTTAGAAATACGTCCAAAAATTGATAAATCACCTTTAGGATAATCTTTCTCTTTTTCAGAACCAGATATGTAACGAAGAAATTCCTTTACAATATTTTTATGTATGAATTCTCCATTATTATTTATAGAAAATAATGTTGAAAATCCGAAACCATAAACAGAATTATTAAGATTGATAGAAGAGCGAATTTGTTTATAATGTTCGGGAGTAAACATTGTTGTCATTAAACATAGAGAAGGCATTTTTTTGTAAATATTAGAAATATCTTCGAGAGTATAACCACTTGTTATAAAATATTCGATATATTTATCTATATTAGGATGTTTTTGTCGTAATATAGATAAATCATCTGAAGATAAAGTTTTACAAAGTTTTTCGTCTTCAATATCCCATAGAAATTTACAATCATCTGGGATATTATATGTTGCCAGTGGTTTAGAATACGTAGCTGTAAGATATATTTTTTGCGTTGTCGGACATGAATATATGGATAATATATCTTGAGATAATGGTGTAGTTCCTCCATTATGTGTTTCATCAAAGAATATAACATCAAAATTTAAATCTTTTAATTTTTCTAACGATTTTTCATGTAGATAGTTTTCTATAAACTGTTTTGAACATATTATTATATTGTTTTCTTTAGAAACAAACTCTTCTAGAGATGTTTTATCCGTTACATGATATATATTAAAATTATGCAATTGTTGACAGTTATTAAAAATATCAAGATATTGTTCACTTGTTTCTGAAGGATTAGGAGTTATAACTAATATGTTTCCACGTTTAAATTTTGCACAATAACCAGCCATCATATAAGATTTTCCAGAACGGCATTTTTGTCCCCAACAACATGAGGATGATGGATTTTTTATTTTTTGAAAATATGTTTCTTCGATGGTCATATGCTGATGTAGATGTAAAAATAATTGAGCTTTAGGAGTAGAAAGCGTTTCTTTCCAATTAGGCGTTTGCGAAACATATTGCTTCAGTTTAAGAAACCCTTTGCGTAAATCTGAAATATCTAATACAGATTCAGGAGTTATGTGTTTTGTGATTCGCCTACTTGATGTGTTAGAATTTTTTGCTTTATTTAAAACTTCTTGAGCATTTTTTACACAAAGACCAATTTGATATTCTTTATATTCAGAATGTTTGTGTGATGTTACAGATACAATTTCATCTATTCCATATTCATCTATAGAATGAACACTATTATAATATTTACACGAAAATAAAATAAATCTGTTATTTTTTTTCAATACAATATCAGCAGCTCCAGAACTTTTAGAATTAAACAGTTTTTGACTAAGAAATTTTTTAAACGATAAAGGTTTTAATCCTCCATTATTAAAATTACCATATAAAATTTTGTAATTTTGAAATTTATCGATGCAATGAAACATCAACACAACTTTGTATAATGATTCAAAAATCTGACCAGCTTCACCACTATAACTAATACATTCATCTATAATTTCTTGTTCGTTATTCTTAAGAATAATATAATTAATAAAATCTTCGTTGGTCATATCGGAAAATTTCATTTTTAATTTAAACAGAGATGTGTTTATCTTACATTTAATTAAAAATATTTTTTCATTTTAGAAAAATATTTTTCATGTTATATTATATTTCTCGATAAATTTATCTTTTGTTATAATCTTAATATTAAGTGACTGAGCTTTTACAGCTTTCGATGATGTAAGCTCACTATCATTCTTAACAACTAAAATAGTTGTGTTTCCAGATACAGATGACATTACTTTTCCACCTTTTCTCTCTATTTTTTCTTGCAGAACAGCATCACGAAACCCGCTAAACACCACTTTTTCTCCTTCCAATCCTCCTTCTACTTCTTCTTTTTGATATGATAAAGCTTCTTTAGACATGTAAGGAGAGAGAGCTATAATCAGTCTATCAGCATATTTAATATTCTGAACAATCTTATCCGTTATCTCTTCTCCAAACCCTCTTATATTCATTATTCTATCATGCAATTCATATTTCGTCATCTCTTTGTAATCTTCAAGAATTGTTGGGAAATTATCAAAAAGCTCTTTTACACGTTTTCTTCCAACAGCAAATCCGAAAATAGCACAGCTTCCTAGAATCGTTGGAATATCAGCTTTCTTCATCCCTTCTCTTATGTTATTGTAAATTCGTTTTGCAGATTTTTCTTGAAATTTTGGAACAGAGAGAATGTCTTCATACGAAGCAGAAACAATTTTTATCAATGTATCGAATTCTGATTCATATAAAGCTCGGACAGTCTCTTCTGAAACGAAAAGGATTCCCATTTTCTGAAAGAATGTAGCAAGAAGTTTAATACATGAATCAGATGTATCTTCGGCCAACGATAATATATTAACACGTGTTTTATCCCATTTCCATTCCCCTTCAGGGGGCATATCAGGTGATGTCGATTTTACTACAGAAACAATAAAAGGGATTACTTGTTTTGACCTCGTTATTTTAATAACAGCTCCTTTTCCAATAGAATTATCAAAAATATATTTTGCGTTGTGTCCTGTTGCTCTTGAAATTGTTGTACCATCTATATCAACAGGTTCAATAATAACGACAGGTTTAAGTTGCAAATGCTTTGACACGTTCCATTCAACGCGTTTAACTGTTGTTTCAAGAACGTTCTCATCAATTAACATTTTAAATGCGAGAAGATAATCAGGGTTCCCTTCTGTGTTCCTTGTATATTCTTGATTAGGTTGAACAATAATTCCATCAATTTCAAATTCTGATTCCTCTTTTCTCTGAATAAAAAGTTCAGCAAGTTTAGAAAGAGAGAGTGCTTCGCGCTCTGTATGATAAACAGTGCGAAATCCGTTTTTTTCAAGAATAGAAAACGCTTCTTTCGGAGGGAGCTGAGAATGTGGAGAATCCACATTCTCCTCCACAGCTTTAGAAATCAATTCATATGCAATAAACTGAATATCATCTGTTCCTTTGCGAAGAGTTTTACTTCCTAATAATCCGGCTACCATGTTTCGGGCATTCTTATACGTTTTTGAATGTTTTTCAGCAAAATCTTTTTTTGAAATAATAAGCTCTCCTCGAACAAACATTGATTTTTTTAATTTCGGTAGATGTTGTATATGCGCAACAAGAGAAGATAAATCACTTCCTTCATCTCCATCTCCACGAGAATAGAGACGAGGCGAAGTATCGCCTCCCCCAGTATATTCTACAAGACATGATACACCATCTAGTTTATCTGAACATATGAAAAATTTTGTTTCTGAATATTTTCCCTTCCATCTCTCCCATTCTTTCTGTTCTTCAGGAGTTATTTTGTTTGCACTCCCCATCCAAAAAGGGAGAGAAATTTTTGGAGGACGCCCTTCTCCTTCTCTAATCTGTGCACCAATTTTTTTGTATCCTGTTTTTGCTAATACATCAGCAAGAACATCATATTTAGCATCTGAAAAAAGAGGAGTGTCCGTGTTATAATACGCATCTTTTGCGACATCAGCAATCTGAATTAGAACAGACGGAGAAAGAGTATCTAAATATTCTTTTAGAGAATCAAGATTTGATAATTCATTGATTCTCTTGATATGCTCCATTTTTTCCTTTCTTTCTGAAAAGAAAAATTATTCATTTTCTATTTAACATTAGGGTTTGTTGAAGATGAGAATTCTCTGTATAATAAAATTAGAACAAGAATAACCAAAACTATTATAACACATATAACAGCAATAGATTGATTTCTCGATAAACCATTCCATTTTCTCTTAATAATGTTAACCCAAGAATTTGAATCATCTCCACCTGAAGATGGGGATGGTGGAGTGGGTGTAGGGGGTGTCGGATTAGGTGTTGGAGAGGGAGGTGTTGGAGAGGGAGGTGTCGGATTAGGAGACGGGTTCGGTGTTGGGGAAGGATTTACAAACGTGCAATTATTCGTTCCATCATAAATAATAGTTCCATTAATTGTTCCATCATTATTTATCTTGTTTTCAATCAGACATGTATTCACAGACGGACATATTTCTTTTGTTCCTGCTTGCTTATCGTTATATCTCTTATAATCGCTCTGAACACACTTCGGAAAATAACATGTTCTATATTGTGGAACGGCTGTTTGAAGATCATGAGATAAATCCTTAAAAAAATTATCATATACTGCTGTCTTAAGAAAGCATCCACATATGGGGTCATTAATAGCATTATCTCCCAATCCATCGCAATAGCTTTGAATATTTTGATCTAAATTAACATTCGGAATTTCGGAATAGGCTTTGCATGTTGGAGTTGCCAACTTAGTTCCTTGGCAAATATTAACCATCATCTGGTCATATTTACCGTCAGTCTTATGCGCGTTCGCCCAAAGTTGACATTTTGGGTCAAACCCCATCACTATATCATTGTTATACACTTGGCCACACCAATTTGCAATAGCCGTATTACATTCATCACTGCCATCAGTCCAGCATAACGCACATTGATTATTTGTACGTTTTCCATATGTTGAAATATCAGGATTCGTTCCAACGATATCAGGGTATTTTCCCGTACAGCAATCCATCATATTGTTTAGAGGGAATATCTCTTTTGCAACAGATTCT
>JACCDY010061863.1_pt1 | contig 34624 bp, 38 predicted proteins | sample 7446391 | NCBI WGS metagenome assembly JACCDY01 (sample SAMN15323451, study PRJNA562643) | freshwater metagenome | isolation source: river surface water | place: USA:Blue River Watershed | collected 2017-08-18 | reverse complement strand
TGACCACAGCACTATTAGATCGGCTCACCCATCACTGCCACATCGTGGAAACGGGCAACGAGAGTTGGCGCTTCAAGCACTCTCAGGCGGTCAGCCTGAAGGTCAAACAATCCAAAACGAAAGGGGGTAAAAGCACAGAACAGCTAAACTTATCCACAACCGAATAAGCCAATTCTTTAAAAACCAGTGGCTCAATATTGGTTGCAAATACTGGCTCAGTTTGTCTGGCTAATCAACAGACGGTCACACAGGTTGGCGAATTCGAAACCGAGTACGAGCGCATGCCAGCTAACCACCGCGAGCTATTCGACTTGGCTGTGTCGCGTTTGCTAGATTACAAGCATCACCTAGAGGACGGCAACGACAGCACTGCCAGTGTTGTGATCAAAGTCGAACGAGAGACCGTTCTCCGAAACCTGATCGGCGCATGGTGCAGCGATCGTGCACGCGGGCGATATGTTATTCCGCAGGAGTTAGAGCTACCTGACGCAAAGCGGCCCGACCTTTGGTGGACCTGTACAGCTTTCAACGGTCCGGTACCTACCGAGCTGAAAATCGCTGACAACTGGTCGGGACTTGAGCTCTTCGAACGACTGGAAAACCAACTCGCAGGCGACTACCTACGCGACGATGCATCCGTCCACGGAATCTATCTGTTGGTCTGGCGTGGAGTGCAAAAACGCTGGCAGATGCCGAACAAGAAGTGGGTCGATTTCGATGGGCTTGTGACGGCACTTCAGAGCCATTGGGCGTCGGTGACGGGTGCGCACCCACGTGTTGAAGAGATTACTGTCATCGGCATTGACCTTACCAAGCGCGCGATTGCCCCTACTCCGGCTAAGAAGTCGGTGGCGAAGAAGGCGCTGGTCAAAAAGGTACCATCCCGAGAAAGGAGCCCCCAATGTCCACCTTTGCCAACCAACTCAAAAGCGAAATCAGCCGACTCGCCAAGAAGGAAGTCAGAGCTGAAACCCAAGCCTTGAAGAAGGCGTCGGCACAGTACCGCAGCGAAATCGCTGCGCTCAAACGCCGCGTTACCGGACTGGAAGCCCAGATCAAGAAGCAGGGCAACGGCGCTGCCCGTACGAAACCTGCAGAAAAAGCAGATGAGGAATCTGGCACCTCACGGCGATTCCGCGTGGCAGGCTTTGCTGCGCTGCGCAAAAAACTGAACATCAGCGCTGCCGAGATGGGCAAGCTGCTGGGTGTCTCGGCCCAGAGCGTGTATCACTGGGAAACGGGCAAAACCAAGCCCCGAGCCAGCCAATTGGCCGCTATTGCCGCAGTGAGAAAATTGGGTAAGCGTGCAGTCGCCGCCAAGCTAGGCGAGTCTACTGAAGCTTGATTTTTCAAAACGCCGATTCAATACCAAGGAGAAACTGAATGAACAAGGCTGAACTGATTGAAGCAATCGTCAAAGAAACCGACATGTCCAAGGCAGGTGCCGCACGCGCCCTGAATGCCGTGCTCGATACCATCGTCAAAACTGTGGCCAAGAAGCAGGACGTCCAGCTGATCGGTTTTGGCACCTTCAAGGCGGCCAAGCGCGCTGCCCGTACTGGCAAGAATCCCCGCACTGGTGAGAAGCTGAAGATTGCAGCGGCCACCGTGCCCAAGTTCAGCGCTGGTGCAGCCTTCAAAGCCGCTGTGAACAAAAAGAAGTGATCTGACTTGCTCAGACGTGCGGCCCTTCGGGGTCGTTTCAGTTTGCGATGGCCTGAAACTTTTCTTGCTGCTCACTCCAGAGGACCGGGATGGGGTGCTTGGTGAGCCAGTGCAGGTTCAGCCCCTTCGGGTGAGTGCCTTGAAGGATGCTGTCGATGATTTTGGGATCCAGAAGCGTCAAGCGCATGCACTCATTGACCGTGGCCTGATCCAGGCCTTCCTGTCGCGCAATTTCAACGCCACTGCGAACGATGCCCTCATCGATCAGCCGCTGCCAGTAAAAGGCCCGGGTGAGCCCTTCAATTAATTTGGTGTCTGGCAGCTTGGCAAAGTCCTTGATCGCCTGGGCAGCGTTTTCCGGAGGCTCAACCACGCTGCGACCACCGCGCTTGACGAACTTCAAGGGGATGAAGGTACTGAAATCCACAGGGTTTGATGTGTTGGCCACGCTGTTGCTCACCGACTGTGCGTTATTCATGCAGCCTCCAATTCAAGCAGTTCATATTCAAGTTTTTCATATCCGGCCAGGTTCCTGGGCGGCACACCGATCAGTGCTCCCCAGGCTTCAAATCGCCAATCGACATGCAAGCCCTCCGGTGCAACCGTGATGCGCTTGATGAGTGTGCGCACGATGTCTTGTTTGGCTTGCGTGGCCAACTGGTCCCACAGGCCAGCCGTGTTTTTGAAGAACAGCACCATAGCTTCGGGTTCGGTCAGCTCGGGGTTGATGACGCAAATCTGCTGCCAGCAGTTGTGGACCATCTGACCGGATCGCAGCACCTCGAGCACCTGCTCGGTCACGGATTCCTCTATGCCCGCTGCAGGCAGATTGGCAAACTCGACGGTGCCAGCCCCCATTTTTTGGTTCTTGTTGACCACGTAGTATCGGTACAGCTTGCCTGTGGTCTTGCGGGTGGCCATTGGTAGATAGAGGTCTCCATCGGGCGTGAACATCATCCCGCGCAGCAAGAAGCCATGCCTGCATTTCTGTCCAAAGGTCTCACGAGCCCGATCCCGGCTGTTTTCGGCCATGATCTCTTGCACGCGGTCCCACAGCGATTGATCAATCAGTGCTTCGTGCTGGCCTGGGTAAAAGTTGCCCTTGTGCCCAAGGTCACCGATGTACAGGCGGTTGTGCAAGATGGTGTAGAGGGCCTGCTTGGTCAGCGGCTTGCCATTCTTGCTCCTGACCCCTTGCTCCATGAGCTGCTTGACCATCAGGGTGGTCGAGCGTGTGGCCACAAACGAGTCAAAGATCTGCCGTACCACCTGGGCTTCCTCTGGCACCGCGACCAGCTTGCGGTTGTCTACGCAGTAGCCCATCGGGACTTGCCCGCCCATCCACATGCCCTTGCGTTTGGAGGCCGCGATTTTGTCGCGGATGCGCTCGCCGGGCACCTCTCGCTCAAATTGGGCCCTGCACGATCGTGAGCAACTGCAGCAGTCCAACCCCCAGGCCCTTTTTGCCGCAGGCGACAAGGTCGTCATCACCGATGGGCCGTTTGCGGGCATCGAGGCGATCTACCAAACAGCCGACGCCGAGCAGCGTTCCATGATCCTGCTGTCCATGCTCAACAAGCCCGTGGCCATGCGCATTGAGCCGGGTAAGTTGCGTAAATGTGGCTGATCGCAAAAAAGTCTGCACAGATGGTCCAGAAACGACTTGATAGCTCTGCCGCTTCGAAGCCAACATGGTCCGAACGAACAGAACCCAGCAGTCCACAAATCCACATGACCCCAGAAGATCCACCCAAAACATTTCGCGCCGCGCAGTACGTGCGCATGTCCACCGAGCATCAGCAGTACTCTACCCACAACCAGGCCGACAAGATCCAGGAATACGCTGATCGGCGCGGCATCGAGATCGTGCGCACCTATGCCGATGAAGGCAAAAGCGGTCTGTCCATCGACGGTCGCGCCTCACTGCAAAAGCTCATTGCCGACGTCGAATCTGGAAACACAGACTTCAACCTCATCCTGGTCTATGACGTCAGCCGCTGGGGGCGGTTTCAGGATGCGGACGAATCGGCCTATTACGAATACATCTGCAAGCGCAAGAACATCCACGTTGCCTACGTGGCCGAGCAGTTTGAAAACGACGGCTCACCAGTGTCCACTATTGTCAAAGGTGTCAAGCGCGCCATGGCCGGCGAATACAGTCGAGAGCTCTCGGCCAAGGTCTTTGCCGGGCAGTGCAGGCTTATTGAATTGGGCTTTCGCCAAGGTGGCCCTGCAGGCTACGGCTTACGCCGGGTGCTGATCGACCAGACCGGCGCCATCAAAGGCGAGCTCAAAAACGGCGAACACAAGAGCTTGCAAACCGACCGCGTCATCCTCATGCCCGGCCCTGACCATGAGGTGGCCACCGTCTTGCAGATGTTTGCCTGGTTTATCGAAGACGAAATCTCTCTGGGCGATATTGCCAAACGCCTCAATGCCCAAGGCGTCCGCACCGACTACCAGCGACCCTGGACCTACAGCACCGTGCGCCAGGTCCTCACCAATGAAAAGTACATCGGCAACAACGTCTACAACCGGCACTCCTTCAAGCTTAAGAAGAAGCATGTCAACAACCCGCCATCCATGTGGATCCGCAAGGAGGGCGCGTTTGAAGGCATCGTGCCACTGGACACCTTTCTCAAAGCCCAGGAAGTACTAGCCGATCGCACCCGCCGCTACAGCGACGAAGAACTGCTGTTCCACCTCAAGCGCCTGTATGCCGAATGCGGCACCTTGTCGGGCGTCATCATCAACCAGGCCCCTGGGCTGCCGTGCGCCATCACTTTCGCCCAGCGCTTTGGCAGCCTCAGCCGGGCCTATGAGCTTGTGGGGTTTCATTCCTCACGAGATCAAGGCTTCATTGAGGTCAACCGGCGGCTGCGCCAACTGCACCCCGAGATCGTACGCCGCACCGAAGAGATCATTGCCGAGTTGGGCGGCAGCGTGCGCCGAGACGGAAAAACTGACCTGCTGACCCTCAACGACGAGCTGGTCATCAGCCTGGTGCTGGCGCGCTGTCAAACCCTGCCCAATGGCCAGCAACGCTGGCGCATCCGGTTCGATACGGAACGCTTCAATCCTGACATCACGGTCGCGGTGCGGTTGGATGCACACAACACCAATGAGCTCGACTACTACCTACTGCCCCGCCTGGACCTGCCTGAGCAGGAGATCCGGGTCTGCAACCGCAACAGCGCCAACTTTGAGTGCTTCCGGTTTGACGACCTGAACTTCTTCTACGGCATGTCTGAGCGGCAACGCCTGCAGCGCAAGTTTTAAACCCCCTCCACAACCCAGAAAGGACCCACCCCATGCAAACCACCCCAACCCAAACCAAACACCCCGGAGGCCGTCATGATGACTGACACCCCAGAAAATGTGACCCTGGTGCCCATTGCGCGTATCGAGGTGCTCAACTCCCGCGATCGCAACATGAAGGTCTTTGAGGAGATCGTCGAGAGCATCCAGCTCATTGGCCTCAAAAAACCCATCACCGTGGCCGAGCGCCCAGGTGAAGACGGTCAGCCCAAATACGTGTTGGTCTGTGGGGAAGGGCGCCTGAACGCCTTCCGCATCCTGGGCGAAACGCACATCCCAGCCCTGGTTGTCGACGTGAGCGATGAAGACGCCTTCATCATGAGCCTGGCTGAAAATATCGCCCGCCGGGGTTACCGACCTCTGGAAATCCTTGCCGACATCGAGTTGCTGCGCAACCGAGGCTACACAGCGGATGTGATCATCCAAAAGACGGGCTTGTCACCCAAATATGTACGCGACATCGTCTTTTTGTTGGAGCAAGGCGAAGAGCGCCTGATTGAAGGTGTGCAGCGCGGCTCCATCCCGCTCACCACCGCCTTGGAAATTGCCCGGGCTAGTGCCAACGACCCAAACAACACCAACGGGAATGGCGAGGGTGAGGGCGAAAGCGGTGGTTCCAACCTGGGCGACCTACTGCAAGAGGCCTATGAAAACGGCCAGCTCAAAGGCCGCCAGATCATCGAGGCCAAGCGCCTGATCGAAAAGCGCCAGCAATTGGGCCCGTCTTCTCCCAATGCCGCGCAGATCAAACCACCCACCTCCAGCTACAGCTTGGTGCGCACCTACCAAAAAGAGGTGGAGCGCCAACGCAAGATGGTCCTCAAAGCCGAGCATGCGCACCAGCGCCTGCTGCTGGTGGTGCAGGGCCTCAAGAAACTCTTTGCCGACGAAAACTTTGTCACCCTGCTGCGCGCCGAGGGGCTGGATACCCTGCCCAAGTACCTGGCCGAACGCATCACCCACTTTGAAGGAGCCCCAGCATGAACCCCAGCAGCAACGCCCAACCCAAAATCGCCGAGATGTATCCCGGCATCTACCAGCCTTCAGGGCAAACAGAGGGGGAAGGCGGGCCAGACCTGCCCATGCAGCCCCTCAACACCCTGTTGGGCTTCGACCTGGAAACCTACCAAGTGCCGCTGGACCATTTGCTGCCCAGCAAAAAAATCATGGACGGCACTATGAGCACCCGCAAATACAAGCAGGTGGTCTCGTCCATCCACGAAATCGGACTGATTGAACCCCTTTCCGTTCTCCAGCCCGACCCTAAAAAGTCAGAGTTTCTGCTGCTCGACGGTCACCTGCGGGTGCTGGCCCTTAAAGAGCTGGGCATGGAAACTGCGCCCTGCCTGATGGCCAAAGACGACGAAACTTTCAGCTACAACCACCGCATCAACCGCCTGTCCACGGTGCAAGAGCACTACATGCTGCGCCGCGCCATTGACCGTGGCGTCAGCCGTGAGCGCCTGGCCAGGGCATTCAACGTCAACCTCAGCTCCATCAACCGCCGTATCAACCTGCTCGAAGGCATTTGCCCCGAAGCTATTGATCTGCTGCAAGACAAGCAATTCACCCCAGACGTCACCCGCATCCTGCGCAACATGAAGGCGGCCCGACAGGTGGAGGCGGTTGAACTGATGGTGACCAGCAACACCATCACCGTGGCCCACGCCGAAGCCTTGCTCAAAGCCACGCCATCGGAGCAGCGGGCCGACCTCAAGCCCGCTGAGCGTGACAAGACGTCGCCCATCGAGCAGATCGTCAAGCTCGAGAAGGAAATGAGCCAGGTCCAGACCCAGTACAAAGATGCCGAGCAAAACTACGGCTCCGACCTGCTCAACCTGGTGGTGGCCAAGGGCTACTTGACCAAGCTGCTGTCCAATGAAGCGGTCAACAGCTACATCCAACGCCACGAACCCGAGATCCTGGAGCAGTTTGAGCTGGTGGTGAACACCGTCAGCATGGAGGAAGCCGTCCAGCAGCAGGCCGAAACGACGCCAGCAGACGTCAGCGAAGCGTCAGAACCTTAATTGTTTCGATAAATATTTTTGCCTATGTCATCGAAAATTCATCTGCAGGAATCTACAATCATACGAATTCGCACAAACGTTCCACCATGGAACAGCACCTAGCGCGCTTGCCGATCGTGACACGGCATGGCGGTAGCGTGGCTAAAACCCCCTCGCATGACCAGCCGCCGATCCCAGCTCCAGGAAGACACCTACTTCCGGGTCTTGCGCATGCTTCAAGACAACCCCGACATGACCCAGCGCGAGATCGCAGAAAAACTGGGCATCAGCACCAGCGGGCTCAACTACTGCCTCAAGGCGCTCATCGACAAGGGCTGGGTGAAGGTGAATAACTTCAGCCAAAGCAAAAACAAGTTTGGCTATATCTATGTGCTCACGCCACAGGGAGTTGCAGAAAAAGCAGTACTGACTGGTCGATTCTTAAAGCGCAAGATAGTCGAGTATGAATCGCTAAAAGCTGAAATTGATGCCTTGCGAGCTGAAGCAGATTTTTCCTTTGATTGTGTAAAGACGACGCCATGAATATAAAAAAGACAATCGCAGTCATCGGTTTGGGCTATGTCGGCTTGCCCCTCGCTGTCGAATTTGGCAAGCAACGGCAAGTCATCGGTTTTGACATCAATCCCAAGCGTGTGGCCGAGCTTCAAAGCGGTCAAGACCACACCCTTGAATGCAGTCCTGAAGAGCTGGCGCGAGCCCCGCACCTGCGCTACAGCTGTGATCCGCAAGACCTGAAAAGCGCGCAAATTTTCATCGTTACAGTGCCCACCCCGGTAGACCAAGCCAATCGACCGGACATTACCCCCTTGGTCAAAGCCAGCGAAACCGTGGGCAAAGTTCTCAAGTCCGGCGACATAGTCATCTACGAATCTACCGTCTACCCTGGGGCCACCGAAGAAGTGTGTGTGCCAGTGCTTGAAAAATTCAGCGGCCTTAAGTTCAACCAAGACTTTTTCTGCGGCTACAGTCCCGAGCGGATCAACCCAGGGGACAAAGAACACCGTCTACCCAGCATCAAAAAAGTCACCAGTGGCAGCACCCCCGCAGTAGCCGAAGAGGTGGACCAGCTTTATAAGCAAATCATCACCGCCGGCACCCATAAAGCCAGTAGCATCAAAGTGGCCGAGGCAGCCAAGGTGATTGAGAACACCCAGCGTGACGTCAATATCGCTCTCATGAACGAGCTCAGCCTCATCTTTCACAAGCTGGGCATTGACACGCTCGAAGTGCTGCAAGCTGCTGGCACCAAATGGAACTTTTTGCCCTTCCGCCCCGGTCTTGTGGGAGGCCACTGCATTGGCGTGGACCCTTACTACTTGACGCACAAGGCGCAAGAGGTTGGTTATCACCCTGAGGTCATTTTGGCGGGCCGGCGCATCAACGACAGCATGGCCAGCCACGTGGCAGACCAAACCGTCAAACTTATGCTGCGCAAGGGCTTGCCCGTTTTGGGCAGCAAAGTGCTGGTGCTGGGCTTGACGTTCAAAGAAAACTGCCCCGACGTGCGCAACACCAAAGTGGTGGACATCGTCAAAGCCCTGCAAAACTACAACACCCAGGTGGATGTGTACGACCCCTGGATTGACCTTGCAGAAGCAGAACACGAATACGGGCTAAGCTGCTTAGCACGCGCTCCTGCTGCGGGCCAATACAGTGCGATCGTTCTGGCCGTGGGCCACCAGCAATTCATGGCACTGGGTGAAGCGGGCATTAAATCCTGGGGTATGCCGGGCGCGGTGGTCTTTGATGTCAAGAGCATTTTGCCGCTGGGCGCAGCAGACGGACGGCTGTAATCGTGACGCGATACGAACAACTTCAAACCGAACTGCGCCAGTACCCCAAAACCTGGCTAGTTACTGGCGTGGCGGGCTTCATTGGCAGCAATCTTTTGGAAACCCTGCTGAAGCTCGGTCAACGCGTGGTTGGGCTGGACAACTTTGCCACTGGCCACCAGCGCAATCTGGACGAAGTGCAAACCCAGGTCACACCAGGCCAATGGGACAGCTTCAAGTTTATCAAAGGCGATATCCGCCAACTGGAAGATTGCCAAAAAGCCTGTGATGGGGTTGACTACGTCCTCCATCAAGCCGCTCTAGGCAGCGTGCCCCGCAGCCTGGCCGACCCCATCGCCACCAACGAAACCAACATCAGTGGCTTTTTGAACATGCTGGTGGCTGCGCGCTATGCCAAAGTGCAAAGCTTTACCTACGCCGCCAGTAGCAGCACCTATGGAGACCACCCGGCGCTGCCTAAGGTGGAAGAAAACATTGGCAACCCGCTCAGCCCCTATGCTGTGACCAAATACGTCAACGAGCTTTATGCCAACGTGTTTGCCCGCAGTTACGGCTTCAAGGCCATAGGCTTGCGCTACTTCAATGTGTTTGGCCCTCGCCAGGACCCCAACGGCGCCTATGCCGCCGTCATCCCTAAATGGACGCATGCGCTGCTCAAGGGCGAGAGCGTGTTCATCAACGGCGATGGTGAAACCAGCCGCGACTTTTGCTATGTGGCAAACGCCGTGCAGGCTAACCTGCTTGCAGCAACCACTACAAATGTAAATGCCCAAGATCAGGTATACAACGTCGCTGTGGGGGATCGCACATCGCTGAATCAACTCTTTGACCTATTGCGTGACAAACTTCAGGCTGTTGTAGACAGCGAAGCGTGGGAAACCATTTCCACAGTAAGGCCTACTTATCGTGATTTTCGTGATGGTGACGTTCGTCACAGCCTGGCAGAAATTGGAAAAGCCCATCGACTCTTGGGTTTTACACCGACACACCGTATTGATCAGGGGCTAGGCATGGCCATGCCATGGTATCTTGTTCAGTCGCAAGTGAATTCAAATAAATTGAATTGTAAAGTATAAGATAATCTCATGCCAAATTTTAAAAACAAAAATCTTTACGAATTTAAGTCGGATGATTACTTTTCGGCTGCACGAAAAGAAATTCTCAGTCTAATGCCAACTTTTTCAGACCGTGTATTGGAGATCGGTTGTGGTTCAGGACAAACACTTCAATTAATAAAGCATCTAAAGCTTTGTAAATATACTGTCGGAATTGAGCTTTTTGAGCAAGCCGCGAAAAATGCAAATGCGCGTGTTGATAGAGTCTATCAATTGGATATTGAAAAAGAGGGGGCGCCAATAGATCTTGGCCAATTTGATTTAATTCTTATTCTTGATGTGCTTGAGCATTTGGTTGATCCATGGACTGTCCTGAATCGTATCAAAAGCAATCACTTAAAGGCTGACGGGAAAATAATAATTTCATTACCCAATGTCCGACACGTAACCAGTACTTTGCCGTTATTAATAAATGGTGAATTTGAATACAAAGAGAGAGGGATTCTTGATAAAACTCATCTACGATTCTTTACGCGCAAATCGGGTGAAAAGATGTTAGAGCAGGCAGGACTAAAAATTGAAAAAATCAAACGTACTAGTTTGGACTGGTCGTTAAAAAGTGGAAAGTTAAATTTTTTGACTTTAGGACTATTTTCCGATTTTTTGACAAGCCAATACATTTATTTGACGACTGCAGAGAACAAGTCATACTATAAATAATGAGAATATCTCACATTGCTTGGAATTTGGCTAGCTTGACAGTACCACTAATTGTTGCTGCAATTACAGTTCCTGCATTGTTGGAATCGTTGGGAAAAGAAAAGTTTGGACTACTGGCGTTGGCTTGGGGGCTAATTGGATATGCAGGGGCACTTGACTTAGGGGTGGGCAGGGCGTTGACCCAAATGGTTGCAAGTTTGCGTGGTGAAAGGAATTTACGTGACATTCCAGACATCTTGATGACGGCAAGTCGTATCACGTTAATTACAGGCTATGTAGCTGCTTGCTTAATTGCATTGTTTGCGTTACTGGGTGGTGCGAAAATGATTCAAACACAAAGTACACCTGAATCTGAGATTCAGTCAGCAATTTTGTTGTTAGCAATAGCCTTGCCTGCACAAGCCATGAGCGCTACCTACAGGGGCTTGAATGAAGCATTCATGAATTTTAAGGGTATTAGTTACTTGCGTGTTGTACTTGGAATTATCAATTTTGCCGGACCATATGCTGTTTCATTCAGCACAACACAGTTGCATTGGCTGGTTTTCACATTAGTAATAAGTCGGTTGACATCGCTTGTCATTTATAAAAGACTCGCAAAACAATGTTTGAAACGTGAAATTGATACAAATCAATCGGCGCGTTACTCGAGACTGATCGCTAGAAAGTTATTTTCATTCGGTGGTTGGGTGACTGTTAGTAGTGTAGTGGGACCTATCATGGTGCAGTCAGACCGTATCTTCATAGCTGTAATGATTTCAGCTTCGGCAGTGTCAGTATATGTATTACCCTATGAACTTGTAGTGCAAAGTCTTGTGCTCGTTGGTGCAATATCAACGGTAATGTTTCCTGGATTGAGCCAATTAATTCAGGAAAAACCAAAAACATGGCGGAAAAATTTTAGAAAATGGTTGGTTCGCGTTGCTATTCTTATGTCATTTGTCTGTGCTGGCCTATTGATTTCAATGCCTATGATTCTTTCGTTATGGATTGGTGAAAATTTGGAAAGCCAGTCAATTTTAATTGGTAGGATATTATGCGCCGGTGTATTTGCAAATGCGTTGGGCTCTATGTATTATGCAGCAATACAAGCTAGCGGTCGAGCGGACTTAACTGCTAAAATCCATTTGTTCGAACTGCCGTTGTATTTGTTTTCGTTGTTTGTAGTTTCGAGAGAATACGGAATAATTGGAGTTTCTATCGTGTGGAGTGCTCGAATGCTACTTGATTTCATTGCTCTTCATTTAATTTCAAATTCAAAAATAATGCCAAATATGTCTGGGAAATAAGTGCTTTATGGAAATTAATATATATTTAATTTAAAAATTAAATTTAATTAACTTGAAAAATTATTTTAAAATAAGTACTGTGCAGGCTGGACTTTTCATGTTGTTGCTTGCCAGCATGATGATATATCCAGGAATGAATGGTTTACTAAAAATTATTCTTTTGCTTTTATTTATTGTGGCACGATTAGTGAGTGGAAGATTAAATAATTACTCTAGTTTGGGGGTTAAATTTTCCATTTATTATGGATTGTTGGGTGCGATTTTTTCTGTTGTGGGAATTCTTAATGGAGTTAGTGCGATTTACGTATATGAAAATTTCAATCTGTATGTGTCATATCCTATTCTTCTAGGATTAATTGCATCATCGATAAGGGTTTCTGAGATTAAATATTTGATGAACATTCTTGTTGTGGTTTCTTCTGTCGTTGCGTATGTAATATTGCTAATTGTTTATATGGAGTTTAACGGATTGGAAGTGCCATTTTTTGGGGAAAATAATGTGGCTAGCATTGGTTATTTTGACGGATATACCAGATTCAGCTACAAAATAATTGATACTCTGAATTTTATATCGCCATTCTTGATAAGTTATTACTATCTTGCGTATTCGCGTAGTGGGAAATCTATATACTTGTTGCAGCTGACAATTGTTTTATTTATTACGCTTATATCCGGACGGAAAACATTATGGCTCATATTGATTTTTAATATATTATTATTGTTGATATTTCATAGAAAAAGAAATAGATCAGTGTTGATAATGCTCTCTATTCCAATATTTCTTATTTTCGGGTACGTTCTTAATATTGAAACGTTATTGGATTTATTTATTGCAGGTCTTGATTTTGGCGGTAACAGTGATGTTGGAGCTACTATTCGGGGGGAACAGACTGTTGCTCTGCTGAATGGTTTAATCGACGCTCCATTATTCGGACATGGTATAGGCTCAAGTGCTATTCAGTATGGCTCAATAAGAGATTTTGAAGCACCATATGCCTATGAATTAAGTTATTTGTATAATTTGTTTCAATTTGGTATTGTTGGATTTATACTGTATTTATTTGGTCCGGTCTATATAAGTTATAAACTATTTATATATGCCGGGAACATGAAAAATTACAGATTTCTTGCGCTTTTTTATGGATTGCTGGGATTTTATGTATCAATATCATCCAACCCCTGGCTAACGAAATTTGATTTTATGTACATAATTTTCATCCCATTTTCTTTGGTCCTGGCTTGTATGCGTTTAAATGAAGATGATAACAGCATCAGTGGTTGTTCGAGTTAATGAATAATACATGATTAATTAAAATAATCAAATTTATATAATGTCAAATCAAATTTTTCTAAGTGTTGTTTATGTCGTTCGCAATAAATCTAATTTATTGGAGAGTTTTATTCAGGCGGCGACTGATAAGCTATCTTCTCTGGTCTACGACTATGAGTTAATAATTATCGATAATGCTTCTGAAGATGAAAGTTTAATTGAGTTAAAAAAATTCACTGGAGAATTTGGTTATAAAAATCTACAGGTTTACGGTCTGACTAAGCAAGTAGACGACGATACAGCATCATGGGTAGGGCTTGAGAACGCACTTGGTGATTTCGTTGCGGTGATTGATCCCCTGCTCGACGACATCGGTTTTTTGCCTGAAATGCTCGAGAAAGCGGTTATGGGGGCTGATGTTGTTTTTGCAAATAACCAGCAGAAACCGCGCCAAAGTTTCGCTTACCGAGCAGCATTCGCAGCCTTTAATTTCCTATACAAATATTTCAATGGAATACATCTGGCCAAAGAGGCGCCCCAGTACAGGCTTCTGAGTAGGAGGGTTGTTAACTTTATCCTTCAGCACCCTCAGCCAGCCGTGACTTACCGGCACTTGCCGGCTACGGGTGGTTTTGCGCGCATCAACATCGACTACAGCGCCAAGCCACTTGCAAGGAATACCAAAAAACTAGGGGAAAGCTTTGATCGAGGTATGCGCCTCCTTGTCTCGACAACACAGGCACCAATGCGACTCGTGACATCCCTATCCTTGTTCGGGGCGGCAGCCAACCTGATTTATTCGTTTTATGTCGTGGCCATTGGCCTTTTTAAGACAGATGTGGCGCCCGGCTGGGTGAGTATGTCACTGCAGCAATCCGGCATGTTTTTCTTGATCTCACTCGTACTTTTGGTGCTTGGCGAATACATATTACACATGGCCAGTCTCAGCAATGAGGGGCCGCTGTATCACGTTGGCCAAGAGTTTACGAGCGTACGCATGACCAGACGCGAGAAGCTGAACATTGAAGATGTTTCATCGTCGGCAAAGAATGTTTCACACACTCCCGAGCAATTCATTACATGACATTGCAAAACTGCACAGCAGACACTATCGTCATAGGCGGCGGATTTTACGGCTCTGTGATCGCGATCCACCTTGCCAAGACGCGTGGTTTACAAAAGGTGATTCTGCTAGAACGGGAACCAAAGCTCCTGACACGCGCTTCATATAACAACCAGGCACGTGTACATAACGGATACCATTACCCTAGAAGCTTTACGACGGCCTTTCGTAGTCGAGTCAATTTGCCTCTCTTTGTGCAAGATTGGCCGCAAGCTATTAGGCGGGACTTTGTAAAACTCTACGCCATTGCAAGAAACAATTCTAAAGTCACCGCCAAGCAATTTGAACGTTTTTGTCATCAGATTGGAGCAAGGGTCATGCAGCCCGAAGCTGGTTTAAAACGACTTTTTGAGCCCCGACTGATTGAAGAAGTTTTTCTTGTCGAAGAGTATGCCTTCGACTCAACACTACTTGCCGAGTGGGCTGTTAAAGAGCTTCAGGATGCGGGAGTCGAGATCCATTACTCAACCCGTGCGATAGAAATTTCACGGTCACCAACCGAAAAATGTTTGAGTGTGACAACTCAATCAAAGGCAGGAGGCCAATCGATCATAACCAGTCGATACGTCTTCAATTGCACTTACAGTGGGCTGAATCAGTTTCAGGGTGACTTTCCAGGCACTCAAACGGGGTTAAAGCAGGAAGTGACTGAAATGGCGCTTGTGCAAGTGCCCGATATGCTCAAAGGAATTGGAGTGACGGTCATGGACGGCCCATTCTTTTCAATGATGCCATTCCCTGCCCGTGGCTTGCATACGCTGTCGCATGTTCGTTACACGCCGCACTTTAGCTGGAAGGACGAACAAGGAATTGACCCGTACAAGAAGCTTGATGAATACGATCGAGCAACGCGAGTTGATCGAATGGTTCGGGATGTCGGTCGGTACCTACCCGCCGTACTTGAAACGAAGTATGTTGATTCGCTTTTCGAAGTCAAAACCGTTTTGATCAAAAACGAAGGGGATGACGGGCGCCCCATTCTCTTCGAAAAACATGCGGAACTACCTGGCTGCTATTCGGTGTTAGGTGGGAAGATAGACAATATTTACGATGTGCTTGAGAAGCTAGATGAAGAGATTCTTTGAAATAAATAAGAAAACGGACCATCTCTTGGAGGTTGTAAGCCTTGTGGTGATGATTACTCTAATTTATTGGCCGCCTGCCTTGTATCAGATTATATTCTTGGCGAGCCTCTACCTGTTCTTCAATATTTTGAGAGAACGGGTGGATAGCACTGCCTGGCAGGTGTCAGTTTGCCCAATAAGTTCGAGGTGGTTCAATGAGTAATGCGTTGATAGGCTTTACGGGATTTGTCGGGGGCACGCTTCTTAAGCAAGCGCATTTTTCTGAACTGTACCGCTCGACCAATATTCATGAAATAAAGAATCATGAATTCGACGTGGTAGTGTGTGCGGGAGCGCCTGCTCAGAAGTGGATTGCCAATCGTGATCCGGTGGATGATAGAAAAAAGATTGACTCTTTGATCGACCATCTTCGAACCATAAAGTGCAAGACATTCATATTGATCAGCACCGTCGACGTATTCAAGGAACCGATTGGTGTTGATGAATCTACGCCAGTTGACGAGACAGGCTTGCACGCCTATGGGCTTCATCGACGACTACTCGAAAAGGCGGTCGAGCAATATTTCTCGCGCCATTTGATCGTTCGTTTGCCGGGCTTGGTGGGCCCTGGTTTGCGTAAGAACGTGATTTTTGACTTTCTCAATAACAACAATTTGCACACAATTGAAAGTCGAGGAGTTTTCCAGTTCTATCCCATGGTTAATCTTTGGTTCGACATTCAAAAAGCGCTTGAGGCTGGTCTATCACTTGTCCATCTTACTGCCGAGCCGATCAGCGTTTCAGATGTTTCGCTTCTAGGCTTTGGAAAATCATTTACACAGGAATTGGCAAATCCGCCTGCTCGTTATGACATGCAAACACTACACGCCCAGATTTTCGGTTCGCCAGCTGAGCAGTATCAATACAGTCTCTGCGAAACCATCCAAGCGATAAGAGCCTACGCCCAGTCTGAGTCCATCACATTGAAGAGTGAAAACGGAGCGGCATTGTGAGGCTAGCGATATCTAACATTGCCTGGGACGTTCAAGAAGATCTTGCTGTCGCAAAGCTACTGGGCATGTGCGCCGTCGATGCCATTGATGTAGCGCCTGGTAAGTATTTTCCAGATCCTACAAGCGCCAAAGATGCAGATATCGAAAACGTCAGGCAATGGTGGGCCGATCACGGCATTGAAATCACAGGCATGCAAGCCTTGCTGTTTGGCACGACTGGGCTCAATGTGTTTGGTGATAGCAATAGTCAAGAAGCGATGCTAAAACATCTGCGAGCCGTGTGCCGCATTGGAGCAGGCCTTGGCGCGACCCGTTTGGTATTTGGCTCACCCAAGAATCGCGACCGCTCCGGCTTGAGTGACCTCCAGACACTCGAACAGGCGGTGGGCTTTTTTCGACGTCTGGGCGATGCTGCGAAGGATCATGGCGTCTTTGTCTGCCTGGAGCCAAACCCCACCCGATACGGGGCAAACTTCATGACGACTAGCGAAGAGACGGCCCATGTCGTATCAGCCGTCGGTCACGATTCAATCCGGATGCAGTTTGATACTGGGGCTTTGACCATCAATGGTGAGTCTCCCGACGCCGTGCTGGAGTGCAGTGCCAGATTGATTGGTCACATCCACGCAAGTGAGCCGGATCTTGTGCCCTTGGGCGATGGCGGAACGGATCATCGGTTGATGCACCAGGCTCTGAATAACTACCTACCAGACCACGTGGTCTCGATTGAGATGGTCGCCACAAAGACGGAATCACACCTTCACTCGATTGAGCGCGCCTTGACCTGTGCTGTTTATTGCTACCGGACTGCACGCGGGGTGGTCAAATGAAATGGTTAATCTTGGTGCTTGGTATCGCTGCAAATGCTTCTGCCAGCGTACTGGTCAAGATGGCAATGATGCCACCCAGGAAGTTTCCCTCCCTGACGGATCCCTTAGCCGCATTAAGTAACTGGCCTTTCTGGCTTGGCTTAGTTTTATACGGTGGTGCTTTCCTGCTCTATGCCGCTGCACTGGCAAGGTTGCCCTTGAATGTTGCCCACCCAATACTGACTTCCGGGGCTGTAGCAACAGTCACACTCTTTTCCGTTTTGATCCTCCGTGAACCCTTTCACTGGACCACAGGTGCTGGCATCGTGCTCGTGATTGCAGGCGTGGCACTCATCACAGCCCGGGTTGCATAAACAAATGAATACGACACAAGATATTTCTCCGAAAGAGCGGGCAAAGTGGCAAGTACCCGCCATGGAGACACCGCTGTGGTTGGGCAAACAACATACTTATTGCGTTGTAATCCCCGTGATTAACGAAGGAGAGCGTATTAAGAGCCTGCTCAAGCGTATGGAGGCGGAGCGGATTTCGTCGATTGCAGACATCATCATTGTTGATGGCGGCAGTACGGACGGTTCCTTGGAGCACGATTCACTGCGGGAAGCGGGAGTCAGAGGGCTTGTGGTTAAAAAAGGCCCAGGAAAGCTGAGTGCACAGCTTCGATGTGCCTATGCATTTGCACTTGATAAAGATTATGAAGGCATTATTACTATTGATGGGAATGATAAAGATGATCCTCAAGCGATTCCCAATTTTATTGAAGCGATAAAAACTGGGGTTGACTTTGTACAGGGCTCACGTTATTTGTCTGGAGGGGTGGCTGAGAATACTCCAAAGTTACGTGATGTTGCAATTCGATATATCCATGCACCATGTTTAAGTTTGGCTTCTGGTTTTAAATGGACAGATACGACGCAAGGCTTTAGAGCCTACAGTCGAAAAATGTTACTGGACTCAAGAATAGCGGCGTTCAGAGATGAATTTGTCACATATGAATTGTTGGCTTATTTATCATATATTGCTCCACGATTTAAATTCAAATGTAAAGAGATTCCAACAGCAAGGAGATACCCCAAAGGTGAAGTTCCGACGAAAATAAATTTTATCAAAGGAAATGCAGAGTTATTTTATATTTTAATTAAAACTTGTTTGGGGGCTTTTAACCTTAAAAATTAAGTTGTCACGATTATGATGACTTCAAATATTAATAACTCATAGTAATAAAAAATAAAGACAAAATTATGCGTTGTAATTATTTTAAAATATTAAAGCACGTCCTATTAATTTTGCTTTTAAGTATAAATTTTTATCTTCCGATAAATAATAGCAATGCGTTAAACATAATATTTAAAAATTATCCAACTTGGAATAATAACTCCAAAGTCGAATTTGATACTTCATCCACATCTTTGGTTTTGAATGGATTGCATTATAAGCGAAATTGCAATTCTGATATAAATTTTTTCGACTACGACTTGATGTATCGAGAAAATATTGATGGGGCGTATGCTGAATTCAATAATTGCGCATTGTATTCAAAATATTATTCGCAAATTGGACTGCAAGTTAAAATTATTGCAAAATTATTAAATAATCATGAGAAGAGTATTTGGGTATTTGAGCTAATCTTGGGATTCTTGTTTGCAATTGCTATTTACAATGTTTGTCTTTATGTTGAAAGGGTGTACGGTAAATTTGGATTTTATGGCGCGATTATATTTTCTTTTTTTTCGACAGGCTTCAATTTGTTTTCTACACACATCTATTTCTTTTATGTGTTTGCGCTACTTCCATTTTGTATATCATATATCTATGAGGGGGAAAAAAATAAAACAATTGCAAATATAATATGTTATCATTTGATTCTAATGATGGCATTTTCATTGAAATTTATTATGGGTATGGAATTTGCTTCAATTGTTGTGATGGGGGCAATTTTGCCATTAATGATTCGGAAGTCTTTAAATTACAGGATACTTGCATCCATTGTGATCAATTCAATATTTTCTTTTTTGCTTGTTAAAATTGGTCTCGAATATGGAAGGGCAGAGGATATTATGTTTATCCATGGCCGAGCGCTATATTGGGCTACATGGATTTTCAGTCAATCTCTTGAGAATTTGTTTTATCAAATTATAAAAGTTTCTTTGGTCAATTTCATTGACTTTGATGGTTTCGGAATTCCATTGGTAGCTATGGTGCCAATTTTCATTCTATTATATAATTTGAAAAGCATGCTCAAATATGAAAAATCATTGCTTCTATTTTCTCTATTCGGATCTGTGTCTTGGCTTTTGATGCAATCTGGGCATATATTATTCCATCCTCGTTATGCTACTGTTGTTTTTGCATATCCATTTGGAATTGTTTTTTCTGGATATGTAGGTTTGGCAATTCGGCGAAAATTTTTTCGATATGATTAATTCAATATTATTATTAGAGTTTTTCAAATTGAATTAAAAGACTAATTTATTTTGTGCTCGTTCGTGATAATCATATTTTAAAATATTAATCCGCCTTGTCGTTTTTTTGTATTCAGATTTAATTTCCGTGTTTGTTAATTTCAAAATTAATAAATGCTTATAAATTATAATATAAACTCGTCTATAAACCATTTTGATTGTATCAAACCCTTGTGGTTGCCTAAGTATATAAACCGAAAGGCAACTAAGAAACTAGTAGTGGTCCAATATATATTTTCGATGGCACCATTTCGCTTCCTGAATTGGGTAATGCTGAAAATTGTTAACTATAAGGTTGTTGTTTGAATGAAATTAGTTGATACATTGTCGATAGTTATCGTAAACTGGAATTCCGGTGATCAGCTGCGTAATTGTGTTGAATCAATAGCACAGTATGAGTCAAGTACGCTCATTCAAACCGTCGTGGTCGATAATGGTTCAACGGATGGTTCTGATGTAAGCATCGAAGGTGCTCCTAATGTCAGCCTGATTCGTATGGGTGAGAATCTGGGCTTTGGCAAAGCTTGCAACATTGGCGCGAGAAAAGTTAACAGTAAATATTTGCTATTTCTCAATCCTGATGCTGTTTTGTATGCGGACACATTGTCGAAGTCTTTATCTTATATGAAAATTTCTGAAAAAGATAAGGTTGGCATTTGTGGTGTGCAGTTGATCGATGAGTATGACCAAGTATCACGTCACTGTGCGCGTTATCCTTCTTCGCTAGGATTCGTTGCACATGCGATTGGGCTAGATCGGATATTTCCTCGTTTGGGTCACGTCATGGCAGATTGGGATCATGCGGAATCCCGTGAGGTGGATCATGTGATCGGGGCGTATTTTCTTGTTCGGCGTGAGTTGTTCGATGCTTTACATGGTTTCGATGAGCGATTCTTTGTTTATCTGGAGGATCTGGACTTCTCTTATCGCGCCCATAAAGCTGGTTGGCGTAGCATGTATTTGTCTGATACTCGGGCTTTTCATCTTGGCGGTGGCACATCGAATCAGGTCAAAGCGCATCGTTTATTTTATTCATTACGTAGTCGTTTAGTATACTCGTTTAAGCACTTCTCTAGTAAGGGGGCAATTGTAGTATTGCTAGCAACGCTTTTACTAGAGCCATTCTCTCGATTGATCGTTGCGTTGTTCCGCCGCTCATGGTCAAGCTTGCGGGAAACTTTAATCGCCTATGGCATGCTGTTGCGTTGGCTACCGAGGTGGATATTTAAGGGGGTGGTGTATTGAATACTATAAAATATAAAAATAATTTCGGCATATTAATATTTAATACAAAATTAAAATTTTTTCTACTATGAACTTTCGATTTCCCTTATCAATCCTGCGCTGTCCAAAATGTTCGTCCTCGAATTTCTCTGTTGATAAGAATTCCATAAATTTATTTTGTGGTAATTGCGAAAGTACATACCCGGTTGTAAATCAACGACCAGTTCTGCTGCGCGCTGATAATCAGATTTTTCAGCAGTCGGATTATCGCAATATCCCTTTGTCGCAAAAGTCGAAGGTGTGTGATTTGGGGTATTTTATACCCTCTCCTTCAGTTAATCTCGGCCGTGACCGGGTATTGGCAGTTTTGAGAGATATACTTAGTAGCATGCCATCATCGAAAATATTGGTTATTGGATCCGGTGGCCAACGAAATTATCTAGATAAAATTCTTTCCGTGAATAATCCGTCGCAAGTGATTTACACGGATATTGATGTTGTTGCAGATGTTGATATTTTCTGTGACGCGCATGATCTGCCTTTCACAAATGATGCATTTGATGTGGTTATTACTACTGCCGTATTGCTTCATGTTCTATATCCTGAACGAGTAGCGTCGGAAATTAAAAGAGTCTTGAAAACCGGTGGGATAGTTTATTCTGAAATGCCATTCCTGCAGCATGTAGTCGAAGGAGCATATGACTTTACTAGATACACACTTTCTGGACATCGACGGCTCATGAATGGGTTTGTAGAATTAGATAGTGGCATGATTGCAGGTCCTGCGACTGTTTTGGTCTGGGCTATAGAAAGTTTTGCGCTTGCTTTTGTTAAAAAGCCATCATTTCGTGTGGTTACAAAGGCTTTTGTTCGGCTCTGTTTTTTTTGGATAAAATATTTTGATTATTTATTGGAAAATAAAAAGGAAGCAATGGATGGTGCTTCGTGTACCTATTTTCTCGGTCGAAAAATTGAAGGCATGATTCTTGATAAAGATATTGTCTCGCGCTATGTCGGAGCTAAACATCTCCATCACAGTTGATTTATGAATGTTCTTCTACTCTCTAAATATGGCCAATTGGGTGCGAGTAGTCGCCTCCGCTCATACCAGTTTCTTCCATTTCTTGAGTCGCGTGGTATCAATTTCACTGTTTCTCCGCTTTTGGGTGATGATTATGTCGCCGGACTTTATTGGGGGAAAATCAGCCTCTCTAGTATTATTGGTGCTTACCTAAAGCGCATTGCATGCATGTTGCTTGCGAGGCGTTTTGACATAATTTGGTTTGAGAAGGAGTTACTGCCCTGGCTCCCTGCATGGTTTGAAATTGGTTTATTGCCACATCGTATGCCGTGGGTAGTGGATTACGATGATGCTATTTTTCATAGGTACGATCAACATAGGCTAGGTTTCATACGTGATTTAATGGGGCAAAAAATTGATCGAGTTATGAAGCGCGCTGACATGGTAATTGTAGGTAATGACTATCTTGCCGATAGAGCTTTCAAAGCTGGGGCTAGGTGCGTTGAATATCTGCCTACGGTCGTAGATATAGAACGCTATGACGTTATCCCAAAAGCGATCCAAAACCCAGTAACTATTGGCTGGATAGGGACACCATGGACTATGCGTTATTTGTCTTCAATTAAGCCTGTTATTACGCAGATATCCTCTGCTGGCTTGGCTAGGTTTGTTGCGGTCGGTGCGAATGAGAATCTGAGTGCCGACTTGCCTGTAGAGGTGCGGCCATGGAGAGAAGGAACGGAAGTTTCTGAGATTCAGCAGTTTGATATCGGTATCATGCCGCTTCCAGACGAACCTTTTGAGCGTGGTAAGTGTGGCTACAAACTAATCCAATATATGGCTTGTGGTGTGCCGGTGGTTGCCTCACCCGTCGGGGTGAACGCGTCTCTTGTACGGGACGGCGTGGATGGATTTCATGCGGAAGACCTTGCCAGCTGGCATGAAGCTTTGCATTGCCTTTGTGTCGATGCTTCGCTACGGCGACGCATGGGCGCGGCCGGCCGGGCGCGTGTAGAGGCTGGGTACACCCTTCAAGTTGCAGGACCTAGGCTTGAGGCCTTGCTTAGATCAATAGTTGCATGAGCATGGTACGCAATTTACTCAAAGTAGCTTCATGGTCGTTGACATTATTTATGGGGCCAGCGCGTCCCGATGTGGTGATTCTGATGTATCACCGAGTAACTGGCGATGTTTCTCTGGAACTTGATCTACCTTTTGGCGTATTCCGTGAACAAATGATTCGGTTGGCCGACATGGGACAGGTGGTTTCGCTGGATGAGGCTGTGTTCAGGCTACGTCGAGGTGAGAAATTTGACCGATCACTGTTTGTCATAACATTTGACGATGCTTATGAGGACTTTTATACGTTGGCTTTCCCCTTGTTGAGGGAACTCGGGCTGCCAGTCACGCTTTACGTACCAACTGGATTTCTCGAAAATGTGTCTACGCCGCCAATTTCTCGGCAACTAGTTGATGCTGACAAGCTGAAGCCTGTGACCTGGGACATGCTCAATGAATTAGCCGCATCGCCATTGCTGACGATTGGCTCCCATACACATTCGCACCCTGAGCTGCCGACGTTGCAGGATAGTGAAGTATTCGCTGAATTGGAGCAATGCGATTCGCTTTTGCGCAAAAAACTAGGGCAGACGATTCGTCATTTTGCTTATCCTCGGGGCATTTGGGATGAGCGTGTTGAGTCTTTGATCTCAAACCGTTATGTGACGGTAACACTGGCGGGGGGGGGCGCAATTCGATCGGATGATTTCGTGAGTAATCGGATTCCACGTGTCCCTGTACTTAGAAGCGATGGCTTATTTTGGTTCAATTCTCGTATATGGGGGCGTCTAGTCTTTGAAGAACGCTTGGTGGCAGCTGCAAAAAAAATGATTCAAAAATTCCGCGCTACTTGGTCTAGCAAGTTGGCATAAAGAGTACTTGGCTCGAGATTACCAGCGCATGAGTCGTAAGCTGTTGTTTGTGGTGAATGTGGATTGGTTCTTTCTGTCGCATCGCTTGCCGATTGCACTGGCGGCTCAGAAGGCAGGCTTTGAGGTGCACATTGCCACGGGTATCACCGACAGGTTGGGTGTGTTGCAAGCGCATGGCCTGAACGTGCATGACTTGGGCTTGGTGCGTGGTGGTGTGGGGCTGCTGAACGCAGTGCAAACAGCTTTGAATTTGCGGCACATCATCAAACGTGTAAAGCCCGATGTGGTTCATTTGGTCACCATCAAGCCGGTGTTGCTGGGTGGTTTGGTAGCGCGTTGGATGCGGGTGCCGGCGGTGGTGTCGGCGGTGTCGGGTTTGGGCTATGTGTTCATCGCTCATGGTTTGAAGGCGCGGTTGCGGCAAGGGCTGGTCGGGCTGGTTTATGGCTGGGCCTTGGGGCACCGCAACCAGGCGGTGATTTTTCAGAACCCGGATGACCGCGACACCTTGTTGGCCGCCTCGGGCTTGCCCCATTCCAAAGTGGAGATGATTCGCGGCTCGGGGGTGGATTTGGCTCAATACAAAGTGGCCCCCGAGGTGGCTGGTGTGCCGGTGGTGTTGTTTCCTGCCCGTTTGCTCGCTGACAAAGGGGTTTTTGAGTTTGTGGCAGCAGCAAGGTTGCTGCGCGCAAAAGGGCTTGCTGCGCGGTTTGTGTTGGCAGGCTTGGTGGATACGGCCAACCCCACCAGCGTGACGCAGGCGCAACTGGATGCCTGGCTGGCAGAGGGGGTGATAGAGCACTGGGGTTACCGGTCTGATATGCCTCAGGTGCTGGCCAGTGCCACTGTGGTGGCCTTGCCTTCTTACCGCGAGGGCATGCCCAAGGCCTTGCTGGAGGCAGCGGCTTGCGGGCGGGCCGTGGTGACCACCGATGTGCCGGGATGCCGCGATGCGATTGATCCCGGCATAACCGGTCTGCTGGTGCCTGTGCGTGAGGTGGATGGTTTGGCGCAGGCGATTGAGCAACTGCTGATATGGCCCGAGCGGCGCAGTGCCATGGGTTTAGCTGGGCGGCGATTAGCAGAGAAAGATTTTGATGTGCACGCGGTCGTGGACAGGCATTTAGCCATTTACCAGAGGTTGTTGGCATGATGGAAGCGTTTTAGGAACGGATTTTGCAGTTTTGATAGCTGACTCAGCTTCGGTTCCGTGCGTCTTTTAGTTTGAAAATAAATCATGAAAAAACAAAACAACCGTCGAGGCATCATCCTCGCCGGTGGGTCAGGCACCCGTTTGTACCCTGTGACTCAAGCCGTAAGCAAGCAATTGATGCCAGTCTACGACAAGCCTATGGTCTACTTCCCGCTGACGACTTTGATGCTGGCCGGTATTCGGGATGTGTTGCTCATCAGCACGCCTCAAGATACCCCCAGGTTTGAGGAGCTGTTGGGTGATGGCTCCCACTGGGGCATGAACATTCAATATGCAGTGCAGCCGAGCCCTGATGGACTGGCCCAAGCTTTCATTATCGGCAAAGAGTTCGTTGGCAATCAACCCAGTACGCTAGTCTTGGGCGACAACATCTTTTACGGTCATGATTTGGTCAAGCTGCTGGCCAACGCCAATGAGCGCGACAGCGGTGCCAGCGTTTTTGCGTACCACGTGACCGATCCAGAGCGATATGGCGTGGTGGACTTCGACGATGAGCGGCGTGCTATCTCCATCGAAGAAAAGCCCAAGCAGCCCAAAAGCAACTATGCGGTGACAGGCCTTTACTTCTACGACCAGCAAGTCTGCGAGATAGCGGCTGACATCAAGCCCTCAGCTAGGGGTGAATTGGAAATCACCGATGTCAATAGGCGCTACTTGGAGCAAGCGCAGCTAAACGTAGAAATCATGGGGCGTGGCTACGCCTGGCTGGACACTGGCACTCACGATAGCTTACTGGAGGCCGCCAGCATCATCGCCACCTTGCAAAAGCGCCAAGGCTTACAAGTTGCTTGTCCAGAGGAAATCGCATTCCGTCAGGGGTGGATCAATGCAGAGCAACTGTTGCAGCTGGCAGATCCTCTCAAGAAAAACGGGTACGGTCAGTATCTGTTGAATTTGCTGAAGTAAAAATGCCGTATACCGTTACCCCGACCGCTATCCCAGAAGTACTGATCCTGGAGCCCCAAGTTTTTGGAGATGATCGAGGCTTATTCTTTGAGAGCTTCAACCAGCTGGAATTCAATTTAGTCACTGGCCTGGATGTTCAGTTCGTACAAGACAACCACAGCAAGTCATCCAAGGGAGTTTTGCGAGGCTTGCATTACCAAATCCAGCATCCGCAAGGTAAGTTGGTGCGGGTCACGCAAGGGGCAGTGTTTGATGTGGCAGTGGATCTGCGATGCTCGTCACCGAATTTCGGCAAGTGGGTGGGCGTAGAGCTGTCGGCTGAGAATAAAAAACAGCTTTGGGTGCCGCCTGGCTTTGCCCATGGGTTTGTCGTGACCAGCGACTCTGCGGAATTTCTGTATAAGACGACCGATTACTGGTACCCCGAGCATGAGCGCAGCCTGCTTTGGAGCGACTCTGTGGTGGGTATTCAGTGGCCCTTGGATGGTGCTCCTCAGTTGGCTGCCAAAGATGCAGCGGCTAAGACTCTACAAGATGCAGATGTGTTTGCCTGAATGTTTTAGGGTGATACGCTTTTGTTGATATTGGATTTGAATTTATGCCTATTTTGGTGACCGGCGGTGCCGGCTTCATTGGCGGTAACTTTGTCTTGGATTGGGTCGCCGTTAATAAAGAACCAGTCATCAACCTGGACAAGCTGACCTACGCTGGTAACTTAGAAACCTTGTCCAGCCTGCAAGGCAGCCCGAATCACATCTTTGCGCAAGGTGACATCGGCGACCGCACTTTGGTCGAGCACCTGCTGGCAGAACACAGGCCTCGCGCTGTCATCAACTTTGCAGCGGAAAGCCATGTAGATCGATCCATTCATGGCCCAGGCGACTTCATCGAGACCAATATCGTCGGGACATACAACCTGCTCGAGTCGGTCCGAGGCTATTGGAGTGCCCTACCTGAGTTTGAGAAGGCTGCGTTCCGTTTTCTGCATGTGTCTACCGACGAGGTCTATGGCTCGCTGGCCAAAGATGATCCAGCGTTTGCCGAGACGAATCGCTATGAGCCCAACAGCCCGTATTCGGCATCCAAGGCTGCCAGTGATCACCTGGTGCGTGCATGGCACCACACCTATGGCCTGCCGGTACTCACCACCAACTGCTCCAACAACTACGGACCCTTCCATTTTCCGGAAAAGCTGATCCCGCTGATGATCGTCAACGCCCTGGCGGGCAAGTCGCTGCCAGTGTATGGGGACGGCATGCAGATCCGTGATTGGCTGTACGTGAAGGACCACTGTAGCGCTATCCGTCGTGTGCTCGAAGCAGGGCGTTTGGGTGAGACCTACAACGTGGGCGGTTGGAACGAAAAGCCCAACATTGAGATCGTGAAAACTGTGTGCGCCTTGCTTGATGAACTTAGCCCACGTGCCGATGGAAAGCCCTATGTTGAGCAAATTACTTATGTGACTGACCGTCCAGGCCACGACCGACGCTATGCAATTGATGCCAAGAAAATCCACCGTGAGCTGGACTGGAAACCGGCTGAAACCTTCGAGTCTGGCATTCGTAAGACGGTGCAGTGGTATTTGGACAATCCTGTTTGGGTGACCAATGTGCAATCTGGACAATACCGCCAATGGCTCGATCAGAATTACGCAGTCCGTAAGTTGTAAGGCCCCCATATGACCAAGATTACAGATCGGGACTCGGGACTCGGGGGATTTCACATCATGGGTGATGCCATGATTCGCACCTTGAGTCGTTTTGCTGCTCCAGCTTTGGCGCTGTCACGCCCAGCCAAGCGTGGCATTGTTTTGGCTGTGGATGCGGGCTTGTGCATCTTGTCAGTCTGGCTGGCGTTTTATCTTCGTATTGGCAGTTTTGTGTCGCTTTCTGGCCCAGCTATGTGGCCGGTATTGGCGTCGGTGCTTTTGGCGTTGCCCCTCTTCATCTCATCTGGGCTATACCGCGCCATCTTCCGCTACAGCGGGTTGCCAGCCATGCTGGCGGTGGGGCGGGCCATGCTTTTGTATGGTCTGGTGTTTGCAGGCATTTTCACGTTCTGGGCTGTGGAAGGCGTGCCACGTACCATCGGGCTGATCCAGCCTTTGCTCTTGCTGTTGTTGGTGGGGGGCTCTCGCGCGGCGGCGCGTGTTTGGCTGGGTGGCTTGTATCACCAGCAGTTGCGCAAGTCGTCTTTGCCGCAGGTGCTGATTTACGGCGCGGGCAATGCTGGCCGTCAATTGGCATCTGCCATGGCCAACAGCCCCGAAATGCGGGTGGTTGGGTTTCTGGACGATGACGACCGCCTGCATGGCCATGTTCTCAACGGCCTGCCGATTCACAACCCCCATGCGCTGGGCGAAGTGCTGGCCGAAGTGCCTGTGGCCAACGTGCTGTTGGCCGTGCCATCGGCCACACGGCAGCGCCGCAATGACATCCTCAAATCGCTGAGTGCGCACAAGGTGGCGGTACGCACCCTGCCGGGCCTGAGCGACATCGCCATGGGCAAGGTGAGCCTGAGCGATGTGCGTGATCTGGACATTGACGACTTGCTGGGCCGCGAGCCCGTTAAGCCCAATGGCCTGCTGCTCAACCTGAACACCCACAGCAAAACGGTGCTGGTGACTGGGGCTGGGGGCAGTATTGGCAGTGAGCTGTGCCGCCAGATCCTCAAGACCAACCCTAAGCAGTTGCTGTTGGTGGAAATGAGTGAATTCGCCCTGTACCAAATTCACCAGGAGCTGCAGGGTGTGGAAGAGGCGGATGGGGTGGAGATCGTTCCCTTGCTGGCTTCGGTGTGTGACGAAGTGCGCATGCAAGAGATCATGGACACTTGGCAGCCGCACACGGTGTATCACGCAGCGGCTTACAAGCACGTGCCCCTGGTGGAGCACAACCCGGCGGAGGGCGTGCGCAACAACGTGTGGGGTACCCGGGTGTGTGCTGAAGCGGCAGTGCGCAATGGTGTGCGCAACTTCGTGCTGATCAGTACCGACAAGGCAGTGCGCCCGACCAACATCATGGGTGCGACCAAGCGCCTGGCCGAGATGGTGTTGCAGGCGCTGGCCGAATTGAATCCGGCCATAACGGCTCAAGGAGGCAGAGCATCCAGTGCACGGACAGTTTTTTCGATGGTGCGTTTTGGCAATGTGCTGGGCTCCAGTGGGTCGGTGGTGCCGCTGTTTCGCGAGCAGATCAAGAACGGTGGGCCGATTACGCTGACGCATGCTGAAATCACCCGCTATTTCATGACCATCCCTGAGGCGGCCCAACTGGTCATTCAGGCGGGCGCCATGGGCTCGGGCGGCGATGTGTTCGTGCTGGACATGGGCCACCCTGTGCGCATCATTGACCTGGCACGCCGTATGGTGGAGCTCTCTGGACTGACGGTCAGAGACGAAAACTATGCTGAGGGCGACATTGAGATCACCGTCACCGGTCTGCGCCCCGGAGAGAAGCTCTACGAAGAACTGCTGATAGGCGACAACCCCAAGCCCACCCAGCATTCGCGCATCATGAAGGCGCATGAGCAGTTTTTGCCCTGGAGCCAGCTGGAGGGCAAACTCAACGCCCTGAGCATCGCCATGAGCGTGAACGATGTCCCAGTGATCCGTGGGCTGCTGCAGCAACTGGTCTCAGGCTATCAGCCCAGTGGCGAAGTGGTGGACTGGGTGCACATGGCCCAGGAACGCGAAGCGCTGGCCAACGAAGAGTGAAAGCCTTAGGCGGTCATGGGCATCATTCAAAACTTAATGGCTAAGCTGTTCCCAAAGACGGATCTGGCGACGCTTTATGTGAGCATTGATGAGCTGCCCAACCCCAGGGATTGGGGCACGCTGGATTTTGTGGTAGGCAGCAAATTGATCTTCAGCGAAGAGATTAATCTGGCTTCACCGAAGTTTGATGCCATCGAAGCTTTGATAGGCCAGCACTGGCAGGAAATCCAATCCAGCGGTTACCGGCGCATCGTTTACGACAACGTGGCCGAATGGGTCCAGAAGAAGATCGAAGAGAAACTGGCCTCAGGTCGGCTCAGTTGACTTTGCGGATGCTTGCGGGCGGCACAGCCATTTTGACTTGCTTGCTCATGATGTTGAGCAGCACCATCACCCGGCCTTCGCCATCGGTCATTTGATAGATGGCATCTACGCCCACAAACGGCCCATCGGTCACGACGACTTGCTCGCCAGGCTCAAAGTGCCGCAGCTGCACTTCGGTTGATTCGCTCTTGGCGCGCAGTTCGCTCACCAGCGTGTCATCGATCTTGGCTGGTGTCTGACCAAAAGTGACCAATCGGCTGACCCCGATGGTCGACCGAATGGGAGACCAGCTTTGCGATTCCAGCCCGGTGCCCAGGCGAATGAACAGGTAGCGCGGAAAAAGCGCCTCTTGAACCACCTGCAGTTGACCCCGGCGCAGTTTCTCTGCGCGGATCAGGGGCAAGAAGCATTCAAAACCTTGGCGTTCAAGGTTTTCCAGAGCAACGCGTTCTTGGCGAATCTTGGTGTGGATCAGGTACCAGTTGCTCATCTTGTGGTTAATCGCTTGTAAAAATGAGAATTTTACAGGTTAGGGTGACCAGTAACTGACAGATGTGCGCTGCGCGGTTACAGGCTGGGTACCGTTACATGTGCACCGTCCGTTCCCAAGGCCAGACTTCTTTGTCGCGGCGGTTGCGGACTTTGCGGACCATTTTTTTGGAAAGTGTGTCCGTGATGCCGTCGACAAAATAGGCGCTTTTTTCGGCATAAGGGCTGCGGTGGTCAGGGTCTCGCTCGTGGGTCAGGCCTTCATTCAGTTCCATCAGCTTGGCCCGCTCTTTGAGTATGGCGGCTGAGTTGAACACCCAGTCGACAAAGTCCGACTCTTCTGGCGCCCAGTCACAGATGGGCGCGTTCAGATAGTCGGCCGCCCATTCGGCACCGTCGCGGTTACTGCCGTGCCAGTACAGGTGCTCCGTCAACACCGTTCTGCCTGTGAGCCCCTCCGCAATGTAGGGGTTGGCCGCGATGCCGCGCCGAATATAGGTGCAGGCAGACACGAAATCCCCCTCCCTGAAAGCGATCTGGCCAGCCTGGTACCAGTGGGCTGGTGAGTACTGTGCCTCATTTAGAAAATGCTTCTTGGCCGTGCGGGTGTCGCCCAGCATCAGGCTGATATCGCCCATGCGCATGCGCCCCCCCAGGTTGTCAGACGGGCACCAGGCCAGCATTTTCTTGGCCAGCACTTGGGCCGCCTTGGCGTCTATACGGTCGATCAGGCCCTGCAGGTAGCCGTAGGCAACCCGAAGAAAAGGCCGGTTGTCGATTTCGGACCAGATGATCTGGCCCTGGTAGCCCTTGGGGATCAGGGCGCTTGCCTGGCTGTAGGCCTTGGCCCAAACGTCTGTGGCTTCGTCCCGCATTTCCAGCGCCCACAGGCGGTTGGCCAAGTAGTTCTGAATTTCCAGATTGCCGGGGTACTTGGCCAGCAGCTTTTGGGCGTGCAGCAGAGCTTGTTTGTCGTTGATGCGACCAGCCTCCAGGCTGTCTATCAGCTCATCGAGTTCTTGCTCATGGTCCCAGTTGCGCGAAAAACAGCCGAATTCGATGGGCTCGTCGGTGTCGGGGTCGAGCTCTTGCCGGATGTGGAAGGCCAGGCCATGGGCGGGGAGCTTGGGCTTTGGGCTGGTGGTGGAGGGTTTTTTTGGCATTTGTGAGCTCGTACTCAGGTGTCTAGATTCGGATCGGTGATCCGGTGCAATCCATGGGTGGTGTAGACCCGCCCCTGCGTGGCGATGTAGCGCCGAATCTCTGGGGCCATGTGCTCAGGCACCAGCATGACGCTCAGGTCCATCGCCTCGGCAATGCGCTCGATGGAGGACAAACGCGGATCGCGCTTGCCGCTCTCGATTTCGGACAAATGCTGCGGCGACATGCCTGTGGCACTCGACATAGCCTCCAGCGTTTGGCGACGCTGATTGCGCTGGCGGCGCAGGGCTGGGGGAATGAAGGAATCCATAGGCAGTAGAGTAGATCAAATGCGTGGAATTCTTTCATATGAACGTATGAATTCGTGTGATGTGAAGTCGCGGCAGTTTTGATGCGTGCCTTATAGTTCTTCATGTGTGATCAAAATTAGTATGGTGGAGAGTTAATGACGGTTCTTTTGACGGGTGCCAGCGGATTTGTTGGTAGGGCAGTGTTGGACGCCGCCAAACGAAGCGGTGTAGACGTGCGCCCGGTTTTCCGCTCCCATGATTCGGCAAAGGAGCACTCGGGGGCTGTACTGGTACCTGGGTTGGATGGCGAAGCCGATTGGGCACAGGCGCTGCAAGGAGTCGATGTGGTCATCCACGCCGCTGCCAGAGCTCATGTGATGCGTGAGGAAGCGCTGGACCCATTGACCGAGTACAGACGCGTGAATGTGCAAGGCACGTCAAACTTAGCGCGCCAGGCCGCCGCCGCTGGTGTGCGACGCTTTGTGTTTATCAGCTCGATCAAGGTCAATGGTGAAGGGACTTTGCCTGGTCGTCCATTTACCGCAGAGGATGCTCCGGCTCCTGAAGATGCTTATGGGATATCCAAGGCTGAGGCAGAGACGGAATTGAGGCGCATAGCGCAGGGAACGGGGATGGAAGTGACCATCATCCGTCCCCCTTTGATTTATGGACCTGGCGTCAAAGGTAATTTCTCCAGCCTGATCAATTGGGTGCGCCGAGGTTTGCCCTTGCCTTTGGGCGGTGTGACCCACAATCGCCGTAGCTTGGTGGGCTTAGACAACTTGGTTGATTTGATTTGTGTTTGTGTTGAGCACCCCAAAGCGGCCAATCAAACCTTTCTGATTTCCGATGGGGAAGATCTTTCGACGACAGAACTGTTGAGGAGGGTTGGCAAGGCTTTGAGTCGTCCGGCTTGCTTGCTCTGGGTGCCTGCGGGTTTGATCGCTCTGATTGCAAGCATGCTGGGTAAAAAGGTGATTTCTCAACGTTTGCTCGGCTCGCTGCAAGTGGACATACGCAAGACTTGTGAGTTGCTGGAATGGAAGCCGATAGTGGCCGTGGATGAAGGCCTACGCAAGGCTGTGGAGTGAAATTTGATGTTGCGAATATTTGATTTTTTCTTCTCGTTGTTCGGTCTTATTCTTGGTGGCCCGGTGCTGCTGGTGATCTATGTGATCGGCCTGTTCGACACAGGGTCCCCGATTTTTCGACAAGAGCGGGTAGGGCGTGACCAGAAGCCTTTCACGCTTGTGAAGTTTCGAACCATGCGGCCAGACACGGCCTCTGTGGCTTCCCATTTGGCTGATGCTTCTGCGATCACCCCCTTGGGCGCGTTTTTACGGCGTACCAAGCTGGACGAGTTGCCGCAGCTTTGGAATGTGCTCAAGGGCGAAATGAGCTTGGTTGGCCCCCGGCCATGTTTGTTCAATCAAACTGAATTGATCAGCGAGCGTGCTTCTCGTGCGGTATTTGGTGCAAGGCCTGGCATTACTGGACTGGCCCAAGTCAACAACATCGACATGTCTACCCCGAAGCTGCTGGCTGAGACGGACGCTCGTATGCTGCAAGAGATGACGGCTGCCGCCTACTTCAAATACATCTTCATGACCGTGGGTGGCAAGGGCGCAGGGGATGTGGTCAAAGCGAAATGACCCAAACGCCTTAAGCTCAGAAGTTGGATCTGAGGATGAAACAGTAAAAGCAGCATGTTCGTCCTCTCCAAGTTGCTTTCTGCCATCACCCAGCCCATGTTCTGGTTGGCCCTGTGGTGGGCTCTGGCGCTGTTGCTGTTGGGTTTGACCGACCGTTGGCGCCGAACGGCCTTGGGCATGTTACGGACCGGATTGGCGGTGCTGGGCCTGCTGGGCTTTAAATCGATCCCCGACGCCCTGCTGCGTCCGCTGGAAAATCGCTACCCCGTGCCCACGAGCCAAGAGGTGAGCGGCCACGTGGGCATGCCCCAACGGCGAATTGATCTGAGAATGAGATGGGAGCGACAGTAGCTACCGCTGGCTGTGGTCGTGGGTTCAATGTCCCAGACCGGATTTGAAGTTGAGTCCCTTGTAAGCGTCGATGTAAGATTTGCCTATCGGTTGGGGCCTAATCTCTACCTCGCATGCACGCTCTAGCACCCGCTAGCATGATTGAGTGCGAATAGAAAGTTCCTGATTGGTGAACCACCCACTACCAAATACCACCCGTGAACTGTTCTCAAAACTGTTCATCCATCTCCTTGCTGAATCGCCCTGGGACGGTTCAGAGCTAATTTCCCCTGCTGAGAAATCAAGGCCGCAACTTTTGAACGGCCCTGATTTCATAGTCATTGATCAATTTTTGAAAGTACTTGTAGACACCCTCCATCTTCACATTCAGATGGATGCTGGCAAATCCCTCGTCGCTTTTGTCTAGAGGCATCACGCCAGTGACTACACTCTTGAAGTGCTCGGTATCATTGTGTCTGATAGGTTGGTAAGCATCGATGGCCGCGAAGATATCGTCCAAGGTATAGCCATGATCTCTTGTGAGGACCATTAAATCGTAGATGTCCCGAGACTTAACGCGGTGATAGACGACGATGCTTTTCATGACAAGACGCCCATCGATGCCCATGACATCAAAGCCGCCCTTGGAAACCTTCACCTTGGCAGCCGACTTCAGGAAATCAATCTGCGCCTTGGGCCGATCACCTTCATTGCGCGAATGAAACGTCACCTTGGCACC
>JACCDY010368065.1_pt1 | contig 34677 bp, 21 predicted proteins | sample 7446391 | NCBI WGS metagenome assembly JACCDY01 (sample SAMN15323451, study PRJNA562643) | freshwater metagenome | isolation source: river surface water | place: USA:Blue River Watershed | collected 2017-08-18 | reverse complement strand
GGTATAATGGCCGCCACGTAAAGATATATCACATCCAGCCGGGCCATCCGAAACGGTCCCTATCCAACCCACGTTTTAAGAAGGAGTTCCATCATTTGCTGTAACCGTAATTGTTCCATCCGCACTACCATTGCAAAGCGCAGCCGTATTTGTTGTAGAGGCGGTTAAAGAAACAGGTTGGGCAATGGTTGAAGTTGTGGTGGTAATACAACCATTTAAATCGGTAACGGTAATTGTATAGCTGCCAGCGGATAATCCTGTAATTGTATAATTTCCTCCGTTCGTTGTAATCTCATTCCCTACTGGATCACCAGAAGCAGGGCCAGCCCAACTAACATTATATGCTGGTGTTCCGTCCGTTGCGGTTACAGTAATTGTTCCATCAGCACTTCCGTTACACAGTGCAGGCGTATTTGTGTTTGATGCACTTAATGGTAAAGGCTCCATCAAGGTTGTTGTTGTTGTTGTTGTACATCCATTTACATCCGTCATAGTGAGTGTATAGGCACCGGCTGGCGCACCATTTACTGTATAAGAACCACCATCTGTATTTATTTCCGTTCCGGCAGGGTTACCAGTATTAGGTCCCATCCAACTCATATCATACGGTGCCGTTCCTCCTGTAGCGGTTCCGGTAACAGCTCCTGACGCTCCACCATTACAAAGTACAGATGAATTAGTTGCAGTTGCAACCAATAATGAAGGTTCTGTAACATTAGAAGAAAATGTAAATACACAACCTACGGCATCTGTTATGGTTATATTGTAAGTTCCTGAAGGAATTGCTGAAATAATAAAAGCTCCACCAGATGTTGTAATTTCATCTCCACCAGGATTACCTGAAGAAGGTCCAGTCCAACTAACTTGATAAGGAGGAATTCCACTTGAAGCAGTTACGTTAATTGTTCCGTCAGACCCAGCATTACATAATGGCGATGTAAAGGTTGCAGACCCAGTTACACTGGGATTGGTATTAATTGTGGTAGTTGTGGTAGTTGCACAAAGATTTGTTCCAGTAACGGTTATAGTATAGGTACCAGCCGGAAGAGATTGTATTAGATAATTTGATCCGTTCGTTGCAATTTCTATACCTGTCGGATTACCATTTGCTGGCCCAGTCCAAGATACATTATATCCTGGATTTCCTGAATTAGCAACAACATCAATAGTTCCATTTGTTGCAGAAGAGCAAGCTGTATTTGATGGTGTTAAATTTACAGTTGGACCTGTATTTAAAACGACAGTTGTAGTAGCGGTTGCGGAACACCCACTATTTGTAACGGTAACGGTATAAGTTCCAACATTTGTAGCCGTTAGATTTGGAATTGTAGGATTTTGAAGGGTAGAGGAAAAGCCGTTTGGACCCGTCCAAGAATAGGTTCCACCTCCAGTTGCATTTAATTGAATAGTTTGTCCAGGACAGTAAGGCCCAGTATTTGTTGCGGTTACACCAGGTAAAGTTGAAACAGTTATTGTAATGTATCCATTATTCCCATTTCCTCCAGCAACGCACGTTCCACCAGCGGGAACAAGGGATGATCCGCCGCCGCCGCCGCCGCCGCCATTTCCTCCGGTACAGCATCCATCATTTCCACCACCGCCACCACCATATAAACCACCACCACCACCACCGCCAGAGGCAGTTTGCCAGTATCCTCCTTGACCTCCTTGACCTAGAGCTCCTGCTTGCCCTCCTGGTGGGGTTCCTGCCCAAGGTGTTCCACCTGCGCCACCTGCAATTTGAGTTCCACCGCCACCACCAGATCCAAATGTAGAGCAACCAGCAGCTCCATTATTACAGTTTGCAGCACCTCCACAAACTGGACCTGATCCACCGCTTCGACCACCGCCTCCTCCTGCTACTATTACTCTATTATTTAAAGCTGTTCCACCAATTCTAATATCACTGGCTCCACCGCCACCCCAAGATCTATAGGTTGCAGATCCTGTTGAATTATGTCCTGTGCCTCCGCCATTCCATCCTCCTGAATTGGCACCTTGGGTTCCCATTCCCCCTACTCGGATATATAAAATTTGTCCTGGAGTAACTGAAAAACAATTTTTTGTAATTACCGCACCATTACCACCGTTAGTTCCTCCTCCTTTTGCTCCTGCTACGGTTAAATTAACACTTGTAACACCAGCTGGAACTGTCCATTGCTGTTGGGCTCCGGTATAATTAAATGTAAAAGTTTGACTAAAACTTTCTGAAATAATAAAAAATAAAAAAGAGAATATTGAAAGTCGAGTCATTTTAAATGAACTAAAAATACATAATCTGTCAAATTTACAATAAGAATATTAAATTAATATAACGAAATAATAATCAAAGTGCTATGAATATTCATTGAAAACGCTAAAAAGGAAAGATGGAGTTTCTGTATTTTTTTAACTAAAAATCACTTCTAATTATGTTTTTGTTATTTTTACGCATGTTTCAGTCTTTCCTTTTGGCACTTGTTTGTATGCTTTTCTTTTCTTGTACAAAGGATAAGGTTAAAGAAAGAGAATATGCTACAAAATACTGTATTGTTGTAGTCATTGATGGTGCACGTTATTCTGAAACTTGGGGAGATTCCACCTATGAGAATATTCCATTTTTACATGGTTTTTTTGAAAATATAGGGGTAGTTAATACTACTTTTTATAATGCTGGAACCACGAATACCACAAATGGACATGTGGCTATAACAACCGGATATTATGAAAACAATATTAATAATTCAGGACAAGAACTCCCCTCATTTCATTCCTACTTTCAAGATTGGATGAGTAAATACCCATTATTAACTAATAGTGCTTGGATTATTTCAAGCAAGGATAAATTAGAGGTATTAGGAAATTGTTCTCAACAAAAATGGAAAAATTTACACCAGCCTAAAACAGATTGTGGGATACAGGGGAACTTTACAGGATACAGAAGTGACTCAATCACAATGGCACATGCAACAAAAACAATTTCAAAACATAAGCCTAATTTGTTGTTAATCAATTTAAAAGACCCGGATTATTTTGGGCATCAAAACAATTGGTCTGCCTATCTAACCTCTATAAAAAAGAGTGATGAATATGTTTATCAATTGTGGAATACCATACAACAGGATCCAGAAATGGCGGGAAAAACAACTCTTTTTGTAACCAATGATCACGGTCGACATAACACAAATTTTCAACACCATGGAGATGATTGTGACGGATGTAGACACATTATGTTGTATGCCGTTGGACCTGATTTTAAGAAAAACATCAAACTCTCAAAAAATCGATCATTAATAGATATCCATGCTACAATTTCAGAAGTGATGCATTTAGCCAATCTTTCACGTGGAAATGTAATGACGGAATTGTTTAACTAATCAACTTTTAATCAAGTGATATGTAAACAATTAGTTAATAATAAGTTAACACATTTTCTTTTTTATTTTACCAAGTGAAAGTTTAAAACAATTAGATTATTCGTTGTAAAACAAGTACTTTAGCGCAAATTTTTATTACATGAAAAAACTATTTTCTTTCTTTTTTCTATTAACAATATTACCATCTTTTTTCGCTCAAGTTGAATTAAGTGAAGTATCTGTTACAAATATTAGCACCATTGCCGATGAAGACAATTCTTATGAAGATTGGTTTGAAATCCGCAATTTAAGTCCTAATGATGTTAATATTAATGGCTACGGATTAAGTGATGATCCTTTAATACCTTTCAAATGGTTATGTCCAAATTACACCTTAGCTAGTGGCGAACATAAATTGATTTTTGCTAGTGGAAAAAATAGAATTCCTACTATTGATCACTACGAGGCAGTAATTAAGGCCAATGAAACATGGAATTATATCGTTCCAACAACTGAACCGGATCCAAGTTGGAGGTCTCCGGGTGCAATTTTAAATGGATGGCAATCAGGAATAGGTGGTATTGGTTTCGGTGATGGTGATGACGGCACAACAATAGCAACTGCAACAAGCGTATACATAAGAAAACCTTTTACTTTAACTAATGTCAGTGATATTAAGCGATTAATCCTTTATATGGATTATGATGATGGATTTGTTGCTTATATCAATGGAGTTGAAATTGCTCGGGCCAATTTGGGAACTACTGGAGTTATCACTCCTTTTAATACATTGGCCACTAGCCATGAGGCAAATGGATATCAGGGGTTAGCTATTGATGATTATGAAATAAATCTAACTCAATTATCAAATTTACTTGTTAATGGTGAAAACGTATTGGCTATACAAGTACATAATACTGCTGCTAATTCTACTGATTTAACGAGCAATGCCTATTTAGCAGCTGGATTTGAAAGTTCTACATTTACATTCTCCCCAACTTTACCTTGGATGAATCTTAATGCTACAGACGCTTGGCATACAAACTTTACCCTTAATTCTGCCGATCAATTATTTTTAACTTCTGCAGGAGGTATTGCTTTGGCACAAGTGACAATTCCGCTTTTACCGGTGAATAATTCCTATAATTTTAATTCAACTTCATGGTGTATTAGTCCAAATCCAACTCCTGCCGATACGAATGATGCCTCTTGTTTTACCGCATTTTTAAGTAAACCAATAGTTTCAAAACCAGCCGGTATTTATGCTTCAGGTTTTAAAATTGCGCTCTCAAGTATTGATCCGAATGCTCAAATACGATATACCACAAATGGTGATATTCCATCGGCTACCTCAACTCTTTATACTGATTCAATAACTATTGTTGCAACAACTATTATTTCAGCGCGTTGTTTTGATCCTGCCAATTTGGTGTTACCAAGTTTAGTGGAGAAAAATACATTCTTAATAAATGAAGCATATATTGGGTTGCCTGTGATTTCGATTTCATCAGATTCAGTGAATTTATATGATACACAAACGGGTATTTATGTCCTTGGACCAAATGATTACAATCCTAATTATCCTTATTTCGGAGCAAATTTCTGGGAAGATTGGGAGCGCTATTCATATATAGAATATTTAGCAACGGATAGTACTCAGAAATTTGAGGGTGCTATTGGATTGAAAATTCATGGTGGATGGTCTAGGGCACAGCCTCAGAAAAGCTTCCGTGTTAAGTGCCGCGACGATTACGGTATGAATAAGATTAATTTCCCATTAATTCCGGACAAACCATATATTACAAAATACAAAGATTTCAATCTTCGAAATGGTGGGAATGATTATGGTGGTAGTAGAATGAGAGATGCATTTATGCAACGATTGACTAAAGGCACTCATAATGATTATATGGGCTATACTCCTGTAATTGTATTCTTAAATGGTCAATATTTCGGTGAGTATGAATTAAGAGAAACCTTGAATAACGATTATGTAGAGAATAACCATGGTTTTCCGTCTGACAGTGTTACGGTTTTAACTGAAAATTATTTAGAAGGTTTGAATGTTAACGATGGTACTTTAGATAATTTTTGGCCAATGTATAATGCAATTGTTGCGGCAGACCCAGCAAGTCCTACTTTTTATAGTTTGGCTGATTCGTTAATTGACCTTCAAAATTTCACAGATTACATCATAGCAGAAACTTACTATGGTAATGGTGATTGGAGTAATACGCAGGCGAATAATATAAAATACTGGAACGTTCCTGGAGAAAAATGGAGAATGATGTTAATGGACTTAGATTTTGGATATGGTTTATATGGTCCAACTCCAAATGATAATTTTTTAACGCATGCAACAAACAATTCTTTTGTTCACATGGATGTGATTTGTGGCAAACTTCTAGCTAATCCTCAATACTTGAATTATTTTATTAACCGTTATGCGGATTTAATTAATACTACATGGCAACAAAGCAACGTTCAAAATGTTGGAAACTCAATGATAAATGAAGTGGCACCTTGGATTCCAAGACACCATACACGTTGGAGTGGAAATATGACTAATTTCTTGAACACAATGACCAACATGCTTAATTGGAATCAAAGTAGAATTACAGGTGCAAGAAACGTGGTTCAAAGTCATTTTTCACTTACAGGACAAGTAACATATACCTTAGATGTTCAACCGGCTGGTGCAGGTAGAATACATATTTCTACTATTGAACCAAGTGAAATTCAATATCCATGGTCAGGAGTTTATTTTAAAGGAGTTCCAGTTAAAATTACAGCAATTGCAAACCCAGGATATACCTTTAATCATTGGGGACCAAATTCGTTATTTACATCAAACAATTATTCAGCGGATTTATCAATTACTCCAACTGTAAATTCGGCTTTCACGGCTTGGTTTACTGGAAATGCAGTTTCTGACGCGATTGAAGTTAGTGAAATCATGGTAAATGCAGAAAATTCTATAGATAGTGATGACTGGATTGAGCTACATAACAAATTGAACGTAGAGCTAAATATAGGTGGAATGACTCTTTCTGATAGTTCATATTTTAATAATTATACCTTTCCTTTAAATACAAAGATTCCAGCAAATGGGTATATAGTTGTTGCTCGAGATACGGCTCAGTTTCATGCTCAATATCCTTCTGTAACTTCATTTACAGGCCCATTAGGTTTTTCATTGAATAATACAACAGAAACTATTTTTCTTAAAGACCATAACAATAATGAGGTGTTACATATATCTTACACAACAACTCAACCTTGGCCGCTAGGAACCGATGGCGACGGAAGAACCTTAGAGTTTGAAGGCGCTCCCCAATCTCCAAACGATCCGAATGCTTGGTTTGCAGGATGTGTTGGGGGATCACCTGGTGAAGCTTATTTCCCGTGTGATTCATCCTTATTAATTTCAGAAATTAATTATAAATCCCTAACTACTTCAGATGCAGGAGATTGGTTTGAAATTCATTCTCTATCTACTCAACCAGTTGATTTATCTAATTGGTATGTTACCGATGCAGGGATGAATACGATTTATACTATTCCTTCAGGAACTGTTGTAAATCCAAACGGATATTTGGTATTGGCAAAGGATCTTTTATTATTTTCTAGCATTCACCCAGCGATTACAAATGTAGTTGGTCCAACAGCCATTGGGTTGGGTTCTACTGAAAGCATTCATATTTATAATCCATCTAATCGTTTGATTTTTTCGGTGAATTATTCAAATCAATCTCCATGGCCTTTAGAGGCAGATGGATTAGGAAAAACCCTTGAGTTACTTTCTACAACAGGTAGAATGTGTGATGGATCCAACTGGTTCGCTGGTTGTCCCGATGGTTCGCCAGGAGAAGTATATAATCCATTGTGCGATCTTGGTTTATCGGATAACGAAATGGATAATTTAGTATTCTATCCGAATCCAGTTACAGATATGCTTCATGTAGCGTTATCTGAAAACGCTCAGGTTCAAGTATTGTCCTTGGCGGGTGAATTATTAATGGAAAATAACTACCTAGCAGGGAATGTTGAGATTAATATGAGTGAATATTCAACTGGACTTTATCTAGTATCGATTCATGGTAAAACGTATCGAATAGTTAAAAACTAACGATTTGTTTGAAGCTAATTAAAATCCCTCTGGTTTCCAGGGGGATTTTTTGGTTAATAAAGACCCATTTTAATGTGAATATCCAAGTGGATTAATGAAAAACCCAAGTTATTACTTGAGTAATTTTGAACTATAAGCAATTACTATTTTTTATTAGATAGAAACTATTGCTACCACCTTTATCTCGGACTAATCGTCAAATGAATGCGCTACTTCCCGATGAGGTATTCAAGTTTACTAGTTCTAAATTGCTGATTTCATTTTGTCAGGATCTTATTACCTTACTTAGGAGTGTGAATTACCGCATATCATAATTATATTTAACCCCTCACTCCTTTTTCGTCCAAAATATTAATGAAATGAAATCCGCGTGGTGCAAAGCCTTCATTATAAAATAATTTATGGGCTTTATAATTAGTGGTATATGAATCTAGTGCCATCATGGTGCAACCGATAGATTCTGCTTTATTTCTTAGGTAATCAATAATTAATTTTCCAACGCCCTTTGAACGATATTGAGGGCAAACAACGATATTATCTAATTCCAAATACTTTCCACACCATAATTTTTTTCCTATCCAAAACCCACTGATACCGAGGCATTCATCTCCATCAAAAACGGCCACTTGTCCGTAATTGTTTGCAAGCATTTCTTCTAAATCTACTTTATATTCTGCTTGGGTTAGTGCGGGATATAATTCATTTAAAACATGAATATAGCCAACCATTTCCTCCAAGCCTGTTAATTCTCGTACAATCATTTTTTCAAGTGTTTTTCGAATAATTCTAAAATGCGTCGGTATTCATCGTACCAAGAGTAAGCTTCCTTAAAACCATGATTCTCGACAGGAAAAACAGCTAATTCCCAGTTTTTTTTACCTAATTCAATAAAGCGTTGACTCAATCTCACAACATCCTGAAACTGCACGTTGTCATCCACCATACCATGTAACATTAATAAAGGGTCTTTTAAATTTTCAGCGAAATAAATGGGTGAACTTTTTCTATATGCTTCAGGATCTGATTGAGGATAATTTAAAATATTGCTGGTGTATTCATGGTTGTAATGCGCCCAATCTGTAACTGAACGTAATGCCGCTCCACACGCAAACTCTCCTGGTTTGGTTAGTAATCCCATCAAGGTAATAAATCCACCATAAGAGCCACCGTAAATACCAATACGACTAGAATCGATTTGTTTTTGTTCAACCAACCATTTTTTGGCATCGATAAAGTCTTCCAAATCTCGTCCTCCCATGTGTCTATAAATTGCAGTACGGTAATCCCTACCATATCCTTCGCTTGCTCTATAATCCACATCAATTACGGTGTATCCTAAATCCAAAAGTAAGTTATGGAACATGTATTCACGAAAATAATTGCTCCAATAGTAATGTGCATTTTGCAAATAACCGGCACCATGAACAAACATCACTGCGGCTCCATTTTTTAGTTCTTTTCTAGGTTCGTAATAACGTGCATAGAACAATTTGTTGTCTGATCCTTTGATTTCAATGATCACAGGATTTTTCCACGAATATTGCTTGAATTTTTCAGTTGTAGAATACGTCAATTGGGTTTTTAGTGGAATATTCATTAAAGCCGGTGCAATATACAATTCCCAAGGTTGAGTGGCTGATGAATAACGAATTGCCATTTGTTTTTCGTCGGGTGAGAGAGCTACGTCATGATATCCAAAATCTGTTAATAATGGAATCCATGATTTTGTGGCAATTTCGAATTTGTAATAATCTCGATTACCCGGGCGAGTTTTGTTTGCAGATAGAAAAAAATAATTTCGGTCCTTCGATAATTGTACTCCGTGAATCTCAAAATTTCCATTCGTCAATGGCTCGATTTTGTTTGTTTCCAACTCATAGATATATACATGCGAAAATCCAGATTCTTCTGATTGAAAGTAACAGGTTTTCCCATCTATTAACCAGTCCAACACACCCTCTTCCATGTTCCAGGAGGAAATTCCGGGTCCACCAATCCATGCTGAATCGTGTTGATGGTTAATTAATTTTATTGAAAGTGATTTCAATTCAAGCAAACCGATCCAACGATCTTTGTTATCGGCAGATCGAATATCAAATAAAGCTATTGGTGAATTTTCAGAAAAACGCAGCGAATGAATAAAAATGTCACGCAATTTCCCGTTTTTTATAATGGATGGAAGTTCTTCAAAATTGACCCATTGGACTGTGTCTTTTTCGCGATCAAGGATAGCCAATTTCATTGTGGGTTCATCATTGGAAACTTTAGAGCGTGCGACAATTGATTTGGAATAACCACTCGCTGTAACATAGTCTTCCACTTGTGTAGATTTTGTTTCTGGTTCTATCGAAGTACGAATCCCTATGAATTGACTACTTGGATTAATTTGTATATCCACTAATTGTCCATCACCAAAAAACCATTTTTTTGGAAGTGAAAAAGCAGGTTTATAAGTTTTATAGCGCCAATCTTTCCTGTTTTTTTGATCCTTAACATATTGAAAAAGATCAGCTTGTTGGTTAACTAAAAAGGACGAGTCAGTTGGTTTATTTTTTTCCCTTCCCTCTGAAATATTTGTGATTTGTCTAATCGATCCATCTATGGCATTATACAAAAATAGATTGTTTCCTATTCTAAATGATACAAGGTTTGGGTCGGTTAAGCGCTGTACACCTGAAATAGGTTCTTCTGTTTGATAAACGATCTTTATTACCTGTGATTTAGTATTATAGGAATAAAGCGTACCATCTTGGGCATGATATACCGTTACAAATAATCGTTGTTTAGTATCAAAAGGAATTTGAATTGAGAAGTTTTTTTGATCAACTTTAACTATTTTTTTTTCTTTAATAGAATAAGCGTATAGAGAATTTCCTGGTTCTGCATCAGGGTTCCAATAAAATAAAATGTGCGTTCCATCCACATTCCAGTAATGATTTTCAGGCAAATATCCTACAAAATCATGACCCTTCATTATTTCTTTTAAATCTAATTGGGCTTGAATTTGAAAAAAACTAAAAACAAAAAAAAGTAGGAATAGATTTTTCATTTATTCGTATTTGATGAATACATTTTTTGCTTCTGTGAAAAAACGTAGCGCTTCCCATCCTCCTTCCCGACCAACACCAGATGCTTTGACTCCACCAAATGGGGTTCTCAAGTCACGTACTAGCCAAGAATTTACCCAAACAATTCCTGATTGTAATTTATCAGCCACTCGATGCGCTCTTTTTAAATCATTTGTCCAAATGATACCAGCCAATCCGTATTTAGTTGAATTAGCCATCATTAATGCTTCCTCCTCCGAATCAAATGGGGTGATTGTAACAACGGGTCCAAAAATCTCCTCTTGGTTGGTTCTACAATCAAAACTCAGACCCTCAATGACTGTAGGACGAATGTAGTATCCATTATCGTATGGCGCCTCTAAATGAACTTGATTTCCGCCTGTTAAAACCGTGCCTCCTTCTTCTTTAGCAAGCTCAATATAGGAAAGTACTTTATCCATATGCGATTTTGATACAACTGCACCTAAGTGTGCTTTCGGATTTGAAGGATATGAAACCAAGCTATTTGAAACTTTTTCAACGAACGCTGTTTTGAATTTTTCATATAACGGTCTTTCAACAAAAATGCGTGAACCACATAAACAAATTTGACCCTGATTGGCAAAAGACGAACGAATGGTTGTACTAAGCATAGATTCAAAATCGCAATCGGCGAAGATGATAGATGGATTTTTCCCCCCTAATTCTAGTGAAAGTTTTTTAAACATGGGAGCAGCAGTCCGAGCGATATATTCTCCAGTAGCCGTTCCGCCTGTAAATGAAATCGCTTTAATTTTTGGATGCTTTACAATGGCATCACCAACAGTTGCTCCCAAACCATGTAATATATTTAATACACCCGGAGGCATACCCGCTTCTGTACAAACTTCACCAAGTAAATAAGCAGTATAAGGGGTGATTTCAGATGGCTTGGCAATTACGCAATTTCCAGCGGCTAAGGCAGGAGCAATTTTCCATGAAAAGAGATATAAGGGTAGATTCCAAGGAGAAATACATCCCACAATACCAATTGGTTTGCGCGTTGTAAAGTTTACACCAACTCCTTCCATGTAATGAGATTCGGATGAAAAGTGCAAAATGGCTGTAGCAAAAAAATGAAAATTGGAAACAGCACGTGGTATATCCACAGATCTAGCTAGCGAAATAGGCTTACCATTATCTTTTGACTCAGCAGCAACGAATTCTTCCATTCTACGCTCTATTCCTTCAGAAACCCTAACTAAAATAGCACTTCGTTCTTCAATAGACAAACCGGACCAAATAGGAAATGCATCTTCCGCAGCTTCAACTGCTTGATTTACATCCTCTTCATTTGAATTAGGTATTAAAGAATAAACTTGCCCGGTCGCTGGTTCATAATTATCAAGGTACTGATTTGAAATAGGTTCACTAAATTGCCCATTGACATAATTGCGTATTTTTTCCATGTTGGATTGAAAATTTTCTTGTCCTACAAATTTGGAAAAAAGAATTGATTTGAGGTAACTAGTTCTCGGTATAATTTTACTTAAAACCAAAGTTAAAAGAAGCCTTGTTATTTCCGCAAGAAATAATAAAAGTGCCAGCCTCGGTTATCCATTCATTATTAGCTCCTACAAAGGAAAGTGTCTTTGAGTCAATATCAAACGTAAGAACCTTAGTTTCTCCAGGTGCTAATTCAATTTTTTCAAATTTTTTCAGTTTCTTATTTGCAGGTGTTATGCTTGCAAATTCGTCTGTGATAAACCATTGCACTACTTCCTTCCCTGGGATTATACCGGTATTCTTTATTTCAATGGATGCTTTAATTTTATTAGCATTTGATGTATCAATTTTTAAGTTGGAATATGAAAATGTAGTATAACTTAATCCAAAACCAAATGGCCATTGTGGATCAATTGCTAATCCGTCCGTTTTGTTTGTCTTAGTTTCGGAATTGACATAATCATAATATTCAATGACGCCATCAAATTTCGGATAGGTATAGGGTAATTTACCAGAAGGATTTACCTTTCCTAACATAACATCTGTAATAGCTTCACCTCCAAAATCACCAGGTAAATATGCCTGTAGAATCGAAGAACTTTGCGGTTCTAATTCTCTAATGATGTGAGGTTTTCCAAATAACAATACTAAAATCACTGGTTTGCCTGTTGCCTGAAGGGCTTTGACAAGTTCTTGTTGTTCATCACATAAATCTAGTGACTTTACATCTCCAGGTTTTTCTGTCGCTGGCATTTCACCCAAACAGATTATAATTTTATCTGCTTGAGCAGCGTTTTTCAAAACCTTTTCTTTATCTAATAATTTACAAGTTTCCCAACCATTCAAACTGGATAAATCATATCCTTTTTCATATGTAAGATTTTGTCCAAGTTCTTTTTGTAATGATGCTCGTAATGTTAAAGCTCCTTGCGTGTTAAACAAAGTATCTTCGCCTTGCCAGGTGTGAGTCCAAGCACCATTATGAAAAATTAAATTTTCAGCGGCTTCACCTACCAATAAAATTTTTTCTTCTTTTTTTAAAGGAAGTGTTTGATTTTGATTCTTCAGAAGTGTAATAGATTCTTGAGCCGCTTTTTTTGCCGCTTTTTTAAATTCTAAAGATGCAAATTGAATATATGCTTGCCAGGGTTCAAGTTGTTTTTCAAATAGTCCCAATTTGAGTTTAACGAATAAAATTCTTGTTGCTGCATCATTCAAACGGTGCATTGAAATCTTTTTTTCTTCAACTGCTTCTTTAAAGAGTTTTAAATATTCATCATGTGGGCCGTTATATGGAACCATGCTCATATCTAAACCAGCATTTATAGCTAAAATGATTGCTTCTTTATGATCTTTTGCCACCTTATGAACCGTATGCAACATGCGTATATCTTCCCAATCAGAAACAGCAAATCCTTTAAATCCCCATTTGGTTTTCAATAGATCGGTTATCAAAGCTTTATTTGTGTGACCTGGAATTCCATTGACATCTCCGGAATTGATCATTACCGTTAATGCACCAGCGTCGACAGCAGCTTTAAATGAGGGCAGGTACAATTCGTGCATTATTCTTTCTGGAATCCATGCAGGTGTTCTATCTCTACCTGATCGCGGAAGACTATAACCTACGAAATGTTTCATGCAGGCAGCCACTCGAGTAGATTCTGCCGGATTGGTTCCTTGGTAGCCTTTTACTAATTCAGCACCCATTTCTGAGGCTAATAAAGGATCTTCACCCAATGTTTCAAAAAATCTAGACCATAAGGGTTGTCGACCCAAATCTAGAACAGGAGAAAAGTTCCATGGAACTCCAGAGGCGCGTGTTTCATAAGCGGTAATTTCACCCATTTTATTAGCTAAGGTTGGATTCCAAGTTGCGGCCAAACCAATTTCTTGTGGAAACAATGTACCACCTACCACGTAATTAGCTCCATGAATTGCATCAACCCCATAAATCACAGGGATTTTCGTTTTTCCTTGACGATATGGAGCATGGATTTGATTAAGAATAGTATTCCAAACTTCTCGAGTCAAGGTATGAGAACTTACATTTAATACTGATCCTAAGGCTTGTTTTTCAATTAATTGAGACAGTTTTTTTTCATCGATTTGAATAGGTAAAAGAATAGCTCCTTTTTCATCTGTCTTCAAAAGAGCATCTAATGTGACCTGACATGTCTGAGCAATCTTCTCTTCGGTAGTAAGTTTGGAAACAAGTTGTTTGGCTTTTTTAAGCAACGCCTTATCATCTTGCCCAAAAAAATTAAAACCAAATGAAAATATCCCTAGGATTAAAATGAAAGATCTCATATAATACGAATGAATTGAGTATAAAAAAGAAAAGGAAGATCACTCTTCCTTTTCTTTAAATGAACTAGTAGGTTATTCTATTATCAATTTGTAAATTCCTGAGTTGTTTTCAGCATTTACTCTGATGAAATACGTTCCGCTTTTTAAATTGCTTACGTTAATTTCGGCGTTATTTCCTTGAACAAGTTGTTTAGAAATAATTTGACCTGCCATAGAGTTAATTTCAATGGAAGATATAGTAGAATTTGCTGAAATTTTCACCATATCTTTTGCAGGATTTGGCATAACTACAACACCTAATTCAGCCTCAACAATTCCACTTCCAGGACATGCAGAACAACTTGCAAAACAAACTAAAGGTAAAGAATCATTTGCAGCAACTACGTAATATCTGTTGAAGAATCCGTCATTTACCGGATCGATACAAGTTTCTGTTCCAGTGAAATTTTCTTGATCATTCCATCCGTCTACAGTAAATTTATACTCAACAGCACCAGGAGCAAGTGGTAAAGATACTTCCCAGATTGAACCTGATGTATTTGTCATTGGGTTACAAGATCCACACCATCCATTAAAATTACCATTTAAGTAAACTCCTGTTCCAATTGTACCAGCATAATCTGCCATATCCACTCGGAAAGTAACAATTGGATCTGGTAATTGAACAATTTGAGTTTTTTCATAGATAAATCTCCACCATCCTATACCGAAATTGATATCTGCAATCATAGTATTGTCATTATTTGCAAATGTAATTTGATAAGTAACTGAAGCTGGTGCATTAGCAGCAGAGGTTAATTCTCCACCATTGTAAACTTTTGCAAGACCAATGTGTCCACCTAAACCGTTTATTGTTAACTCACCACCACTGTATGTGTAGGTATATGCACCTCCAGTATGTGGTGCAACCGGAGTTCCACATCCATCAGGTGTAGCTCCTTGCCATGCTTCTAACCATGTACTTCCATCCATGTAATGTGTCATTGTACCATTTGCCTCAAATTTGATAGAATCGTCGAACAAACAAGCACGGGTAGTTACATCAGCAGCACCATTAGACCACCATGAACCATCACCAAGTGCAGGTCCTACCGCTAAAGAACCAGCTGACCCTTTCAATTTCCATGTACCAACAAATTGAGTAGAATTACTTGGACAAGCAGTACAGCTGTTAAAACATACCGCTGGTAATGTTGCGTCCCCTGAAATTTGGTAATATCTATTGAAGAATCCATCATTATTTGGATCTAAACAAGTTTCAGTTCCTGTAAAATTCTCTTGAGCATTCCATCCATCCACAGTGAATTTATATTCAATGTTCCCAGCTGGAATAGGAAGAGTTGCTTGCCACATTCCATTACCCATGTCTGTTAAAGGATTACAACTTCCACACCATCCATTAAATGAACCATTTACAAATACGCCTGTTGCAATAGTTCCAGTATAATTAGACATGTTCACTCTGAACGTAATATTTGGATCAGGAATAGTTACAGAAGCTGTTTTTTGATAAACAAATCTCCACCAAGCGTTACCAACATTAATATCCAATGTCATGGTGTTATTGTTGTTTGAGAAAGTAGTTAAATAAGTAATGCTAGCAGCAGCATTTGCTGGATTGTTAATTTCTGCACCATTAATTACTTTTGCTAATCCCAAATGGGCTCCAACTCCATTAACTGTTAATTCTCCATTGGTAGAATTATATGTGTATGTAAAAGGAGCGTTTGTTGTACCATCGTGTGGTGCAACGGGTGTGTTACAAGCATCAGCAGATCCTTGCCAAGCTTCAACCCAAGTACTACCATCCATGTAATGGGTCATAGTACCAGATGCATCAAATTTGATAGAATCATCAAATAAACATGCTCTAACAGATACATCCCCAGCGGAATTAGACCACCAAGCAATGTCTCCTTGATTTGGCCCTACACCCAATGATCCAGCTGCTGGGGCTAATCTCCAGGTTCCTTCAATTTGTGCAAAAACATTCATTATGAAGAATGTAAAAGCAGATAACAAGTAAATTTTTTTCATAGTTGAGATTTATTTTGGATAAAAATAGTATTTTTTACAATAAGTAAAAAATTATTTATTTATTTTTTTACATTTTAAATGAATACTCCTGATTTTCAACCATTTCTTTATATTTTTTATAATCAAAAGAAAATAGTTTTGCCGGACGATGTTTAACATTAAGTTGTTTTTCGTCGTGTGAAATGAAAGGAATATGCTTGATTTTTTTTCTAAAATTGGCTTTATTTAAATCTGTCTTAAAAGCATATTCATATAATTGTTGCAATTCACTAAGAGTGAATTTGTCTGGTAGCAAATCGAAGCAAAGAGGTTCGTTGGATAATTTCGTTTTTAAAGTTTCGAAGGTGGAAACCAAAATTTGATTATGATCAAATGCTAATTTTTTAATTTCATGAACGGGAATCCATTTAACATCATTGGCCCAAGATGAAGCAACTGCATTCATTTCATCCATTTTTGTAAGCGCAAAATACGCACAGGTAATTACTCTACCTTGCGGATGTCTGTCTGGTTTTCCAAATGTTTGAGATTGATGTAGTTGAATATTATCCAGATTGGTTAGGTCATGAAGTATTCTTTTTCCCGCTTCATCTAAGTCTTCATCCGGATATACTAAATCTCCTGGAATCGCCCATTCACCAAGAAATGGATCCATATTTCGCTTGATAAGCAATAAATTGATTTCTCCATTTTTGAAACCAAAGATTAGGCAGTCCAATGAAAATGAATAGGAGAAAAATTTATCAAATTCTATTTTATAGCTCATTTGTTAAATCAAGAAATTGTAAAAAGTGTAATTGTTTTTTTGTAAAATTATTGAAAAACGCGAACATAATCTACATACATGGTTTGGGGAAATATAGTAGTGGCATCTGGATTACCAGGCCAATTTCCACCAACAGCTACGTTAAGTATAAGGAAGAATTTTTGCTGAAACTCACTCAGTTCTGCTGGAGTAATGTCTAAAGTATTGTATACAACATCATCCATCATCCATGTAATTGAATTTTGATTCCATACAATGGAGTACACATGGAATTCATCAGCGAGTTTTCCTGAGCTTAGGCTGGTACTTGAACCATATTGAGCATGAGTTCCATTATCACTCCAATGTGCTGTTCCATGAGCAGTACGATCATTTACCCCTGTACCACCGATCATTTCCATAATATCAATTTCACCGCAAGCTGGCCAACTTTGGGTTGTAATATTGTCACCCAACATCCATATTGCAGGCCAAATACCTTTTCCGTAAGGGACGGCTGCACGAACATCAATTCTTCCATATTTCCATGACTTCAATCCTTGTGTTTTTAATCGGGTAGAGGTATAATCTTGGGCATTGAACGTTTCAGATTTGGCAGTAATTTTTAATATTCCACTGGAAACTTCAACATTTTGATTGGTATAATATTGTAATTCATTATTTCCCCAACCACCGTTGCCGGTTCCAATATCGTACGTCCAATCAGAAGATAATGTTGTACCATCAAATTCGTCGTTCCATACCAAAGACATTCCCGAGTAGGTTAGGGGAGTGGAATAACCAGTGGTTGGTGCACCTGATACTGCTGAATCAACGAAAATAGTAACTTGATCCAATTTTTCTATAAATGCAGCGGCAGTAGTATGTGCTTTGGTTTTTATCTGATAGACTCCACTTTGTTGGAAAATATAACTAGCGTTTCCGGATTGAGATTCTATTACCGTTGAGTCCCCGTTGGCATAAAAGGTAAAGGTATAGAAATTTGCATTTGAAGCTGTAGCATTTACAACAACATTACCCGATGTATGAGATATGGTTGTTTGTAAATTTGAGGGCAAGAGCAAATCTGGTTGTGGATCTTTTTTTTTGCATGCACTTAAACCGATAAATACAATTCCTAAACTACTTAATAAAAAGGTTGCTGTTTTCATACTTTTATTCTGCTGAAAGTTTTAAATACCACAATAATCCACCCGCATGATGTTTATACTGAAGATGCATGGTTGAATCTGTTATTTCTAGAATTCTATATTCATTGACTCCGGTGTAAAATCCTAGAAAAGAATTAGTGGATAATGAAATACTGGTTTGGTCACCCTCTGTTAGCAACCAAGAACCTTGAAGTTGATCGGTATATGGTGCAGTAAAATCCCCCAAGTTTTGAAAAGATCCAGGAAATTGTCCGGCTAACGAATTGTGCACGTATGCATCTCCATGATTAACCATGTCAAATTTAAAACCATTTAAATAAAAAATGTACCGATCATCATACATACCACATCCCGGTTTTTCATTGGCGCCAGCTGCCCACCATTCTGGAACAGAACCAAGCGCACTTTCAGGATCTGGTCCTACACCTAGGTGACCTGTACTAACTGAATCAACATGCCACGTTTTATAACCGGGACCCGAAGCTCCACCTGTTAGTTTTGTAAAGAAAGGATTGTTTAATAGACTTAAATCATCTTGTGAAATGATGATATCTTGCGTACTGCTTTTACTTCCACCTTTGTTAAAAACCGTAAGAGTAATGGTATAGGTTCCAGCATATGGATAGGATGCAACTACTGTATTTCCTTGTTTTTTAATACCATTACCAAAGTCCCACATACAAAGGATGTTTGGATTATTGGAGGTTAATACAATTACGTTTGCGTTCGTATCAGAAGCAGCATAGGTAAAACTAGCGTCTTGTTGAGTGGGAGGATTACCTAATTGCGAATTCTTATGACACGAAATTAGAATAAGGATACTGAAAATGGATAAGATTACTTTCATAATATAATTTTTTAATAACCTGGATTCTGTTGCCAGTTACCACCAGCTAAATCAATTTCAACTTGAGGAATTGGAAACAGCTCATGTTTGCCTGTAACAAAGCCCGGAATGTATTGTTCTGCTTGACCGGAACGCACTAAATCAAAAAATCGGTGACCTTCACCGGATAACTCAAGCCGGCGTTCTTTATAAATATCATTAATAGACTGAACTGAAATTCCAGGGATTCCGGCTCTCACTCTAATTTGATTCACTAATTGTTGAGCAAGCAAGTTGTTGCCAATTTTATAATGAGCCTCAGCAGCCATTAAAAGTACATCGGCATAACGAATTACTCGATAGTTTACTGGACTGGTAAGGTCATTGTCAGGTAAACCAATTTCACCTTGTCTTTTAATGTATTTGTTGTTGTAATATCCGGTATGGCCACCTGCCCCAATAGCGTACGTGATAGACCCTGGATCAGGTTGTGCTGCAATAAACGCCTCTATATCCAAAATGGTGTGTCCCCTTCTTGGGTCAATGGGAGAAAAGGCATTATACAATTCTTGGGTAGGTAAGTTGTAGCTATTACCATCTCCATAAACAGGACCATTGTATTGTCTAATACCTTGAAATCCTGGAGCTGCATTTCCTTCTAAGCAAATTAAACAACCATAACTTCCTCCTTCAAGACCAGTATATTGAATATCAAAAACGGTTTCTGAATTATTTTCGTTATTCACAGTAAATAATTGACCATAATCCGCTATTAAACTGTACAATCCACTATTTCTAACTTCATCTAAAATGGATGCAGCTTCAGTAAATTTGTTTTGATATAAATAAACTTTCCCAAGAAGGGCTTGCGCTGCTCCTTTTGTGGCTCTTCCTTTTTGACTGGCAACAGGACTAAGTACGGAAGCGGCAGCAATTAAATCAGCTTCAATTTGAGCATATACTTCACTTTTTGGAGAGCGAGGTAGTTGTCTAGCCTCCTCAATTCCAATTCTTTTATCCACTATTAATGGCACATCTCCAAACACTTTAACGAGTTCAAAATAATAAAATGCCCGTAAGAATTTAGCCTCTGCTAGAATTTGTTCCTTTCCTGAAAAATCGATATTATCTTTATTTTCCATAATATAATTTACACGTGTTATCCCCGTGTAATTCCACCTCATTAGGTTTCTCAACTCATTGTTAACCCCACCATGCGTCATATTGTCAATTTGATGAAGCCCTTGAGAGTCGTTCACGCTTTCACCTCCAGCTATGGAATTATCAGATGCTATTTCGCCTATCCATAGAGAAAGGAATGATCCTTGAAGTAAATCGTATGCACCGGTTAATGCTCTTTCAAAATCGTCTGGAGTTTTAAAATAATTTTCCGCATCCTGAGCATAAGGAGGATCTACACTTAAGTATTTTTTACAACCTGTAACAAGAATTACAATGATTGCAAGAAAAAATATGATTTGTTTTTTCATAATTAAAAAGTAATTTGAATTCCACCCATGATTGTTTTTGCTTGTGGGTACATCCCAAAGTCAACTCCTGCGCTCAATGCATTCGCTGAACCTAAATCTGGATCGTAACCCATATATTTTGTGAGCGTTAATAAGTTGTTAGCAGCAACATATAAACGTAATGACTCTATTTGAGCTTTTTTCATCCAATTTTTTGGAAATGTATATCCTAATTGAATGTTTTTAAGTCGAATGAAAGAGCCATCTTCTACATAATACGATGAAAACACATTGTTTCTGGTTTCTCCAGTTGTCAATCTTGGATTTTCATTTGACGTTCCTGGTCCTACCCAGCGGTCAATTACATATCCCAATTGATTGGCATAAGGCTGTTGTCTTTCGTAGTTACGAATAATTTCATTGCCAATAGCGGAAAATAGGGTAGCGGATAAATCAAATCCGGAGTAACGTACATTTAAATTGAATCCCCATGTAAAATCGGGAATCGGTGAACCAAGAAATGTTTTATCGGAATCATCGGCAAAGCTAATTTTTCCATCTCCATTTTGATCAACAAAAATCAAATCACCAGGCTGTACTCCTTCTTGGGTTACCCCTGAAGCATCAATTTGTTCTTGAGTTTGATATATTCCTGCGGTTTCATATCCGAAGAAATATCCGATTGCATATCCTTCTTGGAAACGAGTAGCAACATCTCCACCCACACTAAATGCTGCACCTGGAATATAATCTACTCCATCAGGAACGCTAGTTACTTTATTTAAAATTCTTGAAATATTAAAACCAATATTAGTATTTAACTTCTTCTTCGGATCGCTTTGATAGGATAATTCCAATTCAACACCTTTATTTGATACGTCACCAGCATTGATTATCGGGGGATATCCTCCTGGACCATACGAACCTAATATGGCAGTTACCTCAGGTTGAAATAGTAAGTCTCTTGTATTTTTAACGAAATAATTGGTTGTAAGATTTAAGTTGTTCCAAAGTGTTAAGTCCATCCCAACATTTAATTGGCTTGTTGTTTCCCATTTTAAATCTGGATTAGAAGGTCTACCGATGGCAACGCCTTGAGTTAAGACATCATCAAACACATACACCCCTTCACCATTCAAAAGGGCACGGTAAGAAAAATTTGGAATTTGATCATTTCCAGATACTCCATAACTTGCTCTTATTTTCCAATAATTAATCCACTTAATTTTATAAAAAGATTCATCAGAAAGTAACCATGCACCTGAAACAGTTGGAAAGAACCCATATCGATTATTAGGGCCAAATTTACTAGAACCATCCCGTCGAATTATCGCAGAAAATAAATACTTACTCTTATAAGCATACTCACCACGAATAAAGGCTGAAACCAAACGCTCTGTAAATTCCCAAGAATAAACATTGTTTAACAATCCTCCTGCTGCTAAGTTGGCTGAAATATCAGCGTATTCAACAGAATTATTCGGGATATTAAAGGCTGTACCTCCTAATGCTTCACCGTGTCTTTGGAACACAGACACACCAAAAGTACCTTTAATACGATGGTTTGAATCTAATGACTCATCATAATTAATGAAACTCTCAAACGTTTGATCGGTATATCCAGCTCGTTCTTCGTTTACTGATGCACCTCTCTCAAGAAAAACATCCGGGGCAATTTCTACTAACGGTGATTCGAGGCTAGAATTTAAGGCAGTGTTGGCATATTTACCTGGGCCGTACCAAACCAACGGTGAAAATACTTTGCTTTTTACTTGAGCATAATTGTAATTGTATCGATTTGTAAAACTTAATTTATCGTTTATTTCATAAATTAATTCTTCTTTCCCAACAAATTTATCCGCATAATTCCAGTTATATTGGTTTTCAATTTGTGCAATTGGATTTAAAATGTCGCTTACTTCATCTAAATAAGTATAGGTGCCATTCGAATTTCTAATGGGTTCATTGGGAAATGCATTAATCGTATTGTAAAGTACTGACCCGATTCCATTTTCAGGAAGTGTATTTCGGAAGTCATTGGAATAAAGGAAAACAGAATTTAATTTTAATTTTTTGCTTAATTCTGTACTTAAGTTTAATCGCGCATTGTATCGAGAAAAATGAGATTTAGGACCACCAACAATTCCATCTTGAGTAAAATAACCTACTCCTAAAGAATATTTTGTGTTGCCGGTTCCTCCGCTCATACTCAAATTGTGACTTTGCACCGGTGCATTTTTAAACACAGAGTCTTGCCAATTTGTCCCAACCCCTAAAGCCGTATTATTAAACGGCATAGCTTGTCCACCAAATGCGAACATTTCATTTTTTATTACCGCGTATTCAGATGCGTTCAGTAGATCAAGTCTCCTACTTGTTTGTTGAATACCGTAATAGCTGTTAAATTCTACTTTTGGTTTTGAATTTAATCTTCCTTGTTTCGTCTCAACTAATATTACTCCATTGGCAGCACGAACTCCATAAATACCTGCAGTTGCATCCTTAAGTACGTTTATTGATTTAATGTCAGATGGATTTAAGGCATTTAGTCCTTCAGAATCATAAACTACTCCGTCCACCAAAATCAATGGATCGTTATCTCCAAAAGTTGATAGACCTCTAATTCGAATGTTCGAGGCTCCTCCGGGAGAACCTGAGTTGGTTGAGATATTAACACCGGATATTTGTCCTTGAAGTGCTTGATCCATCCGAGAAAGATTCATTTTTTCGATGTCCTCACCACCCACTTTTGAAGTTGCTCCAGTAAGTTCTTTTTTCGTTGAAGTACCATATCCTACTACCACGACTTCATCTAAAGAAACAGATTCTTCCAAGGTAACATTGATCAACGATTTTTTCTCTATCCTTATCTCTTGTGTTTCAAATCCGATGAAAGAGTATTTAAGAATAACTCCATTTGAATCTGGAACAACAAGGACATATTCCCCATTATCATTGGTTTTGGTTCCTTTATTGGTTCCTTTAATCACCACAGACACGAAAGGCAAACCTTCGTTTTTGGTGTTTTTTACAATACCATTAATGGTGCGTTGGCTATAAATAGATACTCCAACAAATAGGAAAAACAAACATAATAATTGCTTCATACGCAAGATAATTTTTGTAAAAATACTTAATTATTTTACAAATTACAATAAGTAATTTTTTTTATTTGATCAGACCAAAAAAATAAAAATTAGCAACCTTTGGGTACAGATAATATCTGTGATTAATGCGAAATATTTTCTGACGAAAAGTTTGTAACACCTTGTTTTTTAAGGGTTGCATTCACTTTAACCGCAAAGAAAGCGAGGTAGGCGAAACAAATTACTCCCACCCAATAGGATTGCTGAATTCCTAATAATGATTCATCTGCCAATGCACCTTGGAGTGCAGAAATAAATCCGCCACCCATAATCATCATTATTAATAAGCTAGATGCAGTATTTGTTTTCTCATCCAATCCCGCAATTCCGAGCGTGAAAATACACGGCCACAATGTGCTGCAAAATAGACCCACTGAAATGAATGCAAAAACACTAATCATTCCACTTGCGAATATTCCGATAATTAGAGCAACGATTGCTAACAATGAATAGAGAATTAATTGTTTTACCGGATTTCCCTGACTTAACTTATCTGCAATGATCAAAAGAATAACGATTCCGAGGTAAGGATAAAAAACGGCTAAATCATTTCCAGCAATCTTATTTACTATTAAGAAAATTCCAAAGGCCACAAAAGGTAATACAACGCCTAATATTGATTTTAAGGAATTACTAAGATTAAATACTCCAGCGGCACTTGTCCATCGGCCAATCATTAGGCTTGCCCAAAACAAAGAAACATAAGGAGCTATTTGATTTTCATTTGTTCCGAGTTTTTGTTTCATGAATTCAGGTAAGTTACTAGCAGTAGCTACTTCTACTCCAACGTAAAGAAAAATGGCAATCATCCCTAAATAAACTTGAGGGTATTTCAAAGAAGCAAGGATATTCCCTGTCCCTGTTCCTGAACTAGATTCTAATTTATCAGGAACATTTGACAACTTAAAAACAATGGCTGCAAGAAGGAACGCAGCACCCAATATTAAATAGGGAGTTTGAACTGCTTCTAAGTTGAGGGTTGTATTGCTAGATCCTATTCCTCCAAAAATGGCAAATGAAACGATTACCGGTCCAATGGTTGTACCCACATTATTGATACCCCCAGCCAAACTCAAGCGAGCATTACCTTTTGAAGGATCACCCATTTGAATAGCCAATGGGTTGGCAGCAATTTGTTGTAAAGAAAATCCTAAGCCCACGATGAACAAACCAGAAATTAAAAGAGGGAAGGATGCTTGATTAGATGCAGGTACAAATAATAATGTACCTAAAGCAGAAATAACTAATCCCAAGGCAAGACCATTTCTATAGCCAATTTTGTTGAGGATATCTTGTTTTAAAAGCGCGGATATTAGAAAGTAAAGGATCGAGCCAACCGTATAAGCTACATAAAATGCAAATGAAATTAACTGAGATTGAAGCTGAGTTAAATCTAAGGCTTTTTTGAATACAGGTATTAATATATCGTTACTTGCAGCTACAAATCCCCAGAAAAAAAAGATCAAAACAAGCGTTCCGAAAGCGCTGTAATTAGTATTCTTCACAGTGTTAAATTTAAATTATTGTCCAAATTACAATAATTTAAAAAGTTAGCTCACTTTCTCGGTATGTTTTTTTTCAAATGGGGTATGCGCGACCATTTTTTCAACGGTAGAAATTATTGCCGCTTTATCAATTCCACAATCTGCCCAAAGTTCTTCCTGAGTACCATGATGGATATATTCATCCGCAATTCCTAATCGGATAAGCTCAGCAGTATATTTTTGATCCACCATAAATTCAATTACCGCAGAACCAAAACCACCCATCAAACATCCGTCTTCTAAGGTGATTACTTTTTTAAATTTGGTAAATACTTCATGTAACATTACTTCATCAATGGGCTTAACAAATCGCATATCATAATGAGCAGCAGAAATACCCATTTCTTTAAGTTCATTCATTGCATCCTGAACAAAATTACCAGGGTGACCGATGGATAAAATAGCGATATCATTTCCACTCGTTACTTTTCTACCCGTTCCCACTTTAATTTCTCGTAAAGGTGTTTTCCAATCAGTCATTACCCCATTTCCTCTTGGGTACCGAATCGAAAAAGGACCTTTATTCGGAAGTTGAGCGGTGTACATCAGGTTACGTAATTCTTCCTCGTTCATGGGTGCTGAAACAATCATATTAGGAATCATTCGCATGTAAGCCAAATCATATGCTCCGTGATGAGTAGCTCCGTCAGCGCCAACTAATCCCCCTCTATCTAAACAAAATACCACATTCAAATTTTGCAGAGCAACATCATGTAATACTTGATCATAGGCCCGCTGCATAAAAGATGAGTAAATATTACAGAAAGGAACTAATCCTTGTGTGGCTAGACCAGCACTAAATGTAACCGCGTGTTGTTCGGCAATACCTACATCAAAAGCTCGATCAGGCATGGCTTTCATCATGATGTTCAATGAACATCCACTTGGCATGGCTGGTGTAACCCCCATTATTTTATCATTATTTTCAGCTAATTCCACAATGGTATATCCAAAAACATCTTGATATTTTGGTGGTTGGGGTGATTTTGGTACGACCTTTACAATTTCCCCCGTTTCTTTATTAAATACTCCTGGAGCATGCCATTTTGTAGGGTCACCTTCCTCAGAAAATTTATAACCTCCCCCTTTTTTTGTTAAGCAATGTAAAATTTTCGGACCTGGAATATCTTTCAAGTCTTCTAACACTTTTGCTAACCCAATTGAATCATGACCATCAACCGGACCAAAATACCTAAAATTAAGTGATTCAAATAAATTGCTTTGTTTTAATATACTTCCTTTCAAGGCATGTGTAACCTTCGAAGCGATGGTTTGAGCATCTGGACCAAATTTGGAGATTTTTCCAAGAAGTTTCCACACTTCGTCTTTTACTTTGTTGTAAGTATGTGAAGTGGTTATGTCTGTCAAATATTCTTTTAATGCCCCTACATTAGGATCAATAGACATGCAATTGTCGTTCAATACAACTAATAGATTGGCGTCTTTTTCAAAACCAGCATGATTCATTCCTTCGAAAGCCAAACCAGCGGTCATAGCGCCATCACCAATTACTGCAATATGATGTTTATTCTTTTCACCTTTGTATCTATTCGCAACCGCCATTCCAAGGGCAGCAGAAATAGAAGTGGATGAATGTCCTACACCAAAAGTATCGTAAACACTTTCTGAACGTTTTGGAAAACCTGATATACCTCCTTTTAAACGATTAGTATGAAACACTTCGCGTCTTCCTGTCAATATTTTATGTCCATAAGCTTGATGGCCTACATCCCAAACTAACTGATCTTCAGGGGTATTGAACACATAATGTAAGGCAACTGTTAATTCTACTACACCTAAGCTTGCACCAAAATGGCTATTGCCAATTTCAGAAATGACATCAATGATGTACTGTCTTACTTCATTCGAAATTTCTGGTAAGTCATCAATTGAAAACTTTTCTCTAAGATCAGAAGGCAAAACAATCTGATTTAGTTTGGAACCGGCTTGGTATTCTTTCATAGGTTAGTCTCTTGCAAATTAACTAATTTCAATCCATATAACAACTATTTAGTTGTATTGTTCATTGTTAAACTTAACAAAAAAGGGCCAACCGAAGCTGACCCTTTCAAATAATGAGGTGTAAAAATTATTTTTTAACCACGTTGAATTGAGCAGATTTTCCATTTTCAAGAACTACGTTAAATACGTAAATTCCTGCTTCAAGTCCTGCGATATTCACATCAGATTTTCCGTTTACTAAATTAATTGAATTCACCATTGCCACTTTACCTGCAACATCTGTGATTGTTAAGCTAGCAACACCCTCTCCTTCAATAGAAACAGTAACTTCGTCTACTGCTGGATTTGGATAAGCAACACCTTCGATTACATTTGTTTCAGCAAGACCAATTGAATTTTTATCAACTAAACCTACTCCAAGTGCCGTTGGTAAATCACTACCGAAACCAACTGCAAAACGGTCGCCATCACTTTCGTTAGGGAACATTGGTTGTAAGTAGTAATCTGTGTTCCATGTGTAATTTTGGTCGTCATATCCTAAATATAAATCAAGATTAACAGATTGAACACAAGCTAAATAACGTTGATTGTCTGCTAATACAATAGGAGTTGTAAATGCTCCATATACTACTTCACCTTGTAAATCACCAGGGTAATAATAGAATCCTGAAGCTACTTCTGTTAATGTCCACGCATTATTTGCTGGAAAGTTGGCATCGTTCAAGTCTGTGAATGCATCATCCCAAGTATATAAATACAAAGCCATCTCCTCTCCATCAAGTGGAGTAGTTCCAGTTGCTTTTGTTGCAGCAAAATAAACTCCAGTTGCAGCCACACGACTTGCATTTGGATCGTTAATTACTGTACAAACTGAATAAGTTTGATTATTAGTTCCAGGTCTGTAAAAGTTTGAAGCACTTAAAGAATTAGTTGCAGTATCTCTTTTTGCATAAGAGAAAACTGAATCATTTACCGTGAATGTATACGTTACAGTATTGTCTCCATCGTATTCATCTGTACCACCAAGATTAGCAGTATAGGTAACTGTATATGTACCTGCTGAATATGAACTTAAAGAGAAATTTGGTAAAGTGGAAGCACTTCCAGGATAAACATCTGTGCTATCACCTGAAACGATAGATAAACCTGAAACGGTATTATCATATACTATTGTACCCGCTGGATTAGTGATTTTTGCATTCAACGAAACCGTTGCTTGATCAGCACTTCCTGGATTATAGATTCTAGCTCCAAGGTCAAAATTAAACTCAGTACCATTTTGAGCAAGTAATGAATGTACATGACCCGCTTTAGGTGCTAAAGCAGCTCCTGGAGAAATTGCAATGTCATTTGCAAATAAACCTGTTTTGTTACCCATGAAAACAACTACTGGACCATTAGCCATTTCATTTACTAATGTTGCTCCATCGAAGTTAGTTAACATAACAACAGGAATCGTTACGCTAGGTGCGTCTGTACCAGCTCCCATTCCTACAACTTCTGGATCTCTATTAATGATAATAACACCAACAGCTCCAGCATTTTGAGCATTCAATGCTTTCAAACTGAAGTTACATGTGTTTCTGTAAATTACAGCAATTTTTCCAGTTAAATCATTGGTTAAAGGATTACAACCTTCTTGAGATACTGGGTGACCTTGTGCGTTTAGACCAGTACTTCCATCTTCAACGAGCATAATCGTATCTTCAACGAATACACCAGGGATGTTAAAATCTGGAGTTGCACCCCAAGAAGCTGGATCTGCCCATGTGTGTGCGTAGTTAGCAACGATTGATTGCGGAGAAACTCCGGCAACAATCACCTGTGCACCTGCCCAAGAGGAGGTTAGGATCACAGAAACTGCGAGTAAAAGTTTTTTCATAATTGATGATTTATTTTAGTTTACGCTAATTTAATAAAAATCTAATAACAGAAAAATATTTTATAAAAAAAGCAGTCAAAAAAGACTGCTTAAATGTATATAATGAATTAGTTAAGGCTATTCTCCTTTTGCCACAGCAAATAAAAACTCTCTATTCATTCTTGCTATATTCTCTAATGAAATTCCTTTAGGGCATTCAATCTCACATGCTCCAGTATTGGTACAATTTCCAAATCCCTCTTCGTCCATTTGACGAACCATGTTTATTACACGTTCTTTAGCTTCCACTTTTCCTTGAGGAAGTAAAGCATATTGAGAAACTTTGGCACCAACAAACAACATGGCTGAACCATTCTTACAAGTTGCCACACAAGCACCACATCCAATACATGCAGCAGCTTCAAAAGATTTATCCGCATCTGCTTTTGGAATTGGAATCGCATTGGCGTCCATTGTTTTTCCTGATGTGTTTACAGATACAAATCCACCGGCTTGTTGAATTCGATCAAAAGCACTTCTGTCCACCACTAAGTCTTTGATAATTGGAAATGCACGAGATCTCCATGGCTCTACGTAAATGGTATCGCCATCGTTAAACGTTCTCATGTGTAATTGACACGTTGTTACTCCAGTATCAGGTCCATGAGCTCTTCCGTTTATATAAAGAGAGCACATTCCACAAATTCCTTCTCGACAGTCATGATCAAATGCAATGGGTTCTTTTTGTTCATTTATCAATTGTTCATTTAATTGATCTAGCATTTCCAAAAATGAACTATCCGTGGAAACTTTGTCCAATTTATAGGACTCTAATGAACCTTTTGCATTAGCATTTTTTTGTCTCCAAATTTTAAGGTTGATGTTGATAAATTTTGTTGCCATTTTATCTATTTATTTCTCAATTCTACTTTTATTATTTGATAATCCATTTCCAACATTTCTTGTGCAAAAAAGGTATTGAAACGCCCATTAAAGGAACTAAAATACCGGTGAAAATCAATGTTCTAATCAATGGATGAAAATCTTGAATCATTGGGAAAAGCACCATGAACATTATATTAATTACTGGGTATACAAATAACCAGCTAATCAACAACATTTTCCATATTTTCGGTTTTTTTTCCATTATTTATAATTCCGCGCTGCGATTTTAATGAACTCGTAATTCAATTCCTCTTTGTGCATGATTGAATTTTTTGCATCCATTCCTTTGTATTCCCAAGCACCAACAAACTTAAAGTTTTCATCATCTCTTAACGTTTCTCCTTCGGAATCTTGATATTCTTCACGGAAATGTCCTCCACATGATTCTTTACGCTGTAATGCATCAACTGCCATAAGCTGACCCAACTCAATTAAATCAGCAACACGCATTGCCTTTTCCAATTCTTGGTTCATTTCATTGGCTTCACCTGGAACGAAAACATCGGCATAAAACTCTTCGCGCAGCGCACCAATTTCTTCGATTGCTTCTTTTAACCCTTGTTCATTGCGTCCCATTCCAACTTTGTTCCACATGATTAATCCTAATCTTTTGTGGAAGAAATCAACTGATTTTGTTCCTTTGTTAGTAATGAATTTTTCTATCGAATTTCTTACGTCGTTTTCAGCAGCTTCAAATTCTGGAGAGTCTGTTGATATTTTCCCAGTTCTGATTTCATCTGCCAAATAATCTGAAACAGTATAAGGAAGTACAAAGTAACCATCAGATAACCCTTGCATCAAAGCAGAGGCTCCTAAACGGTTTGCGCCATGATCTGAGAAATTCGCTTCACCTGCCACAAAACATCCTTTAATGGTACTTTGTAGGTTATAATCTACCCAAACGCCACCCATTGTGTAATGAACAGCAGGGTATATTTTCATTGGTGTTTCGTAGGGATTATCATCAGTGATTTTTTGATACATCTGAAATAAGTTCCCATATTTTTCTTCAATCCATTTTTTACCCAATTCAATCATTTTTTCCTCCGTTGGATTATGATCTCCTTGAGCATATGCGGCTTGTTTTCCTTTATTTTTAATTTCTGTAGCAAAATCTAAATAAACGCCTTCATTGGTGTCATTAGCTTCAATACCATATCCCGCATCACATCTCTCTTTTGCTGCTCTTGATGCAACATCTCGAGGAACCAAGTTTCCGAAGGCAGGATATCTTCTTTCTAAATAATAATCTCTATCTTCTTCAGCAATCTGGGTTGGTTTTAATCTTCCTTCACGAATAGCTTCTGCATCTTCTTTTTTCTTAGGAACCCAAATTCTACCAGAGTTTCTCAACGATTCTGACATCAACGTCAATTTCGCTTGATTTGTACCGTGAACAGGGATACAAGTAGGGTGAATTTGAACAAAACAAGGGTTTGCAAACAAGGCTCCTCTTTTGTGTACTTTCCACGCAGCTGATACATTACTTCCCATGGCGTTGGTTGATAAGAAATAAACGTTTCCATAACCACCCGAAGCAATAATTACAGCATGCGCTGAATGTCTTTCTAGTTCACCTGTTACTAAGTTACGTGCAATTATTCCTCTAGCTTTTCCATCAACCGTTACTAAATCCAACATTTCATGTCGGTGATACATTTTTACACGACCTAATCCAATTTGACGAGATAAAGCTGAATATGCACCCAATAGTAATTGCTGACCAGTTTGACCTGCTGCATAAAAAGTTCGTTGAACCTGTGTACCACCAAAAGAACGGTTGTCTAATAAACCACCATATTCTCTGGCAAAAGGAACACCTTGAGCAACGCATTGGTCAATGATATTTCCTGAAACTTCTGCTAGACGATGTACATTAGCTTCTCTAGCTCGGTAATCTCCTCCTTTAATGGTGTCATAAAACAATCGGTAAATAGAATCACCGTCATTTTGATAATTTTTAGCGGCATTGATACCTCCTTGTGCAGCAATTGAATGGGCACGTCTTGGAGAATCTTGAAAACAAAAAGCCTTTACATTGTAACCCATTTCACCAAAAGATGCAGCAGCTGAAGCACCAGCAAGCCCTGTTCCCACAACAATGATATCGATTTTTGGTCGATTGTTTGGAGCAACTAACTTTAAGTGATTTTTATGATCGGTCCATTTTTCTGAAATATGACCAGCTGGGATTTTAGAATCTAAAATTGACATATCAATTCGAATTTTAATCTATTTAGTAATGAAAATAACAATCGGAATAAGCGCAAATAGTCCGGGCACTAAAATAGCAAAGCCGTACCCTAATTTTTTGATCCAAGGCGTATAGGTAGGATGATTAACTCCCAACGACTGAAACGCAGAGGAGAATCCGTGCCATAAATGGAATCCTAGAACCAACATACTGATGACGTAGAAAATTAATCCCGCCAACGCCATGTCATTTTTAGGGAACCCTTGTTTTGTTTTGTCGTGTCCAAAAAACGCAAATACCAACGAATGTAAATCTTTATATCCTTCTCCTAATTCAGGGTTTTTGCTCATTTGACTCATGTCAGGTAATTGTTGCCCAGGATTCATTTGTTTCATAACTGCCAATTGCTGTTCAAACATTTTGGAATCAATAAACAACTTAGTTCCTTCTTTTACGATTACTCCTTCTTTTGGAATAGCATCTCCTTTTACTGTATAGTACATTTCAGTTGGACGTTCTGCCATTGGAGGATACACTGTGTATGTGTGTAAAGGGAATTTTTCACTTGATACTTTTGCTTTCCACCAGAAATTCGCCATGTGTGTAGCTAAAAACACCAAAATCAATGTTCCTAACACTGCCATATTTCTAGATGCCATTGAACTGTTGGCGCCAGGCTTACTGTATGCATAACCAACGGGTCTTGCTTTTTTGTTTTGAAACGCTAACATGATTCCGTCCACTGCGTGAAAAAGAATCGAAATATACGTTACATAAGACAATAACTTAATCGCTGGGTTGTGTGCCATGAAATAAGCATATTCATTGAAGGCTCTTTTTCCTTCTTCGCCCGTTTTTAAAACAAGTTGTAAATTACCCGCTAAGTGACCTACCAAAAAGGTACACAAAAACAATCCGGTTAATGCCATCCAGTATTTTTTGGCAATGGATGATTTTAATAAAACTGATTTACTCATATTCCTATTATAAATTCAACGTTTGATGTTAGAGACGCAAAGTTAAATCATAGAACAATGCAGATTGAATTTGGTTCTTATTTAGAATGAATCTATTTAATTACTTTCTTTTCTAAATGAAAAAAGCCATTGGTAAAATTCATCGGTTCGAAAGATTTGCTCCAATGCTCCATGATTTGCACCTTTATCAACAATAAATTTTAATTTTTTTCCTCCATTGCATGCTTTTATTGCATTAGCAACTTGGATAGATTCGTTCACGGGAACTGCTTCATCTTGATCACCGTGTTCAATCCACAAAGGAACTTCTGCTAACCGACATCCATCGCGCACATCACCACCACCACACAGGGCAACCGCAGCAGCCACTTTGTTGGGGTATTTCCCTGTGAAATACAAGGTTCCATACCCTCCTAAACTCATTCCCGCTATGTAGACACGAGAAGAATCTATGTTGTAATTTCGAATCATGTAATCAACTAATTGCAAGATTTTGTCTGGATTCCAGCTTTCCCCCTTTTTCACTTGAGGACCAATTACATAGCCCGGTACAAAACGACCTTTTTTTTCCATTTCGTGCAAAACGCCATATTTTTTAACCATGTTCAAATCCGACCCGGATAAGCTTCTTCCATGCAAAAAAACTAAAAGTGGTGATGGACCTTGACTATCGACTGAATCGGGAGGAATGGAAAGTAAAAAGGGGTAATAATTTTCTTTGTGAATTTCTGAAAAGGTAGCTTGTGCTTGGAAATTGGCCAGCTGCACAAAATTTAGCAGAATTAGAATTAAGATTTTTTGCATCTAAACAAAAATAGGGATTTAGATGTAAAACAATTAATTTTTTATGAGTGTTTTACGTTCTATAAATCCTTTTTCATTTTCAATTATCAGGGTATATATTCCATTTTCTTCATCGGAGAGACAAATTGTACATTTGTTTCCTTGTGGTGCTATTGATTGTAATAATCTACCAAATTGATCAAACAATTGTAGTTGTGTGGGTTTTTCTGAACCTTTGAACTCAAAACAATTTTGACTTGGATTTGGAAAAAGCAAAAAGGAAGATTCTTCTTGATTGAGAATACCAGCATTATTGGTATGAAAAAGTACATTATCAATGTAGACTACTCCCTCTCCAACTGGCTCTGAAGCAACTAATAATTGTGCAATGTGCTGTGTTGAATTGAGCGACACAAAATCGATTAAGGGTATGTCAAACGTGTTCCAGTTTTCTAAGGTAGGAGTTAAGGTTATTTCATGTTCGCTATCATCGCCGCCGGCATAAAGTAAATCAGGACCAAAATCTACCAATTTTACTTTTAGACTTGTCAAGTTTGCCGTCCAGGAATTGAAATAGAGATGTGACATTGCTGAAATATTAAGGATATTGCCGCCTGTAGTTTCAATCCCCACAAAATTTAAGTTGCTATACAATTTGGTGTCGTTTCCATTGATTTGCATATCAGTCAATGTTCCTTGTGACCAAGGTG
>JACCDY010330914.1_pt1 | contig 34680 bp, 46 predicted proteins | sample 7446391 | NCBI WGS metagenome assembly JACCDY01 (sample SAMN15323451, study PRJNA562643) | freshwater metagenome | isolation source: river surface water | place: USA:Blue River Watershed | collected 2017-08-18 | reverse complement strand
CCCGACGCCATAACAATCCTTTAATGATAAAAATCCAGGCGGATTGATCCGCCCGGACTTATTACTACTGCTTAGTCTGCGTCAGCTACGGTTACTGCGGTGCCATCGGATACATCGACTACGCCTGAAGCATTGCTTAAAACAATGACTAAATTTGCAGTTGGTGTAGCGGTGTCAAAGCAATAAATCATATCGCCAACAGTAACCAAATCCGATACGGCATCAAAATACCCGGAAGTGTTTACGGTAGCGATTGCATCGGCGCTTTTATAACCCCACATTACTGGAGCATTGCCGCGCTTAGATACGTTGCCGATTGGACCAAAGTTATCTCTATTAAATGCCATGATCTAATCTCCTTATTCAGCGCAAGTGATTTTAACGATGCCCTCAGAATCAATCGCTACTGAGCCGGCGCTAAACATAGATGCGACCAAGAAAGAAGTTTTCTCAGCGATATAGTCAACGCGGCTAGTTTGATTGAGACCAATTGCCATACCTACGGAATCGCGATGGAATGCGAACACGGTGCGATCTGAGCCGGATTTTGGCAAGCCACCTTCGTCACGATCACCGACGGTAACGAACTTAAAGCCCAGGAAGGTATCTACTTCACCAGTTACCAACGCCTTAACGGTGTTGAAGTCAGAGCTGGTAACAGTTGTTTGACCCAAGAGAGCAGACAAGTTGTTAGCGTGGAGAACGATCGTACGGCCTTCCATTGGTACGTTCTTGCTATCCAAATACTTCTTGGCGGCGCGGAGCTTACCAACGTTCAAGTCAGTAGCGGATCCGGTTGTGCCATCGTTTTGGATGGTATTAGCAACGGTACCGGTGCTGGATGCGGCAATAAGAGCATCAATGATTACCTGGTCCATGCGACGGCCAATAGCACCGGATACGACTTGAACAAGCTCTTGACGCTCGTTAAAGTTAACGCGTTGCTGATGGAAAATATCGCTATATTCTGCGGCGATATAGTCGGTCATGGTTGCAGTTACTTGTGAATAAGTAACGTTCAAAGGTACTACGTCAGTTTGTGGTACACGAACAGACGCGGTTCCCTTACCAATTTTTGGGAATTTTACAGTTGAGCCTTCTACGTTAGTACGCTCACGTGTCAAACCAGCAAGGGCGCGTTGCGCCTGGTAGGCCTGTTTAACTTCGCTATCGAATAACGTGACGAAAGCATTAGAGATTTGTAGTGCCATCTCAATTTCCTTTCATATCAAAGTTTAAAAAGTTAAAAATCATTTTTAGCTTTGCGATTATCCAAGCGGGTCGCTACGCGTAGTAACGGGCCTTGCGGTTATCCATTACGTAACACTATAAATAAAAAAAGAGTGCGTTGCAATCAGCTTCGCACTCTTTTTTGTTGTGACCGGGAAGTCTAACGGTTTCCCTCTCCAAACATTGAATAGACCATATCTTCCACTTTTTTGGTGTAAGCCGGATCTTTTCCGTATTTTGGATCTGCCATCATCGACTGAACATCGCTCATGCTCATCTTTTGGCTTTCTTGCATTTCAAGTCCGGGGATGTCCGTTTCCATATAGGATGCCCGGATCTTGTGGAGCGCAGAAATAAACGACGCATTATTACTAGCGCGCCCAATTGCCTCGATCTCGCTTTGATTGAGAGTGCCAGCATTTTGCATTTTGACTAGCCATTGCTCGGTTGACTGAACGATCTTGTCCGCATTGCGGCCCAGTTTCTTCATCTCAGCTTCGCGGCTGGTTTTCATTTGCTCATCTGCGGCGCCCATGTGATTCGTATAGAGATCGATCATTTGATCGAATTGCTCCTGGCTAAGACCTTGCTCCTTGGCTAGTCCAACGAAATCCTTTAGCATTGGATCATCTTCGGGTACTCCGCGGTCCTTTAGACTGGTAATCTCATACTTACCGTCCTTGGGTGCCTTGTGTTTTCCAGCAGACATTTTGGCCCGTAACTCAGAGTAGGCCTTGGCCAGTCCCTCAACATCCGGACCGGATTCTTCATCCCAAAAATTTTCAGGGAAAAAATCAGGGCGAACGAAATCCAGCTCTTCGTCGTTATCTACTTCCTGGGGCTTGTCGTTTGGATCTACATCCAAGTGCGGAGCCGCTAGGTCATCCATCTTTTGACCCGGTTTTTCCGCTGGTTTCACGTTCAGTAGGCTACCTGAATCGTCCTTGTTGCTACTTGTTGCGTTATTGCCGGCTTGATTATCGCTAGTGTCAGCGGTCAAGTTGTCGGTATCGCTCATATTTAAGACCTCGCTCGTTTAATTCGCCGCTCTAATTCCCGGACCAGGGAGTTTTGACCCTCGCGGGCAAACCCATGGGAAGGGTCCTCGCCCGGATACCAGGTCGGCTGTTCGATGGTTGTAGCTCTTAGCCATTCTAAGAGCTTTACGCCATCATCGGTAGAAAAGACGCGAGTGACCAGGAGATCAATCTCATTGTCCGACGCGCCCTTTTGCTTGATCTCCGGAGACCGGAGACCTTCCCATCCTTCTTCCATCATCTTTTAGACCTCTTGTGCTTGTGGTTGTTCTGCGCCAGCGGGTGCTTGTGCGGCCTGGGCCATTTGGGCGGCCTGGGCCATTTGTGCCATGATTGCCTGGCGTTGCTCTTTTGAGTTAATCAAGTAACTTGGCACTCCCAGGCGATCGGCCAGGTAATCGGCCAGCTCTTCCTGGTTGATCGCAAGCTGGGCGCCTAGACCTACTTGGCCCGCTACCTGGACGAATTGCAATACGTCGTTTACTTCTTGCATATTCTGAGCCTGGGCCAGCGATCCAGTTGGTACTACTTTAACTTCGGAGCCGTCCACCTTCAATGGGAAATCGATTAGACCCATTTCGTCCATGACTTCCATGGTGCGGCGCACGATTGGTTGCATGACTTCGGTAATCAAGCGGCCATAAGCTGGTCCAATGTTCTGAGATAGCTCTTTCATGCGCTCCGCGACTTCTGTTGCGGATCTCGCGCTCATGGTATCCGGCGGCAATGTATCGTCCAATAGCATCTTTTTGATGGCATTGACCAAATCGTTGATAACGAGCTGGGATACGTTGAAGTCACCACCGGATCTCAATGGACGCAAGCTCTCGCCCTGGGGGCCACCGTTACGTGCTACCGGGATAATGGCGCCTGGAGCGATCTTGACTGTCGCTGGGTTCAATACGCCGTCATCTGCGGCCGTATATACGCCAGCCACGGAAATCGACGCGTTCTTCAAGAGCAATTCTTTAACCTTGTTCAAGGTTTTAATGTCGGGTAGAGCGTTGACCAGGGGACCACGGCCATAAACTTCGCCGGCTACCTTCATATAACGGCCTACTACCCAGGGTGAACTCTTCTTTAGCTCACGATAAACGATCTCATTCTTACCTTTAGGTTCTAAAACGTAATAGCAAACTGCACCCGTCGAGTAGTTGTAGATCGTTGCCTCTAGCAAATCGATCTCTTCTTCGGGTTTACGATCAATCTTGACCTGGAGATCGGCCGGGATCTTGGCATCTTTCCATTGTGTCGTGATCGCCTCGCCTTTTACGCGTAACTTACGGTACACGTTATCGACGGTACCATGCTGGCCCTCTTCAAACGAGACCAGGTATTGCGGCACCGCAGTAAAGCGCACCGGGGTATCCTTATCGCCTGGCATGATGAGCATGACGCCGGTTCCGACGGCCATATCCAGGAGCATTTCCGAGATTGCCAGGTCAAAATTGGTTTGACGCAATACTTCAAAGAATTTATCCGAGTAAATGTCCAGGGCGTCAGCGACTTCCTTGCGACGATCCTTCGGAATGTCCGATCCTGGAGTGAGTTGCATCCATTTCCGGTATGGCGGGAAGAGGCCCGACTGGATCCGGTTCGCAAAACGCTGGGTCGAGTTGATCGCAGTCGAATCAAACACGCGGGCGCGCTTATGTTGACCAGGAGTTTTGCCTTCATACTGGCCGGAATAGAGATTGCGCTGGGGCAATGCAAACTCATAGCACTCTTCGTAAATCGAGCGCCATAGATCCTTGCGCGAATCCGCTAATTCAGCGCGTTTAAGTACGTGGGCCGCTGGCAATTTTTTCATTTTTTACTTTCCTTCATCCGTTTATATCGTGCGGAAAGCGTTGCCGCTTTCTTTTTTGCATCTGCCGTGGAGCTGGCACCCCAAGCCCGGAGTGATAAAAGTTTCCTGGTTGGTCGCCCCTTCTCATCAAAATCAGGTCCATCATTGCCAGCCATCCTGGCCAGGAATGATGCCTTGCGGCGTAACTGCTCCGGTCCCGCTGGAGTACCTTTAACCGGTGCTTTTAAATTCGATCCTTCGGTACGTTTATAAAACGCACGTCCAGCCGCATTTAATCCGCCACTAGGGTTTTGGTACTTTTTCAGCGGCATTACATATACTCGCGCTTGCGTTTCATCTTCTTGGCCATCTCTTCTTTATGCTCAATCTCGACACGGCCTTTAACCTGGGCGGCATAGCGACGTGCGGCCGCCATTCCGGATTTGGTGTACGCAAACTCTTTTAGCTTATTGCCCTTTTTGTCATAGACTTCCGGCATGATTAGCTCTCCATTGTGTTGGTGCCGCCAGCTCCTAGCGATTCAGGTGTAATGCCTAGAGCTGGATTTTGACGTTCCTGGCTAAAAAGCAAACGCATACCGCCGGTTTGACGGGCGCGCTTGGTTGCTTGCAAACGTTGTTGCTGGGCTTTCTCTTGTGCCGCCAGGCGCTCTTCTTGTTTCTTTTGATTCTCAGCAATTGCTGGATCAGGGGTAGGTGGTGGGGGTGGTGCCGGTATCGATGGCCCGCCAAATAGTCCGCCCATGGTTATCTCCTTACGATAAAGTGTTTTGACCTGGGCCAGCACCGCCGCCCAATGTCGTTTGATTGGTTCCGAGACCAGCGGAGCGCTCCTGGCTAAACAATAACCGGGTACCCATACGGCGACGGGCGCGGGTATTGGCCGCTACTTTTGTCTCTTCGGAAGTTGCTTTTACTGGTTCTGCCGCTTTTGGTGGTGGCGCTTGCTCTACTGCTTTCTGAACTGCTTGTACCATTCCGCCGCCACTTGGCCGACTAATGATTCCGCCCATGATTTAATCTCCTATACATAAAATGCGATTCACCGGTAGGGCCAAAACCCATCATCTCCGATTCCTTTTCGAAGTATAAGAACTCTGCCCATTTTTGCGCGCGTACATTTGACGAACGTACGATAATTTGAATGCGCCGTAGTTGCATTGTGGTTTCAGCCCAAGCAAAGAATTGCCTGGCACAACGGCACAATGGTATCGCCACGGTATCAATATCCTTATCCGGGATCATCCAGGCCTCGGCAAGTCCTGGCCAAATCGGGATAATGCCAAACGAAAGCATGGGTTTGCCGTAATAGAGACCAGTAAACGATGGTCCCATGTGGGTTTGGTGCTTTAAACGATCGAGCCAGTCCGGAATATGCGCCTTGGAATCGAGATCATGCTCGTTAAGATTCATCAAGGCCAGGTGTCCGTAAAAAAATGGGACAATCCGACCCCCTTCCGGTAGCCGGACTTGTGACGTAAAACTACTTGTATCAATCATAGCACCCCTAAAGCTCTAAAGGATCCAGGCCAAACTCATCGGCCACGGCCTTGCACCTCTGTTTGAACACTTTATCGTGATGGGACCAGCGCTCCCTGGAGTGCGCCCATCTACTCATGTGAACGCATTCGTGGCATAGCGCTCTGAACACGGTCATAAAGTGGCCGCAAAGCATTTTCGATATTTGGATCGTGTGTTCGTAGTCCCCGCCCTCGTCGTATAGGTAGTAGCCATAGGCATGGGGGTCCGAGATCACCTCAAACTTGATCGCTTCGGGCAATGGCATATTCCAGCGCGCAAAAGGTTCGCAACAATAAATTGTCGCGTACAGATTGCGGAGAATGGCCGGCGTCAAATTCATAGCCCCTAAAGAATATCAAAATCAAAGTCGGCCGTGTATTGTTTTGATTCTGCACCGTAATTTAATCCGCTCCTGGTCAGGCGTTTATATTCCCCGCCCCCTAGCATTAGGTACGAAAACGCATCGCCGACGTGCGAATGCTGGTTTTTATTCGGTGCATCCCTAAATCTTTCCTCGCCTGGCACCCCTACTCGTTTAAAATGATAACCACCAGCAAGCGCCTTCCGTAATTTTGGACACGTGCGCGCCACTCTTAGACCCGGTTTTCGATCGATCAGCCGTATCATGGGCGCGGCGCCAGCTTCACGACGTACTCCAAAGTCATTGGTTGGCGCGGGTTGGACCTTAGTAAATCCCAAGGTACGCAAGTGATCGAATGCCGTTGTCTCGAAGATCGGATCGCGCGCCTGGCCGGCCGGATCGCCCGTCAAGATTACCTCGGCCTTCGGGTACTTCATGTTAAGTTGTTGCAAGAGCATCTGTCCAAAGCGTTGAAGGCCCATATCCTCGGTGACAATCTCTTCCAGGATGTTCCAGGCGCCGGACGGCAAGCGTTGTCCGATAACCGCCGCGGGCGTCAAACCGAAGTCGCATCCGATTAGCAATGGCAATTCCGGCGTATAGCTGATCGTGTCATCGACCATCGTCGAATCATCGTACTCAGCCCATACGGCTTTACCTTCCTGGACGTACACGTATTGCGCGCCGACGTAGCAACGAATCCAGTCCAGGTTCTTGCCGCCGAGTTGTTGCTCATAGTAGCCAAGCGGCAAGTTTTTAACGTTCTCGGCTTTTGGGTTTTCGAGCCAATGCTTGCCGGCCGCGTAGATCGCGCCCGCCGTATCGGCCGGGACCTCGATCATGCCGCCTGGTTGCGTATAAAAATTCCACTTGTATTTGCCCTTGACCGGTTCTTTCTCGGCCAGGCGATACCACCAGCCGTCATCATCGGGTGGGTTTGTGTCCGCCCATATTCCGCGCCAGGTGCATCCGCCGTGGGTTTTACTTGGGTATCGTCCGACACGGGCCGTCAATCCCTGGATCACGGCAAGCGGCAATTCGCGGGCCTCGTTGCACCAGCCGCCAGTTACTTCCAGGGACAAGAGCTTGCGTACCGACTTGGTATCGTCAAGCGCCAGGAAGATTACTTCACAATCTAACCCTGGCACCCCGTCGCGGGACGGCAATTGCAAATGGTGAGTAATCGGCGGGGACCAGCGAATCGGACCCCAAATATGCTCCGGGAATATTTCAAGCCAGGTTCGAATCGTGGTGGTCCGAAGTTCCCCGTAGGTATTTCGAATGACCACGAATCGTGTGTAACGAATATTATCCACCGGGGAAGGCGCTTGCCGCACCGCGCGCAAGAGTATCTCGGACGCGCATCCATACGATTTCCCGGAGCCGACCGGTCCCATAAGACCGCGAAAAAAAGAATCGTCAGATAGAAATCGCGAAGTCGTAGGACTTGTCGAGAAGTCCAGGTTGAGATCCCCCAGCGCATCTAACTCATTCCCCGTTTGACGGTTCCTTCCCGTCGCGCCCATTTTCCTCGGCATAGATTACCTCTTCCACTTTTGATAAATTCAATTTGATTCCGATCATCGTCGGGCGATTGCTCTCTTCTTGTTGCTGGTCCATCATTCCTGTCGCGCGGGCCAGCATACGCAAGGCGCCCAGTTTGTCGTGCATCTCGACCTCGATCGCGTTGCCGTACTTGCCAGGCGTGATCTTGACCTTCTTGATCGCCTTGCGTACGTGCGGGGCCAGGGTATCGCTGGCATTGAGTACGGCGACGTCCCCGGTCCACGATATAACATCTGTTATATCCGCCTGGGCAATGTGGCCAAGCTCATTCGATACTTTCTCCTGGTTCTCCGGCGACGCAAGTAAAGCACGTGCCTGGCGGGTTGTCAGCTTAGTCATCCTCTACCATCCTCTCGACTGTCGTAAATCGTGTTTCGCAAGCCAGGCACCGACGGCGGCGTTCGTTGTAATAAAACTCCTCATTCGGATCCCAGTAGATTCGAGTTTCCAGGACTTCTGTCTTAGAAAAATAATTGCCACCCTCGTCCACGCAAAACTGGCAAATCATTTCAGGTTTACCTCGATTAGCTTGTCCAGGTAATGGCGGGCCTTCCTAAGATCCTCGATGCCGCCTTTATCTTTCCATCGCGACACATATTTAACGACGTTGCCTTCCAGGTAGCCAAGCTCATTCGAAATAATGTAATCCCAGGGCTGGATTGCCTTGCTGGTGTAGTGGGTGCCGCCGACTTGATTGTTATTCGCTTGATCCATACGCATCCTTTTTCAATAATTCTTTTACTCGGTTGACTTCGTGTTTCAGCTCCCCGTAATCATCAACGCGGTCAGCGTAGATTAATAATTTTTTGATACCCTGGGCGAGTTCTAAATAATTGGCGCACCAAAACTCGCATCGTTTTTCCCAATACCTATTTTCTATGTCTGTGTTATTTTCCATCGTTGTATTAAAAATTACTATCAAAAGTTAAATGCCATATAAAAATCCAATCGTTCGCCGCCAAAAGAATGCCGAGGCTAACAAGCGTTGGTACCAAAGAAATAAAGAAAAGCACATGGCCGGTACGGCCGCGAATAAACGCAATGCCAGGGCCTTGTGGGCCGAGTTTAAAGCGACGCAAGATTGTTTTCATTGCGGGTTCTCGCATCCCGCGGTTATCGATTTCCATCACGTGATCCGGGGTAAAGGCAAACGTGCCGTGAATGAGCTTGCCAAGAGTGGTGCGTATGCCCAGGCGCTTGAAGAGATCAAGAAGTGCATCCCTCTTTGCGCGAATTGCCACCGAATTTTGCATTGGCAAGAGCGAATTGACGCCAAAAAGACCGGCAAGTTGCGGCGCAAACGGAAGAAAGTTGGCAAGATGAGGCATGGTCACTTTGCCAGGGCCAGGTAATAGAGGCCCACGTTACTGAACGCGTAGCCGCTATATACGATTGCCATCGAAATATTCCCCTTGATACCTTGCTCGACGCCGATATAGGCATAAATCAGGCCCGTGACGATGATTAACCATGGACTCATTTTTTTATCTCCAAAAAAGTTGAAAAATCCGGAGCGATCCCCCCGTACAGTTTGGCGAATGGGGGACCCCCCAAAGGTCGTTTTTTGCGGCATCGCGCAAAAACGCACCCCCGGCCAGTTGCAAAGGCCAAACGTTCGTTTGCCGTTTGGAAATTCACTCTAATCCGCCCCACTTGGCCACCTGGTCGAGCGTCATCGGCGGATCTTTCCGGTTTTTCCGGTTGTCGATGGTCGCCTGGACTGCCAGCTCCAGGACTTTCCCGGCATCGACGCCCTTTTCTGCCAGCCGCCTGGCGCATTCCAGGCTTGCCGCCACGTCGCGGACCACGCCGGACCCCCGCTCGACGCCCTGGCGGAATGCTTGCGCGATACTCTGAATCAGCTCGTTATCACCCCCTATAACCCCCTTCTTATTATTAAGGTTGTCTATCGCTTCCTGGTCTTGATAGTCCTCGGCTATTAGAGGCCTTGCCGCAAGGAATTGCTCCCTGGTCGGCATCGGTGTGCCAGGACCATCGAATAGCACCTGGTAACGATTCGTGAAGTACGCTGATTTTCGCTTGTAGGCGAACGGATAGGCCTTCGGTTGTAGCTTGCGTATGTATCCGGCTTTAATCAATCGCCCCACGTGCGTGGATACCGTCTTGATCGATCGGCTTACGTGCCGGCTCAATGTCTCCCTGGACGGAAAGCAAATCCCGTATCCGTTGGTATGCAAACAGATTGCCGCCAGGACGCGGAAGGTTGTTGGGTGCAAGCTATCGTCCTGGACGGACCTGGCTGGCAATATCGAATACTTCCTGGTTTGTGGTTTCTCAGAATGGGATGTCATCGTCTAGGTCCATAATTGCGTCGCCTGTCTTTACCTTGGGTGTTGCGGCCTCACGTGCCAGGCGTTCTTCGGTTGATTTGCGGATCTGCTCAAAGCTGGTCGTAACCTTGACCGTTGACGATCCAGGGAATTGTTTCATCAGCTCGATCACTTCCTTCGGGATCCACTTCACGACATCCTCTAGCGCGAAGTACGCGAAATCCGATTCTTGCGGTATCGCGGCCCGTGTTCGTACCATTTTCACCACCAACCCGGCCGGATGTTCCGCTTGCCACTCGGTCCGGTCCACGGGCTGGTGTCCACCCTCGCGGATCCGATGGTCCGCAAGTCTCAATCCCCGGATCATTGCCTCGCATCTCTGCTCGACAAGGTATCCCGCTTTAGCGTTGACTGCCGTCTCCTGGATAAGCGTCATCTGCTTTCGTAGCTTTCCCGCCAGCTCATCGCCACAAAGTAAGAACGATCTACCGTATCCCCAGGTTTCATTAAATCGATTCAATTCTTCCTGGTAAATCTTTACTTGCGTTAGCTCCTTCCAACGCTCCAACGGGTCCGCCGGACAAGCCAGACAATCTCCTAGAGAGGAGATTTGTCTGTCCGTACTTGGCGCTCGTTTGTCCGTACTTGTCCGTCGCCCGCTAACCCTTGTATTCATTGGGTTCCCCTTGTCTGTCCGGCTTGTCCGTCCTTGTCCGCGGACAAAGTTATCCACAGGCTCCGGACAAGTCCATTTTGTCCGTCTTTTCTAGGGTAAACCCTTACTTTTTGCTCATAATTTCGGTTCATGCTTGTCCTTCCATATCCAACAAAAATCGTCCCATTTGCCCACAATGCCGCGTTCCTGGAGCGCTTTCGCGGCGCGTAAAAATGCCTTCTTCTTACTATCATCCGATCCGTCGCTGATCTGTTTGCTCATAGCAAAGTCGCGCCACAAGGATTCGGACACGGAGTAGTAACCCTTCGGAATGTAGTTCCCGATCTGTCTCTGTTCCCCGGCGCTCGATAACGCATCATGTAGCGCGTCCAAAATTAGGCGTTGCTGGCCGGATAGTTTCTTCCTGGCCACGATGTCCGCGGGTTGATCGCTGATCTCCAGGACCAGGCTGGTTTCTGTCTCCAGGGACAAGGGTCCGGCGGCCAGCTCCACGCTGATGGTTTTGAATTGCATCGGATCGAGCGGCTCGGCGTCCTTCTGCTTTTCCGTGGTAAGAAGTACGCGATCCGCGTCCCGTTCGACGCGTACAGATACATCCACGGCACCGATGAGCGCAGTCGATCCCCGCGCCCCGCGATTGCTATCTTTTCCGGAGTGGTGAATCGGTAGGACCGCGCACCCGATTTGCTCGCGTACCAGGTCCATGTTCTTGACCGCCTTGCCCATGTCCTGGGCGGAGTTCTCATCGCCGCCGATCATGCACCTGGCAACGGTATCGAATACCACCATGGCCACGGGCATATCGGGAGTTCGCATTGTCTCGATGGTTTGCAGTAGATCGGCGATCTCCGCGTCGTCCAGGAGATTGACCGCCTTCGGGATCAGGTAGAAGGGCGCCTCTTCGACGCGTTCGTGGTGCTGGTGCCAGGCTCCGATCCGCTTTCTAAATCCGCCAACGCCTTCGCCCGCCACGTAAAACACTTGTCCCTGGGCGACTTCATGGCCATGCCATTGCGCGCCATGCGCCACGGTTAGCGCAATATCTAGCGCCGTGAAAGTTTTACCGCCGCCAGGTTCGCCATAGACCATGGCAAGCGAGTGCTTGGGAATGAGACCGTTCACTAGCCAGGTGACGGGCGGCAATTCGGCGATCTCTTTCAAGGTCAGGATGCGGAGCTTGGGCGGGTTGACTGGCGCTTGCCAATCCTTCGCGAGTGGCGCGCTCTTAGCCAGGTGTACGAGCTGGTCCTTGGTCCCGCCCTGGGCGATCCAGTCGGATACGTCGCCCTTCTCTTTCAGGTTCGGGAGTTCCAGGATGCGGATCTCTGCGGCCACGTTGCCGAGTTGCTCGGTGATTACTCTCGCATGATTCTGTCCGGCCTCATCGTTGTCCGGCAAGACGATGATCTTGCGCCCGGCAAAATGCAAGTTGAGTTCCTGGGTCCATTTCTTGGCGCCGCCGGAGTTGCAAGATGCCAGCAATCCCAGTTGCTTTAGGGCCTCGACATCCTTCTCCCCTTCGACCAGGAAGATAGTCTTTCTCGGATGCTCCAGGATGGCCGGAAGGTTGTACGGCAAGGGTGTAACGCCTTGAAGGTTCCACACGTGTTTGCCATTCTCCAGGCGCCTTTGCCGGAAGTCTTTTGGCTCGAATCGGATGACTTCGTACACGATCTCGCCGTACGCATTTACGTACGGGTACACGGCTTTTACTTTCTTCGCCTGGATGGGTTTCAGCTCTTCGATCTTGCTCGCCCTGGGCGTGAGCTGGATCCCCAGGTTCTCGCTCATCCAGGCTTCGATCTTCGCGCCGCCGGTTTCTTTGCGGATCAGATCCGCTACGCCGCCGCCTTCGTCTTGTTCGTGATCGTACCAGGTCCCTTTTTCAAGATCGATTGACTTGGATCCATGCGTACCAAACCGGATCTCCTTCCCCGGTTTGGATAATTTTGTATTTGGTTCGCCCCAAAAAAACTTGGCGACTTGTTCTATGTGTTGTACCAGTTCCGTCATGGGAAAAAAAGACCGCGGGATTAACCGCGGCCCCTACTCAAAAGTTAATCAAAATTCGTCGATGTCATCCGCTGGTGCTGGGGCCGGGGCCTTCGCTTGTGCGGGTGCGGGTTTCGAATTTTGCTCCTGAGTAAATCCACGTGCGTCGTACAAAATGAAATCGGCTGGCGCATCGATCCACTTTTCCAGGACGAAATTGGGTACCTGGGTGGATCCTTTGCCGATCGCGATTACCGTTGATCCCGTGTATTTAAGGACGGGTACCTTGCCAGGGTTGGCCACGGACTGGTCCGCGATTTGCCCCCAAATGGCAGACAATCCCTTGTTACTGCCGGCGGAGTTGGTTGACCATTCGCGTTGCCCGATGGCCTTCGAATAGATTTGCAGAGAAAACCCGCGTTTATGTTCGTCGCTAGGTTGATCGCCTTTGACGCCTGGACGCGTGTCCCATTGCCAGTTCGGGGATGTCCCGGCCACGATCTTTCCCCATCCAGTTTTGAGGCTGGTAGGATCGACCAGGAATTGACCGAGTTGTACCTGGTTGCCGTCAACGTTCCACGTGCCGGTGCTGGCGTTGTAGCGAATGTATTGCCCGCCGCCTTCGCCCGTTAGTCCTAAATCAAAGCTCATTGTCTTGCTCCTTCTTGCTATTTGCTAAGTTGAAATTAAAAAGCCCGTATTGACGGTGCCACAAGAGCATCGTCTCTTCCGGGATCACGTATAGGCGCGGCTTTCTGTCAGCTCTCACTACCAGGAAGTCGCTCCCTTGCTGGTTCAGAGCGTCGTATAACACTCCAAAGCCATCCTTGCGCCGCTTACATTCGATTGTGTAACCGGCCAGCATCACGTCACCAACAAACATCCCGCCAGCTCCGCCCGATAACGGGACCCGCTGGGCCTCAACGCCCTGGGCTTTCCAGGTATGAACGACTTCGAGTTCGAGTTCCGCGCCCCGCTCGCGATTGCGCTTACCCCCGGCCATGTAGCACCTGATCGATCCGATCTTCGATAGCCTGGCGGCGAGAGTTCAGGCCCAGGGCAATTAGCTCTTCGGCCAGGCTGGACATGGACCGGCGCTCCTTGCTGGCTTGCTCGAAAAGTTCGGCCCGCAATCGCTGGGTAAGGTGTAGCTGGGTGGGTTTCGTGTGGTTGTCAGTCATGTTGTTGTGTTTTTACAAAAATATTTTTGTTTAGGTGTTGCAATGGTACCGTGATGGTGCCATAATGAAAGCGAACAGACAACAAACGAAAGGAAAACAGACCATGAAATACCAAGTAATCAATCGCGATGTTGACGGGAAAAATGTCCGGACCTTCAAAAAATTATCAAGTGCCGCCGCGTACTTCCAAGAAATGTGCGGACTAACCATTGAGCAAGCCCTGTCAGAAAAATACTTTATGGACGGCCCAGTCCCCACGTTTGACCAGGTTGAGGGCGTCGGCGCAGTAGGTAGTTTCGGTAACAAAGTTTCGATTCGTAAGATTGTCAGCGAGTTCGGATCCGATGGCAATTTAGAAAAGCTGGTAAGTGATCCGATTTACTTGATGGAAACCCAAGGAGTTTAATGATGAAAAATTATCTCAGTTGTGCAGAAACCGCCAAGATGATTCGCCAGGTCCTTAAAGAATCATTCCCTGGTGTGAAGTTCAGCGTCAAGTCCAGCACCTACTCGATGGGTGCCAGCATCACCGTTCGGTACCAGGACGGACCTACTGCCGACGCAGTTAAGTCGGTAGTCTCGATCTTCGAGGCGTCCTACTTTGACGGGATGCAAGACTACAAAGGCCAAAGATACTCCGCGATCGACGGCCAGGAAGTTCGGTTCGGTGCCGACTACGTGTTCGTCAACAGATCGTATAGCGTCGAGTTCTTGACCGTGATGGCCGCGAGCGTGTGCGAAAAATACGGAATGGAAATTGCCTACGATGTTCTCAATAGCGAGTATAGCGGCGCGTACATCGCCGGAGCAAATGCCGTTGTGATGCCATGCGGCAGATACTTCCCGGCCGCAGTCGGGTTCGCTTGTGCCGAAGTGTCCATGAAGGACGCCCTGGGCGCGACGATCCAGCCAAGCGCGACACTCGCCAGGATCACCAGCCTGGGCGATGACGGGTACGGGATGTGTTGCGTCGGTAGGTTGGCCGCATGAAACTGGCGATCCTACGCCGGACGGTTTTCCAGGGCGATGCAGTCCGTCGCCCGGTTGCCGTTGTCCTGGCCAAGCGCGTGGACGTTCGCGAGTATGCGACGTTCTTGCAAGACCAGGACGGCAAACTATACGCCGGCTTATATTCCAGGGACTACGAGGCCGCCTTCGGCGAGTACGAGATGCGTTGTCGCGCGGCCAGTTCGCCCGATGATCCGGGCCGTGAAATTAGCGAGGTGAAATTATGAAAGTGATTGCCTATTACCGTGTGAGTACCAAGAAACAGGGCGAAAGCGGCCTGGGTTTAGAGGCCCAAAAAAATACGATCAATCGATTCCTGGCCAGCTCACCCTATGAGCTAGTCTCCGAGTATGTTGAGATCGAAAGCGGCCGCAAGACAGACAAGCGCAGACCACAATTAAGGGCCGCCCTGGAGCAATGCGAAAGAGAAGGCGCCACGTTGATGATTGCAAAGCTGGACCGTCTAACCCGTAACGTCGGATTCTTGACGACGCTCCTGGATCGCCAGGTCCCGATCATGGCGCTCGATATGCCAAACCTACAAGACCCAGCGATGAGCCGATTCATTCTCCAGCTTATGGCCAACGTGGCAGAGCTTGAACGCGCTCAAATTTCAGACCGTACTAAGAAGGCCCTGGCGGCGCGCAAGGCGAGGGGAATGACATTGGGTTCACCCACCCCAGCCAACGGCGCCCAGGCCGGCGGATTGGTCACGGCGAGCCAGGCAAACGAGTTCGCTTCCCAGGTTTACCCCGTGATCCAGGAGTTAAAAAAATTCGGATGCGCGACCCTGGAGAAAATCGCCCAGGGTTTGAGTGCCAGGGGAATCGCAACGGCCACCGGCAAAAAAGCCTGGTCCATTAGTGCAGTTCGTAATGTTGTCAACAGATACGAGGGAGCAATAGCATGATGAATCTAATCGCAAGAGCAACACTATTCGCGGACCAGGCGCACGATGGCCAGCTCCGTAAGTTCACGGGCTTGCCGTATATCAGTCACCCCATGGAAGTAATGCAGATCGTCCGCGGCGTATGCGATGACGATGACGTCCTGGCCGCCGCAGTTTTACACGATGTCATTGAAGATTGCGACGTGACATATACCGACCTGGTACTAGAGTTCAACGAGAATATTGCGCGCATGGTTTACCAGGTTACGAATGCGGCCGATGAGCAAGATGGCGATCGTATCGCGAGAGCGTTTATCAATCGTCAGATTATGATGAACGCAAGCGACGACGCGCAGACGATCAAGCTGGCCGACATCATCTCGAATCTATCCGGGATTGACATCGCCCTGGAATGCGATCCGGCCTGGACAAAAATGTACCTGGAAGAAAAGGTTGACATGATTAACGTATTAACCAAGGGCAATCCAGCCCTGAAAAAAAGAGCGGCATCACTCGCCGCAGAAGGGATTCTAAAATGCTCGATGCTTTAATTACCGGTTTGCTTTTTATGTTTGCCGGGATCGTTGCGGTCCTGGTAATTATCGCGGCGCTTTACTTGCTGGAGAAATTTCAATGAAAAAAATTGGTTCGCTTTTATTGCAAGGTTTAATGATGATTGCATTCTCCGCGTTACTTGCGGTGATTACGATCGAATGGTTAGCGGGTTGCGGCGAATATTATTACGACGCAAAGGGCCGCATGGTTTTTAACGAGTGTGTATTTATCGACTTCCCGAAAGGAAAATAAAATGGTTGGAAAAATTACGAATGACATTCTCCCGTCCGGGTCCCGGATCCCTAGCATCATGGGCGTGTCCCCGTTCCGCTCACCGAATGACGAGCTGGCGGCCAGCATCGACGCGATGGAAGGCAAGCCGCGCCCACCGTTTGAAGTTGAGGCCGCAGACTGGGGCAACACCCTGGAGCCAATCATCATTACCGAGGCGGCCAAACGCCTGGGCATCACGGTGAAAGAGTTGCAAGTGGATTATGCGCTTTCGTACCTGGAAGATGACGAGATCATTTTGCAATGCTCGCTCGATTCAATTTGGGAAGGTGATGGCCGCACGATTACAACGGATCCGGACATGGGCGTTTATGTTATCGGCGCAGATAGCATTACATTGAATGGCCTGGGATGTTGTGAATCCAAACTAACGAGCGCCATGCCCGAAGATGAGCCGCCTTTATATCGTGGCCCACTCCAGCTCCAGGCGCAAATGCTATGCGCTGGTTACACCTGGGGAGTGATCGCGACATTGTATCGTGGTACCGAGTTGCGCTTATTCTTTTACCAGGCGAGCGGCAATATGCAGACGCGCATTATCGACGTATGCAAGGAGTTCACGCGCCGCGTTAATAGTAAGTCCTGGTATCCGGCGATCAGTCCAGCCGACGCAGTTAAAGCATATCCAGGCGTTGATGAATCCAAACCGGCCGTCGAGTTGGCTGGTGATACGGCCACCTATGCGCGCCGCTTGATCGAGGCAAAGGCCCAGGCCAAGATCCTGGAAGAAGAGATCGATCAGCTCCAATCTAAGATCATGGACCAGCTCGCCGATGCAGAAGAGGGTTATATTAAGAACGATGACGGTTCAGTTGCGGCGCGAATCAAGTGGGCCATGCGATCCTATAAGGCCCAGCCTGAGAAGGTGACGCCAGCTAAACCGGCCAGGGTAGAGCGCGCTAAAACGTTGCAGATATTGGGGGTTAAATGATTATTAAATCTATTTTTTGGCATATCCTTCAACGGGAGATTGCCGCGAGAAAGGCTAAACAAAATGTCAAATGAAAACACCGAGCCAGTACCATTCGCTGGCCATATTAAGATCGACGCAGACACTTGCGAGAAGTGCGGCAAGACTTTAGAGATTGACCAGGTACATACGTGCCGGGAGAAATCCCTGGCAGAGCTGGCCAATGAGTTCGAGGATTGGTATAATGCAAAGATGGGGCGCTCCGGCGTTCGATGGGCGGGTGATTAATGAAACTTGCACCAACACCGATGCAAAAAAGATTGCTCGATCACCTGGTCAAACATCATGCAGATCATGGGGTTTACCCTAGCACCAGGGAGATATGCCAGGCGCTAGGATATACAAGCCCGTCAACAGTTCATGCCATGATGCACCGCCTGGAGCGACGCGGATTGATAAGGATCAAACCTTACTTAACCAGGGGAATCGAGATCGTGGTAAATTAGCTTATCTCTTTGCAGAGACCCTTCCAGGTTTCACGTGCCTGGCTTAAATCCCCGCCTAGTGCGGGGATTTTTTTAGGCCTCATAAATGTTGCATTAACCAGGTTAATGTAACGTTTATGCGTATGCCCTGGTCCCGGCCTTGTCGATAATCAGCGCTTGGCGGCGCGGCTTATCTTCCGGCTTGTTGGTTACAGAGATGTGGGTCCAGCGATCAAACTCGCGAATGATCTGATCGTATTCCAGGCCGGCCCCAATAACGGCCTTGACTACCTGGTCCGGCGTCATGCCTGGCACTCGAATATCTGCGGCGCATCCAATCCGATGCTGGCTTGTATCCTTGGACCCGACCGCATCATTGACTTGCTTGCAACGGAATGCCGAGTTAATCATCACCGGCTTACCGCCCAGGACTGTTTTAACTTCTTCCAGGAAATTAGCCAGGCGCACCAGGTTCGCCATCTCCGCATCGTTTGGAGTGTTGTCGAATTGACGATGATCCGTATGGGTCAATTCTTCCAGGGTGAAATGTTCACTTAGATTCATTCTTTGCTTTCATGTCCATTATCTTTTCCAGGGTACGGCCGCCGAAGTACGCGCTCATAATCAGCATTCCCCATTGACCCAGGAGTTCAACGTAAGATTCTTTTGCGTCGTAACCGAATGCGCTCATCATAGCGAATAGGAAGTAACCGACGAAGATCGCGACCAGGGACATGGGCCTGATATTTTTAGAGAGCCAGGAATCACTAGTCAGGTCCGCCTTCCAGCGATCCGAGATATTGTTCTGCTCGTTCATATCCGCCTGGAGTTCGGCGAGCTTTCCTTCTTGTTGCATCTTTAGAAGTTCTTGCTGGGCCTTGGCTTTGGCTTCCGGATCAGGAATAAATTTGTCCAGGACTTTCATCCCGACATCAAAGAGTGCAGTCAATGGAAACATTATTTTTTCCCCTTGACCTGGCGCGCCTCAGACAATGCGATCGCAATTGCCTGGTCCCGGCTTGTAACCTTTTGCCCGGAGCTGGACTTTAGTTTGCCGCCTTTAAATTCGCGCATTACTTTTTCAACCTTCATCATTTGCTTACCACTCATGTTAGGCATATCACTTACTCCCCATTGCTTTAGCGCGGATGTTATCAATCATATTCGGATAAGGACGGCCGGCTTTCTTAGCCATGGCCTTAGCCGCTTTGAGCTGGCCAGGAGTTAACTTCTTGGATTTGCCCAGGGACTTGGGCCGTTCTTTTTCCCATATCGGTTTTGTTGCCATTATTTTTTCACTCCCCAAACAAGATAGTAAGCGCACCAACCAGCGACGAGAAAGCATAAAAACTGTACCCGCCGCACCTTATTTAAATCCTCATCAAATAACTTTTTACTTTTCTCTTCCAGCTTTTCAATATCACTCTTAATCTTTAACACTTCGGCCCATTCCTTGGTACCGTACTTCTTTACAAATTCTACTTTTGCTTTGTATTCTTGATCGCTAATGAGTTTCCGGTGCTTGTATTCTTCGAGCGCTTTGAAGATGGCCCGCTCTTTGAGGAGCGCCGAACGCTTTTCGGCGAGCTTGCGATCCCTGGCTTGTTGCTGGGCGACTTCGATGGCGTCGCCTTGGATGGATTCGATGCTTTTGGTAAGTCCTTTGCTGGCATTTCGCGCCGCATCAATCGATCCAGTAAGACTTTTAACGCCTTCTGTAAACCCGAAATCATCGGCCATATCATGCGCTTACCTTCCGACGGCCTTATAAAGCATATCGATTACCCAACCAAATGCCGCGCCCACCAGTAAGAGAATCGCGCCAGCTCCGCGCCAGCGATTCATCTGATCGCTCATGGTTTTAATACTGCTCTTGATGTCAGTCATATCGCGCTGGAGTTGCTCGACGTGCGCTTCAAGGCGTCCTATTTGCTGGTTTAGATCGTCCGACATTTTGCCTTATCTCCTTACGGCTTTGGGTATTTCGCTTTGACAGAATCAATTGTCGCCTTCCAGGCATCATAGCCGCCGTGATAAAGCGTATCGAATTGATCTGCGAATGATGGGTACTCGGCGGCGCGTTTATCTTGATAAGCATGGGCATCGATATAAGCCTGTACCACGGCTTTATCGTAAGATACTTCATTGCCGTTTGCGTCGTAAGCAATTTCATCTACTGTACGAATTATGTTGGGATAAATTTTGTTTATAACTTGAAATTTATTCATCATCCGGCAAGCTCCATAAGAGTAATAGTAGTGTGACCATTATTGTTTATGCTATAACCTGGTGAGCCGTCCAAGTTTTGTATGGTCATTCCGTATGTTACAGAAGAAGTTGTATTTGGCGAATCGAGATATTGTAATAATGTAGTTGCAAACATTTCTCTATTCGCGCTTGAACCACCATCATATCTTCCAAAACGCTGAACATATAAAAATGTTCCTGATGTGGATGCGGCGCGTCTTAATCTTACATAAACGGCATGATTAACGGCGTTTCCGTTAAGTCCCATTGCCACATTAAACAATACCAAGACTTTATTATTTGTATTGGACGGGGTTATTGATGCTGACATTCCTATATAAGATTCAGATCCGGATGTTCCGTTATATTCAGTAGTAATTGTTGTGCTAACCACCTGGATTACGCTCCCACTCGGAGCATTCGCGTCCGGCACCTGGCCAGTCAGCTTACTCGCCGCCACCGCCTCAATGTTTGCGTTGGGCAGTAGGCCACTTCCGTTCGGTACCAGCCTGGCGATGTTGCGGGCGATTCCCATGGTTATGCTCCTTGTTCAGCTTGCGCTCTTGCTTGCGCCTCGGCTTCTGCTCTTGCATTACGCTCGGCCGCTGATTCGATATTCGCCGCCAGGACTATATCTTCCTTGGACCCGGTGATCGATTGTCCGGCCGCTAGTTTGCGTTGCACTTCCGCGTTAACGATCTCGTCGATCGCAATGCGGCATCGCTCATGGACGGCGTTGTCGATCCAGTCCTGGGCGGAGAGAGCTACTACGTGGAGCGCTTTATCTTCTGCGGCGCTGAGTGTGATTGTGTAAGTTGCCATGATATTTTCCTTTAAATGTTAGCCGAGCAAATAGCCACCAAAACTTTGTTCTTGGTTACTGTTATACGGTGTTCCTGTACCCACATTGACTTGTATATAATCTCCAGCGGCTAAAGCAATAATAATTGAGCCAGGCCAAGTTCCATAATTATTAGAATCACCACCGGCTTGGTTATAACTCATAGAACTGCCATTTTTATAAAATTGCCAAGTCATGCGTCCTGTACCACTATCAGCCATAACTGCCGCATAAAAATAATATGTTCCAGCTATCGGTGCTGTAAAACGCATAGTTGAATTGTTGTAACTATTGCTAGTATTTAATAAAGTATTTGGAAATCTAGCAATAGTCCCACTTAAAGCGCCTGTACCATTAGCTAACGCATGAAACGCTGGCTGATACGGTTTTGTTACATAGCCAACAGAGTTAATACGCATACGCTCCGCTGGCAAATTACCATGAGTGCGTGTGTGAAGAGCTAAATATCCACCATATTGACCGCTGGTTCCATTTTCTTTAAAAGCGCCAATTCCGCCATATACCGCTTGATCTCCAGCAGTAGTGTAATTTCCTGAAAATTGCACAAAAGCTCCAGTATTGGCGGCCATTGCCGTTGTATCTTTCAATACCACGGTTGTATTTATTCCAGCGTATGAAGTAGCTCCCCATACTTCTAATTTTGTTCCAGGATTATTAGTTCCAATGCCGACATTACCGGCAGAATCAATCCGCATTACTTCGGTGCCGCCTTCAACAAATGCCATTGTGTCCGCGGCCGGGAAGAAGATACCAGTATTGCTATCGCCCGTTGTCGTAATGCCAGGAGCGGATACAGTACCAGCCGACGCAGTAATTGGATTGCTAAATGTTTTGGTGCCGCCAACAGTTTGCGCCGTTGACAAGTCAACAGTATTCGCCACCAGGAAAGAGCCGAACGCATCAACGACTAGCTCGTCGTTCAATGCCGCGGCGCTTGCCAGGGTAATCGATGTTCCATTCGTGGCCGTGTAATCGTCGCCAGGACGCAAGCGAACACCGTTCAATGTAACGATCAGCGCTGGAGCGACGTACGATAAGCTGGCCCCGTTTGCATCATTACCGGAGAAAACGGTTTGCCCGGATGTTGCTACAAATTCGAATGTCGCGAGAGTTGCTACCGACGCGGATGATGCGGCAATCCAGCCGGACGCCGTGTAAACCTTCATTACACCGTCAGTCGTATTGAAATATAACGCGCCGACTACCAGGGCGTTGCCGTCATTGTCAACGGATGGGTCCGATGCCTTGGCACCGAGATAGCGATCATCAAAGTTATCAAGCAAAGCGGCCGCACTTGCGGCACTTGACGCGGCAGAGACGGCCGAACTAGCGGCCGCCGTTGCGGAGGTGCTTGCGTTGGTTGCACTTGTTGACGCGTTGCTGGCAGAAGTGCTGGCGGCGCTGGCGCTATTGCTTGCATTCGTGGCAGAAGTCGATGCCGCGCTTGCTGAGTTGCTTGCGTTCGTTGCGCTTGTTGCCGCGGCGCTTGCTGAGTTGCTGGCATTCGTCGCTTGTGTTGTTGCAGTTGACGCGCTATTGCTGGCGGACGTTGCGCTATTCGCGGCATTCGTCGCAGAAGTTGACGCATTGCTCGCTTGTGTCGTTGCCGTGGATGCGGATGAGCTGGCCGATGATGCAGAATTAGCCGCATTCGTAGCAGAAGTTGACGCATTGCTGGCCGACGTACTAGCGGCACTTGCAGAGCTGGCCGCATTCGTGGCCGATGTTGAGGCGTTCGATGCAGAAGTAGAGGCCGCACTCGCTGAACTGGCGGCCGCACTTGCGGATGCCGCGGCGGCGGCCGCACTAGCGGCGGCAGATGCCGCATCGACTACCAGGTCCCACTTAGCAGAATCCGCATTCGAGCTGATTGGCGTCGTGCCGCTGGAAGTATGGGCCGTATTAGCCCGGTAAACGTTTGCATTGCTGGCGTCTTTTACCAGGTCACGGACGGTATAGGCTTGACCAGCGGCCCAGTTACCACGCCAGTTACCAATCTCTTCACCGACTACGGGATTACCATTAGCGTCAAACGCCAGGATCTTTCCAGCGCGGGAAGTTTGCACCGGCAACACCATATTGATAGAGGCCGGGTCCGTAACGGGAGCCAAGATCGCACGACCCAAGGCTTCCGCATTTTGCTGGTTGAAGATGGTTTGCTGATCTAGCTCAACGTTGAGCGATGCCGCAGTAAAGTCGCCACCAGTTACATAATCCGATGCGCGGGTAATATCCCTGGCACCTACGATTGTGATCCTGGTAGTAGATCCTGGGGCAGAAACGAAATTAACTGCGCCGGTACCGTTTGAGTTAATCGTTACCGTGTAATCTGTGGTTAATGTCTTTAGAGTTGAATCGACATAAACATCAATATCAGTTTGCGCCAATATTTCAAAGGTGAACGCATAGGGTCCAGTACCAGCCGAGCCGGTATAGACTACTCGCCTAACTACGGGTGATATTGGGAAATCAGCCATTTTTTTCTCCTGATAATTTATACCTTAAACTGGAAGATTTTTCCATCATTATTTCCTTTTTGGCGGGGGTTCCGCAGTTAAACGCTCAAAATCCGGGGCGCGTTCGGGTTCAGTATCTCCTGGGGACCACCAATAGCGCTGGCCAGTTTCTCGTCTGTAACGCGCTTCGATTTCCCGCATTCGTTGTTTAGCGTCCGGATCGCCCCAAATCTGTAAGCGATCCAGGATTTGACGCTCTAGTGCCAGGCGCAAATACCAAATGGATGACCCTGGGGTATAGCGTCCGGCGTATGAGATCAGCTCCCGCATGAAGTGGGTATCCTTGCCGGTTGCTAATTCCTGGACATTGCCAATTGTTAGGCGGCGCGTATCGTCCAGGAATCCGACTACTGGGCCGGCAATGGTTTGCTCTAGTCCGCCGCCAAAACGATTAACGTCGTTAAATAGGAAGTCGCCCAGGATACCCAGGCCACCGCCCTGGAGTAATGCGGCACCCCAAAACTCAGGCGTCATTACTGTGCGTGGATCGCGCCCCTTGGTGATCTCTTTGAGTTGCATTGCCAGGGCGCCGAATAGGGTAGTCGAGATAACCAGGTCAGCAAAGTACGCGCCCTTCTTGTTGAAGTTTTCCGCATTCACGGCGCGCATAACGTGGGTATTAAGTAGCGTTACCGGGAAATTCTTATACATGGCGAACGACCTGGAGATTTCACCCACAAACGTACCAGGGCGAGATTCCCCTACCAGCATGACGCGGCCACGGATCGACGCAGAAGGTACGGCAAATTCAGTCTCGGACTGGATCATCTCCAGGAATCGCGTCGCTAGATCGTCAGCTCGTCCTGGTTGCAAGTCGGTCCGCAGAGCAATCTCTTCCGGACGTAAAAACGTTGCACCTTCGTGTTCGTATAGCCCGGAAGTACGGATCACGTCCCAGTTACCCTCGCCGATACCGTACCGGTTCAAAGTATCCTGGAGTGGTTGATCCAAATCCTTAAATTTCTTGGCCGCATTGTCAGCGATATAACCCATAAACTCCATGCCAAACGCCCAGCGTCCGGCCTGGGTCCAGGGAGATAAGCCAGTAATCCGCATGACCGTATCAGAGATGCGACGCGTAATTTCAGGGCCAGTCATATCACCGACGAATCGTGCCTGGGCGTTCGCGACGCTAGTCCAGTTTTCTGCGATCAATCCCAGGCGAGATGCCAGGCGTCCCTTCTCGTCAATGTTGAGCGGGACCAGGTTATCAGCGACGCGTTTAATGACGTCAGCGGCGGGTATGCCGGAAGTCTTGGCGGCAATACGCTGGAAGTTAATATCGGTTAGAGCAGAGACGGCGGCCGCGCCAAGTTGCGCCGATTGAAGTATTTGGCGCAAGCCGGCAAAGCCGCGGGCCACCGTACCATCGACGGGCGAGGCCGTGGATCCGTTAATGATTGCGTACATCGAATCGAACATACCCAGTTGCGCGTTGGCCTTTTCGACCATCTTGCTTTCCGGATTGTTTGCCTCTTTAATCTTGGCGTCTTGCATGACGGTTTGATGGATATACCGGACCGTCGCATTAGGGTTAGGCCCTAGTATCTCCATCATGGCAATGTCCCTGGACATTCCTTCCAGGTGATTGACCATGGTGACAAACGGTTCAGGATTGCCGAATTTCTCCTGGTACTCCATCCAGGCGTCAGCATTCTTAAATGCCAGGAATCGATGATCCTGGTGACGGTTTGCCAGGGAGCGGCCACCACCAGCGCCGGACGGTTTAACCTTGTTCCAGCCTTCCGTCGCAATAGAATCGAATACTTGTGCTAGGGCCAGCTCCAGGCGTTCCGGGGTAAATTTAAGGCCGGTACGCTCATCGATCATCTTTTCCAGGTCAAGGCGCTCACGGATAAAGTTTGTCCATTCCTCGCGTCCAGCCTTGCGTACAAGCATCGAATCGTGGATCTGAGGCATACCCCAATCCTTACGCTTTGGAATCGCACCACCGGCCGCGTTAAAGCGCTGGCGGGCATAATCCGCCGCAGTTGACCAGGACTGTGCTAATTCTTTTGCGGCGGCCGATCCGGTATCTTCGCCAAACACTTCGCGCACTAGATCCTTGGCCATGGCTTTATTACCTAATCCACCGGTTACGCCGCGGCGTCTAAAGGTTGCCAGGACGTCATCCATCTTGGAATAGATTTGACCTAGTACGGCCTTGCGCCTGGCTTCGACGTTAGAATACTTAGCAAATTCGTCGCGATCGAGTAACGCCTGGGCGGCTTTTCCTAAACTTTCTCCACCAGCATATTGATTTAAGTCAAAGCTAATCTTTTGCCAGTTGCGTATTTGCAACAGTTTGACGCGTTTCTTTTCGATGGCTTCTTTTTGCAATGCGTCAAAAGTATCTTTCGCCGCCTGGGAGCCAGCCTGGATAGGATCCATCTTTTTGGCGTACTCCGCCTCTAGCTCGTCAAATAAGCCCCTGGCCTTGGCGGCCTGATCCGATGAGAGTTTTCCCTCATTCTCGCCATTGTTAATACATTCTCTAAAGCTCATTTAACGCACCCCACTAAGCGCTCCAGCATAGATTTATCTTGTTCAAAGTCATCCAAAATTTGTTTAACAGTTTGCACTTCCGATATTCTCTCACCGGTTACTGGGTCAATACGCTCGGCAATTGGCACTTCCAGGTTCATCAAATCAGGATTGCGTTTGCCGCCGGTACCAATCTGTGCTAGAGTTAAGTCAGGAGTGTCCTTAATGAAATCATCTAAAAAAGTAGAGTTTCTCGACGTTGAAGGAATCCCAGTTACTTTAGGTTCTGTTCCTGGCTTTCCTGGCTTTTGCGCCGCCTGGGATAAATCTTCACCAAGACCTTTCCCAGCGGATTCAGCATTGCGTAACGGTGCGCCAGTTGACAAGGCCGAGTTCGAGCGATTGAGAACTGCGGCTAACGCCTCGTCATAAGCCAGCCCCATCTCAGCATTTATCTTATCAATCTGTGATTGTTCAGCTTTAGTAGGTTGACGATTCTCATCTGTAATGCGGCGCAAGATACCATCACGCTCTGCATACATCGCATGATATTTATCCTTGACTGTCATAAATTCAGGAATGCTAATCTGCACTTCTGCAATATGGCCGTCAATTTCAACGTTCATCTTAATATCGCGATAACCACCGTCCAGGGCTTTTACTTTTGGATCAAGTAGATTTCTAAATCCGCTATCAAGTACGCGATACTTGGAGCGCAATTCTCTAAGTGCAACGCCAGCTTGTTGGAAGTTGTCAACAATAATAGTAGCGCGCAATAAATCCTTAATCATGGTTGCGTCGCCAGCATAGTCATAGACAATCTTTTCGACTGCACGACTAGAGCCTTTTAAATCTGCGGCTTTGTATTCAGCATTAACCAGGTTGGCAATATCGCGATTCATATTGTCAAACTGTTCTTTACGTAATGCGGCGTCCTGGTACAGATTACGCAACGTTGTTTGTGCCTCAACATCAAGCGCCGCAAGATCATCTGCATTTAATGACTTGGCCACATATTCGTCAACGGTAATCGGTTTGCCAGCATTGGGCATATCTCCCAGGAGATCGCCTTCCAGGATGTCGCCCTGGTTCTTGGCACCAATTGATCCAGGACCTTCGTCGAATCCTTTTAGCTCGTCTGCGCCTGGTTCTGTGAAGCGATTGCTTTGCGCCGGAGTTGTGAGATCGCCGCGATCTCCGCCATTTGGTACCCTTTCATAACTCCCGTCCTCAATTGCTCGGCGGACGCTTTCGGTAAACTCGCGGACGTAAGTTTCAGTTTTGGTTCCGCCGCCATCTTTCCACGCCTTGGCGATTCGGGTGAGATTGTCTGAGATGGGTCCCCGGACGTTTGCGTTATTTTCAATGATAGCGATCGCTTTGCCATAAATAGCCTCTTTCTCTTCGTTGCTTAATTTAGCCAGGGTATTGCCGGCCTGTTCAATATCGTTTGCATTCTTGACTAGCGTCTCGAATAGTTGCTTGTCCTTACGCAATTCTTTCATGGCGCGATCCAGGATCTTGGCCCGCTCCAGGAATAGGCTTTCTGCAATATCCTCATCGCCAAATAAACCGGCTTGTTCAGTTTTAACGAATCCGGCCTCTCTTGCCTGGCGTACGATTTGCTCGGCCTGGACTGCATTTGCTGGTTCTAGGCGGCGCAATAGTTGAAGGATGGCCAATTGCTGGGCCTCGTCAGTAATGTAACGGCCGACGATAGATCCAAAATGTGGCGGCACTACATCATTGACCACGGCGTTAAATGCCTTTGGTCCAAGTTGAGATAGCTCATTTGCCTGTTTTACAAACTGTGACCTGGGCGGCAATGACTTAATCAGCTCCGGCGCATCTCTAAGAATCTTAGCGGCGTCGATTAGTGTGCCAGTACCTTCTGCCAGGTTCTTGCCGGCGGCCGTTGCCCTGGCATAAGCCGGATCAAATCCATCGACTTCGCGAATCTTGAATGCGTAAATCTGAATGTCTTGCGTCGGATCAGCCTCTTGCAAGCGCTTGGCAAGTCCCAGGCGTTGATGGCCGTCAGCAATAAATGTACGGCCGTCGGCAAACTCATAAACGATTGCCGTGTTTGCTTTAACTGGATCCCACTTACTAATGTCTTTCAGTCTTTCAGTAACGCCCATGACATCGCCGCCAGCTTTAAATTGGAATAGCTCGGCATCGACTAGCAAGTCTTTTGGCTTGTACGCAAAAATTTCGTTGTTTAGGTTATCGTGAAAAAATATATCTTTCGGACGATTGATAGGACTTTCCGGCGGTGCGGCCGTGATCCTGGTTGAATCACCATTCGATACTGCGTCATACGATTGATCGACGCGAGCATTGTGTTCCAGGTTGCCAGCATCGTCTCTTAATACGTTGCCCTGGTTAACGGTTGCATCGATCTCGTCAAGCTCTTTAATCATCTTGACGTCGGGATCTACTTCGTACGGGCGTCCTTCGCGAGTTGCTCTTGCCTTGTTCAGTACCTCGATACCATCGATCAGTTGTTTCTTAGTAAACTGAAATGCTGGCTTTGCACCCATAACGCCGGCCGTAATAATGCCAGCGCCAGCGGCGGCCGTACCTACGTTAGTTAAGAATGTTCTGTAATCGTATGGAAGATCCAGGGTTTTATACCAGTCCGCCACTTCGATTTGTGTGACTGCTTCTGCGCCGCCGTTTAATACTGCCTGGCGCAATGTCTCTCTTAGGATTGTGGTACCAGCTCCCCTGGTAACGTATAGATCACCAGCGGTAATCGCGATGTTTGGCAAATCAGTTAAGACTGCGGTAGCTCCGCCGGCCATATCACCAAACCATCCACCAAGTGTTTGACGTGCCGCTACATCAGCGTTAACGTCGCCAGCTTTGATAGCACTCTTTTTTGCTCGCTCAAATAGGGCATCGTTGTCCAGGTTGATTAGATCCGGGAATGTCTCAGGGCGCTCTTTAATAAAATCAAAAATCTGTTTTGAGTATCCGTTATAGGCTTGTTCCCCGTAACCCTTTTGGGCCGTCATCTGATCCAGGTAATTGCTGGGATTAAAAAACTTCTTACCAGTTTTATCCTGGACCTCTTTAATGATTGGTTCCCATTGCTCTTTAAGGTTGATACTGCGCGAATCAGTCCTGTTTAGTTTTAAATTTGATTGATACGCGGCGCTAAAGTTTTCCAGGAAACCAGTATCCTCTCCACCTTTCAATGGTGAAAAAGGAGTTGCCGATAGATTTGGTTCGTCAAAAACGAAACTCATTTAATGCCTTCTCTTTGTTTTACGCGATCAGCCAATTGACGGAAATCGACCACCAGGGCGGATTTGTCTTTGATAGTAAAAGCCAATGGGCTTGTCTTGCCGCGATAATCTTCGTAATAAAGAACGGCACGATTTGTATCAATAAATGCGGGATAACCCTTACGCAAACGCTCAATCGTAAATTTTCTGCCCTGGTCATCTTCGGGTAAACCATTAGATACTGCGGCAAAATCTTCATACGTTGCGCGGTTAATGATGTCCTTAAAACTATCCTGGGCAATGTTATTCGGAATTGGAATCCGTGTGCCGCGATACTCAATGATGCCGCCGTACGCTTTACCATTTTTTGCCATGGTCATGCCGGATGCTTCCTGGAATGCTTGCTTATACATATCCTCGTCAAATACTGTCTTGCCGGCCACGATAGCGCGCTGAGTATAAATATTGTCAGCGGTTGCGATAATCGCGGCACGTGTCTTAGGCGCAAACGCATAAGCGCCGCCGAGTTGATCTGCAACGGTATTCTTTTTAGTTGCCGCATCGCCAGTACCTTCAAACGGTTTATTGCCAGCCTGGCGTTGGCGCATACCATTGAGTGCATCGTAAACGGTTTGCCTGTTGGCGCCGGAAATTACCAGGCCGCCAGCATGAGCAAACTCAGGAGCAAACTTGGAAAGCTCGTTCATAGCATTGCCTGAATCTTTTCCGAATCCCTGATTCATTACGCCCAGCAATACAATTTGCTGATCGGGAGTGGCGGTTTGCAAGAATGTGGTAAGCGCACCAGCTTCGTCCTGGGAGAAATATTTTGGCGATACATTCATGCTGGCCGCAAACGATTTGGATTGCGTTACGCGCTCGCCAATTTGTTTAATCAAATCTACTGGAGCCGCCGCAAAGTTAAGAGTTTTAACTTCTGCCGCACCGGTTTGATTCATGTAACCGACTGGATCTTTCTCCAGCATATTGGTTTTATGAGCCAATGATTTTTGTGCTACATCAATGAGCATTGCCTGTTCTAGTGTTGCGCCACCAGTTGTTTTGGTTTGTGCATCACGAATCCAGTCGCCCAGTTGAATTGGCGACATTTTATTAAACGCAATGGATTGCTGGCGCAGTACGCTCAAATAGTTAACCTGGCGCATTGTTGGATCATTAGCTGGCAAACCTAGATTACGGGCGCGGCCCTGGATCTCTGTTACTACGCTTTCGCTTGGCACCTGGCCAAGAGAAATAATCCGCAATGATTCTGTGACGTCTGTTTTTAATTCAGTACGCAATGCTCTAAATTGCGCGTCCCTGGCGCGCAAGTCTGCCTCGATCTCATTGACCAGGGCGCCCATGCGGTTTACATCAATGCCGCGGGTAATGCGATTCTGTTTGAGCGGATTACCTTCTTTATCATATAGCTCGCCAATTGGACCAGCTCCAAGATCAGCTTGTACCCGCTTTAAAAATTCTGCTTTGTTCGGAGCCTTTTCGTACTCTTTTCTAAAGCGGGCAATGTGAGCTTGCTCGCCAATCTTTTGCATTTCGCGCTCAATCTCCAGGGGAGAAAATCCACCGGATATTCCAAACTGTTTGATGGTTTGCAATTCCTGGAATAGCATAGTCTCAGCATTTGCTACGCCGCTACTCATAATTCTGATTGCGTCCTGGCTACGTTGCTCCAGGCCGGCCAGCGTTGTTGCTTTTAGTTGCTGGGCAACACGATCATTGTGACGCTCTGATATTTCCAGGAAGGAAACATTTTTAATGCGGTCCAAATCGCTAGATACTCGGCCCCTTAGTTTTGGGTCCAATAAAGTTGTCAGCGATTCCAGGCCGTCGCGTACGTCAGCGGCTTCTGCCAAAAACTGAATCGGGTCAGAATTTGGGTCATTTTTAAATGCGTTGACTTTTTCATTTAAAAGTCTGCGACCGTCGTTTTGCAATTGCAATGCAACAATTTCATTCGCCTGGTCATAGGCGGCTTTGTCGTAAACCGTACGGGGCATTCCCGTTTCTTTAGTGATCTGTAAAACTTGTTGCGCTTTTTCAGGTGTATCGACTGCGGCCCGGCCTTTTTCTTCGGCCTGTTCCATACCAATCTTGCCGGCAAAGTTAATAACGCGATCCAATGCGCCCTGTTGCGCCTGGGAAAGATTTCTACTTTCGCGGCTTAGTGGCGCATATTCAATTGCGGGCGATGCGGCGGCGCGATACGGATCGATCGCTATGCCGGTTTGTTGGTAACGTGGAAGTCTATCGGCCATGATTAGCTTTTCAGTAATGAGTATTTGCTATTAGGCCCGCCAGCGGATGAATACATCATGCCAGCCTGGCCAAGTGTTCCAATAGCTTGATAGGTTCCAGCTTCGGCCGCGGCACTTCCGGATGCGCGCATGATGTTTGCGTTTTGCTGGCCGGAGTATTTGTAAATATTTGCCTGGAATCCAGCAGAAGATTGAGCCAGCTTTGCATTCTCCTGGGAGATATTGAACTCGGTATAACCTTCGCGCAATGCGTATGTTTGCAATGTGCCAGCAGATCCGCCAAACGGATCAATTGCTCCGGCGCCAGCTCTAGCTCTTACTGTCGAGATTGTTCGGTTAATGTTTGTCAACGTTTTCAAGCCTTCATTGCGAGCGCGAATAGCCTCGGTTCGCCCTTGCATTTCTACTTGCTGGGCTTGAAATTGAGCCTGTTGCTCGGCTGATTGAGCCTGGGCGTTGTAAATCTTTTGTTGTGTTTGCCCTTGTTGATATTGACCAAGGGCGCCTACTACCATTGCGGCAATTGCGACTTCCATGATTATTGTCCTATCGAAACTTTAAATTCCATGTTTAACAAATTGAACTTTAACGGTTCGCCTTGCGTTACCGTTATTGTTCCCTCTTTATCGAATCCTAGCAATGGGCCGGCCTTCTTCACTCCGGTAAATGGCTGGATTGCCGTGTCTAATACGTTCGATCCAAATTGTCTAAACTGAATAGGATTGTCATTGATAGTCATTGACTGGGTGTTATAGACATCCGCATTGATTTCCATAATCCGCTTTTTAAATCCGCGAATATTACCCGACGCCATCTTTGCCTCGACTGGCATGGTTTTCAAGTTAATGTTGTAATTCAAACCGACTTGCCAGGATGCAGTTGCGGCCGTTGAGAATGTAACGGTTCCGCCGGCCGGTACTGTTTTATCAGCTTCCAGGATGCCATCGCGAACTACTTTAACTGTCTTGGCTACTAGGTGAGACATGGATGCAGATGCGCCGCTAGTATTAGCAAACTTAGCGCTATCCATTGTCAGATCGCGATTAAATGCTTCAACGTAATAGGCGGTTGATCCGTTGACACTCCTGGCCACAATGACGTAAACCGTATTGACGTCAACGGCCACGGCCTTAAATAGTCCATCAGTTGTAAATTCCGATGGTGCAATAACGCTTTGCGATCTCAATAATGAGATACACATAATCGTACCGTCATCGCCGTTAACGACATATAAACGATCCGTATCGTCAGTTGACGTTGCCCGGTTAAGGGCCATATCGACTGGGTTCTTGACTAGGTGGCCGGACAATAGAGTGACGTTATTGGCAATGTATGTCGCCTCAGTATCAGTAAACAATAGCTCATTAACTGATTTGCCCTGGCGTTGCAAAAATAGGGTGCCGGAATCTAGTCCAATGACCGGAAAATTGTTTTTTGCGCCAATGCGAGTTGACGTGCGAATAATAAAATTCGTCGGAGTAATAGGTTCTAGGGTTGCCTGGGGGACATAAAACTCGCCACCAATACTAAAGATTTGCAAATCACGGCCCGAATAAATATCGGTAATGGTATTGAGCTGAGACGTGTCGATGGTTGCCTCTACGGCCTCATCGTCCAAACCTTCGCCGTATTGGAAATTAAAGAAGTCCGATACGCGCGATCCCCATACGGTAGTGGGCCTAGACTTAGCGCCGGCAAAAAATAGACGGCCTTCGTGGAAAGTAACCGATCTTGGCCAGCCGCGTGCCGCACTCCAGGATGCCTCATATCCGCGCTCAATCTCCCAGGACCCTTGCGGAATATTGCTAGTATCAAAAAATGGAATCTCTACAACGGCTTTAACTTTTGTGCCTGATTCAAGTGCAACAATTTTTGCTCGGCCTTGCGGTTCAGCATTAATATATTGACCGACATCCGTTGACACAAAATAAGAATTTTGAGAAGTAAGAGTAACATTGCCGCTTGTTCCTGATGGAGTTAAGTGGCCAACGGATGGAGTTGTCACCGTCAATGTATAAGCGTATGACGGAACTTCATCAAATGCAATGGTTGATACTGTCCAGTTCGCGTCAGTTGCGCCGCGGACAAATTTAACGGGTTCTAAATCTTCCTGGACAAAAATGATTGTATCGGCCGATTGGGCAAACTTTAGTCCTGGAATGACGGCCGCAGTAAAACCAGCCACGGCCAGGTAGTTGTTGCCTGATCCATTAATGTTAGTGACTAGGGCCTTGTTCTTATAAATGTAAACGCGTCCAGGGACGATCGCAAACATATAGGAATCAAGTACGTTAAATTGAAACGGCACAAGTTTAAGTGCCTGGCTTGCCAGGTTAGCCGGCAAAGTGTCGATATATTGCAAACCCTCACGACGACGTGCGCCGCCCTGGGGTTGAATGACTACGTTAGTAGCTTTTTGAAGTGCGTTGTAATATTGATTTAAGTCAATGCGGCCGCGCAAGAGCGGGTCCAATTCACCGACTACAAAATTGGTTTGAATGAGGACTGAGCGTGGCATTATCCAAACCGTACATTGATAAGCGGGAATGCGTCCTGGTTATCCAATGTAACGGACGGACGGCTTTGTGCGTCAATGGTCATTGCCTGGCGGAAGAATCCGCCGCGCATATTCTCTTCCGGCAATCCAAATGCTAAACGCTGGTAATACTCAGCTTTTGTAAGCTGGTCAGTTACCATCTGAGCAAAGTTAGCGGCCAGGGCGTACTTCAAGAAATTGACGAAATAGCTAGGCATTTCGCTTTCAGGTGTGCGGTATTGGTAATCGATCCAAGCCTCTTCAATGTTGGTCAGCAATTTGTCTTGCTGAACGTCAAACTCAACGGTGGCCGGATAGTTAACGGTGTCATCCGCATGGACGGCGCGAACGCCAGCAATGCGATCACCAGGTAATTGATAAAGGTATTTCCAGCCAAATGTCGGCGTATCTACCAAACGGGCAAGCTGGGTTTTCTTTAGGGTAAAGCTCCAGGGATACATACACAAAACCATGTCCCGGATGTCATCATAAAGGCGGTCGCAAATCTGCGACGAATCAGAAACTTCTGAAAATGACGTTAGTGGTTTTTGCCCTAGATAAATAAGAGCATCAGAACATATCGATAGTTTTGTATCACCCGACGCCATAACAATCCTTTAATGATAAAAATCCAGGCGGATTGATCCGCCCGGACTTATTACTACTGCTTAGTCTGCGTCAGCTACGGTTACTGCGGTGCCATCGGATACATCGACTACGCCTG
>JACCDY011045808.1_pt1 | contig 34706 bp, 35 predicted proteins | sample 7446391 | NCBI WGS metagenome assembly JACCDY01 (sample SAMN15323451, study PRJNA562643) | freshwater metagenome | isolation source: river surface water | place: USA:Blue River Watershed | collected 2017-08-18 | reverse complement strand
TCTGATTATTCAATTCGATGGAAGAACAATTACAACCCCTGAAGAACTCATCGTAGCTATTCGTTCAAAGAATGTTGGAGACAAGGTCGAGATTAAGTACATTCGATCTGGAAAAACACTTTCTACTTCCCTCACTCTGACAGCAGGTAAGTAATGGTTGATTTCGGTTTCGGTGAGATAATTGGACTCGTAATTCTTGCCTTGATTCTTGTTGGCCCCGATCGCATGCCACGAGTGGCTTCTGATCTAGCGAAAATGATCAGAAAGGTACGCTCAATGACGAATACTGCAACAGCTGAAATTCGCGAGAATTTAGGGCCGGGATTTGAAGATCTTAAGCCTGCAGACCTAAATCCAAAGACCTTCATCAAGCGACACGTGACCTCGGTCCTTGAAGATGAAGATGAGAAAGAGCGACAAGGTAAAAGTGGCACCCCGGCCTTCAAACCAAAAATTGATCCAGATCTACTATGACAATCATTGAAGGAATCAACGCCGCCCTTGCAACTGTGCAAGACCCAGAGTTACATCACGCATTGCCAGAACTCGGAATGGTTGAAAGCGTCAGCGAATCTGGTGGCGTTGTCGATCTAACAATTCTTCTGACAATTTCTGGATGTCCGATGAAGGATCGACTCACAACTGATATCACTGCCGCTGTTGGTGCAGTAGAAGGCGTGAAGGAAGTTCGAATTAATTTTGGTGTCATGACAGAAGAGGGTCGCAACAAGGTAAAACTCCTTGTCAGGGGTGGGCGCGAGAAATTCATTCCTTTCGCACAACCTGAATCCCTTACCCGTGTGATTGGTGTTGCATCCGGAAAAGGTGGAGTAGGTAAGTCATCCCTTACCGCCAACCTGGCAGTTGCTGCAGCGAAAAAAGGGCTGCGAGTTGGAATTCTCGATGCCGATGTTTACGGTCACTCGATTCCTCGCTTAATGGGACTTCTTGGTGTTAGACCAACAGCAATCGATCAGATGTTTATTCCACCTGAAAGCTATGGAGTAAAAACAGTTTCGATGGAGATGTTTAAGCCTGAACGTGCAGATGCCGTTGCATATCGCGGACCACTACTCCATCGAGTGCTAGAACAACTTCTTTCTGATGCGTACTGGGGCGATTTAGATCTTTTACTCCTTGATCTCCCGCCAGGAACAGGAGATTTAGCAATTTCACTCGGTCAACTTATTCCGACTTCCGAGATTCTGGTTGTGACAACACCACAAATTGCTGCAGCAGAGGTGGCCGAACGAGCGGGGCGAATTGCCCACCAAATGCATCAAAGAGTCATCGGTGTCATTGAAAACATGTCCGCCTTTATTTGCCCAACGTGCGGGGAATCGACTGCGCTCTTTGGCGAAGGCGGGGGAGAAGAAACTTCTGCTCGACTGTCCACTCTTGTTGGAGCCGATGTTCCACTGCTAGGAAAAGTTCCATTTGCACCAGAGTTACGAACTGGTGGAGATTCGGGAGCACCAATTGTTCACGCCGTACCTGAAAGTCCGACTGCAAAGGCGATTATGGCAATTGCAGATAAGTTAGTGATTCGAGATAAATCACTACTTGGTGTCAGGCTCGGTATCTCGTCTTAACTCTTCGACGATTTCCTTGGCAACATCTTCAAGTTGATCCTTAAGGAAGTCGCGCGTTGCCACTTCACCAAGTGCGATGCGAAGACTTGCCAGCTCTCTGGTGAGATATTCACTGTCAGCCATACTGCGATCGTTACGAGCACGATCTTCGGCTAAGGCAATTCGATCCCGGTCCGCTTGGCGATTTTGGGCTAAGAGAATCAAAGGCGCTGCATATGATGCTTGCAGCGAAAGAATCAATGTCAGGAAGATAAATGGATATTTATCGAAGCGAATATCTGTAGGTGCCAAGGAATTCCAGAGAACCCACGAGAGCACAAAAACTGTCATATAAACCAAGAAGCGTGCAGTTCCTAGGAAGCGTGCGAACTTCTCTGAGAGACGACCAAAAGCCTCAGCATCAATATTCGGGCGCAAGGTGCGTCGAGTTTCGCGAGGGGTATCTAATCCATTCTTGCGAGCCATCTTTACACCTGCCCTTCAACTTCTTGAGTTATATTCTCTAAATCCGTACGTGTGTGATCTCGATGATCAATACGCCAATTATCTGGCAGCAAGTGATCGAGTACGTCATCGACAGTGACTGCACCAAGCAAACGCTCATTGCCATCGACTACCGGAACGCTGAGCAAGTTATAACTTGCAAGATACGAAGAGACCTCATTGAGCGTTGCATCAGGACTTAATCCTTGTGTATCAGTATCTACGAGTGATCCGAGAAGGGTGGCTGGTGGTTCACGCAGTAAACGCTGATAGTGAACCATTCCGATAAAGCGACCCGTAGGTGTTTCAAGAGGTTGGCGCGTAACGAAGACTTGCGATGCAAGGGCCGGTGAAATTTCGCTTCGGCGAACAACAGCAAGTGCATCAGCAACTGTGTAATCAGCGCTCATGATCAGTGGCTCGGTCGTCATCATTCCGCCGGCTGAATAATCTTCATATGTCATCAGACGGATAACATCCTCAGCATCTTCAGGCTCCATCAAATCAATGAGAACTTGTGCCCGCTCTTCTCCAACTTCGCGAAGTAGATCCGCTGCATCGTCAGGATCCATCTCACCGAGTACATCCGCGGCACGTTCACCCTCAAGTTCACTAAGAAGAGCTACACGTTCGGCTTCATCCATCTCTTCAAGAACATCTGCCAATCTCTCATCATCAAGTGCGCGTGCAACTTCCACTCGACGCTTGGGAGCTAAATCTTGAATGACGGCAGCTAAATCTGCTGCACGCAAATTACTGAGAGTTGAAAGTAGATTTGAAGTTCCTTGCTCATTCTCTGCTGCCGCAAATCCCTGAATTTCTTCCCAAGATACTGTTGAGGTTGCACCTTTTCGTCGAATTCCACGTCCTCGCTTCATGATGTGTACCCGAGTGATAAGCCAATCGCCAGTGCGATTCTGTTCCATACCAAGGTCCTCAACAAGCACAGGTTCGCTATTTTCAATGAGCGTCACAGAGCGATCTAACATATCTCCAAGTACCAGAATCTCACCCGCGCGTGATTCAAAGCGACGCATATTCACGAGCCCAGTGATAACAACTGTTCCTGACTCAATCGATGTAACGCGAGTAATTGGAACAAAGACGCGGCGTCGTAGCGGAACTTCAACAATCAAACCAAGAATTCGAGGTGGTTGGTTATTTGAGCGCAGGGTCGCAACAGCGTCTCTGACCTTACCAACCGGATCACCATTCGGATCGAAAACTGCTGTTCCAGCTAATCTGGCGAGAAACACTCGACTGGAGATGTTTGCGCTCATAGAGAAATTGTATACGGCTTGCACACATCAGATACCGTTGCCCTATGTCCTCGATTGAGAACCACACGGCGATACCTGAGCGTCCAGATCTCATTCGTTTAGGTCTAGGAATTATCGGCATCGGCACTTCCGGACCATTGATTGCAATGAGCGCGATGCCTATCGTCACTTTGATCTTTTGGAGGAATCTAGGTGGAGCTCTCTTCACTCTTCCGTTTGCCATACGTGATTTGATTTCTAAAGATCGACATCATAGAAAAGCTATAGCTCTCTCGGCTCTCTCTGGTTTTATTCTTGCTCTCCACTTCATTGGTTTCTTTATTGCAATGCGCTGGACAACTGTGGCTGCAGGTACAGCTCTTGTTGCTCTTCAGCCCATATTTGCCGCACTCTTTGTACGCATGCTCGGCGGAAACATTCCTTCGAGGGCTTGGTTGGGAATGGGAGTCTCTTTTGTCGGCGTGCTGATGATTTCAGGAGTTGATCTATCAATTTCCTGGCTTGCATTTAAAGGTGATGTTGCGGCGATAATCTCGGCCGCACTTGCAGCGGTCTACATGTTGCTTGGTTCCAGGGCACAGAAAGAGATTGGCACACATAGTTACACCACAATCTGCTACTTCGTTTGCGCAGTGACAGCTTTACCTATGGCACTTGTCATGGGAGTAGAAGTCATTCACTTTGAGAAAAATGAGTGGTTAATTCTGTTAGGCCTCATCGCTGGGGCACAGATTCTGGGTCACTCAATGTTTAATGCTGCCCTTAAACGTGTGTCACCCGCGATTGTTTCGCTGATCGTTTTCTTTGAAGTTCCAGTCAGCACACTCCTTGCAATCTGGTGGCTAGATCAAAAACCACCGATTGCTTTGATTCCAGGAATAATTGTCATCCTCACTGGGTGCATACTTGTAGTACTAAGAACTCGGCCGACTGAGGTGATGATCGACGAATGATTGATTTACATACTCACACCAACAACAGCGACGGTACAGATACACCTCATGCACTGATCAATAAAGCTCTCTCAGAGGGAATCACGGTGCTCGGAGTCACCGATCACGACACAACTTCTGGTTGGCAAGATGCGATTGCCGCACGACGAGCACACCTCTCTCTTGTACTTGGAGCTGAAATTTCTTGTCTGACTGATGACGGCGTTGCCGTGCACATGCTTGGACTTCTCTTTGATGGTGAGAATTCATTGATGCAGACCATGCTTGAAGAGTCTCGTGATTCAAGGCTTCCGCGGATGCGTCGAATGACTGAGATGTTGACTGCAGATGGAATTGATATCTCTCTCGAAGAAGTTTTTGCGGCTATGCCTGAAGGCGCAACACTAGGTCGCCCACACCTGGCGGATGCTCTCGTTGCAAAAGGTCACGTTGCTAGCCGTGATGAAGCGTTCACAGATCTCTTACATAATGATTCAAAGTACTACGTCACCCATATTGCACCGACGCCTGAAGATGCCATCAAAGTAATTCGTGAAGCTGGGGGAGTTGCGGTCATTGCACACCCATTTGCAACACGACGAGGCCAAACACTTTCTGCGATGAGTTTTCCCTCTTTGATTGCTGCAGGACTTAATGGCGTAGAAGTTGACCACCGCGATCACTCTTCTGTTGAACGCGATCAGTTACGCGGCTTAGCGCGTGATTTTGGACTCGTTGTTACGGGTGCCAGTGATTATCACGGCACGGGAAAGCTCAACTCGATAGGCGAAAACCATACAGATCCTGCAGAATGGGCACGCCTTGAATCGATGGCAAATGCTCGAAGGGTAGTTACAGAATGAATTTGACCGAAGTAAGTGCACTGACTTTTGCAGTGCAATCTTTTGTCACTCTATTAGTGATTATGGATCCACCAGGAGCGACTCCGGTGTTTTTGGCACTCGTCGCAGATAAATCGCCAAGAGAGCGAATTCGATTGGCTTGGCAGGCTGCCCTCATTTCACTTGTAGTAATTACAACCTTTGCACTCTTTGGACAATTCGTTCTTGATTACATGAAAGTTTCAATGGAAGCCCTACAGGCTGCCGGTGGACTTCTTCTTCTCTACGTCTCGCTACAACTTCTGACCGGAAGAATTGAAGAAATTGATGCTTCGACAAATAAAAATGTTGCACTCGTTCCACTAGGAACCCCACTACTGGCAGGCCCTGGCGCAATCGTTGCCACGATGATCTTTGTGAAGCAGGTGGATTCCACATCATTTGCTGTGGGTTTAACTGCTGCCGTAGTAGCAGTTCATCTCATCATCGCCCTTGTTCTCATGGCTTCGACCAAAATCCTTAGCGTTATTAAGGATTCTGGCGTCACTCTAGTAGCGCGAATCGCAGGACTCTTACTGGCAGCAATCGCAGTTCAGATGCTCGCCGATGCAATCAAGATTCTTTCGGCCTAGATCTATGTCCTACGATCCACGCGGCATTTACAACCCCGAAAGTGTTGTTTGGAAAGTTCATAGCGATCCCTCCATGCTAGTTGGCGGAATCCGAGCACTCTTTCAACAAGCGCTCCATCCTGTTGCAATGGCAGGCGTTGCCACACACTCGAATTTTCGTGAAGATGCTTGGGGAAGATTGCAAAGAACCGGTGATTACGTAACCACTCTCACTTTCGGTTCTACCGAACAAGCACTTGAACTTACATCTCGCGTTCGCAGAGTACATACAAAACTAGGTTTAGATAATCCACACGAGTTGCTTTGGGTGCATATGGCAATGGTTGATTCTTTTCTCGACGTCGCTTTTCGCTCGGGGATGGCTCTCAGTGCTGAAGATAAGGACCTATACATATCCGAAATGGTTGAGTTTGCTGTACTTGTAGGAATTCCTCGTGGTGATGTACCAACGACGCTGTCCCAACTTAAAGAGTATTTCAAAACTATGGCACCAGAACTTGTTGCCTCCGATGATGCAAAACGTGCAGCAATATTTCTTACCTTGCCGCCACTTCCGACTGTTGTTCGCTTTGCCACGCCAGCAGCTCCTGCCTGGGCGGCACTGAGTGCACTCGCTGCTGCAAGTCTGCCTCGCTGGGCTCGCGATCTCTATGGATGGCCCACCCTTCCTGCACAAGAATTGGCGACCAATCTCTCATTACTTGCAACACGAAAATCTCTCTCACTCATTCCGTCTGCATTCATAGCACCTCCGATATTCCATGAAGGTGTTCGACGTTGGCAGAGCCAATCGGTGAATGCATGAGCCCCAAGGTTGTAGCAGTTGCAAATACTGCAGGAGGAAGTGCCAAGACAACGATTGCTCACGCACTTTCTGCGGCAGCGGTTGAGTATGGGAAAAAGACTCTACTTATTGATTGCGACCCAAAGGCATCACTCACTTTTCGAGTAGGTCGCGAAGGCACACGACTTACTTTGGCAGATTTTCTATCTGGAACTTCAATTCGCAGTGAAGATTTAGACTCTCACGCGGAACGCTTTGACTTTATCGCCGCTGACTCTCGAGTTGGCAATGGTTTCACTGGCCAGGATCTGAAGAAACTCTTCGAGAAGTTACCCAAGGATTATGACCTTGTATTCATTGATACCCCCAGTGATATCAATGCAAGCTTGAAAGCAGCTCTTGATGTTGCAGATTTGGTAATTGCCCCATATTCCAACACCCTGCATCATCTTCGAGGAGTCACTCAGATCTCCAAACTATCTGGTGATACGCCGGTCAAACTTCTACAAATAGGTACAAACTCCAAGCCAGCTAAAGAATTCTCATACTGGGAACATCTAGATGGTTTTTGCAGCACTGCCAAAGAAATTGAATCAGCGGCAGAGACAACCTCAAGTGTTCTTAGCTATGCCAAGAACTCAGTAGTTGCTGGCCAACTCAGAGAGTGCGCATATAGCGTGCTCGAAGAACTAAGTTTGGATTAAGAAGAGAACTTTTTAGTACGTACTCGCTCGCGCTTTTGACGGGTCGGAGCGACGCTTTCACTCTTCTCGTTCTTCTCGCTCTTCTCACGTACAGGTGTTGCCTTGCGTGGCTTATCCATGCGCCCAGTTGAACCAGCAGGAATTTTCATGATCTCGTAGAGATGTTCCGATGAAGAGTAGGTTTCAACTGGTTCAGGTAATCCGAGCTGAAGAGCCATATCAATCATCTTCCAGCGTGCAAGATCATCCCAATCGACAAAGGTGAGAGCAATACCGTCTGCACCGGCACGCGCCGTACGACCGATACGGTGAACATAAGTTTTCTCATCTTCAGGGCATTGGTAATTAATTACGTGTGTAATTCCATCAATATCAATTCCTCGAGCAGCAACATCAGTTGCAATGAGCACATCTGACTTACCACCCTTGAATTCATTGAGCGCTTTTTCACGTGCGGCTTGTCCCATATCGCCGTGCAAGGTTGCAGCGCGGAAACCACGTTCGATCAAGTCATCGGAAGTTTTTTGGCATGCTCTCTTTGTACGGCAGAAAACAATTGTTGGGCCACGACCCTCTGCTTGCAAGACTCGAGCAAGCATTTCGATCTTATCCATCGCATGAGCGCGAACAACGTGTTGTTCAATGCGGGAGACCACATTTCCTTCATCTTGTGAATCCTGTGTACGAATATGTACAGGCTGGTTCATAAATTTGCGAGCGAGCGCGATGATGTCCCCAGGCATTGTTGCTGAGAAAAGCATGGTCTGCGTTCGATTGGGTGTGCTTGCAAATATCTTCTCGACATCGGGAAGGAAACCAAGATCGAGCATCTCATCTGCTTCATCAAGTACGACGCGTGTAACGCTTGCGAGTTTGACTTGGCCCTGTCGATAAAGATCAAGTAGTCGACCAGGGGTACCGACGATGATTTCAACACCTTTTTGTAGCGCTTCAATCTGTGGCTCGAAGGCTCTTCCGCCATAGACAGCGAGAACTCTAATTTTTCTGCTCTGCGTGATCTCTTCAAGATCTTTTGTAACCTGAACGCATAGCTCGCGTGTAGGAACAACTACGAGAACTTGTGGTGAATCTTGATATTCGAAACTCTTCCATTCTTCATCGGCAGGTGCGATCACACGATCAACGAGAGGAATTCCAAATGCAAGAGTTTTTCCGGTTCCAGTTTTTGCTTGACCGATGACATCTCCATCAGCGAGTGCAATAGAGAGGACCTGCTCTTGGATGGGAAATGGTGCTGTGTAGCCATGTTCGTTGAGAGCGGCGATCGTCTCTTTACGAAGTGGGAGATCTGCGAAAGTCAGGGTCACTTACAGTGCGCCAAAACCGACGCGACGTTCGGTCGGCTGGCCAATCTCAACGTAACCGATGCGTGAGGCTGGCACGATGACTTCGTGGCCACGAATATCGGTGAGGATCAAGGGAGTGTTATCGGCCAAAGCTTGCGCGACAGCCTTTTTGATATCAGCTGGACTTAACTCGCACTCAAAGGCCAATTCGCTTGAAATATCTGCAACAGCAATACGGATGAGAGCTGCCTGAGCGCCCTCTGATTTCTTTGTACTCATGTGCTCATCCTAGATGTAAAGGTGCTCTACTGCTATTCGGCTATTCGGTACTGGGAAAGCCCGATATTCCTCGCCACATCAAGTTTTCTACGAGATCAACTGCTTGCTGGCGGGTTAATTTGCTATCGCGATCAAGCCAATGGCGAGCGGTTACTTGTGCATATCCGATCAATCCGACACCGAGCATCATTGAAACTTCTTTTGATAATCCGGTGTCATTTGAGATCACACCACTGACTGCTGCGGCACAGTCATATGTCATGCGATTAAGGCGCTCGCGTACCTGCGGCTCAACGCTCATATCGCTTTCGAATAGAAGTCGAAACGCTTCACCCTCATTTTCGATAAATGCAAAATATGCAACCACTGTTGCGCGCACTCTTTGTGCGTTATCAGGAGTAGATGAGATTGCCTTTTGAATTTCAAATACAAGTGAGTCAATGTGAAGGTCAAGAACCGCTAGATAGAGATCTAGTTTTGAAGGAAAGTGTTGGTAGAGGACAGGCTTACTGACACCTGCTCGATCTGCAATCTCATCCATTGCCGCTGAGTGATATCCAGCCGCGGTAAAGACCTCAAGAGCTGCAGTGAGCAAGATTGCGCGACGTTCATCACGAGGCAGACGCGCCTTATCGCCAATCGTTTGCTTCTCCGGAGTGCTCATTGCCCTAATCGTAGACGCAAAGTGGCACGCTTTCATAGTCTGAGGCAGAATTGCGAACATGAAGAGACCTCCACTCGTTTCACCTGGCCCCGCTCTGACCGTTGATGAGGTGCGTAGATACAGCCGCCACTTGATCATTCCGGATGTAGCGATGGCAGGACAGCAGCGATTAATGAATGCAAAGGTTCTCTGCGTTGGAGCAGGCGGCTTAGGTTCACCTGCATTGATGTATTTAGCGGCGGCCGGGGTCGGAACGATAGGCATAGTTGAATTCGATACCGTTGACGAATCTAATTTGCAGCGTCAGATTATTCATGGCCAATCCGATATCGGTAAGAGTAAAGCTCAATCAGCCAAAGAGAAGATTCTTGAAATTAACCCTTACGTCAATGTGATTACGCACGAGCTTCGCCTAGATGTAGATAACGTGATGGACATCTTTGCTCAGTACGACATCATCGTGGACGGCACGGACAATTTTGCAACTCGCTATCTCGTAAATGATGCGTGTGTACTTCTGAAAAAACCATATGTGTGGGGTTCGATCTATCGCTTCGATGGTCAAGCCAGTGTTTTCTGGGCTGAATATGGTCCTTGCTACAGATGCTTGTACCCAGAGCCACCACCACCAGGAATGGTTCCATCGTGTGCTGAAGGCGGCGTGCTCGGAGTTCTCTGTGCCACTATCGGTTCAATCCAAACTACTGAAGCTATCAAGGTAATTACTGGTGTGGGCGAAGCCCTTATTGGCGAACTCATGATCTATGACGCACTTGAAATGGAATTCAGAAAAGTCAAGATTCGTAAAGATCCGAATTGCCCACTGTGTTCTGACAAAGCCACTCAGACTGCCCTTCTCCCAGATTATGAAGCTTTCTGTGGAGTTCTCTCATCTGAGGCACAAGATGCGGTCACGGATTCAACTATTTCGGTGGCAACACTGAAAGAAAAAATGGATCAGGGAGATGATTTTTACCTCATTGATGTACGCGAACCAAGTGAGTTCGAGATCGTACGAATTCCAGGTTCACACTTGATTCCGAAGCAGGGATTCATTGATGGAACAGCCCTTGCTGGACTTCCGCAAGATAAGCCGATCATTGTCCATTGCAAGAGTGGCGTTCGTTCAGCTGAGTGCTTGGCAATTATTAAGAGTGCGGGCTTTAAAGATGCGACACACGTTTCTGGTGGTGTGATTGCTTGGGCTAAGCAGATCGATACCACCCTGCCGGTCTATTAATGGAGAAAAGCTTTCAAGGAGCACGCATCCTGTTGGTTCATGCTCATCCCGATGACGAGACGATCAACAATGGCGCAACCATGGCGATGTATGCAGCACGCGGTGCACAGGTCACGTTGGTGACATGCACACGTGGTGAAGAAGGAGAAGTACTCGTTCCTGAGCTTGCACATATTGCTTCTTCTGAGAGAGATGAACTTGGTCAACATCGCGAAGTGGAATTAGCGGATGCGATGAAAGCCCTTGGCATTACCGATTTTCGATTCTTGGGAGCACCTACAGTCACTTACCGAGATAGCGGAATGATGGGTACTCCACCCAATGATCGCCCCGATGTCTTTTGGCAAGCAGATCTCGAGCAAGCTAGCGCGCATCTTGTTGAAATAATTAACGAAATCAAGCCTCACGTCATGATTACTTACGACGAAATTGGTGGTTACGGGCATCCTGATCATATTCAGGCACACAGAGTTGCGATGGAAGCATCACGGAAATCTGAGTGGAAGATTCCCAAAATTTATTGGAACACTATGCCTAAGTCAGTGATCGCCGATGGAATTGAGAAAATGAAGGCGCTAGGTTCAGACTTCTTTGGAGCCGAAAGCGCTGATGATCTTCCCTTTGCAAAAGATGATTCATCAGTAACAACTCTCATTGACGGCAACGAATTCGTTCAGGCAAAGATGGATGCGATGGCAGCACATAAAACTCAAATCGCACTTGATGGCCCGTTCTTCGCTCTTTCAAATAACATCGGATTACAGGTTTGGGGAAATGAGTATTACACCCTTGTTCATGGTCAACCCCATGCACCATTTGATAAAGATGGACGAGAGACAGATCTTCTCTCCGGAATAGATTTTAAGTGAAGTATCTATTAAGTATTTTTATCGGCGGCCTCACCGCAGCTGCTGGAGTCTTTCTGCATCTTTCGTATCCACCGGCAGGACTCATACTTGCTCTAGCTGGATCTGCAGCAACTTTCTGGTCAATCGGTAGACATTACGGAAAACGTCGTTTCAAGGTTGCGGCGCTCTTAGGTTGGCTCATTGTTATTGCTGATGCGACAACTTTAGGCGCTGGAGGAGAACTCTTAGTTCAGGGAGATAGCGCTGGAATGACATTTCTTGCTAGCTCACTCAGTATTGTTGTACTTTCAATATTTCTCCCGGTTAAGGATTAACTCCAACTTTGTCCTTGAGGACCATCCTTAATCTCCAACCCACTTTCCTCAAGCAGTGTTCGCAAGCGGTCACTTTCAGCAAAATCTTTTTTGGCTCGAGCAATTTCTCGTTCAGCTAATAGCTGGCTCTGCACCTCTGTGAGAGCTCTTTTTTCTGGAACGCGTGAAAGATCTAACCCAAGAATCTGATCAGCAAAGCGGAATATGCCAGCCTTCTCAGCAGGGCTCAGAGCTGTGTTTTTCTCGATCACACGCAATCTTTGAAGAGCACGCGGAGTATCAAGATCTGCATAAACTGCTGAAAGAAATTCCTCATCAGCAATTAGCTCACTATTTGGCAAACCAGATTGCACCAGCATCCGCCATCGTCGCAGCGTCACATGAGCTGCCTCGAGGGAAGCCCAGGTGAGATCCATCTGAGATCGGTATCTGTTTTCAAGAAAAGCCAGGCGAGCAGATAATGGATCCAGACCACGATCAACAATGTCTTGTAGTAGCAGAACATTTCCAGCACTCTTCGACATTTTCCTTCCCTCGAAAAGCAGGTGTTCTCCATGGATCCAATGCGAGACGGTTTCACTTCCAGTAAGTGCATTTGATTGAGCGCGTTCATTTTCATGATGCGGAAAGCGCAGATCAATACCACCAACATGGAGATCGATTTTCTCTCCCAGATATTCAAGTGACATTGCACTGCACTCGATATGCCAACCCGGGTATCCATCGCCCCAAGGCGTTGGCCAGATCATTTCCGTGCGATCGCGAGCGAGCTTCCAGAGAGCCCAATCTGCATGGAAACGCTTATTGCCATCTTCTGAATATTCATATCGATGACCTGGCTTTAGCGCATCAAGTCGGTTTCCACTGATTGCGCCATAACTTGGAAAAGATTGTGCATCAAAGTAAACATTTCCATCCGCCGCGACATAAGCAAAGCCTGCTGTAATGAGTTTTTCTATTGCAGAAATCAGTAGCGCAATGCTCTCGCTGGCACGAGGATAAGAATTCGCTGGCTTAATGTTGAGTCTTTGTAGATCCTGATGGAATCGCTCTTCATACTTTCGTGCGATCATAAATGGATCAAGTGACTCACTTTTTGACTGAGCAAGAATTTTGTCTTCAAGATCGTTAGCCATGTGACCCACATCGGTAATGTTCTGTATGAGAGTGACATTCAGTCCTGAAAGCTCAGCTGTGCGACTGATCAGGTCTGAGAGCAAAAATGTGCGCAGATTGCCAATATGGGCATCACGATAGACAGTCGGTCCGCAGCAATAAACCTTGAGTGCCCCATCAGTACCTTCAATGGGTAGAACTTCCCGAGACCGCGTTTCATAAAGTCTTAGCATGCGCACTCTGTTCTGTTTTCTCGCTCAATAAAGCTATAAGTGTGATGCACACGAAAACCCAATTTCTCATACAGTGTCTGTGCGCCAATATTTGAGCGATCTACTTGAAGGCAGATTTTATTAGCGCCTTCGTACTTTGACACCCCAATAGCAGCCTGCATCAGTAACAGCGCTAATCCTTGGCGGCGCTGAGATTCTGAGACGATAAGTCGAGTGATTATTGCCCAAGATTCTGAGATTGCGACTCTTGCAGTTGCAACGGTAATCCCGTTGCTGAGCAATGAGAGATAACGTGCCGGATAGGAATTCATGATGGGTTCAAGGATCTCATCATTATGGAGTGCGAGAAATTCCGGAGTAGGGGCATCTTCATTGAGAAGAGTTAACTTCTTCGCCGAAAGTGATTCTGAAATGTCCAGAGATTCTTCGATGTCGTACACGAGAAATGCTGCACCAACTTTCTCCTTCCAACCTTTAGCAAGGAGATAATCGGTAAATTCTTGAAACATCGGATTCACCAGGTGAAAGACTGTTGGTAATTGTGCCTGCGCGTAGATCTTTTCAACCTGCTCAATTGCTTTGTCTAATTCAATTCCGGGTTCTCCAAAAGGAGGAGCGCCCGTAACAAGAACTGAGTTGGCACGGTATGTCACACCATTTGAAATTCGAATCTGCCACTTACCCAGTTCCTCTATTTCTAAGGGTGGCCAGGTACGAGTGGAAAGTGCTTCGAGCTCGGCGATACGAAGGGAGAGTGGTGCACCGCTGCCAGCTTTTTGAGGAACTTCGCTTATGGGATGAACGATTGCGATTTGGCTGGGATCGAATTCAACAATTTCACCAGAACGTTTTCTTATTGTTGTTACCGATTCGAGAACTCCTACGAGATCGCGATAGCCGCCCTCGGGGTCATGCAGGCGCAGGGTCAGTCGCTGGCCGATCAACGCGGGGTCAAGACCGACAGAACCTGCTCTCATAGGCTCACATTAACCGTGCAGTTCAGATGGTGCATGGTTAGAATTGCCCTCTCGCTACGTTTATCCATTCTTGATCCTTCGGAGGTTGCTCGTGACATATGTGATTGCCCAGCCATGTATCGATGTGAAAGATAAGTCCTGCATCGAAGAGTGCCCAGTGGATTGCATCTATGAAGGTAACCGAATGCTCTACATCCAACCTGATGAGTGTGTGGATTGCGGAGCTTGCGAGCCAGTCTGCCCTGTTGAAGCTATTTACTACGAAGATGATGTTCCAGCAGACTGGAAAGAGTTTCCGAAGATTAATACTGAATTTTTCGTAGAACTCGGTTCTCCAGGTGGAGCTGCAAAGGTCGGTCTTACAGATCATGACCATGCAGATGTGCTCGCCATTGAGAAAAAAACTTCCTGATTTTCCCTGGGATGCACTTGCTCCTTACGGAGTAAAGGCGCGAAAGCACCCAGGAGGGATGATTGATCTCTCGCAAGGAACTCCTGTAGATCCAACTCCTGAATTCATTCAAAAGGTTTTGGCGCAGAGCGCGAACTCTCCAAGCTATCCAACCACGGCAGGCACTCCTGAGTTACAAGAAGCAATTCGCAAGTGGGCAATTAGTCACCTCGGCATTTCTGGTGATTTTGATGTCTTGCCCGTTATTGGTTCGAAAGAATTAGTTGCCTGGCTTCCAACTTTTTTGCAATCTCACACTGTCCTCTACCCAAAGGTTGCTTATCCAACATACCTCGTTGGCGCGATGCTGGCACAATCTCAGGAGATTGCAGTCGATATTGACGCTTCACAATGGCCACAAGCAGATCTAGCATGGGTAAATTCACCAGCAAATCCCACAGGTCGCGTTCATTCCCAAGATGAGTTGCGTGCAGTTATCCAATGGTCGCGCACACATAAGGCAGTCGTTATTTCAGACGAGTGCTATTTGGAGTTTGGTGATGGGGTAACACCTACATCTATATTTGCGTACAGCGATGGAGACAATACAAATTTGCTTGCAGTGCATTCGCTATCAAAGCGTTCTTCACTCGCTGGTTATCGAGCCGCATTTATTGTCGGCGACCCTGCGTTAATCGCAACTATTCGTGAGATTAGAAAACATGCTGGAATGATGGTTGCACTCCCTGTTCAAAAAGCTATGACTACAGCTCTTGGCGACGATGAACATGTCGCAACTGCTCGTCAACGTTATAACTCTCGCCGCGCCACTCTAAAGCCAGCACTAGAAGCGGCAGGGTTTCGAATTGATGACAGTGTTGCTGGGCTTTACATCTGGTGCACGCGCAATGAGGATTCCTGGAAGTCAGTAGATTGGCTTGCCGAGCTCGGAATTCTCGCTACGCCGGGTGCTTTTTATGGCCCTGATGGCAGTCAGCACATACGTGTAGCAATGACAGCAACTGATTCTGCGATCAATGATGCTGCAACTCGCATCCTTTCCGCAGTTGGTGCATAGCGCCATGACTGTCGGTATTTTGCTTGTTGGGGGACGAGGAACGCGCTTAGCCCCGATCACTTCTGAAATTCCAAAACCTATGCTCCCTGTTGCGTGTAAACCCGTCACCGAACATCAAATTCTTGCTGCACGGCGCGCTGGTATCACAACACTTGTGCTTGCAACTTCGTATCTCTCTGAAGTTTTTACACCCTATTTTGGAGATGGAAGCAAGTGGGGGATAGACCTTCGCTATGCAGTCGAGAAAGAACCACTAGGAACCGGTGGAGCGATTGCACATGCTGCTTCCTATCTAGATAGTGGTGGGCCCGAAGATTCTGTCGTGATATTTAATGGTGATGTACTTAGCCAGCACAATCTTTCAGCCCAAATTGAATTCCATAAAAAAAGTAATGCAGATGTCACTCTTCACCTTATTCAAGTTGAAGATGCTCGCGCTTTTGGTTGCGTTCCCACCAATGCAGATGGACAGGTTGAGGCATTTTTGGAGAAGATGGAAAACCCCGTAACTAATTGGATCAATGCGGGATGTTATGTTTTTAGCCGTAAAGTTATTGATTCGATTCCGCGCGATACTGTCGTATCCGTCGAACGTGAAACCTTTCCCGGATTGATTAACGAGGGGCGTCGAGTTTTTGGATATAAAGAAGCGGCGTACTGGCTCGATATCGGAAATCCTGGGGCGCTCTTTAAAGGATCTCGAGATTTTGTAGGAGCGCAGTTCATGGTCTCACCTGATGCGCAGGTTGACTCCACTGCAATTCTTACCGGCGGAACCTCGGTAGGTGCTGGTGCTCGAATTGGCGCTGGTGCAACCCTAGATGATTGCATTGTCTCTGCTGGTGCCATCGTTAACGATGGCGCGCATGTGACGAGAAGCTTCCTTGCGACATCAGCTCTCGTCGAAGAAGGTGCGATCGTTGCAGATCGATATATCTCCCAGCGCGAGAACCTTCCAATAAATTTTTAACGCCGATATTTGTCGATTTTTCGAGGAAATCACGCTCAATTCACCTCAATATTGACCAATTTGTAACCCTGAAGGTGTACTTGGGGAGTTGACAGGAAGGGATTACACGCGTGTAATTCACTCCTAGCGACCCGAAATCCACTCTCGGACCGGGCCCTAATGACTTGAGGAGATTAGCAAATGCCAATCCGCCCAGAAGGAACATCGACTGGCAAGCCATCAGCCCCCACTGCTGGACCAACAATTCAATTAGCAAATGGCGAGAACATTGAACTCTCGTGGCAAGAGCGCGCACTCTGCGCACAGACTGATCCAGAGGCATTCTTTCCAGAAAAGGGTGGCTCTACTCGCGAAGCAAAACGCGTCTGCCTCTCATGCGATGTTCGCCAAGAATGTCTTGAGTATGCGCTCGCCCATGATGAGCGTTTTGGAATTTGGGGCGGACTCTCCGAACGCGAGCGTCGCCGTTTGAAGCGTCGACCAGCGTAAGCAATGTCTTCCCATCGCGTCAGCGCGATTCTCGTTGTCCATGATGGCGCAACGTGGTTGCCTGAGGTCGTTGCATCACTAGCATCACAGACACGGGCATTTGATCACATCGTTGCTGTTGATACAGGTTCAGTAGATGCATCTGCAAAGTTACTTAAAGGCGCTCGCATTCCGATTTTGACAATGTCGCGCGAAACTGGATTTGGTGCAGCGATTGCATCCGCTGTTGAAAAGCTTCCGCCATCAGTTGAAGATGAGTGGCTTTGGATTCTTCATGACGATTGTGCACCCGCACCCGGTGCACTTGAGGCGTTACTTGCAGCCGTTGCCGATCGACCAAACGTCGTGATGGCTGGACCGAAATTACTTGGTTGGCATGATCGAACACATCTTCTTGAAATCGGAGTAAGCATTGCGACCAACGGTGCGCGTTGGACAGGACTTGAAGATGCTGAATACGACCAAGGTCAACATGACGGAATTGCGGATGTATTGGCAGTAAGTACAGCCGGGGCTTTAATTCGTCGAAGTGTCTTTGAAGAACTTGGTGGTTTTGATCAGAATCTAGAGCTCTTCCGCGATGATGTTGATTTTGGTTGGCGCGTGCATGCTGCGGGCCACGGCGCAATTGTCGTTACAGATGCGATTGCCTATCACGCGCAAGCCTCTGCAACAGAGCGACGAGAAGTAGATGTGAAGGGTGCTCTTCTTCATCGTCCGCTTCTATTGGATCGGCAGAATGCGGCATACGTTCTGCTGGCAAATGCGACATGGTGGCTACTTCCACTTCTTGCATTTCAACTTTTTGGTTCGGCTGTCGTGAGGGCTGTGGGTTATCTCTTTGCAAAGCTTCCTGGATATGCAGCTGACGAAATTTTGGCCATTGGTAATCTTTTGGTTAAGCCAGGCGAGCTGCTCAAGGCGCGCAAGGTTCGCAAATCAACACGCCTTGTATCTTCGCGAGTTGTCTCTCAATTCATTCCATCACGAGGGCGGCAACTTCGCTTAGCACTCGATCGTGGTGCGGCTGCAGTTAGGGATTTCATTCTCAAACCTTCAGAAGAATCACTTCGCGATGAATCTCTACTAGATCTTCCTACTGAAAAAGAGTTAGAAGAAGAAGATTTGCTCACGCCTGTTGTTTCCCGCAAGTGGAGCTCAATCTTTCGCAAGCCCTTTGTTATTGTTTTTATCTTCCTCGTATTACTCACCTTGATCTGGTCGAGAAATCGTATCGGCGCAGTCTCGGGAGGAACCCTGGCTCCGTCACCATCTGGAGCGAGAGATTTGTGGGAGTTCTATTTTGCGCCCTGGCATGAAGTCGGTTTAGGAACAAAGAGCGCTTCGCCGTTGTGGATACCAATCATCGCGATAGCGTCAATAGTTACCCTTGGCAATGTTTCACTATTCATCTCACTCTTCTTTATTGCAGCGCCACTTTTACTCTTTTTATCAAGCCACCACTTGGTCAAGAAAGTGAGCGAGAATCGCTTCATCACCACCTCGGCTGCTCTGCTCTATGCGATATCGCCGATAAGCATCTCTGCAATAAATTCTGGTCGCTTTGGAATTCTCATGATTATGATCCTGGCGCCATTCATCGTCGATGTGGCAATTCAGTGGCGAAAAATTGATGAATTTTCGATTCGCAAAATGTCAGCTCTCTCTCTTTTGCTCGCACTCATGTTTGCTTTTGCCCCACCATTTTTTATCGCCCTGCTTGTCCTCACCCTGGCAGCAATCGCTGCTGACGTAATTGCTTGGCGCAAAGCTGCTAACCAGCCACTTCCATATACACGCCTGGTCCGTCGGCTAACACTTTTGCTGTCTCCACTGGCTCTCACAATTCCGTGGAGCTTAGAAATGATTAGCTCTCCACAGCGATTCTTTATCGATATTGGAATGCTCTCTGCGGGAGGCGGTGCAAACCTTGCCTTTACCGCTAACCCGGGTGGAGCAGGTTCGCTACCTTGGTGGCTCATTAGCCCAGTCCTCTTAATCATTGCAATCGGACTGTTCTCTATAGAGCGAGCACGAACAGTTTCAATTGTCGGTGGCTCATTTCTCTGCCTTGCCACTATTTCGTCGGCCTTCACCATTACCGGTAAAGGAACCACGACTCCGAACTACATTTATGCTGGAGTCTTTATTGCACTTGCAACACTAGCCGCACTGTATTGCTCTGTCGTTATCCTCGACAAAGTTCGAGAGCGACTTATTGCAACTCATGTGAACTATCGCCACTTTGCAGTCTCTGCCCTCGTCATCGTCTCTGCAATTTATGGACTGACCGCGTCAGGATGGATTGCTACGCAAGGACCCAAAGCACCGCTGCAATCGGCCCAAGGTGAAGTGCTGCCTCCATATCTTGCAATTGAGACTCAATCAAAAACTTTGGTTTTGCGTGAACGAATTGTCGGGACAACACCTTCTTTGAATTACTACATCGCACGTGGAAGTGATGTATCACTTGGAGAAGCCGATGTCGCCCCGGCAGAGTCTGCTGAAATTGTTGAAGCAGTTACGGCCTTAGCAGATGGAAGTGGCGTTGCAAGTAGTAACACGTTTGCCAGCTATGGAATTACATATATTTTTCTCAAAGCACCTTTCCAAGGAACTCTAGTTCAAACTATTGATGGCCTTGGAGGATTCACGCGAGCTTCCTCGACACCTGCTGGAGTTGTCTGGAAAGTTTCCGGAGCAACTGGAAATCTAATTCTTACTGATGCTAGTGGTAAGTCTACTTTTGTTGCTCCCACCTCTGTGCCAGATGAATACATGGTCACAGGTCCAGGTGTAGTAACTCTTACTGAAAGCTACAGTCGTTCATGGCATCTTGTACAAAATGGTGAGCGATTAACCCGCATCAAGAGTGAGCTCTCGCTGCCACAATTTGCAATTGAAGAAGCCGGTCCTGTGCTCTTGATTTATGACGGATCAGTAAGGCGCGGCTGGATTTCATTGCACCTCATTTTTCTACTGACTTTCGTTCTCTTTGCTGCCCCTAGTGGTCGCCGCAAGCGAGAGATATCTGAAAGAGAGCTCGCATGAGATTCAAACGTCCAATCATCATCGCCGCTGCGGTTGCAGCGACCCTTGCCGTAGCTAACTTCACGCCAGCGACGGTTACGCAGAGTGACGTCTCAGAAAATTATCCTCCTGTGGTCTGTCCGGCGACTCCGAAGGGGGAGAGCAGCGCAGTTTCAGTGCCCTCAACACAAACTGGGTCGAGAATTTTAGGAAAGAAATCAGTCCTCTTTAAACCAACCCGAACCTTGCGGTTAATGCAGGGTGCTAGTCCGACAATTCTTGATACGAAAAATATGACAGCACCAGTCTGGCAAATTAAAAAAGGTGTGTGGGCTGGGGCAACAATTTGTTCAGCGCCCTCCATTTCCCAATGGTTTGTCGGCGGAGCCGCCGATGTCACAAGTAAAGGCAAACTCATTCTCATTAATAGTGGATTGAGTGATGCAATTATTGATGTGGAAATTTGGAGCGAGTCTGGAGTCCGCCCATCTAAAGTCGTAACACTTAAGGCAAATTCATCTCTTGTGCAAAGTCTTGATTCACTCGATCCGGGTGCCAAGCGACTGGCTCTACATATTGCTCCTCGATCAGGAAGAGTCAATGCTTTTCTTGTCGATGAACGTGGTCGTGGATTGAGATCACTCGGTGGGGATATGGTCAACGCCTCACCCGATCCAAGCAAAGTAAATGTCATCCCTGCGATCCCTCACATGAAGCGATCAGGAAAAGCGTTGAGCCACACCTTGCGCGTCATAGCACCTGGTGATGTAGATGCCCGCATTTCAGTCGAACTCGTCTCCACCAAAGGCTCATTCATTCCTGTGGGTTTTGATGACCGAGTGATTAAGGCCGGCATAGTGACTGAGATTCCTCTCAACCCACAACTAGTTCCGAGCACTTTTTCACTCAGAATTTCTTCTGATAGACCAATTGTTTCCTCGGTTTATTCAGCTACCTATGCCGAATCAAAGTCTGACTTTGTATGGAGCACATCGACTTCAGCCATGACGGAATATTCTTTAGCGGTGAGTGGGCTTTCTCCGACTCTGGTCTTTTCGGGGGATAAAGTCTCAATCTCCTTATCAATTCTCTTTACAAATAAGAAAGAAAAGAAATTCACAGTTACCGGCGAGGGTATTGCGACCTTTAAAGTGCCCGACAACGCTCGCACCGTTAACTTTACAAAAGTCAGCGATAAGACCTTCGGCGGCGCACTTATCTCAACGCAGAGCGGGTATGGCTTCCTCCCACTGAATCCAGGAAGTGAAATCTCTCGAGTTCTACTTCCTAGCGCGAATATCCGTGTCTTAAATCCATAGCGTTACTGATTCCCACTAATCTTCTATCCATGGCTTCGGCAGTACGAACTGGTAGAGGGTGCTCGCGGGCGACTTGTCGCGCGATGGCCACGATGACTCTTACCTACATCTACGCTGATTCAACTGCCGTATTGGGCCCCTTGGCAACATTTGCGGAACCGCATGCGTATGACTTGTGCGAGTTTCATGCTCGCAAATTAACTGTTCCCAACGGATGGTCTGTCATCAAAGAAGAGATTTCACAATCTGGGTCTGGTCCAACAGATGATGACCTCATGGCTATTGCAGATGCAGTACGTGAAGCTGCAGCAACGCTCCCGCAAAATAGTGATGTTGAATCTGAGCAAGATCAGAGTGCGCATCATATTGGCGTACGTCGCGGACACCTTCGCGCGATTCCTAATTAGGCAGACGTAGCAATGTCAATATTTAAAGCTTATGACGTTCGAGGACTCGTTGATAGTGAGATCACCGCTGACTTTTGCTTTGCAACCGGAGTTGCATTCGCTCGCTTTCTTCAATTAGAGCGCGAGCCAGGCACTGTTGTCATCGGTGAAGATATGCGCCCATCGTCACCGATTTTTGCTGATGCGTTCTCTGCCGGAATTACCTCACAAGGGTTGGATGTTATTCGCATCGGGTTGGCATCGACAGACATGCTTTATTTTGCAGCAGGAAAGTTGAATATGCCAGGAGCTATGTTCACAGCAAGTCACAACCCAGCCGAATATAACGGCATTAAAATGTGTCTTAGCGGTGCTCGACCAATCGGAAAAGAATCAGGATTACTCACAATTGAAAAATTTGTGGAGCAGGGTTCACCGATCGAACTTCGAAGTGTGGGTGTAGAGCGTTCACAAAATATGCTTCAGGAATATGTAGAACATCTTCTGAGCCTCGTTGACTTGAGTTCTATGCGATCACTCAAAGTTGTCGTTGATGCCGGAAATGGAATGGCCGGATATACAGCTCCTGCAGTATTCAAAGGTCTCAATGTTGAGGTCGTAGAAATGTACTTCGAGTTAGATGGAACTTTTCCAAATCATGAGGCCAATCCGATTGACCCAAAGAATTTGCAAGACTTATCGAAGGCCGTAAAAAAGCATAAAGCAGATATTGGCTTGGCATTTGATGGAGATGCAGACCGGTGCTTTTTGGTGGACGAGAAAGGTGAGTTAGTAAACCCATCTGCATTAACTGCCCTCATTGCAGATCGTGCACTTGCCAGTGATCCTGGTTCAACAATTATTTATAATTTGATTTCGTCACGTAGCGTCAGGGAAGTTGTCGAAGAAAACGGTGGCACCGCAATTCGCTCTCGAGTTGGTCACTCATACATCAAAAAAATGATGGCCGAAACAGGCGCGATTTTCGGAGGCGAGCATTCTGGTCACTTCTACTTTAGAGATTTTTGGCGTGCCGATTCTGGAATGTTGGCCGCCTTACATGCACTAGCTGCCCTTTCTGAATCTGATGGCACATTAAGCGAACTTTTACATTCATATAATCGTTACTCTTCGAGCGGTGAAATTAACTCAGTTGTTGATGACGCGCAGTCAGTCATGTCAGCGATCGAGTCACACTACTTAGCAATTGATGGAGTCTCTACAGATCACCTAGACGGCCTTACTGTCGAGAGCAGTGACTGGTGGTTTAACGTCCGCGCCTCAAACACTGAACCTCTACTCAGACTTAATGTCGAGGCCAACTCTGATGCACTGATGAAGAAAGTTTCTGCGCAGGTCTTGGCCCTCATAGGTGGCAAGTAGTCTCTTTACCCAGTAATCTTGGCCTACAGCAACCTAGCAAGTAGAGCCCTACGCCTTAGGTAAGCAATTAATCACCTACCGTGTAGAGGAGAAGAGTTATGACAACAACACAAACAACACCAAAGCATGACATTGCAGATGCATCCCTTGCAGCAGAAGGCCGCAAGCGCATTGAGTGGGCTGAGCGCAACATGCCAGTTCTCGCGCAAATTAGAGAGCGTTTCGAAAAATCACAACCATTTGCAGGAGTTCGAATTTCTGCATGTATGCACGTCACCACTGAGACAGCGAACTTGATGCGCGTTCTCAAAGCCGGTGGAGCTGAGATTGCACTTTGTGCTTCAAATCCATTGTCGACTCAAGATGACACAGCAGCAGCTCTTGTTCACGAATATGGAATCTCTGTATTTGCTCGTAACGCTGTTGATCGTGATGGCTACTACTCGCACATTAATGCCGCACTCGATATCGAACCACACCAGGTATTTGATGATGGTTGCGATCTTGTTAACACACTTCACACTACTCGTCGCGAACTTCTTCCAACCATTACAGGAGGTTGCGAAGAGACCACAACAGGTGTTATCCGCCTTAACCAGATGGCTAAAGATGGTGCTCTTACATTCCCAATGATCGCTGTCAACGACACCGATACAAAGCACATGTTCGACAATCGTTATGGCACCGGACAATCAACTCTTGATGCCGTTTTCCGCGCAACCAACTTCTTACTCGCTGGACGCATCGTCGTAGTCGCAGGTTTTGGCTATTGCGGTAAGGGTGTTGCAGAGCGTGCAAAAGGTATGGGCGCTGATGTCATCGTCACTGAAATTGATCCGACTAAGGCACTCGATGCCATGATGCAGGGCTTCCGCGTTATGCCAATGCTCGATGCAGCAAAGGTTGGCGATGTCTTTATTACAGTTACAGGTAACCGCGATGTACTTCGCGATGAGCACTTCGCTGTAATGAAGGATGGAGCAATCATGGCTAACTCCGGGCACTTTGATATCGAAATCGATGTTGCTTGGCTTGAGCAGAATTCAAAGAAGAAGAACTCAAAGATGCGTCACCAGACCGATGAATATGTACTCGCAGACGGTCGCCGCCTCCTCCTTCTTGCTGAAGGACGCTTGGTTAATCTTGGTGCCGCAGAGGGCCACCCAGCATCCGTGATGGATATGTCATTTTCTGATCAGGCGCTTACAGCTGAGTACCTCGTTAAGGAAGCAAAGAACCTTCCTGCTGGCGTTCACATGGTTCCTGAATACATTGATAAAGAAGTTGCTTCACTCAAGTTGATTTCGATGGGTGGACGTATCGATGTATTAACACCTGCTCAAGATATGTACCTCAACTCTTGGGAGCACGGTAGCTAATGACCTTAGTCATGGTCGTCGATGACGACCAGGATCTTGCGGAGATGCTCGGCATCGTATTAACAGGTGCCGGCATCGACGTGGATCTAGTCAGTCGTGGAGACGAGGTCATGGATGTTTTTCGAAACAATCCTCCAGATCTCGTTCTCCTCGATGTGATGTTGCCAGGTCTTGATGGAGTTGAAGTTTGTAAATTGATCCGCGCCGAATCTATGGTGCCGATAGTGATGTTAAGTGCAAAGGGCGATACCCAAGATATTGTTGCGGGCCTTGAAGCCGGTGCAGATGATTACATGGTCAAGCCCTTCAAGCATCCCTCTGAATTAATTGCACGTATTCGTACACGTCTTCGCCGTACAAACGCTGATGTCAAGGGATCTCTCACCATTGGAGATCTTGCAATTGACGTAACTGCTCATGAAGTACGTCGTGGAAACAAAGTTATTGCACTTACTCGTCTTGAATTTGATCTTCTCGTTGCGCTGGCAAAAGAACCGGGCCGTGTCTTCACGCGTGACTCCCTGTTAAGCGAAGTGTGGGGATACCGTCATTCAACAGATACTCGTTTGGTGAATGTTCATGTGCAGCGCTTACGTTCTAAAGTCGAACACGATCCAGAGCACCCAACAATCGTCATGACTGTACGTGGAGTGGGCTATAAAGCTGGAGTTGTAGGCACATCGTAATGAGGCCACAACGTTCGCCTCTTGCACAATCCCTTGCAGCAAAAGTCATTCTCTCGACGGTACTTCTTTCTCTCGGAGTCGTTTGGCTCACTGGTTCTGCGCTGTACTCACAGCTTTCAGATGGAATCAAGAAAGTAAATCTGGAGTCTTCTCTTGCTGATGCGCGTTCAGTCTTTTACAACGCTCGCTACCAATTCCTGCTAGTCGAGGGTGCTACGCAACCCCAGATTCAAGTTCAAGTTACTGATGTAATTACTTCATCAACAACTCTCGGAAACACAGATGGTGCGCGAGAAATAATTCTCCTAAAGATTTTTGATAAAGGTGACACTGCCAAAAATGGTCAGCAGCCAAACTATAGTTTTGCATCAAATGGACTTTTAGCGACCGCAGTACCTGCGGATTTACGGGAACAGATCTCTAAGAATGCTGACCTGTCGCATCAATTTGCGCCTCTCACCTACAAAACAGGAAAAACGATTGATGCACTGTATGTAGGACAACGTGTCTCAATCCCTGATTCAGGTCGCTATGAAATGTACCTTGTCTTTACACTGGCAAATCAAGGAGCGACTCTTGACCTTGTTCAAAACTCTCTTCTTCTGACAGCCCTCGTTCTTCTTTTGCTTATTGGACTCATCACCTGGCTCGTTGTGCGACAGGTGGTAAAGCCTGTTCGAGATGCAGCAAGGGTTGCCAGCCTCTTTACACAAGGTGATTTCACTCAGCGATTACAAGTGGAGAGTAATGACGAGATTGCGACCCTTGGTAATGCATTCAACGAGATGGCGGCATCGATCCAGGCCCAAATCGGAAGATTAGAAAATCTTTCGCAAGTCCAACAACGTTTTGTTTCAGATGTGTCTCATGAGCTTAGAACTCCTCTGACGACACTGCGCATGGCCTCTGATGTTATCCACGCCCAACGAGAGAATTTCGATCCAGTGATTGCTCGTAGCGCTGAGCTCTTGCTCGCCCAGATTGACCGATTCGAAAAGCTACTTCAGGACCTGTTAGAGGTAAGTCGCTTCGATGCAGAGGTAGCAGTTCTTGAACCCACTGATTTTGAATTTGTTGGACTGGTGCGCCGGTGTGTCTCAGATCTTGGTGTCATCCTCGACTCGCCAGATTCTCAGATCTCAGTCGTAGCACCTAAGAATCCAGTGCATATTCGTGCCGACTTTAGGCGAGTCGAACGAATTATGCGTAATTTGATTTCGAATGCTCTCGATCACGCCGATGGAAAACCTATTGAGATTGAATGCGTTGAGACGCTGACAGAAGTTGCGGTAAGTGTTCGCGATCACGGAGTCGGTATGGAGGAGTCATCACTGATCCGCGTCTTCGATAGATTCTGGAGAGCAGATCCATCACGAGCGCGCACTCGTGGTGGAACCGGCCTTGGGCTCTCCATCGCTCTAGAAGATGCCAGACTCCATAACGGAGAACTCGATGCGTGGGGCGCTCCGGGGGATGGTGCAAATTTCGTTCTCACCTTGCCACGAATTGCAGGTAATCAAATTTCCGGCAGACCACTTCCTGTTAATCCACACAAGAGAAATGAAGTGAAGGTCGAAACAATCTAGTCAGTAAAGATCATCTCTGTGATCTCCCTGCAAGCATTATCAGAATTGATTTTTCCCTCTCGATGTCTTGGATGTCGCCATCTCGGCATCCGAATCTGTTCAACTTGTCGAGCGTCGTGGCACCCACATATCTACCGAAGCAGTGTTGCGACAGTTGGTTTTTCCTTCCCGGTTTATTCGGCAGTTGCATACTCACCTGTTGCACAGAAAGTTTTGCTTGGAGCGAAAGAGAGTGCACTTACAGATGCTGATCAGCTGATACACCAAGCTCTTTCACATAGCTTGGCTTATTTCTTCAGTGAAGTAGGCATTGCCGATCTTGTTCCTATCCCTTCGAGAAAGATGAATACTCGAAAGCGCGGTCGAGATTTCATACTGGAACAAACGTATGCAATTTCTCACAGCCCTTTAGTCAAAGTTCATTCCGTTTTGAGCCATTCGCGCAAGGTGAGAGATCAATCAACCCTGGATGCGCACTCAAGAGAGATAAATCTGCGTCAATCTATGAATTGTGCGAACCGAGGGGATCGGTCAAATATTCCCATCATCATTATCGATGATTTAGTTACATCGGGGGCAACCCTGCGCGAGGCGGGCAGAGCCCTTCATGGAGCGGGATATACGGTGATTGGCGCAGTTACTGCTTGCGTTGCTAAACCCCTACGATATAGCCAGTGACCAGTGGGGGTATGCCGCCGGTCAGGTTGTCTCATAGATGGAAGTCTCTGAAAGGTTTGTAGATGTCATCAATTCTTGATCGGATTATGCGCGCAGGTGAAGGAAAGATTCTTCGTCAGCTGACAAAAATTGCACAAGAGGTTAACTCTTTTGAAGAAGCAATCGTGCCATTGTCAGATGAAGCACTCCGTGCAAAAACTCAAGAATTTAAAAATCGCCTGACACAGGGCGAGGATCTTGATGATCTACTTCCAGAAGCATTTGCAGTAGTTCGCGAGGCTGCAAAGCGCACATTAGGTCAGCGTCATTATGATGTTCAGCTCATGGGTGGCGCTGCCATGCACATGGGAAATATCGCAGAAATGAAAACTGGTGAAGGTAAAACTCTTGTAGCAACCCTTCCATCATATTTGAATGCACTCGCAGGTAAGGGTGTGCACGTTGTTACGACAAATGATTACTTAGCTGAACGCGATAGCGAGTGGATGGGTCGTATCCATCGCTTCCTCGGTCTTACAGTTGGCGTCATTGTTAACAGCATGTCACCAGCCGAGCGTCGAGAAGCCTATAACTGCGATGTTACCTATGGAACAAATAACGAATTTGGATTTGATTACCTTCGTGACAACATGGCATGGAGCTTGGAAGATTGCGTACAGCGAGATCACTTCTTCGCCGTGGTTGACGAAGTTGACTCGATTCTTATCGATGAAGCTCGTACACCTCTGATCATCAGCGGCCCAGCCGATAAGGCAACAAAGTGGTACGTCGAATTTTCAAATATCGTAAATCAACTCTCGCGCGATGTTCATTATGAAGTTGATGAAAAGAAGAAGACAATCGCCGTCATTGAAGCAGGCGTGACAAAGGTCGAGCAGTTACTTGGTATTGAAAATCTCTACGAGGCTGCAAACACAACTCTTATTGGCTACCTCAACAACGCCGTGCGTGCGAAAGAGCTCTTTAAGCGCGATAAGGATTACGTAGTCATGAATGGCGAACTCCTCATCGTTGATGAGCACACCGGGCGTATGCTCTCCGGTCGCCGCTATAGCGATGGCCTTCATCAAGCGCTAGAAGCGAAAGAGCGTATTGAGATTAAGGATGAGAATCAGACTCTTGCAACCATCACATTGCAGAACTACTTCCGTCTCTATTCAAAGATTTCAGGTATGACCGGTACGGCGATGACAGAAGCATCTGAATTCCATCAGATCTACAAACTAGGCGTTGTTCCGATTCCTACAAATCGTCCAATGCAACGCATAGATGCTCCTGATCTTGTCTACAAATCTGAAGCTGGAAAGTTCATCGCAGTTGCTCAAGATATTGTCGAACGCCATCGCAAGGGACAGCCTGTTTTGGTGGGTACCGTGAGCGTTGAAAAATCTGAAGAGCTATCTGCAGTGTTGAAAAAGAATGGCGTTGCGCATGAAGTTCTCAATGCAAAGCACCACGAACGTGAGGCGATGATTATCGCTCGTGCTGGTGTTAAGGGCGCTGTAACTGTTGCAACCAATATGGCAGGTCGCGGTACCGACATTATGCTCGGTGGTAATCCTGAATTTATGGCTGACTTTGAGTTACAGCGACGTGGAATTTCTCCGGTGGAAAATGCCGCAGAGTACGAAGCAGCTTGGCCGGCTGAGTTAGCAAAGCAGAAGGCTGCTGTTGCCTCCGGTCATGAAGAAGTTGTCGCACTTGGTGGTCTCTATGTTCTAGGAACAGAGCGTCACGAATCACGCCGAATTGATAACCAGCTTCGCGGTCGTTCAGGACGACAGGGTGATCCTGGCGAATCACGCTTCTACCTTTCCCTACAAGATGATTTGATGCGCCGATTTAACTCAGGCATGGTTGAGCGCTTCCTATCTGCAGCTGGACTTCCAGAAGATGCTCCCATCGAATCAAAGATGGTCAGTAATGCAATTAAGTCTGCACAGACACAGGTTGAAGCGCAAAACTTTGAGATTCGCAAGAATGTTCTCAAATATGACGATGTGATGAACCGCCAGCGCGGAGTCATTTATAGCGAACGACGTCTAGTCCTTGAGGGTGAAGATATTTCTACTCAAGTAGGACAATTCTTGGCAGATACGATTCAGGCCTATGTCGATGCAGAGACCGCTGAAGGTTTTGCTGAGGATTGGGATCTGGAAAAACTCTGGGGCGCTCTTCGCCTTGTTTATCCCATCACCCTCACGATTGATGGCCTCATTGCAGAGGTCGGATCTGTTGGCGGCCTAGATGCAGATTTCCTAGCTTCACGAATCATTGAAGATGCTGAAGCAGCTTATGCAAAACGCGAAGCCGAACTTGGTCCAGAGGTCATGCGTGAATTAGAGCGCAAGGTTCTCCTCTCAGTTCTCGATCGCAAGTGGCGCGAACATCTTTATGAGATGGATTATCTCCAAGAGGGTATTGGTCTTCGAGCGATGGCACAGCGCGATCCACTCGTTGAATATCAACGCGAAGGTTACGAACTCTTCTCAGCGATGATGGATGGAATCAAGGAAGAACTCGCAAGTCTTGTCTTTAATGTGCAGGTAAATGTTGAAGATGGTCAGAAGGTTTCGGCTCCATCAATTGAAGCCCGACCTGCTGAGGTGAGTGCACTTTCTTACACTGCTGCCGATGAAAATGGCGTTGTAACAAAGAATGAAGTTACGCGAAACGCTCCTTGCCCATGTGGTTCAGGTAAGAAGTACAAGCGTTGCCACGGTGCTTCCTAGCTCCTAAAGCAGATCCAATTCGGTGCAGAGCCAGCGCCCGTCTACGCCCTCAAAGCGGATGACTAAGGCGCGCATTCTTTCTCCAAAACGCACAGTGATTGTTGACTCACAGATTCCATCAAGTGGTTCACTTTGATGAATCGTTCTTACTCTGCCAACTTCTTTCTGCGATCCGGTCTTTCGAATAAGCTCGTTGTAAATTACTCGGTGACAGCGCGCCATTAACTGTGCGGGCTGCCTCCTTCCTGCCCAAATCTCTAACAGGGCTACAACAAATGTCATTGTCCACGCATGAAGCTCTGGAAGATCCTCTGCTGAAGTTGGTTCGGGAAAATCATCACCTTCAAAATCTTCACCAAAGTGTGTTGGCACTAGATAGAGCTTGGCTTTTTGAATGGGAAGAGGTGGTAAAGGTTCAAATCGTGGAGAATCTGGATAGAGATCGAGAATGGGATGGCTCCATAGTGCGCGATCTTGGGTGGATGCCGTTACTGTGAAATGTGGCTCGGAGTAAGTTGTCATTGTATGAGCATTGCCAGCAAAGTCCGATCAGCAATCAGCCGCGAGGATGAATCCCATTCAACCTAAAGGTTGACTGTGGAGAGAGCTGCTCGACATGAAAGAAAATAGCGTTTGCTCTGGCCCATGTCACAACAGTCAAATACATCTATCTCCTTAAAATCTCCTCGAGTGATCGTCGCCGGAGTACTTTTCTTGGCCGCTCTGCTCTCCTCATTTGCATTTGCAGCGCTCTCAGATCGGAGTTCTGCGTATTGGGTAGTCTCGCATCCAGTCGCTGCTGGTTCGTTATTAACGTCCCAAGATTTAGAACTCATCGACGCTGCTCTTGTCGGTAATCAGGATCTCTATCTACCTGAAGAACTTTCACCCATGGGATCCACCACAACTCGATTCATTGCCGCTGGAGAGTTCATTTCTACCAACGCCGTCACTGAAGATCTTCAGGAATTTGATGCCGAACAAGTGCCCTTGAATATTTCCGCCTCCGACATTCCGTCAACAGTTGAGTTAGGGGAGCCAATTAGTATTTATTGGGTACCTGAGCCACAAGATGCAGCGAGCCTGAGTACTCCAGAGTTACTGCTTACAGGAGTTTTTCTAAGGTCGATAGATCGCAAGAGTGCCAACTTTGGAAATGGTTTAGCAATCACAGTTTCGGTTGATAATTCACAAGTTCAACGCCTCTTGGCTGGCACTTCTAACGGAAGACTGGTAATTGTTAAATCAAATGGCTGAACTCAATGTAGTTACTGCGATTAAAGATCCAGAATTTGAAGCAACGGTTGCCGGAGCACTCTTTTCTCATGGATGGAGCGTGATTTTTCGAGCGCTCGATGTGGACTCACTGCAGAATTTTCTTGTATCAACAACAGAGTCCAAGCCTTTACTCATCCACTCGAGTGACTTGCTTGGCCTAGATGCGCAGAAGCTAATTGCGCTTTCACCGCATCTGGACAGAGCAATCGGGTTTCTCGCTTCACATGAAAGCAATGTGCGAGATGGATATCTGACCAAACCGCGAGATGAGATTGAACTGCTAGCGATGATTCGCTCACCACATAGGGCACCGATGCTTCGATCACACAGCACAGAACAAATTCCATCCCGATGCAGAGTGATCGCAATGACAGGGGTCAATCATGGTGAAGGAGTAACTTTCACGGCACTGAATTTGGCTATTGAACTTACGCTGATTGGCAAGAAAGTTCTTTTGATTGATGCACATCACCACATGCCAGCTATCGCAACAATAATGGGGGAGAGGCATGCAAATAAAGATGCGCTCAAGGAGGTAAGCCCAGCCCTGCAAATATTTGAGATTACTCGCCACAATGCAGTAAATGCCGTTGAACTTATCCTTGATGCAAGTCGAAACGTAGATTTCATCATCATAGATCTTGGTCGCCTTGCTATCTCTGAACCTGACGCACTTGATCGACGTTGGGAGAGTGTTTTTTCGACCTGGGTTCTCGAAATTTCGGACGATCTTTGGATGTTTTCGTCACCGCGCCCGGTGAGCACACGAGCACTACGCGAATTCATTGCTGCCCTTCCGATGATGACAATTCGAGGACGAGTGACTCATCTTTTAACGCAACGTATTTCAGGTAAAAAGGGGGATGAGCAAGAGGAGAAGTTTCTCTCGGTAGTCTCTCCAACACGGCCGCATGCGTTGCGAATAATTCCCTTTGATCCCAGGGGCGTTAGCGCAGCTACTCAAGATCGATCAATTCTTATCGAGAGTAATCCCAGAGGTCTGCTTCGTCGATCACTTGCTGCGCTAGCCCTCGAACTTACTCAATAGCCCCTCACCTTGTACTCTTGGCAACATGCGCAGCTATGCAGGGGTGTCAATTGATGAACTCGATCAGCTCGTTACGAGTGGATCAATCTCAATCCCCACCCTCTTTGCCCCTACATCTGAGTTCATCTCTACTCATTCAGATATTGGCGAAGAAGAGCAAGAGTTCATCCTCTCCATGTTGGCAGCTGATGAATCACTTGAAATAGCCGAGTCAGGTCAGGGTTATGTACTTGCAGTCGAAGTGCCAGATTCACTCATCACAGAGATGGGAGCCGACAGTATCTCAATCGATACTCCAATCGCACTCGACTGGATTGCCTGCATCTTTCTAGTTTCACCCGATGAGGAAGACCTCACCTGGTTTGCTATTCAAGAAGTTTCCTCAATGCTGCCTAGTTGGAAAAAGTAATGCCAACTATTGAAGAATTTATTCACGGAAAGAGTCCACTGACTCCCGATCAAATTTATCGCTTGCGTGAACTAGTCGCAGATTGGCAGTTGCTCTCCGACCTTTCGTTCGCAGATCTGATTTTGTGGGTGCCACTTCGCAAAGATATGAAAAGTTGGCCAACGGGCTATGTCGCTATCGCACACATTCGCCCCATGACCGCTGCGACCGTCTTTGCAAATGATGTTTTGGGTGAAGAGATCCGATGGGGAGAACGACCACATATCGATCAGGCCTTATCGAGCGCTGAAATTATTCGAGACACGGTTCCTGAAAAAGTCGGCGATCTTATGATTAAAGAGGAGACCACGCCTGTTCTCTATAAGGGAGAAGTGATTGCCGTCATTTCTCGCCATCGAGATTCAGAGTTGATGCGACAACCTTCTCGACTAGAACTCAATTATCGAGAGATTGCACATCAGCTTTACCGTATGGCAGCCGAAGGAAATTTCCCCTACGAACATGCAAATTCATTTTTTGATCCCGCACCGAGAGTTGGTGATGGGTTACTCCGTTTAGATATTAATGGCGTAATCACATATGCAAGTCCGAATGCACGATCAGCCTTCGGTCGCTTGAGTTGGAATAGCGCACTTGAAGGACAGTTGCTGGCAGAAGTTGCAGAACAGATTGCATCACCACAAAGTCAGGCTCATGAAGAAGCCCTTCGAGTGCAACTATCTGGGCGAGCAATTAGACGAGTTGAGATGGAAAATAGCGGCGGAACCATTGAGCTCCTCGTACTCCCGCTCATTCAAGGAAACGACCGAATTGGTGCCTTAGTTCTTTTGCAAAATGTCACCGAACTCAGACGTCGTGAACGTGAACTCATTACCAAAGATGCAACTATTCGCGAGGTCCACCATCGGGTAAAGAATAATTTACAGACAGTTTCAGCGCTCCTTCGTCTACAGGCTCGTCGCATAGATGACCCAGCAGCCAATGCCGCACTTAACGAGGCCGTCCGTCGAATCGCCTCGATCGCACTTGTTCATGAGACGCTCTCGTCGGGCACCGATACTTCCGTGGCTTTTGATGATGTATTGGATCGGTTAGTCTCGCACTCACTCGATTTAAGTTCGCGCATGAATGAGTTAGTCATTACTCGAAGTGGTCAGTTGGGCTCTCTTGATCCTGCAATCGCAACGCCATTATCACTTGTTGTCACCGAGCTTATTCATAACGCTTTAGAGCACGGATTAGAGAACGGGGGGAGTGCTTTAGAAATACTCCTCGAGAGAAACGCCGGAGTTGCCCACATTTCAATTATTGATAATGGAGTGGGGTTACCTGATGGATTTGATCTCACAACTTCATCAAATCTTGGCCTACAAATTGTGCGCACCCTGACGGAAAATGAACTTAAAGGCGAGTTAGTTTTGGAATCTACCGAACGAGGTACAACTGCTCGACTTACCTTCCCAATTTAGGACAGGTTACGTGGGGGAGCTTAGTTGTGTGGCTCCATAGAGCGAGCGCGGTTACGAGCTGCGCGACGCTTCAGCGCACGGCGCTCATCTTCTGAAAGTCCGCCCCATACTCCTGCATCCTGACCGCTCTCAAGTGCCCAAGAGAGG